>SXGQ01648750.1_pt1 | contig 28393 bp, 47 predicted proteins | sample 3178371 | NCBI WGS metagenome assembly SXGQ01 (sample SAMN11356859, study PRJNA531348) | freshwater metagenome | isolation source: freshwater sample F1-20 | place: China: Fuxian Lake, Yuxi | collected 2017-12-25 | reverse complement strand
GTAACTAAAACATCCATTAAAAAAGGAATTACACAAACAGGATTTCATGATGGACGTTCAACACTTGCAGAAGTTAAAGCAAAAGTTGGAGATACATGTGTAATGCAAATTCCTGATCAGAAAATTTTAGAAATTATAAAATTAGAAGCAGGATGTCAAGCATTAGTTACAAGAGGAATTAATGCAGGTCAAATAGGTAAAATTGAAACTGTAGAAGAAGGTACATTTATTCTTCCAAAAAGAGTTATTCTAGTTTTAGGGGATAAGAAAATCGAAATTCCGGCAGACATAATCATGCCAATAGGTAAAAAGGAGCCTGTAATACAATTAAAGTGATAATATGTCTCAAGTAACTAAATCTCCAATGAAAAAAATCTATTTAGAAAAGGTAGTACTAAACATGGGTTTAGGTAAATCAGGTGATGTTATTACTATTGCAAGAACAGCATTAGAACAAATTTCTGGAAAAAAACCATCAGCACGCAATGCAAAAGAACCTCAGAGAGAATGGGGAGTTAGAAAAGGTGAACCAATCGGAGTTGCAGTAACAATTAGAGGAAATGATGCAATGGCATTATTGAAAAGATTACTAGAATCTAAAGGAAATATAATGAACGATAGATCATTTGATAATTTTGGAAATTATTCATTTGGAATTAAGGAACATATTGATATTCCAGGTGTCAAGTACGATCCGCAAATTGGAATTTTAGGTCTTGGTGTATCAATTGCATTAACTAGACCAGGTTTTTCTATACGCAGAAGAAGTAAACATAAAGCTAGTGTAGGTAAAAAACATATTATTAGTAATCATGAAGCAAAGAATTATTTTGAAAAAGAATACGGAGTCAAAGTAGTATAATGGCTAAAGATAGATCCTACGAAGCTACTGGAAGAAAAAAACATGATTTTGGCAGAGGTTCAAGATGGTGTAAACGATGTGGAGATTATACAGCTGTAATTCAAAAATACGACTTGATGTTATGCAGACGATGTTTTAGAGAGGTAGCAACATCTTTAGGGTTCAGGAAAAATCAGTGATATAGATGGCTGCAACAAATGTTTTAGCAAATTTATTTAATACAATTTACAATAACGAAGCAAGAAGAAATCCTGATTGTTTAATTATTCCAACTTCAAAATTGGGTGTTGAAGTACTAAAAACACTTCAAAAGGATGGATACATTGGGGAATTTGAGCACATAGATGATAAACGTGGTGGTAAATTCAAAATAGAATTATTAGCAAAAATATCAAAATGTGGTGCAATTTCTCCAAGATTCAAAGTAAAAAGTGATGAATACAATCAGTGGGAACAACAATATTTGCCATCTTACAATAGAGGAATGCTTCTTGTAACAACTAATCAGGGTGTAATGTCACATCACGAAGCAGTTGAAAAAGGAATTGGAGGATTTTTGGTGGGATATGTCTACTGAGCAACTCGAAAAATTCCAAGATGAATTAGTCATTCCAGAAGGAGTTACAGTTACACAGCAAAAAAATATGTTAACATTTGTTGGTCCACTTGGTAAAACACACAAAAGTTTCCGTTTAATTCCAGTAAAAATTGAAATCACAGGAAATAAGATTCTCCTTAAAACAATTAATTTCAAAAAAAGTGATTATTCAATTTTACATACTGCAAAATCAATTATTAGAAATATTTGTGAAGGTTTGATTACAGGTTATACAATTAAAATGAAAATTGTTTTTGCACACTTTCCAATTACATTAAAAGTTGACGGAAAAAATATCATCATTGAGAACTTTCAAGGTGAAAGAGCAGTAAGAAAAACTATGATTGTAGGAAATACTAAAGTTATTCCAAAAGGGGAAGACGTAATACTTACAGGAGCAGTGTGGACAGATATCACACAAACTGCAGCAAATATTGAATTAAAAACTAGAGTAAAGAATAAAGATCACAGGGTATTTCTTGATGGTATTTATTCATTTGAAAAAAACAAAGGCATCGAAAAATAAATTTTACAAATAACCAATGAACATAGATCCCGAGTTTGTTAAAACTACAAAAGAGTTTATTGATAAAACTTTAGAAGCATACAAAGCTGCAGGGGTTTCACCATCAGTTGGCGAGATATGGGATTGTGAAAATGTTGGAGATTTTCTGTGTGGATTTTTTGTTGGTGAATTAGTTGGTTCAATACTTAGTGCATTTCAGTATTCACAAAAAAGAGACCCAACTGCAGATGAACATTTAGAAATTGTAGGATTAGTTGAAAGTCGTTCCAATGAAATAAAAGATTTTTTTTCAAAATTTAACAATTAGCAATAGTATTTACACATATTTTGATAGTAGGAAAGATTAAATCACTTTTGCCAAGGGTTAATCTAGTGCCTCCCTAGCTCAGCGTGGTAGAGCAACCGGCTGTTAACCGGTTGGTCACCAGTTCAAGTCTGGTGGGAGGCGCTTTTTATTTCAATATTCGAATTTAGAAATATTGATTTGATAGATGTTAAACATTTCACCAAAAAAAATAATTTATTTCAATATTCGAATTTAGAAATATTGATCGGTTGTATGTAATTGGTGTACTCAATTAGACAACATAGATCTAATACATGATCGCTTAAGAACAACATGCAGGAGATTTACATTGGTTAGAACTAGAAGAGCCAATAGATATTGCATTGATTGTAGTGCAAGATTGGTGTATTATCCCAGGTTGTCAAACCCAAAAGCACCAAATGAACACAGAGTACTAGTGTACGCATGTCCAGATTGTACAGATGATTTTGAAAAACCAAAAATGTTCTCAATTAGACGTAATCAAGTAGAGGATCCACTTGAAACAGTAGAAGTAGAAATTACACAGTTACAAAAAAAAGTAGCTTTAGCAAAATAATTCCATGGCCCGTTCAGAAAAAACAAGAAGTAATTATTGGTATTTACTTCCTATATTTTTTTCAATAATCGGCGGAATTGTTGGATATTTAATTATTCAAAAAGATGATCCTCGTAAAGCAAAAAATTGTATCTACATTGGAATTATAATGATAATAATTGGCATAATTTTTAATATCATGATATTAAATTTGGATGTTGTAAGTAGCCCAGGTTTTAACGTCAATGTATGATTGAATTAACATATCTGCGGCACTAGATTTACAATATTTCTAAATTCGAATTTAGAAATATCTGTAATTAATACTAGTGATCAAGTAGATTTAGAATCATATAGAAGTAATTTTAAAAATCAAATTATGAGCACATCAAGAATGAGAGATAATGTAGAAAGATGGCTAATTCATGAAAGTTTACCATTTGATCAAGTAAAAAATGAAGAAAATTCGTTTCAAATTTTAGTAAAGCATGCAGGGCGGTACGGAATACCTATAGAAATTTTTGAACCAAAAGCCCAATTAGGAATTCTAGTATTAGGAGTCAAAATAGAAATGAAGAATAACCAAATTATAAGATATAGAGAGTTTAACCAGGATGAAAAAGCTAAATTTGCAAATAAAGTGTCAGATTTTTGCAACTCTATTGAAGTTATTAGTAAAATAATCACCGAAGATGGAAAGCAGAAAATTGCAATTTATGTTGTATTAGATGATAAAGAAAACATTAACCAGCAATCAATGTTTAATGCAATAGACAGCATATCAGAAAAACATGAAAAAATATCTAGATTTTTACTAAAAACATTTTAAAAAATTAAAAAATGATAGATTAAAACTTCAAAGACTTTAACATTGGTAAAATATGTAGGGGTAAACAAGCGATTTTTGTTTGAAAAAATCAAAACGCCAATAAAAAAATATTACAATATCAAATTTTTGAAAAGTAACTATCCAAATTATAAAAAAATTAGCATAAATTAAGAAATAACTAAAAAAAGAGTAATTTGTGAAATTATGCCTAGATGTTAACCCCCCACTGCAAATAATGGAGTTTGAGCATATGGTGAAATTTTGGAAAACAAGCATTTGGATGGGGGGTTGTACAGTTATGCCTAGATACAAAAGGCAAGGGTAATTCCACCAAGGTATCACAGCAAAAGAGGGGCAATCTTTCATAATTAGGCATAAAAGCTAAACCCCCAAAAATTAGACAAATTTAACGAAAAAAATTGGAATTGAAAGAGAATTGATAGACAAAATCAGTTATTAAAAAAATAAGATGTAAGATTTTTGCAACAAATACCCCCCTATTTTGACATCAGTTTTAATAAATAATGAATAAAAATCAAAAATTTGAATCATGAAATTACGTATCAACTATATATCAAAAAAAAATGTAAATTTTATGGTTCGTTTGGGCATAGTACTAGTAATTGGTGTAATAATTGGTTCAATGATACTTGCAAATTTCATGTATATGCAATATCAAACAAAACTCATTGAAACAAATGCAGGAGAACCTGTAATGGTAGGACCAGTGGAATACATAATAACATTTGACGGTACGCATGAAGGAAGTAAAGATGTAAAACCAGAAAACGTATTTGTGATGATTGGAATTGTTGCAAAAAATACAGGTGATGAAAAAACAGTGTTATCAGGTGGGCAATTTTACTTAATTGATGAAAAAAATCAAAAACATGAAGCAGTTTTTGGTGAATTTACACCAAAAGATCTACTTTTACAAGAATTAGAATCAAACAAGTCAATTGAAGTTACAACACAATTTGATATTCCGTTTGATGAAGCTGCAAATTATAAAATTATAATCAGACCACAAAAAGAACAATCAACTGTAGATACAGCATCAATTTGTTTAATAAATTGCTGATCGATAAATTGTAAAAATCAAAAAAGTGTCAAATTTAATTATTACTAGCGTAGTAATGTGTGACTTTTACCATATAACACTTACAATTTTAGAAAAAAGTCATGGCAACATCTAAAGCCAAAAGATCTGAGGCAGCTAAGAAAGCAGCAAGAACTCGAAAGAGAAATGCAGCAGCAAAAGCAGCAGCAGCATCAAAAGCAGCAGTAAGTCGTAGAAGAAAGGCAGCAAGAAGTCGTAGTAAATCTGCAGGTAAAAAAGCAGCTCCAAGAAGAAAGGCAGCAGCAAAACGCAGAGCCGCTCCAAAACGAAAATCTGCAGCAAAAAAAACAGCTCCAAGAAGAAAGGCAGCAGCAAAACGCAGAGCCGCTCCAAAGAGAAAGGCAGCTAAACGTAAACGTTAGTCTGTCTATTCACCTTTTTTCTATTTTACTATACTAAATTAACTATATTTCTAAATTCGAATTTAGAAACATGATTAATCTTTGCAGTAATTTAATCAATCATTTTTAATTCAGGTAAAACAAAAACTTTTTCAGGTTTAATTTTTAGAATAATTCTTTTTTCATCAGGACGTTTAAAGGGATAATGTTCACGACCCATGTATTGTTGAGTTAATTTATCTGCATGATTGTAATTAGCATCTGAAATTATTTCAACTACAATACCACGAATAGTTGTCATGTCAAGTGGATTATTATTAGAAGTAACAGAAACAGCTACACGAGGGTCACGTAAAATATTTTTATGTTTTATTCTACCCTCAGCTGTGTTTACTAAAATAAAACCATCTTGATAATTTGCCCAAACTGGAGATAATTGAGGTGAGCCATCCTTCATAATTGTTGCAATAAAAACAAGATTTTGTTCTGAAAATAATTTTATCACTTTAGAGTCGATCATATTTTCATACATCATTTATCAGTATTAGTAAATTTCTAAATTAGCATAGTAATCATAATTTAACAGATTTTTTATTTAATTTTCGTGAAAAAATATTACTGATTGATCGCATTATAAGAAAAATCCATCAAATATATGAAATTATTTTGCATTAGACTTTTCTAGGACGTTAGTCATTGCTCTATTCATTATTTCCATGACTAGATATTGTGAGTATTCCACAGATTTTTTACCCTTGGATTTACTAGTTTTAGGTCCCAAAGATTTGAGAATTTTTTCAATTTTTGTAGACGTAGTGTCAATGATTTTTGAATATGTTAAATCAAAATTTACAGGAGTTTGAAAATCCAATAGTTTAGTAGACGTACTATAGAATTTAGTAATAGCACCTCTAGATTCTTCAATTCTTACAATTTCAATCAATCCAGAATTTTTTAAAATTTCTAAATGATGTCTAACAGTAGTTAATGCTTTTTTGAAACCATGTTTCTTCAATGAAATGGAAATTTGATCAGCTGATAATGATTGATGGTATAAAATTTCAACAATTTTTGCTCGTGCAGGATCTTCAATTGCACGGGCATGCTCTAAACTCGTAGCAACCGTTCGATTTACCTTAATTTCTTTTTCTAATAATGTTGACATGTAAGATTTGATTTCAACCTGATCTAAAAGATCATTGTATCAGATTTTTTTGTCTAATCGCATCAATTTTTGTTTACTTTAATAAAGATTGTACAAGTCTTAAAAATAAGTACTATGCTACCAAAAACATTGTAGCTGATACAATAATAATAAAAGCGCTATAATTAAATTAATATTAATATCAAAAATTTAATTGCATAACTATATATATTGTAGTGGTAATAAATATTAAAAAAAAAGATTTCTAAAATATTTGATGACAAATGCATTAAAATTAGGTAAATAATCAAAATATGAAAAGTATGATTCGAGTTGGGAGATTACTAATAGTCAACATTACGTATAGAATTGAGATTAAAGAGTTTGTCTAGTTAATTTCTCATATGCAACAACATAACGTTGAGTCATTGTTTGAATTATTTCTGGTGGAATTTGAGGAGCAATAGGTTCCTTGCCACAATGACGATCATTTTCAAATTGTTTTTCGTAACCATTAGCAGTCAACCAGTCACGTAAAATTTGTTTGTCATATGATTCTTGAATTTTTCCTACTTCATAGTTATCCTTTGACCATAATCTATATTCATCAGGTCCAATTGAATCACCTAAAATAATTTCACCGTCTAAAATCCCAAATTCTAATTTTAAATCAGCTAAAATATATCCAACATTATCTGCAATCGTTGTCATTTGATTGTAGATATCAATTGATGTTTTCTCCAACCAATCGTATTGTTCTTCAGAAACTAAATTCATTTGTAATGCTTGTTTTTTATCTACTGGAACATCATGTTCAGATTTTGTTGTAGGATCAAAAATTGGCTTAATTAATTTTGCAGCCATAGATGTATTAGTATTTTCAGGTAATTTGATAGAACCATTTTTCCATCTACCAATAAGACTACCATAAAAATATCCCCGAACAACACATTCCATTGGAATCATTTTCATTTTTTTAACTGAAATTTCAGTATCTGATATGCGTTGTATGAAATGATTTTTGACATTTAGTTTATTGAACCAAAATTCTGCAAAACGACACAAAACCTCCCCTTTTTTTGGAATATCTTGATTAAATTTTACATCATATGCTGACACTCTATTTGAAAATTTGAATTGTAAAGTTTTCTCATCTACATCATATAGATCCTTTACTTTTCCACTAGTAAGAAACTTCAATTAATTATATTAAATTTCTATAGAATTTAACTTGTAGTAAAATTATACATAAAAAAATAGAATTATTTTATGTCAATACCGTTCCAAAAGGCAACCATTCCTTTTATCTTGGATGCTGCAGAATTTGGTTCTGCATAATACCAGGCACAGTCCTTGTTGATTTTTCCATTAACTGTTACTGAATAATAGTTAGCTTTTCCTTTCCAACCACAAACTGTTGTTAATTCCGTTTTTGTAAAATATTCAGATTTTATCGAATCAAATGGAAAATAATGATTTCCTTCAACAATTTCAGTATGAACACTTTCTGCAATTATTTCATTATTCCACATAGCTTTCATATGATCATGATTATTCAATCCATATTTAATGAAATCTTAAATTAGATTTTTGCTTTTACTTGTTCACGTTTAGTAAAATCAGGTTTTATTCCAAGTGAGTCATAATTTCCAGATGAGCATGTAAAGCACATAGAACTTTTTGGCATTCCTACAGCATTAGCTAAATTCTCAGCATCATTATAACCCAAAAAGTCAACATCAATACTTTTTCTTACCATTTCAGTTATTTCCTCACTAGTCATTTCTTTTCCATCAGTATATGTTGCAAGTTCCTCTTGAGATGGAAAGTCAATTCCAGCATAACATGGATAATTAATTTGAGGATATGTAATTAACATACTAATTTTTTTAGCTCCTGCTCTTCTAATTGCCTTGATAATTGCTTTAGAACTAGTACCTCTAACTAAACTATCATCAATTACTATAACATGTTTATCTCTCATTATTTCACTAATTGGAATAATCCAACGGTTAATTTCTACTCTATCACTTTGATGAGGTTCAATGAAACTTCTCAAAGGACCTTTCTTACTATACCTATCTTTAAGCAATCCTTCATCAAAAGGTATTCCGAGCTCTTGTGCATAACCAAGTGCGGCAGGTCTAGCAGAATCCGGAACAGGAATAACCAAATCAGCGTCAGTTATAGGAAATTTTTTTGCCATAAATCTTCCAATATTTTTTCTTGATATGTAGATGTTGTGACCCTCCATCATACTTGATGGATGTGCAAAGTAAGTAAATTCAAAAGAACAATGTGCACGTGATGTATCATCAGAAAATTTTTCAGTTTCTAACCCATTTTTACTTAATTTAATTAATTCACCTGGAATTACGTCTCTTTGAAGAGTAGCACCAACTGCAGTAATAGCAGAAGACTCAGAAGTTATAATATATGTGTCATCAGATTCTTTGTATCCTAAGACCATGGGACGAAATCCTTTTGGATCTCGTGCACCATATACAGAATTATCATCAGAGATAAAAGTAAAACAATATGAACCAACCATTTCATTTTTTAAAATAGAAAGTGCTTTTCCCATTTCACCATTTTCAGAAATTAAAGTTACTAATCTTTGTGCAGCAACTAAAGTATCACTTGCACTTTGAGGAGTAAAAGAACAACCCCCAACTAAATTAGATAATTCCTGAGCATTCGCAATTGTTCCATTGTGTGCAATACAGAGATCCTTGACTTTGAGAGGTTGAGCATTTTCTAAGTTGCTAGTTCCCATTGTAGAGTATCTTACATGTCCTATAACACATGGGGAGGCATATTCTTGTGCAATTTTTTTAAATTCTGATGATGAATGTGAAACCAATCCTATTTTCTTAAATGGAGGTTTATTTGGTACTGCAAATCCCCAGGCTTCTTGACCCCTATGTTGTAAAGCACGCAATGCATCAAAAACCATTGGAATTACATTCTTTCCTGAGAGACTGTATATCCCAACAACACCACAATTTTCTTTAATTTTAGGCATGTAATACCATCTCCTTTAACGAATTAAACCAAATGTTTTGTGCCTTATCAACGCTTAGATCAATTATTGGTTTAGAATCACTAGTAAAGAAAATGGAATCTTTACCAAACTCTCCAATAATATTGTATGATACATCATATTTTTTGAGTATAACTTGTAATTTTTGGAGATTTTTATTTTCGTAAGTAATAAGATATCTTGAATGACTTTCAGAAAACAAAATTTTATCAGAGTCTAATTTTTCTCCAGGAACTTTTTCTAAAGAAACATTACAACCAATTTTATTTGTCATACAAAGTTCTGAAATTGCAATTGCCAACCCACCTTTAGAACAATCATGAACAGATTTAACAAAATCATTTTCAATTATCTCTAATACAGCAGTCATATTTTTCTTTGATTCTGAGAAATCAACAGTAGGGCACATACCTCCAATAAATTTATGAATATATTCAAAATATTCAGAACCACCTAATTCATCCTTTGTATTTCCAATTATTATCAAGGAATCTCCAGAATTAATTTTTTGAATCTTCAAAGGTTTTTTATCAATTAATCCCAGTACACCAATAACAGGAGTTGGTTTAATGGAACCAAATGGAGTTTCATTATACAAACTAACTTTACCTCCAACACAGGGAATGTTAAACTCTTTAGCAAAATCAGTCAATCCTTTTAATGATTCTAAAAATGTCCAGAAAATTTCAGGATCTTTTGGATTACCAAATTGTAGGTGGTCTAACATCCCTATTGGTTTTGCACCAGTACATACAACATTTCGACATGCTTCTTCAAAACAACCAATTGCCCCTTCACGTGGATTAATGTAACACTGTTTTGGATTACCATCAATTTTTATTGAAAGAAATTTACCATTATCTAGCCTCAAAACTGATGCATCATGGCCTGGTTTTATTACAGTTCTAATTCCCACTTCATGGTCATATTGTCCATAAACCCAAATCTTACTTGCAATGTTAGGAGAAGCAAGTAATTTTAACATAACTTCAGAATAATTAGATAATTGTGGAAAGGATTTTATTTTTTCAATATTTTCCAAATAAACTGGTTTTTTTGAAGGCAAATCCAACAAAGTGGCATTTGCTACAATGTCTGTAGAAAGATTGGCAATTGTAGTTTCACCTTTTTTTACATGCATTTTTTTATCAAATGTGACATGACCTATAACAGAGCATTCAATTCTAAATTTTTCACATATTTTTTGTAATTTAATTAATTTTTCATTATCAGTTATAATCAACATTCGCTCTTGAGATTCAGATATCATTATTTCATCAGAGTGCATATCAGATTCACGAGTGTGGACTTTTTCAACATCCATTTCAATTCCAATGTCTAAGGCGTCAGCAGTTTCAGACACAGCACAGGACAAACCACCACCACCAAGATCTTTCATTGCATGAATTAATTTTTCATTTCTAGCTTCTAAAATTGCTTCAATGATTAATTTTTCAATAAATGGATCAGGAATTTGAACTGCTGAGCGGTCATCAGATTCTAATGAGTCAGAAGCAAATTGGGATCCTCCAATTCCATCTCGTCCAGTTGAACCACCAAGCAATATAACTAAATCTCCTTTTTTTGCATGATTTTTTATAAGATTTTCTTTCTTACCAAATCCAATGGCAGCTACATCAACCATTGCGTAATTTGTATAACATTCATCAAATTCAACTTCACCACCAACAGTTGGAATTCCTAAACAATTCCCGTAATCAGCAATTCCAGTTACAGCATTTTTGAAAAGCCATTTTGCATGTTGATCTTTTTCAATATCACCAAAACGTAATCCATCCAATAGTGCTATGGGACGAGTACCAGCTGATAAAATATCTCTAATTACGCCTCCAACTCCAGTTGCTGCACCGCCATAAGGTTCAACTGCAGAAGGATGATTGTGACTTTCAATATGTGCAGTTACAACATAGCCATCGCCAACATCTAAAACTCCAGAATCATATCCTTTTTCATTAATTACTAGTGGACCATCCATAGGTAACATTTTGAGATGTTTTTTAGAAGATTTGTATGAACAATGTTCAGACCATTCAGCTGCAATAATTTGTAATTCAGTTGAAGTAGGTTCTCTACCAATCTTTGCTTTTAATTCCTCCAATTCATGAGATTCTAAACTCAATTATTAACACCCATTTTTTTTATTAGAGATTCAAAAATTAGTGATGAGGGCTTATTATCATGAGGATTAATTTCTGACTCAACTGCCCTTTCAGGATGCGGCATCATACCAACAACATTTCCATCTTCATTACAAACACCAGCAATATGATTAGAAGACCCATTTACAACTTGATCATATTTAAAAACGATTTGATTATTTTTTTCAAGTTCAATCAATGTGTCATCATCGACAAAATAACGTCCTTCACCATTAGCAATAGGAATAGGAATTTTTTGATTCAATTCAAATTGATTTGTAAAAGGAGTTTGATTATTCTTAACTATTAGATTAGTCCATTCACACATAAAGTTAAGAGAGTCGTTTTTGAGTAAAACACCAGGAAGTAAACCTGACTCTACAAGAATTTGAAATCCATTGCAAACACCCAAAATAGGAATTCCTTTTTCGGCAATTTTTTTAACATCTTGAATAATTGGACTATGAGCTGCAATAACTCCAGCACGCAATCTATCACCGTATGAAAAACCACCAGGTAAAACTACAGCATCAAGATTTTTAGGAAGAGGTTTATCATGCCAACAATACTCTACATTAAGATGAAAAACATCAGATAATACATGAAACATATCGCGATCACAATTACTACCAGGAAAAACAATTACTCCAACATTCACAATTTCTTTTAGATACAGAGTTATTTAATTTGAGCCCAATCTAAAATAAATTTTATGTCAACAAAATTAGTGATTGCCATGACTAAAGTAAGGGACATCATGCAAAAAATGCTCAATTACAATATTCAAAGATTTGAGATACCGGAAAATGAAAAATTAGTAGAAAATATCACTCAAACAGATTTAACAGAATTTTTACCAAGTATTATCTTAATTAATGCAAGTAGAGAAAATATAAAATAAAATTAAACATCAAATACATCTATTGTAACTACACTAACCATAGGATTGTAAATACGCAATTCATCACAAATTTTTTGAACTGTAGATTGTGCAGTTTTCTTATCTGTTTCATTAATTACAAATTTTAACATTTGGGCAGTATTAATTTGAGAAACATTTTGATGAGTGCCTTTTAAAACTAAATCATTTAAGATTGTTTTTCCCTCAGGATCACTAATTCCAGGCTTATTTTGAATTGTAACATGAACACGATAGTCAACCATAATTATAATATTTAAAACAGTGATTAATTTATCTTACGAATAAATTTTCTTGTAGTTATTCTAAATTATTTTATTTGGTCAGTAATTTACATTTCTAGACAGACAATTTAGGGTTAGATAGTTATACCAGAATAAATAATTCCAATACAGCATGGCAAGAAAAGAAAGAATGCGATATTGGAAAATTACTGCTGATGAAGCATTAACTTTTAGCTATGATGAAAGTAAATTACTAAACTGGGAAATCAAATGTATTAGAGAACCCGAAGTTGAAGCCCATTTTATCGGAGTATTCATGTATAGAAATGGAACAGCATATGATTATGAATCATTAAAAGGAATATGTTATTTTCACAATAATATTGATAGAAAAGAACTTCCAGAGATTACAAAATTCCTACAAGGAAAATTTAACGGTAAAGAGATGGAAAAAGGCGAGAGAATATTTTTGAAGGGGTCAGATGAAATATTTTCCAGTAAAGATATTGGACAACTAGCAAAAGATTTGGAGGTCAAATTGAATGCCAAAGCAATCATATCTTTAGAATTTGAAGACATTTCAGCAGACGCATTAAAGCAAGCGGGTATGCCAGAATCAAAGTTATTACCAATTCCCAAATAAACCAATTATATTAAAAATATACATTTTCATACATCATAAAATTAAATGATATTACTTGTCAAATTTAGAAAGTATCAATAACCATCTTAAAGAATTAAGAAAAAGATTACTACGAATTGTTTTAGTAATTGGAATAATTGCAATGATTCTTCTAACTTGTCATGCAGAACCAATTGAAATAGGAGGAATTACACTATACTATCCACTATTAGAACCTCAAAATAACATGGCAGGTCAAATTACAAACCAGATGAAAATGAATTTAGTGCCAGAGGGAGTTCAATTAATTCAAACAGCCCCAGGACAAGCTTTCTTTGCTCAAATGTATGTTTCAGCTCTTGTAGCAATAGGAGTTGGAATGCCTGTAATAATAAGAGAATTTGTAGGATTTATCAAACCTGCATTAAAACAAAATGAAATCAAGATTACTAGAAATATTTTGTTACCGGCATTAGCATTATTTATTGGAGGATGTGTATTTTCATATAATTTTGTAATTCCATTTATTTTAGAATTTTTATATCAATATGGAGAATCAGCAGGAATAGTAACTTTTCTAAATGTAATGGAGTTTGTTACTTTTGTTTTACAATTTTTATTAGCATTTGGGTTTTCATTTCAGCTTCCACTGGTAATGTATGCAATATCCATGTCTGGGGTGGTTAACAAAGATTTTTGGAGAAAAAATGCAAGATATTCAATTGTAATAATCATAATTTTTGGCGCAATAATTACTCCAGATGGAACAGGTGTTACTATGATGCTTGTTGCAGGTCCAATGATTGGATTATATTTTGCAGGCATGTTATTCATTGAGCGTAAACAACGAAAAAAGTTGAACACTTAAATCTGAAATCAAAAAAGTAGTAATGTAATGATTGGAATGCCAGAGATAATTGTTTTAGTGGTAGTAGTTGGAGTACTAATTTTTGGTGCAAAAAAAATTCCGGAACTTGCAAAAACATTTGGTAAGGCTAAAGCAGAGTTTCAAAAAGGCAAGATTGAAGGAGAAAAAGAATTAAAAGAAATCAAAGGCGAAAATAACGACAGTCCAAAAGAATAATAGGTAAAATCAAATTAATTTTCACATAAAATTGTCATATCATCCAGAAAATTGGAATAATTCATAGATAATTTTGATTTATCCAATAATTTAGGAATTCTCATCAATCCAGATAATCTAAGATCAACATAAACTAAAATTTTAGTTCCTTCAGGAATTTCAACAAATTCCTGTTTAATGTAACTTCCCTTAGATTTTCCACCAATTACATAAACCTCATGTAAAACAAATGGAGTTATAACATGTTTAGACATTAATACTAATTCCAAATCACCTAATTTCAAATGCTCTTCAACTACTGCAATATCACCTCTAACAGAACGAATACGAATTGATGGGAAATATTTTGGTATTAATTTATCATATTGTTCATAATTAGAAAAAATATTAAAAACATCATTTCTTTTTGCATGAATAATTTTTTCTAAGTAAAATGTAGCCAATGGTATTTTAGAAACTGCCCCAACGTGGGTATAAATCGTGATCAATGTCAAATTGATCAAGACATTTTCCTACACCATGATTTACAATATCATCAATAGTTTTTGGTTTGGTATAAAATTCAGTTACAGGTGGCAAAATTATAACGCCCAATCTAGATAATTTTAACATATTTTCTAAATGAATTGCAGACAATGGAGTTTCTCTAACCATCAAAATTAATTTTCTGTCTTCTTTGATTGTCACACCAGCTGAACGTGCAACTAAAGTGTCATCATATCCGTTTGCAATTGCAGATAATGTTTTCATGCTACACGGAGCAACTATCATACCGTCAATTCTATGTGTTCCACTAGAAACACTTGCAGCCATATTTTTTTCATCTGAAATATGTGATGCAAGTGACTTCACATATTCTGGAGTATATTCAGTTTCCATGGAAATACATTTCTCACCCCATTCAGACATAACCAAATGAGTTTCAATATTTAATTTTTTTAATGTCTCAAGCATTCTAATTCCATAAATTACGCCAGTACTACCAGTAATTCCAATAATTAGTTTCATGAGTTATTTTGGAAAAGAGTAGTATTTAGAATAAACTCATCAAAAGAATTACTTTTAAAAACAGAGTCCATAATTTCCAATTGCCTCCGCATTAATTACAACAATTATCAAATAAATAGTATGATTATAACCAATAAATTTCAAAATAACAAAGTACTTCCAAGGTAAGCAATTTCATTTTAGGCCTAGATCGATACTAGATTTGACCAATTGCCTTGAATAATTTTTGAATAGAGATTATTTTGATGAGTTGTAAAGAAGGCTATGTACACAACTTTGCCTGGTTTGAAATTTTATCAAAAGAGATGTGTATTAATTGTCAACAAGAAAAATCCTAGTTTATTTAAAAAATGAATTTTCATATAAAAATTAGAAATTTTCAAATATTATTTATTCAACAACAGAAATAGATTCATTTTCCAATTTTGTTCATTTTATTCATAATAAAATTACCCCAAGGGAAGTAAATTGCACATGTTATTTGTAATTCTACAGAATAAAATAGGATTATTACAGATACAATAATTAAAAAAACATTCAGATTTTTACCTATACACCAAATCAAAATTTTACATATATTAGAAGCCAGTATTTAGTCATAATATGATTAAAAGTTCTGAAATCAAGAAAATAGTTAATGAGTATTCAGATGTAAAAATAGGAGTCTTAGGAAGTCATTCCGCTTTAGAAATAATGGATGGAGCAAAAGATGAAAATTTTGCAACAACTGTTTTTTGTCAAAAAGGTAGAGAAGGACCATATCAAAGATTTAACAGGATTGCTGATCAAATTGTAATTTTAAATAAATTCAAAGATATGGCATCAGAAAAAAATCAAAAAATGTTAAGAGATTCAAGTACGATAGTTGTTCCTCATAGATCCCTTACAGTCTATTTAGGATACAAAACAATTGAAGACACATTCAAAGTTCCAATTTTTGGAAATAGAAAATTATTTCAAGCTGAAGAAAGAACTGCAAAAAAAGGTCAGTATTATCTGTTAGAAAAAGCGAGCATTAAATTTCCAAAATTATTCAATGATCCTAAAAGAATCAACAAACCATGTATTGTTAAAGTTCAAGAAAAAAAGAGACCATTAGAAAGAGCATTTTTTACTGTTTCATCATACAAGGACTATAAAGAAAAATCGGAAGAAAAAATTAAACAAGGAGTTATTGCAAGAAAGGATTTAGAAAAAGCAAGTATAGAAGAATTGGCTATTGGAACGTACATGAATTTTAATTTCTTCCACACACCAATTTCAAAACAAGTGGATTTCATTGGAATTGAGAGAAGACTTCAAACAAATATCCACGACTATAATGCATTGCCAGCTAAAGAACAATTGGAAATGAACATAGATTTACAAAATATAGAGGTAGGTCATACTCCTGCAAGTATTAGAGAGTCATTACTTGAGAAAGTCATTAAAATGGGAGATAAATTTGTGGCTGCAGTAAAAAAAGAATATGCACCAGGCATAATAGGCCCTTTTTCACTTCAAAGTGTAATAACAAAAGATTTAGAATTAATTGTATATGATGTATCATTAAGAGTTCCAGGCAATCCAATAGTTGCAACAACTAGTCCATATACAAAATATCAATACGGTCAAACTTTTGGAGTTGGACGAAGAATCGCAATGGAGATTAAAAGAGCTCAAGAAGAAAACAGATTAGATGAAATTGTAACATAAAAGTTTATGAATTAAATCATCCAGTATGAGTTTTAAAATATTCTTGTAATGCAATATTAGAATGAACATCTTTGTATGAATCTAACATAATATTCATGATTCGATTTACATGATTTTCTAATTTCTTAATTCTTTGAAGTGCTATTGGATGCTGCAGTATTCTAATTTTATCTTGATGATCAATTCTTGTAATTACCATAGAAATTCTGGCAATTTCTTCTTGGATATCTTCAAGTAACTTTAATCCATTTTTAGTAAAGCCAAATTGACTTCCATTACTGGATATAATTATGGGAATTGTTTTAATTGATTCAATTTCAAATTTTTGATATTCAATAAAATTTTCTATCATTAAGGAGAACTGCTCATGACTTTGTGGTTTGTCATATTTCTTATAAAATAAAGTATTCTTAAAAAAACGTGATTCAAGAAATCCCATAATTTCAAGTCTTTTAAGGGATTCAATTACTTCAGATTCAATTCCACCACATTTTTCAATTATATTTTTTATATCAGACCACTGTTCAGTACAAAATAAAATATAATCATTATGAATTATCGTCATGGAGTTATCACATCTTTTAAGAGTTTTTTAATATGTGTAGATAATTGAAAAATTACAAAAAATAATTTATCAGAAATTAAATGGCGAAGCCCTCTAAATTGCAGAACAGTAAGAGATTTCCTCTTGTGGTCAAACGGTTAGACGTCTGATTTCCTTTTTCGTTCTGCGGGGCTACGCACTTTATTCATTAGTTATTTGAACTAACGACATCATTATGTATGGAACATATAAGTATTTAAAATTTTTATATAATATTTTTATATAATTAATTAATTTATTGTAAATCTTAAAATCATGCTTGAAAAATGAGAACAAAAATATATTTTGATCGTGTAAAATTGTAAAATGTTAATTGGTTAGATAAGGAAATATGTTGAATACCTTTCATTCTAATTTCAGATGATTAAAGCGGTTTGACATCTGAAATGGATTGCTGATACCAATTGGCATTACAAACATTATTGTGGATAAATAATGAAGAAAAAATATGACAAAAATGATATTCATTAAAGAGATAATCAGTATTGAAAAAGAACCAAGATTGTGTCCTACATGTCAAAAAGACGACAAATTAGAAAAGGATGTGATTAGAGAAGAAAGATCAGGTGGAAGAACAATATTATGTTCACGATGTGAAGCACTAATTGTAATAACAACTAACAAATTAATCAAACCAGAATTGACATCAAATAAAGGCGATACAATTATGCTAAAAGAACCACATTTGATACGAAGTGTTCACTACTAGCGTATCATTTGAGATTCATTAAAGAATCAAAACCATATAATATCTCCACATTACGGTATTAATTGATGGGGGATTCCTTAACTACATACGATGAATTGAATGAAGATATTCAATTTACTGAAGATGAAACAAAATCACTACTGAAACTAAGTGAGAAAGAAATACTAATTTTAATTCTTTCTGAAATGAAAAAGCAAACTGAAATAATTTCAAAAAAATAAACCTTAAAATAAATTTTGAAAATTATTCTTTTGACTTTTCAAGTAGTTCCTTTATCACATAACTTCTGACATGCGCAAATTCCCACTCTTTTAAATCTGCCAATCTACATTCCTCCTTAATAATAAGACCAGCAAGTCCATCACTCCAAATATGACGCTTCAAATCATATACTTCTACAATTTTACCATGCTTTGTAATTTTGATTGCACCATGACATCTTTTGATAATTTGTAATGCCACCCTATGATAGATTTTTTCAAAATTTGTCATAATTGAAAATGAATTCTTTATTTCAAAAAGGTTATGATTTGAGATACAATACCAATATACTGATCTATTATAGGTAAAGAATTGCTGATGATTAATCTAACTCTCTAAGCTATACTGATAAAATGATGAGCATTGCCGAATTATGAAGCATTTTAAAAATTAAAATGAATCAATAGTGATCATGACCACAGTCACAAGAATGATCAGAATTTTGAAGAGTCCTTAATTTTTTAACCATTTCATCATGAATTCCAAGTAAATCAGTAACTTGATTTTTTAGTGCTTCAGTATTCCAGTTTTCTTGCTGTAAGGTTCTAACGGTTTCAACTATTTCAAGATCAACATTTAGTATGCTATCCATTAATTCCTCTTGTTCACTCATAATCAATATTCACCATACTTAGAAAAAAACCATTCTAATGTAATTGTAAAAATTATGCTTCCATTCTTTCTTTAAGTAATTTTTTTCTAACCAATAATGGGATTTTGTAATAAGCTGCCAGAGCCATTGCATCAGATGCGCGATAATTTCGCAAAACAAGATCCTTTTTACCAGTAAAGTAAAGATTTGATCTTAAAACATCTCCACTTTCATAAATTTTCACTTTCACCAAAGTTAATTCATTTTGTTCACAAATTTCTTCAATCATTCGATATATGGAAGGAGCCTGGTCACTATCTTCTTCATCAAAACTTGAGATATGTTTTGCAATTTCTCCAGAAAATGCGCGCATATGAAATTCCTTTCCATTATCAGCTTTTAAAACAACCATTCCTTCAACAGCATAAGGATCTACAAATCCCACATAGTCAATGGTTACTGAATCATAGTCAGGTTCAGGAGCTTGCTTGATATCCATTCTATTACAATTACGTTAAGGATATTGGTTATAAAGATAGCAAATTTTTTGGATCAAGATCAGAAATTAATGTTTTAGAAACGATCAATGATCGATGACAACCCCAAATTATTTAAAATCCCATAAAACAAGGTTGCTTAATGTCATCAAATCCAGAAAAAGCAGTTTCGTATGTTTTGCTCAAATATGTTACTGAATATATGGACAATGATGTGTTAATGTTAGACCTGAAAACTAAAACAGTAGATGCAGCTACATTGTTGCGCAAATATGCATCAGATGACATCATTGTTATAGATGATAAAAAATTCCCGATAGGAATTGTCACAAATGATGATATTCTCAACAAAGTTAGTGATGAAAAATATGACATAGAAGCAACAACGTTAGAAGAAATTATGAGTAAGCCGTTAATTAGAATTAGTGAAAAAGCAACTCTACAGGATGCATTAATTATTATGCGTGACAATAAAGTTAGAAAACTTCCAGTAATTTCAAAAAAAAATGAAGTACTGGGAATCATTTATCAAACAACCATAGCAAGTGTAATCAGAGAGGCAACTGCAACCATACCTCGACTCTTAAGCCCACCAGTAAAAGCAATATTGGGAAATTTAGGGTTTGTATTACAATTTTCAGGGGTACTGTTATTTGTTCCAGCTATTGTTGCAACATTATTAGGAGATTTAGTAACAGCTTCTTCAATTTATTTAACTACAGTTCTTTTACTAATTACAGGATTTTTCTTAAATTCGTATGGTGAAAAATCAACTGTAAATTTACAACAGGCATCAATACTAGTATTATCTAGTCTGCTTTTGCTATCACTGTTTGGAAGCATACCATATTTTTACTTATTTACATCTGAGGATTCAGTCCTTGAAGTATTTGCATATTCATTCTTATCAAGTACTGCAGGATTTTCAACAGCAGGGCTGTCATTATTTGATGAGCCAGAAAAGTTGTCACAAAGTTTTACATTTTTCCGAAGTTATACACAATTGGTAGGAGGAATGAGTTTCATTTACCTGATAATTACAGCATTCTATCCAGAATCAAAATTGCGAGCAATGCGTGGTTTTATAACAGGCAGAACACTACGTGTGAAGGAATTATTTGCTACAATTACAATAATTTTTGTAATCTATATCATAATTGTTGCATTTTTACTTTACATATTTGGTGAGAATAATATTATTGATAATTTTTCGTTGGCAATGAGTACGCTGTCAACAGGAGGATTTGTTCCAACATCCACAATTCTTCAAGACTTGATATGGCAAGAGTATCTTGTTTTAATGGGAGCAATGATACTAGGTGCACTTCCGTTTACATTCCACTATGCATTTATTAGAAAAAGATTATTGATTCCAAAACTGGGAAAAGAAGTTTTAACATATTTTGCAATTTTATCTGTTGGCATAATATTGTTTGCAGCAATAAGTGGTATGGATGTAATGAAATCTATGTTTTACGCAATATCAGCAAGCACTACAGCAGGATTACAAATGGAAAGTTTAGCAGGTCTTGGTTTAGGGGCACATTTAATTCTAATAATATTGATGATCATTGGCGGATGTGGATTTTCAACTTCAGGAGGTGTAAAAATTTTCAGATTATTTCAATTAAAAGAATTGAAGTCATTTATTTTTAAAACGAAAAGATTACAGATGCCAAATCATAAGAGAAATGAAATCAAAGCAACAATAATCATCATTTCACTATTTCCAATAATATCTGCTATTGCAGGAGTACATCTTTCAGTAATAGAAAATGTGCCATATCAGGATGCATTCTTTGAGGCAGTTGGAATAATTACAACAGGAGGATTAACAGCTGGAGTGGTAGATTCAGATACTGACCCTATCACAATGATATTTTTAGGATTTTTAATGATTTTTGGAAGGCTTGAAATTATTGCTATTTTATACATTTTTGTTCCCAAATTAGGTTAAGATAGAATTTAATTCAAATAAAAAATATTAGATTTCAGAATAAATAGACATGTCAACTACTAACAGGGGTAAAAAAATAATCATCATAGGATTTACATCAATAATAATATTATTTGTAATATATGGAAGATACCAAGATCCAATAGTTTTCACACCCAGTGCAATGGAATCAATACAAAGAATAGCACTTGGATTCTACATTACAATGATTATTTCTATTGGAGGAATTGGATTTGGAATATACAAATATCAAAAAAATAAAATAGAGAAACAAGGAAAAGACATACTAACAATAATTGCAGTTGTAACTTCTAACTTTAAATCACGTAAAATTTTTGTTGTGTCATTTATTGGATATGGAATATTTTTTTCGTTGGTATCAGGAACTCTAGTTTACCAGCCAGAAATTAATTTTGTCACACATTATGGTGCAACAATACCTTCAGGATTTATTGCACCATGTTGTGATGGTCCAGGTTATATGCCAAAAATTATAATTTATCTAACAGAACACGTAGGATTACAAATAATTCCAATTAATTTAATATTGCAAATTATTGTTTCATACTTAGTAGCAATAAATTTAGCAATTGCAGTTAATGCATATTCAATATCTAAAAAAGGACGAAGTATGAGTAGCATAGGTGCTGCAACAGGATTATTCATTGCATGTCCAACATGTGCAGGAACATTTGTTTCAATATTTATTGGGACAGCAAGTGGAATCGGATTATCTATATTACTAACACAATTGCAGACATTGTTTATTGGATTATCAATTCCAATTCTATTAATTATACCATATATTTTGGCAAAAAAATTACAAAATTCAGATGGAAGCTGTAAAATAAATTTTAATGATTAAACGGTTTTACTTTAGGAATTTTATAATTACCAATATCATACCCGTCTCTTCGAAGGAATTTGAGTGTGAATTTGTAAATTAGTTCATCGTAATTAACAGTCTCAAGTATTTCACTCCAGAGAATTTTCCATTTTGATCAATTTGATTTTTGAATTCAGGGTTTAGAGATTCAGCAGTGTCCTTACATTCATCCAGTGTTTTCCCATTTTTGTAAGCACGAATTTGCCTATCACAACTATCCATATTCAACGTATGTAAAAATTGTAAATAAACCTAATTTGTAGGGATTGGAAACAAATACTAGATAAATAAAAAATAGTATGTGGCAATTAATACAACTGAAAGATATATTGATTTTTTAATTTATCCCAATATGAGTGAAAAAATAACTTTGTTAAGATTAGCAAATAATAAAAGAATTGTATTCAGACAAAAAATATTAAAATAAATGAGAAAAAAAAATGGATAAAAATTCAGAAATAATAAGAATAGAAATTATAAGAATTCTTAACGAGAATGGAAAAATACGAGCAACCGAATTAGCTAAAAGAGTAATTGAAAAAATGGGTAATGAAAAAATAGTTTATAGAGAAATTAGCGAATTAGTGGAAGCAGGAGAAATAGAAAAAAAAGTTCACAGTAGATCACATATTGAGTATGAATTAGTTAATTTAGATAAATCAGTAAATAGTCAACTAAAAATTTTACATACAGAAATTAATATGATTTTTGAAGAATTGGAAGATTTTGAACTTAGAAGTAAAGAAGGGAAATTGTCGTATCACGAAAGATTAAGATCTGTAATACATCTAATTCACATATTACAATCTAGTGATAGCATTATGAAATTATTATCATTTTATCCTGCATTTAAAAAAGATAAAATGTTTTCACAAATAAAAAGAAAAATTGATGATTTTTGGGAATTAATTATGAACAACATAGCACATCAACCAGAAAATGATTTCTTAAATGAAATTCTATCTAATTTAAGAATACCAGAAACAGATTCAAAAAATGTAAATTAAGAATTTTGTAATTTATCTAAAACAATTTTAAAAATTGCATTGTTATCAAGCAAAATATAGGGCAACCCATTTTCTTCACATGCCTGTCCACTTTCAGTATCCCGAGTAACTAGGATCATTTGATTTTCTTTAGCATAATTGATTACTGAATAATCGGTTCTTAGTTTGTAACCTTCAGAGCGTAATTTCTTAACACTATAAGCATCAAATCCCAAATCTTTGAGTTTCTCATCCCAACCATCATCCATTTCGTCAATTAAAATTTTCATATAATAATTTTGAGATATTATAATATTAGTGTAGTTTATCAAAACCTTCAAATTATTTTATTTTATTTAATTATAAAATTTAAATTAAAAAAATTATTTAAAAAATAATAATGAGAATATACGCAAATGTAAAAAAGATCAAGTTCTTATTTCTAATAATAATACAACATATTATGGATGAAAAAAAAGAGGACAAATCTGAGGAGTCAAAAAAAAATCACATAAGATACTATAGATCATTAACCAAAATTATTGAAGATATGAAAAATGAAATGGTTGAGGAAGGCGAACCAGCAATAAAGGAACATATTGATAGCAGAATTGAGGCTATGGAAAAAGATAGAAAAAGAATTAGAGATTTGTTTCCAAATATGAAACTGGAGGAATGGGATGCCAACACCAAGTGAAAAAAATCACAATAAACACCTAGACTTGTTACAAGATTACAAAATACATCTAGTAAAATATGTTGAGGAATTGGAAAAAATGGACCAAGAATCAGAATTTTTAAAAAAATGGAATGAAACTACAATAGAAGAAAGAAAAGAGGAAATTCAAGTAATCGATAAAATTTTAAAAAATGTTATTAGATTCTAATTGTGATGCTTTTTAATTAGATCATAAAGACTGGTACAAATAAAATCTACATGTTCAGATGAAACGCCATCTATCCAAATAAGGTCCTCGTCAATTGTATAATCATTAAAAGAATTTTTACAATTTGAATTTACAAATGCTATTTCATTTTTAATTAATTTTTTAATTTCCTTTTTCTCTAATTCTAAAAAAATATAGTTACAAGGGATCAAATCAACATTAATAGTATAATTTCCATGAATTGGATTTAATTTTGCTTTGATAAATGGCTTATTTTGTTGCTTGCAATCTCGATAATACTTATCATATTCAAACATTTTAGAATCTCCAATATATTTATGAAAAGACATTAGATTCTAAAAATATTCAATATTGGCTGTCCTAAATATTAGCAGTAAGTATCTTTATTTTTGAAATTAATTGTATTTTGGTACTCATTGGAGTTTCAGGCTCCATTGTAAAAAATACAATATTTCTTTTTGTATAAATTACCAATTGGGAAACTTTTTCTCTTTCAACATGAACATATCTGACTTTACCTAATGAACGATTGAATTCATTTCTCATAGTTCGTCTTTGTGCTACTTGCTTGCAAAAATGTTCTTCCTCCTTTTGAGAATTTAAACTAGTTTGACCTGTTTTCATTATTCCTTCACGAATATTTCCATTTGTATCAATAATTGCTGCAAATCTCATTTTAGAATTCAAATTAACAATTTTTTCAACGAGTTTAAGAAAATCAATTTTCTTTTTAACAGCCATTTAAAGTAAAACAATAATTTGTCAAATATAAGCCATTAAAATTCAAAATTATTGAAAATAGGCTATTTATTAATTGGAATCATGACTAAAAATTATGAAAGCAGGAAAGCCATGGATAATAATTGGTGGAGGCATGTTCATTTTGGGATTAATATTATTTTATTTAATCAATCCAGACGGAAATAAAAATTTAGAAGTTATAAAAAATGTTGGTAGTTTTATAGGATTAAGTGGTATGGGGGTCACATTAGCTGGAATTGTAGTTTATTTAATTAGTAAAAATGAGCAACCAATTAAAAAAAATTATGACGTATAATTTTACTGATTACAAAATTATATTTTAAATCAAATAGAACAATTAAAAATTAACTATAGTAATTACCCAAAATTTTGGAATTAAATTACATAAAATCGTGTTCAAGTAAAAAATAATAGTGTAACATGTCTAATGTTTATTAATTTTTAATTAATTTATGTAGACATCCTAGAATATGTAAGAAAATGATTGACAATATGTTTCTAAATCTTTACGGAATATTTTTACAATCCATTTTAAATATTGAAACTCCAAAATTGGCAATAATTATTAGCTCACTTACTGCAACTGTCTTTGTAATTACTCTACTGCTAACTTGGAGAAACCTTCGGGAGACCACAAAATTATCATATTCACAACTATTGAGAGGATTTCATGAGGATCTCACAAACAGACTAGATAAAAATTCAATTCTTAAAACAACAGAAGACTGCCATAGGTATGCAAACGATTATCTAAATACTGTAGATGAGATTGCATTTTTAGAACAACAGAAGAAAATTCCAGTAGGTTTAGCTCAATATCTTAACAGGTTTTTTGCATATGGTTTGACAATAATTGATTGGTATGATCATATGATTGGTGAAGATTTCCAAAGAGTAGCAAAAAACAATTGGCCAAATTATTTCATGTATTGTCAGAAACACAATATATTTACAAATCCAGATGATAAACTGCCAAAAATAATGTTAGATTATAATCAATTACGGGATAAAGAATCAAAAGACAGTACAAAAAAAGAAAATTAGTAAATGTCTAAAAAAATATGGATTGGTGGAATATATCTAAAGGAAGAAGGAGGTTATAAAATAATTTTAAAATCTTTAATTCATTATAAAAAAAGATTACAAACTATACATCAAAGTCCAGAATTAAAAGAGGCAGCTGCAATGTTTGCACCTGTATTACAATCACAAGCTAAAATAAGAATTCCAATTATTGAAGAAACTAAAGAAAAAATAGAAAAATTTCTACTTAATTTAATTACATCACAATCAATGGAGGAGAATTTAGAAATTTTACATAAAGCATTAGAATGTAGAAAGTCAGATATAGAAAAAGCTGAAAATACGTCTGATCCATATTTTATTAAATTAGTAGGAGATGTTGAAGAATCTAAAAAAGATGTTCCATTCATTAACAATTCAATGATAAAAATTAATGAATATCTAGAATGATTCTACAGTCCCTGTAAATACCAGTCATAATACGGTAAAAGTAATTTACACTGGTTCTTCTTTTCAGCCTCAGTTTTAAGTTCAATAATTTTTTGAATTTTGCCTTGAAGATATTCAATAGTCAGTTCACTCTTAAATTCAAGCATAATTTGGTTTAAAATCTCTAAAAATTCATCAGATTGAACATCATCAAAATTATTTATAGTACTTTTAATTTTAATCTCTAATGACATTGTATTACTAATTTTTTATTTAGTTAATTTAAACAATATCATCATCATCCCAAGTTAACCTAAACTTGCCAGTGACTCTAAACATGTGGAATTTTGCACCATTTTTAAAAACTAATTTGAAAGATTTGTGTGAAGTATCCTCAATTTCTAGTGACACATTATCTTTTTTAGTTTGAAATACTATTGGATTATTTGAAATTTGATTCCATTGATCCTTATCAAAATCCATATGAACCATAGTATACAGTAATCCCATGATAATTGATAAAATGATCCTGAATAAAAACTAGATAAAATTAAATTTCTGAAATATATTGAGGGACATTTGCATGGTGATGACCTACAATTGTTGGAAAAATTAATTCATAATTGACATCATTTTTAATAATTTGAAAAAGTTGGAAAATTAACTGCTGAATCATAAGATGTTCATCAGAATATAGTGTTTTTTTAGGATTTTTTATTGAATCCAAAATAGTAAATCCATTATCAGTTTGTAATAGTCTTTTAAAAATAGTAGTCCCAATCAAGATTTTTTCATCAATATCCTTGTGCTGAAAATCTATGTTCAATTTTTTAATTTCCAATTTTAAATCATGATATGATTTGTTTGTATTTTGTTCCAAATGTTGCTGAGATTTCTCCTTATATTTGGGAGTAAGTTCATAAAATTTCATATTTCCCTTTTTTTTAACAAAAATGATATCTTTTTCAACTAATGAATTACGGCTTTTTTCAAAAGTTGTTTTTGCCATATATTGAGGAACAATAATTTTCAATAGAGCATTATGATGTAAATCAGCATTATGTTTAATGCATTGTAAAATTATTCTTTCACGCTCATAGTTTTTTATGTTAGGCTCAATACGACTCATCATATCTAGGTCGACCTATATTAAACGAGTTAACTATTAAGGTTTATTGTTTTAAATGAGAAAAATAATTAGCGAAATAATTCCAACTCTTCAAGAACTTTGCTCATAGAGTGTTTCCAACGTCTCATTTGTTCTATATCATGAGGTCTATTATCTTCAAGATCCTTTTTCATTTTTAATAGTTCTTGATATCGGATATTATCAATTTTTGCCATCTATGAAATATTATGAAATTAAAAGATATTATTCTTTATCAATTAAATAGGAATTTCCGTGATTAAATGATGCGAGTTTAGAATCTCTTTCTAATACCAACAATTACAACAGCTGGAATTCCAATATACATTCCAAGATTTAGTATGATCAATGAAATTCCAATTCCTAAAACTTCAGACTCTGAATTTGCATTTTCCATTAATGATAATGTAGAAATTATTGGAGTGATTGCAATCTTTACTGCCTCTTTGAAAACAGGATTTTCACGTTCGTAATCAGCTATAGTTGGACTAAAAGAGTAATAGAATTCGTTAAATGTTTTCATAAATGCAGAACCTGATTCTGTGTTTAGCAAATTGTTATCTCTAATTTCTCGTAACAGTTGAACTTGTGGTGC
>SXGQ01050901.1_pt1 | contig 28394 bp, 11 predicted proteins | sample 3178371 | NCBI WGS metagenome assembly SXGQ01 (sample SAMN11356859, study PRJNA531348) | freshwater metagenome | isolation source: freshwater sample F1-20 | place: China: Fuxian Lake, Yuxi | collected 2017-12-25 | reverse complement strand
GATTCACATAGTCAATGTCAACCTTGCTGTCTCTAGAACGCAATCTGTTCCAACCTTTTTTATTTTGCTGGTTTACAAACAGGTGCAAGATACCACCGTCTTGGGTATAGTAATCGCTCTTGTTTGCGCCAACCACAATCCAGTTGTTTCTAATGTCAACACCTGAGCCAAAGTTATCACCAAACAAGATCAAACTATTTGACAGCACCTGATTGTACAAATACTGACTGGGGTTTTCAACTGTTTCGTTTGGTATAGGCAATAGGTCGTACAGATACACAGCACCAGAATTCCGCAGAGTATCAACAAAACGAGTGGTATCTTTGTCAAACACTGTAAAGAGATCGTCAAAGCTGCTGTTTTTCAGTGTTACTCCACCCTCACTGCTGACCACTAGAGTATCTCCAGTTTGATTGTCCACACGAACCAGCTTACCAAACTTTTCTGGAGCACCAAGATCAGGATGCTGGAACTCTTGTACCAAGTTGAACACTTCAAGTCCCAGATCTTGTAATGCAGTACCAAAGCCGGGCAACACACTCACACTTTGAGATTTAGCATTCACATTAGCAACAATGGTAATCTGTGATGAATCTATTGTGGCATAGGCTTTGGCAGCGGCTGTGTTTGCTCCTGTTATGGTCACTGCTGGCGCAAAGGTATACCCACTGCCTCGGTTGGTAATCACATAGGAGTTGATTGCGCCGTTGGCAAACAGCGTGATATTACCCACCGTGGCTTGTATGCCCGTCTCAATTCTATCTGGTGGAGACAGTGTAATGGCCACATTGGCAGTGTAGTAACCAGTACCTCTCAAAGGTATGGCATCAGCTGTGAAAAATTCTATGCCATTAACACCGTCAGTACGTGCCAGTATGCCCACAATGTTCTTTTCATTGATGTCTTTTACTGGCTTGGTGGTGTCTTTGTTGGTTGACTGGAATACCACAGGTATATCGTTGACTCTTATGTAATCGCCTTGCACCAACTGAACATTGCCCTTGGTTCCAATAATTTGACCATAATTCAAAGGCTCATTGGCATAACGATACACCTTACCGTTGTAATAATCAACATCTCTGTATCCTGGTGCACCTATGAATATGTTTTTCTTATTTTGTGAAATGGCAGAACTGATTCCATAGTAAGCATCTCGTATGGGATCAGGATTTTCCAGTCGCTGAATAAGATTAAATTTATTGATATCAACCTTGATCTTGGCGCCAGTACGCAGCACACTGGTAAAGTTAATGATATTCTGTTCTGGAATAATTGCAAATGCTGTTGCAACGTCTGCTGGCACAGTCGGGCCACCACCAGTCAAAGTAATTGACGGTGCAGTTGTGTAACCAGATCCTGCATTGGTCAATACAATATTCTCCACTTTTCCAGTGGCCACATTGATTTGTGCTGTGGCTGTGGCACCAGTACCGCCCCCACCGGTGATAATCACAGTTGGAGCACTGGTATAATTGGCACCTCCGGATAGCAACACGATCGCGCTTACTCCGGTTTGACCTGCTGCTCCGATCACATAATCAACATCTTGTTCTAATTCTATTCCATCAACTGTGACTCTGGTCACTCTTTCAATAGCAGTGAGTGTGGTATAAAACACGCTGCTTGTGGCTGCTGCCACAAACACTTGATATTCTCTATCAAACACATATGATTTACCAACTGCCTGTAGTGTTTCTCCATCTACCTCTGCACGGGCTTCCGGAGCTCCCACTACCAGTTGATAGCCCTCTGGATCAATGGCCAGCGACCATCCAAATTTAGCCACCCCGCGAGTGACCTTGAGATTCTCTGTGCCCAGCAATGCAAATGATGATTCGGTTTTTCTATACAACTGATATGCATTGTATGCACCAGACAGTTGCAAATTCAATACCTTGATGATATCGCCTGTAACAAATGCTCCTGCGACCATGCCTGCATAGGTATTCACGGTGCCTGCTATGGTTTCTCTTGAAACCACATTCTCCTGAACACTGCTTTCCCATGTGATTTGATCTGTGGGTTCAATGGTATCTATCAACACATAGTAATCATTTAACACATTCACTAGAATTGACGCTTGATCAGCGAATTCATCATTCAAGAAGTTGATAGTGATACCAGTAAGATTGTAGTCTAGTCCGTAGATGAATAATCTTCCATCTGCTCCTAGCACGTTCACCTGTTCTACATCAGTCAAGGTCACATTGATTGCGTAGGATCTCTGCAACACACCTCTAATGGTCAAAGGCACAATCAGTGTGGCAGGATAGATTTGAGACAGGTACAAGAAATCTTCAGCTTCAATCACTGCAAAGTTTCTGAATGTGACCACACCTGCCAATAGCGTGTAATCAAAATTAGGCTCATATAGTCTACCGCTGGAACCAACCACTTTCAATTGATTGGTGGCTTTGAGAGTCACAAAGTTTGTTAGGTAACTGATCTCTCTTGGTACCACATTGATTTTTTGTTGATTGTTTTTAGTGGACTTTCTAGCGTAGGCAAACACTTTGTTAGCGCCAGGCGCACCAACATACAACCAATCTTGATTGTCTGATACAACCACAGAATGCCCAAATCTATCATTGATCTGAGATTCAAGATTGTACAATATCTGTTGTGGTACCCAGTTTGAACCGGTACTTTGACTGACAAGCACAGCTCCTCGATTTTCAAAAGATCCTGGTGCACCAACATAGGCCAGTTGACTGGCAATATCAATCGCAAATCCAAATTCGTCAGAATCAACACCAAAGGGAGCAATGTTTTGTACCTGCGTGAATGTGCCTTCTTCTAACTGAAACGCTCTAACTGCTCCGGTGCTTCTTGCCACGGACAATTCTGCTCCAAAACCGTCTCCTGCTTCGTCCGTGATAATCACGGATGGAGTATTGGTATATCCTGACCCAAATTCTCTTAATCTTGTTCTGCTAATGGTTTTGTTTGTCACGTTCACATTGCCTGCTGCTCCGCTACCGGTACCGCCTGCAGGTGTTGTCAAGACCAATCTTGGATGTTTGTATCCGGAGCCTTTGGCTGCTACCAACAGACTGGCCACTGACACAGGTGTGAGATTTACTCTAAAACTTGCTCCTGAATTGATATTGGTTGTGATAAGATTTATTTCAGGCGCATGAGTATAACCAAAACCTCCATCCAGTATGTCAATGCTTTGAATTGATCCGGTGCCTGCACCAGTTGTAACCAATGAAACTGAAACTTTGGCCCCAGTGCCGCCGCCGCCGATCAATTCTACCAGTGGTGGTGTAACAAATCCAGAGCCGCCATTGAGCACAGTGATGCTGGCAATGGTGGTTGGTGCCAAACGAGCTTGCACGTTGCCGCCGGTGCCACGAGTCAAGGTCAAAATCTGTGCACCGTTAAAAGTGTTGGTTCTAAATCCTGTTTCAATGCTGTTTGTCAGAGTGTTAATTACTGTGACCACTGTGTCTTCTGCAATAACATTTCCGGTATTGTCAATCCCTGTGATAATATCCCCAAGGTATACCAATCTGTGTGTGAAAGTCAAAGATTGCAGTGTACTGGCCGCCCAAGACACATTACTGGTGAGAGTGATAGTGTTTGCTTGATAATTGATATTGCCTACGATTGCAGAACTTATCACGTTGCCAGTGGTATCGTTACCAGAAACAGTATCACCGACCCAGATATCATTGATATTTGTTAAGGTGATTGTTTTAGATTGATAGGTAGACTGTTGTGCAATCTTGTTCACTGACGTGGTTAGACTAGAGAGCACAAAGGTGTTGCCTGTGTACACATTGCCCACGGTGGTCACAGTGTTGGTATCCACAATCACAATGTTTGGTACTACAGAGTAGTTGCTGCCATTGTTTGTGAGTCTGGCTCTGTACAGTGTGTCTGATTCAGTGAATAAATCAACAGTTACATTCAACCCATCTGGTAATTCCGGAGCGGAAAAAGTAGCATCAGGACTTTCGTACAGGAATCCACCATTCTCAATACGCAAAGCACTTATTCCGCCAGTGCTGTAGTCTTTGGCGCCAGCAATAACCAACTTCTGATTGTTGCTGATGGCTATGGAATATCCGTAGCCTTGATCTGTCTGAGCTTCACCTTCTCGTAAAGGCAGCAGTTCGTCAAACTGCCAGCCAATGTTTTTCTCATACACAGCCCAAAGCTCTTCGCCAAGATCATTGTCGATCCATACCTTGTCTTGATCACGCCATCCATGTCTTGGCACGTAGTCAACCAATTGATTGATTGTAGAGAATCTTACAGAGTTCAAGCTCAACAGGATACCAGTGCCTTCAACCTTTTGTTGCGATTTAAGTCGTGCTAGTCCTTTGTAACCATCAACCAAGAACACTGTGTTTTCTGGTGTTGCAGTCACTCGGTAAAAACCATTGAAGTCTGCGTCAAAATTCTTGATAGCTATCAATGTGCCCACAGTTAAATCATGCGGTCTGTCCGTAATCACAGTAATCTTGTTATCAAGGGCAATTTGCAGTTGATTGATCAGCACGTCTGTTTCGGTTACTCTATAAACATTCCAACTGTTGTTTAGATCTTTGGCTACCCAAATCTTATATCCGGCACCAATGGAGTTTACCAAATCGGCATAGGTACCGTAGTCCCTAATGTCAAAAATTGTGGCATCTATGTCATCCAATCTTGGATATCCGGCTGTTACTGCATCCGAAGGCCTTGTTTTGGTATCATTACGATTGGCGATAGGATTTTTAACAAATGAAGTTTCGGTGGTTGTATAGATGTCAGCTTTTCTCACATTGATAAAGCCGTCTACATTGGCGTCCTGGTCGCCTTGAAGCACCAGAGTTGATGGATTACTCTTTATGGTTTGATCAGGCAGTAAAAATTCCACACTCTGATCGCTGCCCAGTGCTCCGTAGTCGCCTACCCTAAAAGCCCATTCTTCATATAGATCAATTGTGCTAAACAGATTTTCAAATCTTGCTGTGGTCAGTGCATCAATGGCATTGATAGATCCTTTTTGTTTGATATAACCTTGATAGAATTTAGACTGACTAACACTGTCCAGTTTGAAATCCTGGAAGTAATTGCGATTTCTAAAACCAGTGATACCGTTACTTAATGCATCAAGAGCCGAATCAGAGGTGGCGTCATCAAGATTATAAATGTTTGTAAACTTATCAGCGTTGTAAGCAAAGTTTGGCAGGAGTCCGGTTTTGATTTTATTTTTTTCAATGTTACTCCACAGCGTGAAATCGAACTCTGCTGCTGCTGGCACATCCACAATGGCATAATACAGTTTGTCTTTGAAGTTGATCAAAGTGCCTTTTCTGTAATTTCTATTTGGCTGCCAAGCATCCACAGTGTCACTGTTGTAAATGAAACCAGCTGGGTTGAATTGTCCGGTCCAGTTGTTGGTCTTATTGCCAATCAAACGCAAACGCAGTTGTCTTGTGCCTAGACTTGGTTGATATATGGTATCTCCGAACACTGTTTGATTGTCCAGCAGCAACACATGCTCATATTGCACAAGATTCAACACCGCCAGTCCAATGGTATGACCAAACACCGAAGATACTATGAAAGCATTTTCATCTCTAACCACGCTGAATTGACTGTTCTTGATCACATTGAAATTTTGATCCAGCAATCTAGATCCACTGGATAAATTGTTCAGATGATCAATTACACCGTTGGTGTTGTTGATTTTGATGCTGTTGAATACTGGACTTAAAACCAGCAGATTACCTGACTCCCATCCTTGTTGGCTCCAGGTCAAGAATTCTCTAGCACTCAAAATCCAGTCTTGTCTTGATTCAAGTTCTGAACTATAGGTATCAAACACGAATCCTTGTGCAATTAAATATCTACCATAGCCTACAAGAAAATCAACAACCTGTTGTCTGTTTTCAAATTCAAATCCATAGGGCACATTAACTTTGACTGCCTCAAAATCTCTGTAAACAATAGCACGTTGTTCAATAGCAGTGATCACAAAATTATTATTGTTTACTCTGCTGGGAATAATTGTGAAATAAGGCGCATCAAAATTGTAACCACGTACCGCGAATCCAGTGGTCGTGCGCTCTATGATCACCGCACTGTAGATGATTTTTTCAACAGGCGCCGATTTGTTAACAAATATTTTGTAATTTTCAGGCGGAAAAATAATTGAGCTAGCCTGACTCACTGGTGAGCTTTGATCTGCTACCACAGTGAGGAAATTTGGATCACTGTATCCTGCCATTTTGTAACTGAGCTTGACATCCACAGTTTCAAGTAGGTTTTTGATTTTTTTGGTTCCATCAATGGCCTTGTGTTTGAACCAGTCTCTCACCCAGTTGATATAACCTGCTACTAGATTTACATTGCCTGATATCACACCATCATCTGGCACTGCAAAATTGTTTGCTTTGATTCTTTGATTGGTTGATTCTTGTAAAAACTGATCAACCAAACTGTTTCTCTTGTATTCATTGGTATTCATCAACGAACCAAAATAAAATGCCGGCCGACTCAAGGCAATGGCAATTTGCAAAGCATAGGCATATTCACTGCTGCGTCTCCACGCAGTTTCAACAGGCCCATGATCTCCTACTGTCCAATTGGCAGATAATCTTGATGGATCAAATGCTGCTGGGGCAAATTTTTCAGGACTCTTAAGAGTTCCGTACTCGTCAACAGGAATAAATTGTTTTAATCCTGGTCGTGCAAATCTTGCATCAATTCCCGCACGATCACCATGAGCGATATACCCTAGCTCAAGATCGTCCCACAGCACGGTGTTTGAACCAGTATAGGGTGCAGGGCCATATCTATCTTCCCACCATGATGGCTGTTCATAAAAGCCTAGCATTTCCCAAGGTGTGAGATTAGGAGTATCGGTATCAAAATAATAGCTGTAGATACCTCTCCAGAAACCTGGCAACGATTCGCCGTCTTTGTCTTTCAAAAATCTGTAGTTCCAGGTCCAGGCATTGTTGCTTTCAAAGGTTGAATTGGTGGTATAATCGTAAAGATTTACACCTGCCCAACGCAGGAAGTTTCTTGTGAGCAATTGATTGAATTCTGTTAGACTGTAATTGATCTTTCTAAACTTGCCAGGTATACTGTCAACTATGTCCAGAATGGTATTGGTATATCTTACCTTGATGTTGTTGTAAATTCTAAGTTCTAGTTCTAGCAACAGCTCATCTCTTAGGTCACCAAAAGTAGGTGTGATACTACCGTCATGACCTTGAATAACTTCGCGTGGGGTTTGATAGGTCAAATCCATGAACACTCGTGGCACATAACTAGGATGTAGACCTAGCTTGGTTGGTGTTTCTGGCACATAACTGCCCACTGTACTAGGACGATCAATCAATTCTAGATACTGAGTGAAAGCCAATTCAAGATTACTGCTGAGATCAATCGCAGAAATGGTTTGATTAAAAGTGAAATCTTTGTTCTTGACCAGTTGCTGTCTTAGCCCTGTGGTATCATCTCTCAAATATACCAATACACTACGTCGGCTTGGTGTACGGTCATTGTACAAACTGGGAATTTGATATCTTGTTTGTCTTATGTCAAGTATGGGGATAATGGTGCTGGTAAAGGCTTTTCCATATGGCACCATGTCGCTGTCATACCATGGCATGGTGCTGTTTTTGCCTACGTTGATGGCATCAAGCAGTGCATCAACTGTTTCAGGAATGTTATCTGGATCAATTTGCAATTTGGTAGCTTGATCCAGAAACTTGTATTTGAATCTACTGTATTCTTTCTGTGCCAGTTCAATGGCTTCAACAAACTCAAAACCTTGATCGCCTAGAGCCAAAGCACTGTACATGCCCGGAGATGCATGCTGCAAAATGGAGCCAAACCAGCCCTTGATATCTAGGTCTCTTAGATTGTTTGTTGATAGTGCGTTGCCTTGTAAACCATAGTTGTTTTGACACATGGTCACAAGATGCTGCCTAATCTGTCCTAGAGTAAGACTGCTAAAGTTTTCATTTTTTGTGTTGAGATCAATATTTGCAGGCACCTGATAAAAACCCAATGCAGAAGTTTTTTTACTGTAGATAACAATATCAACCTTGCTTGGAGGATCAAAGGTCAATTTGGTCTCGTTGATTATGATCACATTCAATTGTTCATACTTGTCAACTGTGTAATCAGATTCGCTTAACAGTTGATTATCCACAAATACCTTGACATAAGGTATGGTTTCGCTGGATTCTGGCAAGATGTCAATTTCAAAATAGTTTGTGTTGCCATCAAAAAATTTCGTTATGATCTGGTACTGTTTTGAAGGCTCAGTGGTCTTGGTCCAGACATTTCTGTATGCATGGCCTTGTGTGGTTTTTTGTTTCAAGTAAAACTGATTCAAAGGCACTTGTATTTCAGTTTTGTTTTTGATATAACTGAAACTTTCAGAATCAAAATTGTTTTCAAATACAATATCTCCAACATTTTGAAAATTTTGATAACTGAGTGCAAAGCCTAACTGTGTATCTCTAGTGCCAGTGCCTGGTTTATAAGAAAAAATCTTGCTACCAAAAAACTTACTGCCTGTGTAAACAGACGCATCAGAAATACTGGTCCCATCTTTGTCAAACAAATCATACGCAGGAGCTTGATTGTATTTGGTCTTTTGTTGTGCTGGTAACCACTGTGTGCCATCATACCAGTATTGATTGAATGTGTTGACTCCTACCTGTCTTTGTTTGATTGCGCTTTGGCCTGTGGTTGGTAGAGAGATGACCACGGTATCGTCTGCTTCGTAGGTATCCGGAGTGACATCAGCAGTGAATACTTCGGTTTCTCCTGCGCTGTTGATGTTGGCAATGGCCTTGGTAGCATAGCTGAATGTGACCAGCAGTCCTTCGAATACCGGTTGTGTTTGGTCCAAAACCACATAGTATTCAAATGTTGCTGTACCAGTTTGTACGATTCGTGTGTTGACCACTTTTGGAATACTTGCACCAGTGGTAACTCCGTTGCCATCCACGTTGTATTCTCCGCGCACTTCCATGCCTAGAATAATACCGTCAAGATCAGATACCAACAATTCGTTGGTGCCTGTACTGGTGCTGATTTTTACCACTGCTGGCACAGCAGGTTCTATGGTGATTATTGGTGCTGATGTATATTCTGCACCAGCATCATCGATACGTATACTTTTAATTTTGGTAGATCGTAAACTTGAAGTGGCCAACGGAGCTGATGAAAATTGTAAAGTCAATCCAGCTTCTGCATTTATTCTTTTGCTCAGTGTAATTCTGTTAGCAACCACGTCAACTGTTTCAACAACTACGTCACTTCCAATGGTGTTTGATAAGTCAGTAACTTGCATGTTTTTCTGTATGCCTGTTACGTCAAACAGAGACACCACAAAGCTGTTGTTTACTGGTTGCTTGATTTCAAATGTGCTTTTCTCGTCGCCAATTGGATTGTCGTTGGCAAAAGGTCCGTCAGTGAAGAATCTATTTTTAGCAGTAAAGTAAATTCTGCTGCCAGCTGGCAGGTCTATTTGTTCGCCATCTGAATCCACACTTAGAATGTCTCCATCCAGCGTGATTTGATATTCAATTTCAGATTGTGCGTTTAGAGTTTCCACCACCCCAACCACTTTGAGTATGTTGGCCTGAGTCAGGGCCACATCCATGTAGTTTTTGTAATTTTCTGGATCTGGGCCAGTGGTATCGTTGGTCACATAAGGCACTAGACCAAAATCAGTATAGGATACTGCGGCATTGTTTTCTATAACCAAAAATGCCAACCAATCTTTTTTAATATATTTTACACTGTCACTGTCAGCAAAGGTCAAGACTCTCGTGCCATAAGCTGTGTTGTTTAAAGTAGCGATCTCAACATTGGTTATGATTTCTGTGACAAGATTTTGAGTGATTTCGTAACCACTGCCGCCGCTGACAATTTTGTAGTATTCTAGAATATTATCGTTGAGCACAGCAGTGGCAGTTGGTGCCACAGCACCGCCATAGGTCAATGATATAGCAGGCACCGATGTATATCCCGAACCACTATCAGTGATTGTTATGGCATATACTTCGCTACTGTCTGTGGCCACTGTGGCCGTGGCTGTGCGTCCAACAAAGGAAAGCACTGTGCCTAATCTTACACTAACTGGTGCTGTCAGCTGAACAAGATTTTCGCTTAACAGTTTTTTTACCTTGATATTGTTCTCAATGGTATATCCAGCTGCAACACCGCCACTCACATATGGTGTGTAATTACGACCATCCAGTGTCACTTGACGGGCATCATCTGCATACAATCTAAATTTAAAAATATCAATCACTTCCACACGGTAAGTGTTGTTGTTTAGTTCTGTGGTGCCCACCACTCCTCGGATGACCACATTATCACCATCAAGTAAATTGTGTGCATCGTTGGTGGTAATGACAACAGGATTATCAATTTGAATATTGGTTATTGCCACAGGAGCTGCACCACCTGTTACAAACATGTCTACCCCTGCCACTGAACTGCTATCAACATATACTAAATCTGAATTTCTAGTGGTTGTGGTCACTGTGGCTGTGTTGATTGACGGAGGCTTAAAAATGTAGTTTCTGTCATTTTTAATCTGCACGATATTGGACATTTTGACCACAAGGTTGCCAAAAACGTCATCTATCACAGTGCCAACAGGTACCCCTTCACCAAACACTCTATCGTTTACATTTAGGCCTGTTACCGAATTGAATGATACCAGCTGACTGCTGAACACCGTGGTGTTTGCATAAGTGGCTCTTAAAGATACTGCGGTAGCTGCGGCAGATTTAAACACATACTTTCTATTGTTTTGAATAGCCGCAGGACTGCTTAGTAGGATTTTCGTACCACTAATTATTCCAGCAATGGTTGTTCCGCCTGTTACTCCTTCTGCATACACAAACTGTCCCACTGCCAAACTAGTGGTGTTTGAAAGATCTACTACATTACTTGTGAACACTGCGGCGTTAGCATACACTGTGGTCTTTTCCAAAGCGTTAGGACTGGCAATGGTAGCCACGCTTACCGCTCCAACACCAGATCCTGCATTGGTAATTCTAATATGGTCCACGTACTTGAATGGAGAGTATACCGGATTTATTTGAGCATCAGCAGTAAAATTGGTATTGATTTTTACAAAAGGATCTGCAACAAAATTTAGGCCTCTGTAATCTACTACCACGTTTGCCAGTGTGGTGGGTGTCATTACGGCAGTGCCCTTGGCCTGCACAGCACCTAGGCTGGGCACCGGAGCACTGAATGTCACTGTGGGAACAAAATTGTACACCGGAGCCACATTGTAACCAGATCCTCGTGACAAGATTTCGTAACCATTGATAGATCCGTTGATCACACTGATTTCAACTTCGGCACCAGATCCAACCCCGCCTCCTACAAATGCCACTTCAGGCACATCTCTGTAGTTCACCCCAAGATTGGCAAAATTGATTTCTTGTATTTCTCCAGTGGTAGGATCTATTTCCAATGTGGCTTCTGCAGGGAAATCAGGACTACCACCAATGAAACTCACATTGGTATCTTCAACTATAGTAGCAGACTGCACTTTATAAGTAGGCAGTATTTCAGTGTTTTCGCTTACCAAATGAATCTTGGTACCAGCAGCAGTGGTTATGAAATCTATTCTGTAGATACGATTACGCACTTCAGGATTTTTATCTGCTGCAAAAATAACTCTTGTGCCAGCTGTGAGTGGGCGTGATACATTGTTAGGCAATGTGATGGTAAAACTTTCCTTGCCTTCAACTTCCTTGAATGCATCTGTGACCGAATAGTCCAGCACATCCACTGGTGCTTTGGCGGTCTGGCCATAGTTATACAAATACAGATCTGATTCAAATTCAATGATAGGTCTAGTGGCTCTAAATGCCGTGGTCAAAATCAAACTTGGATCACGATTGTATTCAGCTGCCAAAGTCAGCAGTTCACTGTGGAACCAGCGATTGCTTCTACTCCAAGCATTGAGATCTTTGCTGCCTCTACTGATCGTGATGTAGTCAGGTGTTGATAATTGATCGGTTAGAGCATACTCTTCAGGCACAGCTAGATTGCCCACGTTTACCAAGCGAATGCTTTTTCCCACACCTTCAATAATGTACACACTGTCTGCATAAGCAGTTGGCGTGGCAGTATTGTCAAATCTAATTTTCATACCATTGGTAAATCTTACACCGTTTGGACTGGTATAATTTTTTTTGCCAATGATATCCTTGTTCACATCAATGAGAGCCTGATTGGGCTCAATCAATTTGATCACGCCAAAGTATCTGTCGTCGCTGTCATCTTGGTAATAGAGTTCGGTCAAAGGAGAGGTGATGTTGCCAACTTTCTCCCAATAGCCCTCTGCATTCTTGATATACTCTACTCCAGCATTGGCATTGCCGCCGCTGATATACACTTTGTCACCAATGTCAACTGCTTGCACATGCTCCAATTGTACCAGACCATTTGTGGACCCAACGTTTGTGACTCTACATCTAAAAATGTCATAACGTTTTTGTTCGGGCACTATGTCGCCTTGTTCATATCCAGAAACAGGATTTGGCAGGTCTTGATCAAAACGATCAAAATCAAAAGTGCCTTTGTCAGTCCAGTCTGCAACATCTTCTGTGGCACGTAAGAATATGATTGTACAACCGTTAAGGCTTCTAGAAAAGGTTCCATCAACACCGCCATTGTTTTTAATTGCGGTAAGCAAATGATTTTGTACTTGTGAATAGGTCAGGCTTGTGGCAAAATTCACTGTGGCCACACGATTGGCAAATCTCAACGGATCCTGTGCATCCGTGGGCGGAACATTAAAAATCAGTGTGCCAGAATCATTGCCGTTGTTTTCTACTCCCAGTACATCTCTTATGAGAGATTCTGCTTCGGTTGAGCGTGTGCCGGTTCTACCCGCAGCGGTCTGTATCCAAAACTTTCTACCTGTTTGTGACAGGTTGAAACGATACACATTGCCTTTAACCAAGGTAAGAATAGGGTTTGGATCTTGACTGTAACCTGTGAAGGTATAGGCAGTCTGAGTGCTGTCTCGCGTGACGTCAAATGCCAGCACATCATTTACTGCATTGGCACTCACTGCTATTTCAGGTGGTCCGTCTGGCATCCAGAAGTACTGACTGAAATTCACAAACTTATCAAAATCAAACAGTCCATTGAAGTTGTAACTTTCATTTTCAAACAGTCTGCTATGGTCATTGGTCAAACCGCCGTAGTAGGCTATTTTTTGTATTAGGTCAATATAGCTGGAATAGAATGTGATATTTTTGTTTTGATCTTGTGCAACAAAACTAGGCTCCAGTTGATAATTTTGTCTATCCTTGGATGGCTCTTCAACATAAGAATCGCCATACTTGAATGTGCTGGCAAAGGTTCTGCCAACAAAATTATCAATTCTTTTGAAATCTGGTTCTGAGATCAGTTGATCAACTGTGGCTGCCAAAAACTTTTTGTTAGTGTCAGTTCTAAAAACTTCTGGTAGCAGGTTGATACTTTTAATTGAAGCCATAATCTTATTCTCGCCAATCTATTTTATTATTTAACCGTATGCAATTATGCCAAACTTGCTGCTGTGATAGCAGAAATAATTTCCACATTATCCACAGTGGCACAACTGATCATGATCTCATCTGGTTCCGCATTGATTTGATACAGATTGCCAAAACTCAAGCCATTGTTGGTAGGCACTATAACCACACTACTGATCTTTGGTGTTAGAACCTGATGTAGATATGCACTTAGTTCGCTGAAAAAGAAACTTTCGCCAAAGTCCCAGTTGGTTACATCAAAATAATTATTGATAGCTGATATAACTGCTACCTTGACATCGTTGTCGCTGACCACCACATTGGGATTTTTCACTACCTTGAATGTAGCTCGCAGGGCAGGATCGGCCTTGGCGCCAAACAGCGGTTTGAATCTTGCACTGGCAAAAATCAAAGTGTCACTGATTGCCTTGTAATTGTCTAGCGATCCATACTGTAGCTGTAGTTCTTCAGTGGTGGGTACTTCTGGCGGTATCACTCTACCTGTGGTATCTTGGGCCCAGGCCTGATAGTCAGCAGCATACTGCTTGGTCAGCACATACAGATCAATGATATTGTTTGGACTAGGATCAATTCTTCTGTTGGCCGGGCTGGTATGGCGATATTGGAAGAATAGATCTTGTCGGCCTTTTTTAAGAATATAATTTTCGCCATTTTGCGACAACACAAGAGTTTTGCTTTCAACACCATCTACTATGCTGATAGTCAATTGATAAAACACATTTTCGCCGCTGGCATAGAATATTTGTCCATCGTTGTACTGATCAATCACATCCACGATATCAGCTTGTGATATAAATGAAGTTTCAACCAATCCTTCATCAATGATTTCAAAATTAACGTAATTGCTAAAATTATAGACTTTTTTAAAGAATATGTTTTTTTCTTGACTGTTTACATTTGGATCTACAATTTCAGCAAAAAGATCTGGATTGTCTGGCACCCCATCGCGATTGCTGTCTGCATATTTCAAGTAGATCTTGTTTGTGTTTTCGTAGCCGTCAGCATCAATGATCATTTTGTAGATAAAATAAATTTTATCGTCGTAGAATGATCCTGTTTGGTCTGGTGCTGAGTTGCTGCGTAGTACCTTGATCTGATCATTGATCACCTGCGCACTCTTGGGATCATACACTCTTACCTTGGGATCAAAATAAAATTTGGTCTCTCTTTTGCTCTCAAAAATATAATTGATCTGTCTATAATAAATTTTGTAGCCCAATGATGTGCTTACAAACGCTATCAACCATGTGCTGTCAAGACTGCTGGCAGCAGTGCTACCTGAATTGGTAAGATTGAATTCGGCATTGATTCCAGACGAATTTACCAAAGAACTGTTGCTTTGTGACAGTTTAAGATCCTGAGGCTGAATCACAGCCCAGGTTTGATTCAGTTGATCAAAACGCAAACCAAAATTCTTCTTGCTGTTGACCAATGTGGCAGCAGAACGTAACACATCACTTGGTACCACGTTGTAAATTTGTGGAATGATTTCTTCTATCACTGCGCCACTGGGCACAAATGTGCTGAGAATTACCGCACCTTCGTCACCGGTGTTGATAATACCTCCGTTGGTTCCATCGTTGTTGATCTTGACCACGGTTGCATAAATGAAAGTTCTATCTCCGGTCACAGTTGGCGCACCTGCTTTGATATCATTGGTTTTATCAAAATGTGTGGTTCCTGTGATGGAAGCTCTGAATTTTATAATTGAACCCTTGGTAATATATTTGAGAGCAGTTGAACTGGCACTGCCAATTTTTACTGGTGTGGCAAAGGTATCGTTCAACAATGCATCTGCATAGGCTGTGCCGGTGGTAAAATATCCTGTGCTTTGATTTGTGCCCACGGTCATACGTACCCACTGTGTGTCAAACAGAGTTCTATTGATCACAGTGTCTCTAGTGGTATATCTAGGCAACTTTTCATAGATATATTGTGTGAACGGCACATAGTTATTCACAAACAGTTCATTGTTGATCACCTGATTAAGGCTGCCCACAATATCACCATTGGCAGGCACATTATAGTCTTGTGCATCAATGGTTTCTTCTCTGTACAAACAGCCGTCCTCACCAAACACATTGGTTGAACTGTACTTGCCGGTCACATCAATGGTATCAAGATATCTACTCACACCACTGCTACTACGATTGGTTGATTTGATTTTTAAAATATTGCTGAACAGAGTGAAAGGCAAGATGTTATAATCTTCACCTGTGATCATTCGGTTTTGCGTGTAATACTGCTGCGGTGCCTTGGCCTTGATATCGTCGATAGTTTCTCGTGAACTGGCATTGTTCACAGTGTACTGCAAACTGGCACGTATGGTTAAGGTTTCTGCACGACCGGATCTGCTGGCATAGGTGATAGGAATCACTATGTTTTGCATTTCCTCAGGAGTGATCTTGTAGCTCAATCCGTTGCTGGTTCTGTAATAAATTCTAAAAGTACCAGTGGGAATATTGGCAAATGCACCGTCGCCAAACACAATATCTATTTGATCATTGGCTCTTGTGTTTATTTGATAGATGTTTCTTTCAAGGCTGCTGTTATAGATCACATTGAATCCTGCCACATTGGGCACCTGCGTCCATTTTTCACTAGGATTATTATTTGTGTCCAGCTTGAACAACCATACATCAGAATTATTGATATTATCAACATTGATACTCACGGTACGATTGGGCAAACTGTCTGACAGCGTAAAGTCCAGTTCACCAATGTCTCCTTGCTTGAAAAACACAAACCAACCAGTGCTTTCACTGTTGTTTCCAAGATTGTCATTTCTATACAGCAGATTGAATATTCTCTGCGGATTAGGATCTTGTTCGTAGATAAAGTTTTGACTTACTGATGTGGCACTCACTGCTTCAAAAGGCATGGTGGTGGCTTCCACAATGTTGTCAAACTTGAATGCAGGCACAATGCCTGGAAGCAAATTCACACTGTACTCTTCGGTTCTCACTCCACTGATATTGGTAGTGTTTCCTGGTTTGCCAACCACCTGACTGTTAATAAATGCAGAATTTATCACAATGGCAAATTGTTCTTGCCAGTTATCGTTGCCGCTGTCGTTCCACAAGATTGGCAGATTGCTGAGATTTATGCCGGTGCTGTCAAACACATTTTCAGATGTAGAAACCGAGTCAACCTTGAGCAGTCCGCTGGCTGGAATATTTCTTTTGGGATTATAGCTGATCAGTCTCGCCAGCTTGAGCACACTGTCACGACGTTCGGCTGTGTCTAGAAAATTCTCTCTAGCATTTAGATCAGTACGGAACGCTAAACTTTGACCAAGAAACGCAATCAAATCTATCAAGGCAATATATTCACTGCTTTCCAAAAAGTCGTTGAAGTCTTCAGGATAGTAGGTACGCAGATAATCTATCATGCTCTTGCGGAGCGTTTCAAAGTCGTAGCTTTGAAAGTCAGCATTTTGAAAGCTCTGATAGATTTTTTTCCAGTCCTGCTGGATCAATAGATTAGTTTGTCTTGTGGTAGCGGCCATGTGAATTACCCATTTCTAGTATTTATTCACTAGAAAATATGCTACTTTAAATGGTATCGTTGCCGTATGTGCCGGTGCTGAGTGTGCGACTATCGCGATCAAAATTGAACAGTATGGTACTGGTGAAGTTTTCCACAAGATAAGTCACTGTGACCAAGATTTGTATGCCCTGTTGATATTCATCAATCTGTATACTGTCCACAGCTATTCTTGGATCATAGGTTACAATGCGTTTCACGTCGTCGGTTATGGCCTTGCGTACATCATCTGTAAATGGTTCAAACAGCATGCCCCAGATGATTGTGCCAAACTCTGGATTCATCAACTTTTCACCCTTGCGTATGTTGAAATGATTGAACAGATCCTGTTTGACCAGCTCAAAGTCAGTGACCTTGAACTTCTTGTATCTGTTGTATGTGCTGAATCCGTTATAGAGTGCCATGTGTGTATTTATTGTGTTCTAGGTGCTGCCAGCACATCTATGGCATATCTACCCAGTAAAAAGTAGGTTGAAGCATAATTGCCATTTATGTCTTTGCCCCCGCCAGTGGTTCTCCAGCGTTTGGCGCCCGGGGCCAGCTCGGTTCCTGAATCTGGGCCTAATATGTGTGCCACACACAGCATGCCTGCAAGAGTGCAAAGATTGTCATCCTCTTTGATTGCTCCGCTGTTCTGCATGGCAATATAGTTTTTTTCCAAGAAATTAAACATGGTGCTTTCTTGTACGCCTGTGCTGCGAAACCAAGTTTCCAAACTGTTCACAGCATCTTTTCCTGTCCAGGCATCTTGACGTTTGACTGTTTGCGATCCATAGGCCACAACATATTCTGGTTTAATGTAACCCAGCTCACTCAAGGTAGTGGCGCTCAGTTGATATTTGCCCACGAAATTTGATGCTGTGATAAGATTGTACAGATTGCCGCTGGCAGCTTGTGCAATCATGATCATGATTGCCTTCACATGCAGTCTGCTCAAGCGTCCTATGCCACCAGGGGGCTCTGGTGTGGCTGTGCTGACCAACACACTTTTTTGCACTTGATAATTCAAAGGCAATGTTTGGTTCTTAGCTGTTTGGGGACCTGAATCAAGTTTTTCTTCGCCAGAAGTCAAAAACGATCCGTTGGCCTGTCTGATAGGATTGCCCACAGCATCTCTTACCACATTGTTTGGTATGCACTCATCTTCAGTTTTGACTATCACTGTGGCTGCAAGTGTGTTCACATCTGCCATGTTATCCTCCTGACGCACTGTCTGATTGACTCTCGCCAGTGGTTCTTGACCATGGTTCGTGTGTGGGTGCTATGTTCACAATACTGTTCAGCTTGTTTGGAGAAATTTCCCACAGTCCGTTGCCCTTGTTCAACAGTGTGTCGCTGTGCAAGAACTTGGGTATGGGTTCTGGCTTTTGCACGGTTGGAGCCGGACTGGTATTGAGATGTATCTTGCCACCGGTGTACTGCAACAGATCGCCTGCTTTGAAACTGCCTACGCCCCCGGCGCTGATATTCACGGTGCTGCTGCCGCCAATCTGCACCTTGCTTGCATAGATCTTGGACAGATCTGTGCTCATCTGTATGAATGTTTTGGTGTTGATGTCAATTTGATTGCCTGCAAAAATTTTTATCTTGTCTTCGGCATGCATCTTTATGTTGGTATCGCTATGAAAATTGATATCACCTTGACTGCGCACGTTGAAGCCACCACTGGTAAAAATGTGCATTTGCCCGTTCTTGGCCAATTCAATCCAACAGGTGCCTTCACTGTTAATGATATAGGTCATGCCATTGGTATCATCCATCAACAGCTGATGCCCATAGCTGGTACGCAGTCGCAGAAATTGATTCTTGGCTTCAAAATCTCCGTCGTCCATCACAATGCTATGACCACCTTTTCTGGCCATGGCGAATAGATCATTTTGTGTGATTTCACCACGATCGGCCTTGGCCTTGAGCTCTGGATTTTCTGCAGGATCGCCAAAAAGATTACGACCTGGTGTACTCCACCCAAACGTGGCACTGGGAATATTTCGTTGTGAAGAACTGTTTACTGCACCTCTTTGTGCATCGCGATCCAGGCCCTGTTGAATATAGCGTCGTACCTGCCATTCATGTGGGGGTTTCTTGATATCTAAGAAATCACTCTGTACATTTTTGCCGTCATTTTCTTGTGTTTCGGCCAAGGGCCATACGCTGGTTGCTGTGAGAGCTTTTTTAACTGCATCGTCGCCTATGGCAGCTTCGTCAAACTTTGATTTATCGCCGCCGCCAATGGCAGGAATCATGTTCTTGCCCAGCTTGTTTACCACACAGGCAAACCAATAGCCACGACTGGGATCACCATTGATAAATGTAACCAACACCACGTTGCCAACATCAGGCGGCACAGCAAAAAAACCATAGGTATGCTTGGTATAGCCGTAAAAATTAGATGTGATATTTTGAAAACTTTCTGGTTGCGACGTCGTGCCTGCAAAAGGACTAGCGTAACTCACTGTGTACCAGTAGTTGTCGTTTTCTTGATCCCCTGAACCCAGTTCTGGAATCCAAACCTGCAATCTACCAGATCTGGTATTGTCCAGCACATTTTTGATCACAGCTTCATATGGACCCGGATTGAGCACCGTACCCGACGTTTGCGAGGGGTCTGCTCGTTTTGGTATTTTATTTCCATATATCTTATCACTACTGCCCATATGCTTGATCCGTTATAATTGAATTAAATGCCAAAAAATTCATTGGCAGTTTCAGTTGGAGCTGTTCTGTTTATGTTAGCCAGTGCTCGTGCCTGACTGTTTTGATATTCTTCGCCGTAGCCGGTTTGATCTTGTTCTGGAGCACTGTTCACCTGTGACTGTGAATACCCTCCTAGACTGCCGCCAGCTCTAAAATAAGTATCGTCGGTGCTGGCTGCTGTTTGTCCAGGTTTACTTGATGACTTGTTTTCCAACAGCTTGGTAAGCACACTGGTCTTTTGTGCTTCCACAGACTGACTGTCCTGCTTGGTATAACCTGTGCCTTCGCCATCTTTCTTGGCTTTGGGCAGATTGTCTTTTCTAATGTCGCTGGTCTGATTGGCTTCTCCAGCATAGTCTGCAGGTTGATCTGGTAATCTAATACAGTCCAGAGTTTGTTCAAATTTGCCTTGTGCAAACGTGCTTTCAACTGTGAGTACCTGAAAAATGCCGCTGAATGCTGACTGAAAGTAATTGCCGTTGATACGTAAGGTGCCAGTTTCTTCATCAATGTCCACAGGCGTTTTCCAACTCAGCTTCACATGTACCTCACCGTTGTCCATGGCAATGCTGCTGCTGTCATCTGTGACAAAATTGTTGGCTGCTGCTGCTTCTTCATTGTATCTACGAGCCGATGGAGAATAATATATTTCATCTTGTTTGATAAACTGGGGATCGCCAATTATTTTCAGCCGAATGTTCAACTGATCAGCAGATTGTCCACTCATCACATGTTCATCCAGCGAAGCTGCGGCCATGCTCACGCTGTTCTGTCTGTTGCTGGCCTGCGAAGCTGAACTCACGTTGTCAGCCACCGGTACCAGTGTGGTAGGTTGAATACCACCACTCAATGCTTTTCTTTTGGCAGTGTCAGCAGGTGTTTCATCTTTTTGTGCTAGAAAGCGACTGTCTTCTAGGTCTGGACTGGCCTGTATCTGCGTGGCTGCCACACGATTTCTATCAATGGTCACTGCGGTATAGAATGCAGTGTCAAACTCTATACTGAAATCAATAATGTCATTGTTTTGTCCAGTATAGATATAGTTGTACTCTCTGTGCCAACCCTTGGGCATATCTTTGGCAGCATTGGGATGCGTTCTGTTGTACACCGTATAGGATTTTACAAAGTAGGTGACATCCAGATACCATTTACTGTTTTTTGGACAGTATGAACGCAGTTTGACTTCTGGTATGATTTTCCACCAATTTACGGGAGCTTTCTTGTCAGCACTATTTTGTGCAGCATCCTTGGTCGGATCAATCACCTGCGATCTAATGTATTCGCTGCTGAGCATGATGTTGTTGATCACTGCAATCACACTGGTTTGCCCATTTACTGTAAACTTGCTTTGATTAAAATCTGGTCTGGCATCTGGTTTGCCATAGTTGCTTCTCACCGACTGTGAAGCCTGTTTGTTTCTTTTAGGGTTAACTGTGGGCACCTGACTGGCTGGCTGCGATTTTGGATTCACAATCTTGCCGCCATTGCCATTGGCTGCTTTTAGAATCTTTTCGTCAAACACCACCTTGATATTGTTATAGTCCGTGGTATTTTTATTATCCACTGCGGCCTTGCCCCAGGCATTGTATGCGCTGGTATAGCTTTTTACTGTGTAACTGGGATCGCTGGTATCTGTGCCGCTGGCACTGCTTTCAGACTTAGTGGTTTTTCGTGCATTGGTTTGTGCCGCAGGTGTGGTTTTTTCTTCTTTGGCAGCAGCAGCTTTTTCTGCTTCTGCTCTTTGATTGAACTTTTCAGCTAGTTTCAAATCATTGGCATCACTGACATCTGCAAAATATTCCTGTAGTGTGCTGGCAATGATTTCAAAGTTAGCTGGTGTAGCTGCAATACTTTCCTGAAAACCTGCATGTGCATAAGGCACTGCACTCATTTGATATTCTGCACCTCTTATGCCTGCCTTGATATTCATGGTTAGAATATTGATAGGAATAAACTTTCTTTGCTTGACCAGTGGCTTGGATATGCCTTCGTCATCATAGCCATAGAAATCTATTTGTATCAAATAAGGAATTTCAATATAGTTTTTTCCGTCAACTGCTGGATCTAAACATGCATCTATCAATCTGTCTATTAATGTTACACCATAGGGTTCAATCACAGTAAAACTTAATTCAACTGAGTTGGTTCCTTGATTGCCTGCGGTGCTGCCAATAATGGTTGTGACTTTAAGATTGTCAAAGTAAAAATCGTCTAGAAAGTTTTGGTCTCTAGTGAAACCTTCAACTCCCCATTTGCCTGCTCCGCCAATAATGGTCTTGCTTGGCACCCAATTGCTGTCAGGATCCTGGCCCATCTGATTGAAATCAGCTTTGCTCAACATGTGCAAACTTATGCTATAGGTATGACTGGCATAATCATGCAGCGGATTTTTTCCAACCACTGGCACAGGAGTTTGATTTGTACCTACTTCTAATTTTTTCTTGCTTTGTATGTCTGATTGCGCATAACCGCCTTGGTTGGAAGCACCGCTGAAATAAGAGCCATCGGTCCTACTGGCTGCTTGAGCATCTGCCACTGCTGTACTGAATGAAGGTTTGCGACTGTTACCAAACTCGTCGCCTGGGTCTGGATCAGCTTCTTGAATGGCATTGGTTTTGTTTTCTTGTAGTCTTTGAGCTTCGCTATTGTTTAACGGTTGCTCTGTAGTACCACCTGTTTGAGATTCAACCGCAGTTGTGGCTGTTTCGGGAGGAGGATTTTGTGCTGCACGTTCTTCTTTTTCTTTTTGCACAAATGCTTGACCTTGAGAAGCAACTGCCTGTCTTTGATCTTCTGGCAGTGCTCCTTTTTGCACAGCAAGGTTAGCAAGATCAGTAGGTAATTCAGCACGTGAAACTATTCTACCTGTGCTAGTATCTGTAAGAATTAAAAGTCCTGTGGTATCTTGACGACTAACAACAAATGCCATGTTATAATCCTAGAGCTGCATTAATGGTTTCTTTTTTGGGAATACTGATCAATACACCTGGTAAAAAATCTCCAAGCGGATTTTTCAACACGTTTGGATTGCGTATGGCAAACACCCACCATAGATTTGCATCACCGTACAAATCATATGCCAGTAGATCCGGACGATTCTTGTACACTCTGTCAATGATATACTGCACGTCGTCGGCCTTGGGTGGAATAGCTCTGTATTCCATTACATCTAAAAAAGTGCCAAAACGTCCTGTGGTTGCATAGGCACTGTTTCTTGAATATTCTACTCGTTTGGTTGCCATTACAAGAATCCTCCCACACCCTTCTTGCTGCCAAGCAAGAGTCCTTGTGCTACCTTGTCAATGTTGAAGTCTTCATGCATGCGCTTGCGACTGACCACTGGTTGTAATGTCACTGATATTTGGCTCATGGTTGGAATTCTGGTATTTTGAAAATTGTTCTTGAGTGGTATGTAGTCCACATCATTTGGTAGTGTGTGAGTGAAATTGGTTATCACACAGCTCACATGCGGAAAATAAAACTGTCCATACCCATCTAGAAACACAATGGTAGGTGGTGTGCCCACTGGCAAGGAAGCAGTTTGTCCAAACCACATTCTGGTACAGGCTCTTAGAAAATACACACAGGAAAGCACATAAGCAGCTTCTTTTTCATTTTGTGCTGTGAAGTCTCCAGATATGGTGATTGCAGCAACGTCGCTGCCTTCATAAAAATAATTTTTAAAGTTAGAATGTGTGAGACTCTGTTCTTGATATCTTGCATTGTGTGCCACACTGATTTGCGGAGTGTAAGGAAAAATAACTCCATTTACACCGCTGTCCACCATGGGCTGCAAAGTCACTCCGGGAGTGCCTTGATAGAAAATAGAAGACTTACTGGGCAAGCTGATTCTAACACGCCAGTCTTCGTCTGCAGGAATCAAACTAGTTGATGTTTGTCCACTGTTTATGGTTGGATCTCTGGATCTGGATTTGGGAGAGTTGGCTCCGCCTTTGTTCAAGCCAGCATTTTCCATGCGCATGTTGCTGAAGTCAACTTCTGGATATAGTCTTTTGCCCTGTGTGGTATTTGTCCCAGTATAACTGCTGCTGTCGTTGAAGTTTTGCTTGATGTCTGGAGCAGGCTGTGCTGGGCCATCATTGGTGAAAGGCAATGGTGCACTGGGTCTTGTACCGGTATAGCTGCTGGAGTTGTTTGAAGAGTCATCATAGAATCTTCCATATCCTCCTGGTGTAACTACTGGCATAAGTACTATTCCTCTCTTGCTTTTTTATTATTTATTAGCTAAAATAAGTGGTAGTTTTATAAAGGAACACTAACCCATGAAGCACAATTACCTCAACAACAAAGACATACTCAAGGAGATACACAAAAGCAAAAACACCTACTGTTGGTATGCTGCACCAGAAAATGCAGACTACGATATCATAGTATCATTGAACAGCAAGGGAGCCATAGCCAAAAAAGACATTCTACAAGGACGCAAAAACCGTGCAGAACGTTTGGCCAAACTAGCACATGAAGCTGCCACAGCAGATGGCACCAAACGCAAGCTGGAAGAATTTGAAATCAAGCATACCAAGATTCCAGAAACAGATGTGGTATTTAGAGTCATGACCTGGAGTCATGTGCCGGTAGACGAAAGCAAAAACAAAAAACAACTGGCCGAGGAAGAAGAAGCTTCACTGGAAACAGAGTATGACGCAGGCGCAGAAGAATTGGTCAAACTGCCTACCAAGTATGTCAAAGTAAACTTTCCTCCTTTTCAGCATTGGAAAATCAACGAGCAGGAAGAATATTATGTGGTAGGCATCAGTCACTGGCAAGGGGATTCTGTCACTGGCAAATTCAGCAAAGATCATGGCACCATGACCAAAAAACTGGCTCTCATGTTCATGAAGCTGTGTGAACGCTATGCCACTCGCAGCAACTGGCGTGGTTACACCTACAACGACGAGATGCGCAGTCAAGCACTGTTACAACTGTCGCAGATAGGATTACAATTTGACGAAAGCAAGAGTCAGAACCCATTTGCCTATTATACTGCTGCTATTACAAACAGTTTTACTCGTGTGCTGAACATTGAAAAACGCAATCAGAATCTACGTGATGACATTCTTGAGATGAACAATCTCAATCCCAGTTATACTCGTCAGAATCAAAACAGCAGCTGGGGCGCAGGCGGTAGCATGAGCTACGAAGAATGATTGTCAAAACAGTTGCAAATCTGTTTGCAACTGTTTATACTAGGACACTATGTCTAACCTTTTCAAGAAGGCCGCGGTCTTCACAGATATTCATTTTGGTTTGAAGTCCAACAGTATCACTCACAACGAGGACTGTTTGGATTTTGTAAAGTGGGCCACTGCCAAGGCTCGAGAAGAAGGGTGCGAAACCTGTTTGTTTCTAGGAGACTGGCACAACAATCGTGCGGCCTTGAACATACTGACTCTTAACTATAGCCTACGTGCGCTGGAGCACATGAATGACAACTTTGATGCTGTATACTTTATACCTGGGAATCACGATCTTTATTATCGCGATAAGCGTGATGTTCAGTCTGTTGAGTGGGCCAGACACCTCCCTAAAGTACAAATTTGCAATGATTGGTTTCAAAGTGGGGATGTGGTTATCGCTCCTTGGCTTGTTGGGGATGATCATAAGCGGCTAGCTAAAAAACGTGCCAAATACTGCTTTGGGCACTTTGAGCTGCCTGGCTACTACATGAATGCCATGGTACTCATGCCAGACACAGGTGAAGCCAAGCGTGAAGATCTCACTGGTTTTGAACATGTGTTTACTGGACATTTTCACAAACGTCAAACCGCAGGCAATGTGACTTATATAGGCAACTGCTTTCCGCACAACTATGCTGATGCCAGTGACGATTCTCGTGGCATGATGATCCTGGAATGGGGCAAAGAGCCCGAGTATCATGCGTGGCCAGATCAGCCTACCTATCGTGTGCTGGGACTCAGTGAAATAGTAAACAATGCAGACACTGTGTTCCGAGCCAAGATGCATGCTCGTGTGAACATTGACATTGATCTCAGCTATGAGGAAGCCAACTTTATCAAGGAAACCTTTGTGGATACCTATAAACTGCGTGAACTCAGTCTTATACCTCGCAAGGAAGTGAGTGTGAATGAAACTGCGTCTGGTGAAATCATATTTGAAAGCATTGACACAATCGTGCAAAATCAAATCAATGCCATAGAAAGCGATCATTTTGATCCGGCATTGCTCATGGATATTTACAGAAACTGCTGATGTTCAAAGTCAAGACCCTTACAGTTAAGAATTTTATGAGTGTGGGTAACGCCACACAGGCCATTCGATTTGATCGTACAGATCTTACCCTGGTGCTAGGACAGAATCTGGACCTAGGCGGGGACGACACAGGAGCCAGAAATGGAACTGGCAAAACAACCATTATCAATGCACTGAGCTATGCGCTGTATGGCGAAGCTCTTACTCGCATTCGCAAGGAAAATCTCATAAACAAGACCAACGGCAAGAACATGTTGGTTACCATTGAGTTTGAAAAAGACGGACAAGGCTACAAGATTGAGCGTGGTCGCAAACCCAATGTAACAAAATTCTTTGTGGGTGATGTAGAACAAGAAAATAAAGAAGACGAAAGCCAAGGCGACAGCAGAGAAACACAAGCAGAGATTGAACGCATGCTGGGCATGAGTCACGACATGTTCAAGCACATCGTGGCACTCAATACTTACACAGAGCCTTTTTTGAGTTTGAAAGCAGCTGAACAGCGTGTGATGATTGAACAACTGCTGGGTATCACACAGTTGAGCGAAAAGGCTGAAGCACTCAAAGAACAAATCAAAACAACCAAAGATGCCATCACGCAGGAAGAATTTCGCATCAAGGCAGAACAGGATGCAAATCAGCGCATGCTGGATCAAATTGAAAATCTTAAACGCAGGCAAGGCCTGTGGAAGAAAAAGCATGACGAAGATATAGCTGGCTTTCAAACAGCCTATGATGAATTGGCCAAGCTGGACATTGAAGCAGAACTTCAAGCTCATCAGGCATTGACCGCACATGCTCAACTACTAAAAGATCGTGCTGATTTGCAAAAGATGATTGCTCGCTGTGAGCTGGATGAGGCCAAAGAAACCAAGACTGTGAACAAGTTGAAGTCTGAAATTGCACAGTTAGAAGCACACAAATGCTATGCTTGTGGGCAAGATCTACATGATGAACGTCATGAACAGGTTTTAGCAGACAAACGCAAGAGCCTGCAAGAAGCTGCACTGCAAGTGTTGGCCACCAACAGCCAGTATTTAGAATTGACCAGTGCCATGCAACTGCTAGGAGAGCCAGGGCCTGCTCCTGTGACCTTTTATCAGCAGGAAAGTGATGCATTTGAACACCGTGCCAGCATGGCACATGTGCTGAGTCAGCTCACAGCCAAGCAGGATGAAGCAGATCCTTACGCAGATCAAATCACAGAAATGCAAGCACAAGCACTGGCTGAAGTGGATTATGCTGTGATGAACGAGCTGGCTAGACTGCGCGAACACCAGGATTTTCTGTTTAAATTGCTTACCAGCAAGGACAGTTTTGTGCGCAAACGCATCATAGATCAGAATTTAACCTACCTCAACACACGACTGTCGGAGTACTTGGACAGGATCGGACTGCCGCACACAGTGACGTTTTTGAACGATTTAACTGTGAATATCACAGAACTAGGACGCGAATTAGACTTTGATAATCTGTCTAGAGGCGAGCGAAATCGCTTGATTTTGAGCTTGAGTTGGGCATTTAGAGACGTATGGGAAAGCCTGTATCAGCCTATAAATCTACTGTTTGTGGACGAAGTCATAGACACAGGCATGGACAGTTCTGGAGTTGAAGCCAGCTTGGCTATTCTAAAGAAAATGAGCAGAGATCGCAACAAATCCGTTTGGTTGGTAAGTCATAAAGATGAACTGGTCAGCAGGGTGAACAATGTGCTCACTGTTACCAAGAGCAACGGCTTTACAGAGTATGGCACTGATGTAGATTCAAAATAATTTAATTTAATCATGGCACCGCTGGAGATAATTATGTTTGCATATGACATGGACACATCAAGGAAACATTGTGGAAGCCTTACCAGAAGACTGCGTGGGGTTTGTCTATGAAATCACCAATTTACTCTCTGGAAAAAAATACATTGGAAAAAAACTAGCAAAATTTGCACGTACAACCTATCGCACTGTTAAACTGAAAAATGGCACCAAAAAACGCAAGAAAATTCGTAACAAAATTGACAGCGACTGGCTCACCTATTATGGCTCCAATGATCAACTGAATCAAGATGTTGCAGCTCTAGGGCAAGACAACTTCAGCAGAGAGATCCTTTATTATTGTTATTCCAAGGCAGAATGTAGTTACATTGAGGCACGAGAACAATTCACACGCAAAGTATTAGAATCAGCGGACTATTACAATGGTCACATTCAAGTCCGCGTCCATGGCTCCCACATCAAAGGCAAGTTAAGTAGTTAGGCTCGCACAGGCCAATCACGTGTGCCCTATACCTGGATCCAGGATCACAGGGATGGAAGCCTTGCCGCTACAGCAAGCACTCAATCACTACCCGCAAGGATGAAGATGGCAAATTGCCGCCATTTGATT
>SXGQ01043432.1_pt1 | contig 28400 bp, 57 predicted proteins | sample 3178371 | NCBI WGS metagenome assembly SXGQ01 (sample SAMN11356859, study PRJNA531348) | freshwater metagenome | isolation source: freshwater sample F1-20 | place: China: Fuxian Lake, Yuxi | collected 2017-12-25 | reverse complement strand
TGCACATTGACCATAACTGGTTGTGGCACCATTGGTGGCACTATCAGCGGTGCTGGCCAAGATCTTACCAAGGCCGGCAACTGGATTAAAAATCGATAAGGACTGTCATGCGTACAATTGCAATTTTGAGTTTGGTTGCTGTGCTTGCAGCCTGTAGTTCAGCTCCTAAAGATCCCTATGAACGTCGAGCCTGGGAAGAACAACAACGGCGCGAAGCGTCGGTCAATCGCGCTCTGGACCAGGCGCCCAAATGGATGTCAGAACTGCCCAGCAGTGGCAATGCAGTTTATGCCAATGGCAGTGCGGTCAGCGGCGATCTCAGCATGGCTGACAACAAGGCCAAAATGATTGCCTATGCCAAAATCTGCATGGCCGCTGGTGGAAGAGTGGATCAACGAGCTCGCACTTTTATTCAAGACAGCGGATCAGTTACCTATGAATCCTCAGAAATGGCCATCCGCAGTGTGTGTCCGGGAGTGGATGTCACTGGTGTAGAAACCCGAGAAATCAAGCGTGTGAGCGAGTATGGGCGCTATCGAACCTATGTGTTGGTAGCCTTGCCTACAGGTGACGCCAATCTACTGCAACAACGCCGTGATCGTATTCGCATGCAAGAACAGGCTGTGAGGCGCGGCGACCAGCTGTTTAGAGAAATGGACGCTGACAAACAATAATAGATCAAAAACTGGGTATAAATACAGCGGCTCATCTTTTGAGCCGCATCTTTTTCAACCATGAGTCAAGACAATCCCGCCCAAATTGATCAAAATCACACACAGGCATTGAACGATGCTGGTATGTATGTATTCATGGGAGAAGTTGACGCTGACAGCGTAAAACCCGTGATTGAATGGCTGCTACACGAAAACTATGTGGCCAAAAAAAAGAAAAAAGAACTGCTGTTGATGATCTGTAGCGAAGGCGGTGACATGTCAGCAGCCTTTGCTCTCATTGATGTGATGTCTAGTTCTGCAATTCATATCAAAACAGTGGGGCTAGGACAGGTAGCGTCTGCAGGTTTGTTGATATTTCTAGCCGGCTCTCCGGGTCGTAGAATCTTGACGCCCAGCACCAGTATCTTGAGCCATCAGTTTTCCTGGGAAGCCGACGGCAAAGTGCATGAGCTGTTTGCAACCATGAAAGAATTTGATTTGGCACAAAGGCGCATGATAGCACACTATCGAGCCACCACTGGTTTGCCTGACGATAAGATAAGGGCAAGTCTGTTGCCTGCTCACGACGTTTGGCTCAGTGCCCAAGAAGCACTGGATCTCAACATCTGTGATGCTATCAGCCAGGTTGAACGTTAAACTCTAGCTGCGTTTTTTCTCAGCGATCGCCCCAGCACTTCTGGTGCAGTCTGCACAGGCACAGGCTGTTTGGCCAATTTTGCCCCAGGTCCAGTGAGTCTGGCTTGCACAGTTGATTGGTCCGGTTGGTCTACAAATTCAGTACCTTGTAAAGCTGTCATAGCTGGTTTGGCTGGGGGTGCTGGAGCAGTGTCTACAGTAGCAGGGGCTGTGCTGGCTGGGGCTTTCCCTGGCGCAACAACATCTGGTTGTTTTTTGCTATAGCGCAGTGTGGTCAATTCTTTCAACAAGTCTTTCATCTCCACGGTATTCCATACCTTGGTTTCGTCTTGAGTAGAACTGTATCGGATGTAGATCAAGGGCTTGCCGCTGGTGCGATCATATATTCTCAGTTCAGGTCTGGCATCGCCAGTTTTGCTTGTGCCTTGTCGATATTCGCATGCCAAATCAATGTCGTCGCTGGCAATTTTTTGCGCAATGTTTTTGAAACTGTGAATCGAACTCAATCCCTTGGTGCCCAACGATACCAGACGAATGTCAGGGTCTCCACGAGTGGCATGGTTGGTCACAAAATTGGCCAGCCTGTACACTATGCCAGCTTCGGTTCTGGCATCTGCCCCCTTGAGCTTGTGTGATATCTGTTGAGCTGCCTGTTTGTAGGCATTGACCCAGAATTCAACCTTGCTGTTGATTTTTTGCGGAGCCACAATGTCTACACCAAATGGGCCAAACAACTCCTGTGCATTGCTCAACACATAGCCTTTGGCATTGGCATTGAGAATTTGTCCGCCCCCAACCTGACCAATGTGTGGACTGCCGGCTTTCAGGCTGACATTAAGCCCTTTGAGTTTTCGTTGTTGTCCGTTCTCATCTCTCACATAGGCTTCAATGTCGGTTTTTCGTGACGTGGCTTCGCTGACACCGTCGCTGACCACTCGCACCAGATCTGCCTTGCCGTTTTTGTAAAAATAGTCTGCGTACCTATCCATCTGTCCACTGTTGGCATAGTGCACCACACTGGGCAAAAATGGTTCATAACTGGTCCAAAAATCATCGCTCAGCATGTAGTCCATGGTAGGTTTTTTAACCTTGATACGAAACTGTATGGTATCGGCCACACGGCTGTTTTGATCAGTCACAGTATATGTCAAATCTGGATCGGCCAATGCCTGTTGTAGCACTTCTTTGACGTCGTTGCCAATGATATCTTCCACGTTGTTTTGACCGCGTTTGATCAGTTTGGCCACCACAGCAGCTGACAGCACAGGTTCACTGACGTCGCCTTTGTTTTCGGCTGTGCTGCCTTTTTGTCCCTTAGCATGTATGAGCCCTTGCTGAATGCTTTTGTCTGCTCCGCGAATGGACAGAAATTCACCATTGGGTCGTTTGAAATAGCGATAATTATCTTCTTTGCCATAGGCCACACGCGGTGTGCCTGCTGGCACCTTGGCCACCCATTCCAGTTCTTCGTTGTCGCCAAAATCTGGCACCTGAGCCTGTATGGCCGACAGCAATTTTTTTCCCTTCTCAGACCCTGTGGCCACGTTGACCTTGTGGCCAAAACTGTAGTCTTTGGGTTTGGTAAAAATACTGGCTTCGGACAAGTTATCAATCAAATTTATTAGGTCACGCATTGTAAAATCCGTTGGGTTGTGTTATACTTATCTAGAGTTACAGGAGATACCATGTCAAATCTAGTGCCCATTGTGCTTGAACAAACTTCGCGCGGCGAGCGCAGCTATGATCTATACAGTCGCTTGCTCAAAGATCGAGTGATCATGCTGGACGGTGAGGTCAATCAGCACAGTGCCAGTTTAATCTGTGCGCAGTTATTGTTTTTAGAAAGCGACAATCCTGACAAGGCCATCAGCCTCTACATCAATTCGCCCGGCGGCAGTGTCACAGCAGGCATGGCAATCTATGACACCATGCAGTATGTAAAATGTGCCGTGCATACCATTGTGATGGGACAAGCAGCCAGCATGGGTTCACTGTTGGCCATGGCCGGTGAGCCAGGTCATAGGTACATTCTGCCCAATGCCAGACACATGATTCACCAACCCTTGGGCGGTGCATCAGGCCAGGCCACTGATGTTGAAATTCAGGCTCGAGAACTCTTGCGCTGGAAACAGGTGCTGACTGATATATATGTAAAACACACCAGCCGACCGCGTGGTCAACTGCAGGCAGACATGGAACGTGATTTTTTCATGACTGCAGGCGAAGCCGTGGAGTATGGGCTGGCTGACAAAATTCTAACCAAGCGTGATCGATAAAAAAATATTTTGCAATGTGCCATGGTACAACCTGCACATCTATTGGGATGGCAGTTTTGGTGCATGTTGCAGCGAAGATCACAAAATTTATGCGCCGAATAACAGTCAATACAACATTGCGCAGATGACCATTAGGGACTGGTTCAACAGTGAACCAGTAAGGCAGTTTAGGATGGACATAGTTAATCATCGTGCCATGTCTGCATGCCGTGGTTGTTATCTTGAAGAAGATCACGGCGGTAACAGCCGGCGCCACAAAGAAAATCAAAAGAGCGCAATTTTCCAACAGGCATTCGAGATAAGTGTGCGTCAAAGTCCTGGTTGGCCGCATTTCAATCACAGTGCCAACAACAACGGGTTCACAAACAATCTGCCCATTGATCTTCACATTGATCTAGGAAACTTTTGTAACCTGGCCTGCAAGATGTGCAACGCCCAGGCCAGCAGTACCATAGCCAGTCAAGAAGTGCGTTGGGGCATTGAATCCAGCCGACCTTATCTAGGCACAAACTGGACAGCAGACGAACAGGTCTGGCTCAGTTTCAAAACTCAGCTGTTGGAAATCCATGGCCTAAACAACATACATTTCATGGGTGGTGAAACACTGCTTACACCACGCCTTGAAAACCTTGTGGACTGGCTGATCCAACATGACCGATTGGATGTTTGTTTGAGTTTTGTGACCAATGGCACAGTTTACAACAGCAGACTGTTGGAAAAATTGAAAAATTTTCGCAGAGTGGGCATTGAAATCAGCATCGAAACTTTGACAGCGCACAATGCCTATCAGCGACAAGGCACGGACACAAGCAAAGTATTAGACAACATAGCACAATATCAACAATGGTCTAACGGAAACAGTATCACAGTGTCTCTGCGTCCTGCGCCCAGTCTGTTGACCATTGGCTATTACCCAACCTTGCTACAGTTTGCTTACCAAAATAATTTGATAGTGAAAAGCAATCTGTGCTATAATCCAAAATTTTTATACGCAATTTACCTACCGGATCCTGTTAAAAAATTATATCTGTCCAAATATCAAGACTTCGTGACCAAGTATAAAACTGTCACAGCCATGGATATCAATGCCAGCGATCCCAACAACAGCTCAGCTGTGGTGGCCCAAGAAGCTCAGATGTGCATGAACATTCTACAACAACCCAGTCCCGGTGACAGTGAAACACAGTTGGCTCTTATGGTTGACCATTGTCGAAAGTGGGACAAGGTATATGGACTGGATGCACGAAAACTTTATCCCGAGCTTGTTGATGTGTGGGACCGGTATGGATACTGAATTCCTGGTACAGTTATCTGTGACACTGGAACCAGTGGGCCGTCCCTACATACTGTTGCAATTGCCAGGCCATTGTGTAACCCAACGTCTAGACACAACCACTAGATTTGATTTTGAATTTAGATCTCCAGCAACAAAATCTAAGTTGAAATTGCAGCACCTAGACAAATCAGACAATGACCAAAATACCGCTGTGATTGTCAAGGCCGTTGATTTTTTTGGAATTTCTGATCCACGTTTGATCTGGGCAGGAGTATATTGCCCACAATACCCCGAACCATGGTACAGCCAACAGGCGATAAAACCAGCCAGTGAATTGTCAAATACCAATTACCTAGGCTGGAATGGCCTGTGGAGTCTTGATTTTGATGTGCCAGTTTTTACCTGGCTACATCGCCAGCTCAATCTAGGATGGCTGTATCAGTAGTACCCGCGCCAGTGTGCGGTACGACGGCGATATTCAGCCAGATGTTCGGCCCAGTCCATGAGAGCATCCCAGAATTTTTTCATTGCATGAATCCTCGTACCTGTTGTTGATTGAATTCGCGTTCCCAAATTTCAATATCTACCACGGTCTGTGGTCTACGACTGGCAATGTAATGTTCCAAACGTGATTGGTAATCTTGCTTGGGAAACATTTCTGTCAGGCGTTCTAACAATTGTGTCATTAGTGCAGACATAGTTTTCTCCTCTCAGTATTTACCATGAGATTGTGCAGTGCCACAAAAACCACTGGTTTCTACTGATTTTTGCACAATCGGGCGCAGGCCTGGGGTTGACCAAAATTTCGCCATTTGCTATAATTAGAGCATAGACAGCAACAAGGAGCCTGCCATGGCGTATGTAGTTCTGCCCACAATCACTGGCCGATTTGGTCCGCGCCGAGGCCTGGAAGGACCGTTCAACTTTTCCGGCCGAGTGTTGTATTATGACAACAAAGAGGGTTCTTACTACGATCCACTGACAGATTTCTACGTGGAGCAGGAAGAAATGGACGCGATCAACCAGGAATTTTACGAGCGTTTCAAGTCTGTGGCGTAAAAACAACGGTTGACCATTAATGAGTCATTTGCTATAATAATGACTCATTAGCACACAAGGAGCCTGAGATGCGCAAAGAACGACTGGTTTTTGGACTGAACAACAAACAAAAGATCCGTTTTGTTGTCAACGGTTTTTCCATGTATTGCACCGTGCAAGACATCCAGAACATTGCCACCACCAAGCATAGAGTGGCTGTGTGGAGCACTGCGGAGCGCCTGGGCATTGACCGCTATCAAGCCCGCAACCGAAGCCAAATGCCCACAGGGCTGGCCTGGCGAATTGATGTACGCAACGAGCAGGATCAACTGGAAAGCATTGACGTGCAGGTGGATTTGGTTGACCAATAATGGTCAATTTGCTACAATATGAGTACAGTGAGCAACAAGGAGCCTGAAATGTACGTGGTTTTTGACACTCGCAATCCGCATGCCGACAAGCGGTATTTCAAGTCTGCGTCTGGCGCCAAACGTGCCACAACCTGTGCCAATCGCAACGCAGGCAAGATAGTGTACAATTGGGTTGAGCAATCATGGTTCTTGCTCAAGTATCCTGTGGGCATGAAAACTGTGAAGAACCTTATGACTGGCCAAGACATTCAGATTCCCGCCGACACTCCTTATTGTTGCGACCCTTCCACCGAACGTTACTGGAGCATGTAAATGAACTGTGCACCCACTCTCACTGCAGAAGAATTCCGCACCATCCACAATGCGGTGTGCGACCTCGACCGTTTGGTAAGTCGACTGGAAGAAGTGCTGAAGCCTGAACTGTATCAGCGCCTGGTAGAGGCTCGTAACAGCATTCGCACAGGTCTAGGCGGCGCCTATAAACAAGACGATGATGCGTTCAGTCGCAAGAGCCGTCACTATGACAGTGTCAAGCAGGATCTGGGTGTCCAGCACTCAGAGTGGAGCATCTACGAAGTTGACAATCTGTCAGACCGCCATCCCTATGCGGAAGCAGACCGTGTGGTCTATCGGATGCACTGGGGCGCGGAGCCTGTGAGCGTGAGCATCCAGGGGCTGACCTGGGCTGCTCTGTGGGTAGCGGCCAATGCAGCAATCCGAGACTCAGGTGATGACCATCATGTGTACATCGAGGCCTTTAGACCCGACGCTGAAGATCCGCGCACTCTTGTGCTGAGCACTGGTAGTTGATTCATGGAATACCAAGTCAAAACTCGCAGTGCCAGAATTCGGCGCTTTGTGGAAAGTCTTATGCCCAGCATAATTGATCAACTGGGTCTGACAAGCAGCCGACAATATGTAATGATTGAAATTGGTCGATCAGCTGGCGTTGGCAATGAAGGCATCACTGTGCCATTGCCCGAACTGGACAGTTATGTGATCAGCATTAAACTGGATCGCCTGGCCGATGTAGGTGTGACCTTGGCACATGAAATGGTGCATGTACGCCAACTGGCTCGTGGCTTACTGCGTCTGCATCGTGGACGCAGATACTGGCGAGGTAAGTTAGTGAGCAGTCGTGTGCCATATCTAGACACACCTTGGGAACGTGATGCTTTTGCCTGTCAAGAATTGATTTTTAGAAAGGCCTTGGAAGCATGAAAGCCATGCTAGAACTCACTGAATGGAGTGATGTAGCCGTACAATCCAATCATGTGTACTGGATGAACGACAGCGGCAACAAAATCTATGCCTATGCTCGTTGGGGCAATCCCAATGACACCCAACAGTTCAAATCTCCCATTACAATAGATCAACGTGGGCGACGTTTTGTCAAAGTGCGTCACGACATCTACGGTTGGCAAGATCCCGACGAAGTGCCTCAAGGTCGAGTGTTTACTGTGCCCGGCAGTCGTGGAGATCTCTACACTGTGAATGATGTTGACGGTCGCTGGAGTTGCACCTGTAGCGGATTTCAATTTCGTAGTCAATGTCGTCATATCACTCTGCTCAAGGAGCAACAACATGCCTAATTGGTGCGCCAATTCAGTGACTCTCACTCACCAAGATCCTGCCAAGATTGATGCAGTGGTCAAAGCCTATGGTCAGGGACGTTTGTTGGAACATGTGGTGCCATTGCCAGGATCAGAATGGAACTACAACTTCTGTGTCAACAACTGGGGGACCAAATGGGACGTGGGAGGGGAACACGCAGACTTTACTCGCCTTGATCCCAACACTGTGGAGTTGAGTTTTGATTCGGCCTGGTCGCCTCCTTGCCAAGCCTATGAACACATGTGCGACGATGGATTTGAAGTGGATGCGTGGTACTGGGAGCCAGGCATGGCCTTTTGCGGCAGATTCACCGGCAATGCACAGGGCACAAACGACGACTATAGAGAATACAGTGATGCCGACGCAGACTCCATACGCAGAGTGGTTGGAGAAGAACTGGATGACTTTTGGGGCATCAGCACAAGCGACAGCGACTGGGAACTAGAAGATGATCCAGATACCCCATGATTCAAGTGGTGGTGCAGGGGTTGAATTCCAATGACATCAGTGCTCTAGTGCACGAATTGCGCGACCTTGGTTACAAAGTGGGCCAGGACTTCAATTTTGAGTTTGCCACTGGGCGTTACGATTGGCAAAGCAATCAGCAGATACCACCGCGCACTGTGTTCTACTGGATCAACGAAACTGCCGGCACGTGGTTTGCATTGAAGTATTGTTAAATGCATTCGGACAAGGATTGGCCTTACAGAGTGGAAATTTGCACCAGTGACTGGTCGCCAGTGCAGTTGTGGTGTGAGCAAACCATTGGTGAGTTTGATCAGGACTGGTACAAACTGGGTGTGGACTTGGCGGAAATGCTTGACAATGGCCTCATGCGCACTGTGTGGTTGTTTAGGCGAGAAGACCATGCCATGCTGTTTAGGTTAAAGTGGGCATGACAAAGCCCCTTGCGGGGCTTTGAGTTTAGGCTACATTGTCAACAAATGCTTTGAGCCGCTCGGCCTCGGCAATGATTTTATCTGTAGTGGGAAACTCTGGCATGGTAGGAAATGCTTCTGAGGGATTTACCTCTCTTCGGGCACTCCATTCCATTTCCAATGCTGAACGTTTTTGATACACTGGTGTCAACAAAACTTCGTTGGCCAGTTTGAGAAGTTCGAGACGGATCTCGTAGGGTGATTTGCTCATGATAACCTCCTTTGTGTGTGCGTGTGTGTAACACGAGCATGTTTACTTATAGATGTAGTTGATGGTGTCGAGATTTTCTCGGTAGATGCCGGCACCGTTGCGCAGATGGAACTGTCGAGCCATTTCGGTTTTTGGGCTCAGGGTTACATAGGTTTGGATACCCGGAAATTCGGCCTCAATGGCTCTTTGAGCTTGCTGAATCAAAGTGCGACCAGCACCCGAACTATAGCTCCAGATAGTGTAAAACACCGCAGTGGTAGCCGAGTCCACCCAGTCAACCAGTTCATCCACTGCGGCCGGCACTGTGTTCAAAAACTTCACGCAGGTCACTGCCTGGCATTGATCGCCTTCTTTGAGTAGATAAATTCTGCTGTTGGCGTTGACTCTGCGATCCGCGGGAATTTCTGGACGCACAGGATCGTCCTTGAGGATTCGCACAATTTCTTCAGTGATGGTGGTAATGGTCTGCAACATGATCATGCTGTGTGTGAGGTATTTATATATGCATATATTGTAGTTTTGTTACAAAAAAACCCGGGGATTTACCCCCAGGTTTGATGATACTTTTTCATGGCCAGTATGCGAGCCAAAAGCAATCGACCTTTTACATAATCGGACAGTTCAGAGTCTGCCTGATCGTGATCCAGAACAAGTTTTACTCTGCGTCTGGATGTAATTAGGTCCTCGTCGTCGATCAGCACTGTGTTGGGATTGAGCCCTTGCAATCTGATCGACGTGAGCCTGTAGGGATTACTTCTTAGCAGCTTCGGCTTTTTTATCGCCGGCCTTGCTTTTGTCGTCCTTTTTGGCTTCTTCTTTCTTAGCAGCAGGAGCAGCAGCGGCAGCGGGAGCAGCAGGAGCAGCAGCGGCAGCGGGAGCAGCAGGTTTGGCTTCTTCTTTCTTGGCAGCAGGTGCCTGAGCAAAAGCGGTAGCTGCAAAGGCAGCAGCGATCAGAGCGATAAATTGTTTCATGGTAATCTCCTAGGTTAGATGTGAAACTTGTTGAAACTATTTCAACATTTATATAACGCCACAAGTCAAGAAAAGGTTGACTGTTTTGGGCAATGTTGCCAAACTGTTTGCACAAATGCCACAGACTGTGTATACTTTGCCTATGCTGACGCAACAGCATCAATTTAAGGAGATCGCAAAAATGCGCATTAGTGAAACCACTAAAACCTATCGCCTGTTTCAGGCACTGCAACGCGGCGAAGCCGTGACCCCTGCCCAGGCCGAAAAACGGTTTGGTATCAAAAACATTTCTGCTGAAGCAAGCCGCATCCGTCAGGCCGGTTTTGCTGTGTATGCTAACAGCCGCAAGGCCGGCAATGGCATGCAGGTCACAGAATATGTGATTGGCAAGCCCAGCCGCAAATTGGTGGCTGCTGGCTACCGTGCCATGGCCCTGGGTCTGGTCTAATAGACCTTCGCTGGACTGCTCAAACAGTCCACATCGGTATCAAAGCCCGTGCAATGCGGGCTTTTCTCTTGACTTATAAAAACATTTCAACTACAATAGCAACATGCTGAAAAAACTTTTTCAACGTTTGGGCCGACACCGAGTGATCATGGATCGGGTAGACAACGAACCCTATCTTGAACGCTACTATGTGTTTTTGAAAGACCGTTCTTGGTTTCCGTTCAACATCTTTGTACACCGGTTTCTAAAGTCTGATCCTGACGATCTTCATGATCATCCCTGGCCGTTCTTTACCATTATTCTGCGTGGCGGATACTGGGAGTGGCGACCGCAGTTCAATGCTCATGGTCAAAAAGTTGGAGAAATTGCCTGCTGGTGTGGGCCTGGTAGTTTTCGCTGGGCCCGAGCTAGAACTTACCACAGAGTGGAACTGGATCCCTCAGTAGAGTGTTGGACCCTGTTTATGCCTGGACCCAAACAGCGTGATTGGGGATTTCTGGTCCGCAATCAGTGGGTGCAGTGGGAACAGTATTTGAAAAACAAAAAAGCACAGACATGAAAATTGTAGTTTGTGGTGATAGCTGGTGCAGTGCAGATCGACATCTGCCGGGCACACATTTCAGTGAACTGCTACAGGCCCGCGGGCATGACGTTACCAACATTGCACGTGGCGGTGCTACCAATGCACTGATTTGTTTTCAGTTGCAGACTGCTCATGATCTCGAACCACAATTGGTTTTGTACAACAGCACCGATGCATATCGTATCAATGTTCCTCTAAAAGGTTCACCGTTTGTGTCTGAATTGGGGTTGAAAAATTTCGTGTATCCTTATCGTGCTGATCAGTCTTGGCAATCTCCGCTGGCAGGCGATTCTAAAGCTGCAATTTGGTCCGACGTGGCACAGGTCATAGTTCAGGGCAGATCAGATCTGCATTTACAGGTTGATGACAATGTCAAGCAGGCCATCAAGTGGTATCTCAGCTACTTACACTGTCATGAGTTTCAAACAGTGTGTGACAGCTGGATGCTGGGCTACTGGTCACAGCAACTGACCGCTGCCGGCATTGTCAGTTTGGATCTCACACAAAATGCCATTGGCCAAATTCTATTTGACTATGCTGGACCAAAAGACCTGTGTAACTATCACACAGACCCAGAAACACAAAGACTTTTTGTGACAGCTTTGATAGATTACTTTAACACTCAAGGACTAGACCTATGAAAATTTTTCGACGTTGGTTTGCCCGCATGTGCAAGCAAGCCTGGGAAGACGCCAGAGAGGAAGCCGATGTGCCACAGGCCATGGCCTCTACCAAATCTGCACGCCTGGTTGCTAGAGACCAAGACTGGCATGACAATCTCAACATTGCCATAACCACTGCTGGTGGTGGTAAAATTGTGACCTTTAGACGCTACGATCACAAAACCGATCGCAGTGACAACAAAATTTATGTGATTCCCGATGAATACGATTTCAACACCGAATTGGTCAAACTGATCACACTAGAAAGCATGCGAGGCTGAGAGTAAATATATGATGCATACTTTTGACTGGATCTCTGCAGTTGGGCTGAGTGTTGTGATTTTGGCTGTGCTGTGGATGGCTTTTCTTATTGCGGCAGTGAGAGTGATTGAATCTCGACAGCGCGAAGAACCCGATCAAGAAAAAACAGTCACAGTGATGCCTTTGTTGGTGGAAACTGAAGGCAATCAATTTTTGTGCTATAATGCCAAGACCATGGATTTTGTGTGCCAAGGCACTACCCTAGAAGAAATAAGACAAAGATTCAAGCAAAGATATCCAGATCGATCAGCCGCAGTGGTAGCCGGTGATAAAAATGCTGTCTCAACTCTAAAACAACAATTGAAAGACCTACGTGAAAATAGCAATTGCATCTGACATACATCTTGAGTTCGGTGATTTGATCATCAAGAATGAACATGGCGCTGATGTGCTGCTGCTCTCGGGTGACATCTGCGTGGCTGCAGACATTAGCCGGCCAGATCCACACAACTTCATGGAAGGTGCCCGCAGCAACCGCATTGTGGATTTCTTCAAACGGTGCAGTTTTCAATTTCCACACGTGATCTACATTCTGGGCAATCACGAGCACTATCATGGTGACTTTGTGACCACGGCTGATCGTATTCGCAGCATGCTGGCCAGCGACCAGCTCAGCAATGTTTACCTGTTGGACAATGAAATTCGAGCCATTGATGATGTAACGTTCATCGGCGGCACACTGTGGACTGACATGAATCGGCGTGATCCACTCACTCTGTATCACATGACTTCAATGATGAACGATTTTAGGTCAGTCAAAAACTCAGGCCGCACCGTGAGTTACAAGACCTATGAGCAGATCAATGGTGTGGACAATCGCGAACGGCCTGTGTTCCGTGAGCGTGTGGCCACTTTCAGTCCGGAAGACGCTGCCGACGAGCATGATCGGTTCCGTGGTTACATTCAACAAATTGTGCAAGGCCAGTTTGATCAAAAGTTTGTGGTTGTGGGCCATCATGCACCCAGTAGATTGAGTACACATCCTCGCTATGCTCATGACACCTTAATGAATGGTGGGTACAGCTCAAGCCTGGATGACTTTATCTTGGATCATCCGCAGATTCGGTTGTGGACTCACGGACACACGCATGAGGATTTTGACTACATGATTGGATCTACTCGCATTGTGTGTAATCCACGTGGATATATAAACTATGAATCAAGAGCAGACACATGGCAACTAAAATACGTGGATATATAAAATGGCTACGCTACAGTGGCGCCACAATCAGTGTCAAGATCAATCCTTGGCACTGGTTTTGGATACCACGAGCAGGACGTGACTACAACGATGGCTGGGCCGGACCCAATGAACGCACCTGGTGGCTCAGCTGGATTTTTCTAACTGTAAGGGTATGGATAGATGATGGATCCTGGTAAAATTGAACCGGCCATTGGTGTGCGCGGCGTGTTGATTCGCAATGCTTTTGATAACCAAATTTTGTTTAGGGTATATGATCACGAGCACAACTTTGTAGATTATGATATTACCAATTACGATTGCGAAGTTGTGATAATTGATCCTTCGGCTGCGTTAGTTCGCAACTCAGCTGGAGATTTTTTGGATTACACCGCGGAGTCAATGAGTGTCTCAAAAGATCACACTAAGTAGACGCCAAATTGAGCAAATTGCAATTTATTTGGCCTTGAATTCTAAAATACTATATGTTAAACTAGAACAAGATAGTGCTAGTGGAATTGGGTCAAGTCATTGGGTTGAGTATCATACCGAAGACACTGAGTGGCGCGAAGAAATAACAGATGTGAGTAACTGGTAATGAAAGTTTATATCAGCAAATATCGTGATCATTGGATCTCTCCCTATACCATGTTGGACTATGCGTTCTTTTGGACTGACTGGTCAAAATGTGCTCGGTGGAAACTGAGTCGGACGCTGGAGGACGAAGCAGCCACATTGGAAGGCGAAAAGTCACGCTACGTGGAACGCCCTGAATGGGTAGAAAAGTGGAGTGATCGTTTGACGCCAATTAGCCGTGCGATACAATGGGTCGGTGAACGCATTTATCCTCGCATTGAATATGTCAAGATTGACTACTGGGATACTTGGAGCATGGATCATACCCTGGGACACATTGCCTTGCCCATGCTCCGACAGCTAAAGGCCACAAAACACGGTGCTCCATTGGTCGACGACGAAGACGTGCCCGAGCATCTGCGTAGCACTGCCGCACCACCTCGAGAAAACGAATACGACACAGATGGCAATCACTTTCTGCGTTGGGACTGGGTCATGGACGAAATGATCTTTGCGTTTGAACATCGACTTGATGACTCATGGGAAGATGCGTTCCGTGAAGGAGAGATTGACATGATATGGGTGCCGGTGGATGCTGCTGGTAACAAAGTGCCCAAGGGTGAACACAAGTATTACCGCATGGAACATGGCCCCAAAGACACCTACAAGTGCGATTACGAAGGCATGAAAGTGGTGCAGAATCGCATTGACAATGGCTTCCGCTTGTTTGGCAAATATTATCAGGCCCTGTGGGATTGACCAATGGATGATACAGTTTTTTCTTCCATGGTTGAAGATTTGAGTCAAACATCTCAATCCATCTATTTTAAAAAGTGGATAGACCAAGATCAATACAAACAATGGCGCCGGCAATATATCTTCGATGCATTAAAAAATCTACGCTATGGGCAAAGTTTTTGCAAATATTTTGACATCAGTGATTACAGACTGTTTTATGAACGCAACCAAGCACGGTGCGATAATTTGATACAAAACGAATATCTTGTTTGACAGTGAATTCCAACACGGTGCAGTGATTGTGTGGGGCCGTGAAACTGAATTGTTGCAACTTCAACAAGTTTCAATCTGGGTAACCGAATTTTTTGGACTGCCTGGTCATCGCTACGTTGTAGACATCAACATATCTGACATGACATTTTGGTTTAGAGATCAGCAAGATCGCATGCTTTTTGTGCTGCGCAATGGAACGGCCCAATGCATTCAACTCAGCTAGACTTTACCGACTACATGATCATGCCCTGTGGCGGCGTGGCCTACTATAACGAACCCAGATTTGGCATGAACTATTTCTGTGCCCAATGTGAGGCTGTGGTTGGCAGCGATGCCATGCCGCAGATCTGTAAAGACGAAGAAGCCAAATGGGAAATGTGGCAAGCTCTGAGTGGACCTGGGTGGGATTATTTTGCCGAATCAGATGAATTTTTTTGACCAGTCTAGCCGGGAGCCGGGCTAATTACACATAATGCAACTGGCTGCACCCGACATCACTCAAATACGCCAAGGCGAAAGTTTCCGTCACGCCAAACTAATTACCAAACCATTCGGTGGCCTGGATGCTGTGTTGGCATGGTGCAAAACTGAAATGACCGATGAATGGCGTTGGCAGCTGATAGGAACCAGCACTGATCGTGAGCCGGGTCGTTATTGTTTCTACTTTGATAGTGAGCGCGATTATGTGGCTTTTGTGCTACACTGGGCTTGACCAATAATTCACACCCTGCTACACTGTGATCATTGCAACAAGGAGTAGCCATGAATGATCATGATCGCGACAATCTAAACTTTTTGCTCACTGCCAGTCGTGCTACCATGCGCGAGTGGCATGAACAGGCCAGCCAAGACGACTATGACTATGCCATGGAACTGCTTCAACAAGCCATGACCGAATTGGCTGTGCAAGAACTGGAGATCCTGGACCAGACAGCAGATCAGGATGTATCTCAGGCCCGTGCCTTGCTGACCAAATTTCAACTGTGATGTCTAAATTAGATTCCCGCCTCAATTGGTTTGCGGTTATGTGGGACTGCGACGGCCTAGAAGCCGTGGTCAAAGTGCCACGAGATTCCGATCGCACTTTTGCAGTATTGGCCAATCAGCCGCCGCCTCAATTGCCTCAACTGAATCACTGGCGACTTCGCGCTCAATTTAACTCACACCGCCACTATGAAATCTATCTGGTCAGCGCCGAAGCTGGCATTGACGCAGAGGACATCAGATCAATGTTCGAAGCCAGCCCTCAGGCCGCTGCTGACACCATCCGTCGCTGTGGTCAGCAATGGTACAGTGCCCGAGCCATAAAAAAACCTGCTATTGTTTAACCCTGGAGTTCTTATGAAATCTTCTGTTTCGCATCTTGTGGTCAATCCCTTTGCACCACCGCCCAAGGCAGTGCAGACACCCCTGGTGTCCACAGGCAACATCTACGACCCATTGGTCAGCCGTGCCATGGCCATTGCCAACGACGACGACATCCAGGAAGCCATTGCCAATCTGCGCGAACGGCTACAGGGTCAACAGTACCAACAACATCATTTTGGCAGGCTGGAACTGCAACCGGCCAGTCTAGTGGATATCAACGTGGACATTCAGCGGTTGCTGGAAACACCGCACATTGCCAAAAACATCATTGAATTGTTTGATCCCAGGATAATGCAGCCGCTCAATGTTATCTATATCAAAGAAACTGGCCGATACAGTGCCTGGGAGGGCCAGCAAAGCGGCACGGCCTTTGCACTGATGCTGCATTTTGGACTGATTGCTCCTGATACCTTGATACAGTGCAAGGTTGTGGACGATGACCTTGAAGTTCCAGGATCCACTCTAGTGGGCGAAGCAGTAGGCAATCTTGGATTTCGTTGCATCAACTACAAAGGACGCAAAGAGCCTGACCTCTATTACATCTACCGCAGCATGGTCAATGGTGTGCGTCTGTACAACAGCTCTTTGGAAGAAGATCTGCAGGCCAACGAAATTCAAAACATTCTGCAGGCACACAACATGTTTGCCGCACCAGGTCTGGATGCGCGAGGTCAAAAAGCCAAGCCAGGCATGATCACACACATCAGTGGCATGCTCAAACTAGCCGGGCATGGCACCGACAAGTTTGACGAGATCAAAGCTGACCTTGACTGGGTGCTGGGCTGGCACAACAAGTTTTATGCCAGCGAAAAGGGCGTTGACGGTGGTTATCTGATTACATTTGGTCGTTTTGCTGCTCTGTGTCGTGAACAAGGCATTGACATCACCAAAGAGCATGAACTGGAGTTTTACCAGCACATGAAACGCTATGGCTCGCCCAAGGCCTTTCACCAAGACTGCAAAACTCGCTATACTCGCTGGGCAGGTTCGGGCTGGCGCGATGCTTGCCTACTGCCTATCTGGGCCAAGGACTACATGAAACGCGGCGGCACTTTGACTTTACCAACCATTCCCAATTACAATGAATACAAATCACTCTGACCTGTATCATTTCTATCTTTGGCGCCATCGTTACATCGACGACGACACTGACGCTGTGGTGAGCCGCACTTGCTTTGGAATCACAAGCAATCTTGATTCCAGGAAAAACGGCTACGAAGGACATGTGGGACACACAATTCGGTGGGCCGATCTGTGGCAAGGGCCCGAGAGGCAAATTCGCGAACTGGAGCACAGACTCAAAACTGCCTTTAGGGACTATCTTTTTGCGGGCCACAATGACTATGTGTATGAATGGGTAGATGAAAATATTCCGTTTGAAACCATTCAAAACTGGGTAGAATGGGAAGTTGCCAACACTTTTGCGGACATTGAACGACTATGAGTATTCTTGAATACAACTCACGGCCCTGGACGGTGTTTGATGCACAGGATCGCAATCATCGTCGCTGGTATCACGAATTTGTAAGACACGGAACTTGGGGACGCTGTCCCTATAGGTTTATTGTGCCCGATGACCACGGCAATTTGGTCAGTATGATTCAACGCAAACTCATTGACTACTATGTAGGGAAAGAATTTCGTAAATGATTGACTGTATGATTATTGGTGACAGCATTGCCGTGGGAGTGGCCACAGCAAGGCCAGAGTGTGTGAGTCATTCACGCGGTGGCTGGAATTCTTGGCAATGGAATCGTGATTATCTTGTATCAGCATCATCTCGAACGGCCAAAACTGTGATTATCAGTTTGGGAGCCAATGATCATGCCGGAGTCAAGACCGAACGTGAACTACGCCGCATGCGAGAAGCCATTCAGGGTCAGCGAGTGTTTTGGATTGACCCAGGACAAGACCGCAAACCAGTGCCACATGCTGTGATTGCCAAGTTGGCCCAGGAATTTGGTGATACTGTATTGCCAAGACCACGCGACCATATGAGTGCCGATGGCATCCATCCCACTGGGCGCGGCTACAGAGTACTGGCCGACAGCACTCGCTGAACTGTTGTAAAAAACACACAGATTTTTTTGTGGCTTTTTTGCCACACTATTTTGGTTGACTCAAAATACCCAATTTGCTATAATATGGGCATAGTAAGCAATAAGGAGTCAGCAATGGGTTTTGAAACTGTAGTGTTAGACAAGGTTGCCAAAATTGTCAAGTGTGATAACGCCGCTGAGTTTTTCTGTGGCACACTGAGTGTTATCTGTGACAAAGCAGACGCAATGAAGATCCTACGCGAACTCAACAAAGACTACAAAAACAAAGTCCAAATGAGCCCCGACGGGTCCTACGGATATTTGTTTGATTTTGTTGCGTAAAAACAACACAGATTTTGGTTGACTCAAAATACCCAATTTGCTATAATTAGATATAGTGAACAGCAAGGAGCACACCATGCCCGGATTTGTAGACGTAAGCCATATGTCAGATCTTGAGATCAAGCGTCTAGGTCAGCAAGACGAACTAGACCCGCGTGACAGCAACTACAGCCAGCGTAATTTGGCTCGTCGCAACCCCTATGGCTATGGGCGCGGCCGTGCCGCAGCCAAACCTGCAGGTGAACAATATCCAGTGGCCCTGGTTTGGGCCGCGGCTGTAATGGCCACTGACGCAAACGGCGGTTATGTCAAAGAAGATCAACGGGTCTGGGACGAAGCCACGCAGACCACTCGATTGATTCGGCGCCGCAATCGCGACATCATGATGGATCACTTGCAACATCCGCAAGACATCACCGAGGATGCCAAGGCACGTGGCGAGCAGGCCTTGAATGCCATTCGCAACGATATCACGTTTCGTGCTCTCAAAGGCCGACTTACTGATTTTGATCAGTCCGTGAGCAAGGTTCTGGCTGTGGAAGGTCAGTTTGACACTGCTCAACACCGTTATGAACTGGCCATTGTGGCCTGCTTGCCCTCTACTGCTGAACGTAACCAAAAGCGGGCCAACAGTGACGCACGAGTGCAATTTGCACAGGGCGGTCTAATCGCCCAGCCTGGCGCCAAAGTGTCGGCTCAGATCGAAGTGTTGAGTTCGGTGTTCAGCCAGAACTACAACTGCTGGTTCATCAAGGGCATTACAGATCAGGATCAGCCTGTGTTCTTCAGTTATCGCGAAGGGCATGATGCTGGCACACATCTCACCATCCAGGGCACAGTCAAGGCCCATCGTGACAACTTGACTCAACTCAATCGTGTGCGGGTGCTGTAATGACCAAATTTGTCATGGGCTTTGTGCTGGGATTGGTTGTGGCATCGGTAGGTTTTGGCGGTATTGCTCGAATCCTAGATCGTGGTGTGCAACAGATTCAGCATCAAAGCAAAGAATTGGCCCAGTGATTTTGGGCAAACACAACCCCAATTGTGCAAAAAATGGTTGACTCCAAACTGAAATTTTTGTATAATGGTGGTATGTTGTGCAAGGTGCACAGCATTTTTTTCAATCTTGAAGGCAACTTTTGAAAGGCAACAACATGTCCGCAACTGAAAAACTGTTCTCCGTAGCTGGTACCGCAACCAACGCCGATGGCACTGTGAAAGCTCGCTTTGCCAACGACTTGGTAGCTCGTATCAAGATCCTCAACAAGGCCGGCTGTACTGCCATCAACCTGGTAGAGCTTCCTGAGCCCATGACCAAACTGCAGGCTCTGCAGTACCTTCAGTCCATTGGTATTACCGAAGGTGAGGCTGGATACGCAGTGGCCAATAAATTGGCCGAAAAGGCTCGTGTGGCCAAGCGTGGCGAAGTCAAAGTTCCGGCCAAGGCCGTGAGCAAAGGCAAGAGCCAGCCCAAGGTCACTGCTGAGCAACTGGTGGCCGCTGTCAAGGCCTAACACCGAGGCTCTCTGCGCAAACAGGCGACTTTCGAGTCGCCTTTTTTGCGTTTGGCATAATTACTGTATGGACGAATTCGATCCACTTTACGACTATGTGCGCTCGATGATGATCCAGATCATGGGCGTGTTGTGGCTCAATGGTCAACGAGAACTGCATGTTGGCGCTATGATGCGACTGCTGGGAGTGCCAGATCAGACCGCAGCCAAGCACGATGACGAACGCATAGAAATCGACGAAAATTTTGCCCAACTGGCTGCAGAATTAAATAGACAGTACCTCATGCAAGCACAAGTTCCATCCGAGGCCACAATTCACTAAATGTCCATAACCAATTTCCGTGCAGCCGAGCCGCTGTACATTGTGATCTTGCGAAATCAACAGGCCGAATCGCTGTTGAAATCCTGGATCCGAGACAACCGAATCGAGCATGCCAGTGTCAACGGCAATCGATTGATGATCCACCATCAACAGGTATTTGAAAATTTTAGATTGACTTGGACACATGACTGGAACCTTGTGACAGTATGGGATACCTGGAATCGACGCCATATCTATGTGTGATAGGTCAGCCAAATTTCAGTCAAAAACTTGACACACAGTGAAACACTGTGTATACTAGTCATACTATCTTAAAGGACTCACATGAGCAATCACGATCAAATCAAATCTGCGTTCGAAACCTACGTGGCTGAAAACGAAAAATTCTCTGCCAAGGGCATAAAGGCTTCAGCCGCTCGTGCCCGCAAAGCTCTGCAGGAGATGTCAAAAGCCATCAAAGAGCGACGCAAAGAAATCACAGCCGAAAAAGAAGCTTTGGCTGCAAAATAATTTTTCAAAGGAGACTGCAATGGATGCCACACTGTCACAACCTATCTATCGTTCTGCCACGCAGATCAATGAGGCCATGGGTCGAGTGTACTTTCACATGATGCTGGCAGTGTTGACCAGCATGTTGGCCAGCTTTTGGGTTGGCACCACACCGGAACTGGTCCAATTCTTTTTTACAGGCTGGGTCAAATGGCTAGTTATTTTTGCACCCTTGGCCGCGGTTTTTGTGGTAACCATTGCCATCAATGCTGATCCGCCCAGGCCTGTGTCCGTGGCTCTGTTGCATGGTTTTGCTGCCTTGATGGGCCTGAGCTTTGCAGCCATCTTTGCTGTGTATGTGATGACCAGCATTGTGAGTGCCTTTCTTGGCGCTGCGGTGCTGTTTGCCACACTGAGCATCTGGGGCTACTTTACCAAGCAGAGTCTTGACAGCTGGGGCAAATATTTGATGATTGGTCTAATTGCCGTGATAGTGACCAGTATCATCAATGTGTTTGTTGGCAGCAGTGCTTTGCAAACGCTGATCTCGGCTGCGGCTGTGGTAATATTCTTGGCACTAACTGCCTACGACACACAGAAAATTCGTGAAACAGTGAGTGTGGAAGGTGGTGCAGGCTCTGAGGAAATCCTGGGCGCACTCAGTCTTTACCTAAACTTTATCAATATCTTTCTCAGTCTTCTGCAACTGTTTGGTGACCGAAAAGAATGAGCAAGACTTTTATCTGCAAAGTGATAGCAGATCCTGACAATCCAGAAGAACTCTTGTTGGACCTAGGGCACACAGTGTGTGCTGAAATGGGCTGGCAAGTGGGCGATGTTCTGGAATGGATAATCAACAAGGATGGTTCATGGATACTACAGAAAAAGAACATGGAGAAATCAGAATAGAAACACTGACCATTGACTCGCCATTGCAAGCCGAGACGTCTTTGCCTGCCTACACTCTTGCTGGTGATTCAAGCTATTCTATTGATTACCACAGTCTCAGTGCCAGTTTGAATAATCTCAACACACTGAACATTGCCGGCGGCGGCACTGGCACAGTGATTGGTGGCAACACAGTACCTTACACTTGGACCACCACTGGCACATCAGGACAATTCTCTATTCAATCGGCTCCTGCGTCCATCGAAGCTTCAGGACAGATGAGCTTGAACGGTGAAAATGCCGATATCAGAATCAACGGCAAAAGTCTCAGTGACTGGATGAACCAGATCGAACAGCGACTCAACATTCTGGTTCCCAATCCTGAGCTGGAACAAGAATGGGACCAACTGCGTCGACTGGGCGAACGCTACAGAAAATTGGAACAAAAATGCAAAGAGAAAGCCGAGATGTGGAAACAATTGAAAAAAATGCCAGCACCACGGCCAGATCAGTTTTGACACCGCGAGCAAGAATTCGCCACATTGTGACCTGGCTCAAGGCCTACGCCCGCAGTGCCAAAATCCACACACTTGTGGTAGGCATTTCTGGTGGCATTGACAGTTCTGTTGTGAGTGCCTTGTGTGCTCGTACTGGACTCCGAACCATTGTGGTCCAGATGCCCATACGCCAAAATCGCAACCTAGACAATCGCAGTTCAATGCAGGCCACATGGTTGCTGGAACGGCACAGCAATGTGGTACACATGAGCATGGATCTATCTTCTGTGTTTGCAGCTTTTGAAAAGAAGCTGGGTCCTTTTTGTAGCACCGAACAAGAACCCAATCCTGGTGAACAGCTGGCCTGGGCCAACAGTCGCAGTCGTCTCAGAATGATGACCCTGTACCAAATTGCTCAAAGTCAGGGCGGTCTTGTGGTAGGCACGGGCAACCGTGTGGAAGACTTTGGTGTGGGTTTCTTTACCAAATACGGTGACGGGGGTGTGGATATCTCGCCCATTGGCGACTGCTTGAAAACCCAAGTCTGGGACATGGGTCGAGAGCTGGGCTTGCCCCAAGAAATCATTGACGCCGAACCCACTGACGGACTCTGGGACGATGCTCGTACCGACGCAGACCAACTGGGCATGAGCTATGCTGAATTGGAGCGAGCCATGGAACTGGATCAATGGGATCGCGATGAAAGTCATCTGATAGAAGGCTTGCTGGACATGAGCAAAACAGAGCGAGCACAACTGCGCCGATATCGCGACATTCGCAGTCGTAACCTGCACAAGATGTTGCCCATTCCGGTTTGCAAATTTTGATTGATGTGCTATAATACACGCACTTAATTGAAAAATTGGCCGGTTTGACACCGATCTTTGATTGGTTTACACTGGCTTTGTTAAGTAAAACTACCATGAACTCACAAGCATCAACCATGAGTGTTTGGCTATCAATCAGTACAGGATGGATCATGCGGCTGTTGGGTCTGGCAGCCATTGTGGCCCTGGTGTTCTGGGTAGCTGATCACAAGCTATCTACACTGAAATCCAACAATGCTGCCATGCCCAGTGGCTACGTCAGCATGACTGAAAAGTTCAAACAACTGGAATGTTTGACTCGCAATATCTATTGGGAAGCAGCATCTGAACCATTTGAAGGCAAAGTGGCTGTGGCACAGGTCACCATGAACCGATTGAAAGATGGTAGGTTTGGCAGTTCAGTCTGTAATGTTGTGCATCAAAGAAGCATCATCTATCAAAAGGTAGTGTGCCAGTTTACCTGGACCTGCGAAAATACTCACAAAATTCGTCCGGTGCATCCGGGCATGTGGCAGGAAAGCGAAGTGGTAGCGCAAAAGGTCATGATAGAAAACTTTAGATTGCCCAGTTTGCAAAACGCACTGTATTATCATGCTGACTATGTGAGTCCCAACTGGGGCAAGCCACGTATAACCAAAATTGGTCGACATATTTTTTACAGTGAAGGAAACCGCCAATGAAATTTGTTGCTATGTCCATGGAAGCCATTCGTGATTTTGTCACTCAAAGTCTTGCCAAGTTATCGGCTGACACTCTGGGCTGGTTGGCCGCAGTGGTCCTGCACTGTGCAACATTGCCCAGTTTCTTGGCCCTGATGACCGGACTGTCAGACAAAACACCCAGTCTTGACGTGGTAATGTTTGTGTGGGGCGGTCTGGTACTGTTGTTTTTGCGGGCTGTGGTTCTCAAAGACATTCTCAACATAATCACTGTGGGCATGGGCTTCATTGTGCAGGCCGCATTCATGGCCCTGATCCTGTTCAAATAAACACTTGACCAATTATTGCAATTGTGCTACAATAAGGCTATGAGTGAAAATATTCGCTATGCCTTGCTGTTTGCGGCTGTGGTTGCTGTGTGTGTGATTATGGTTGCAATCATTGTGGTCAATGTCAGCCTGCCCACAGGCACTAGGCGCATTGACTGCACCTGGAGCGAAATCAGTCCTGACTTCTCACCCGCCATGCGCGAAGCTTGTAGAAAGGCACGATCAAAATGACCATGCATCTCTGTGGCCCTGCCCTGACCTTGATTGGCAAGAAAAAAGGCAAGCAAAAGTTCCGCAACGCCGAAGAAGCTCGCCGGGCACGTGAGCTGGCTGCTGATTGGCAACAACTCAAAACCAAATGGTCTGTGCCCGAGCCCACTCGTCGGCGTCGTGCATCAGAACCCTTGACCGGTTATCAACTTGCTGTGCCGCCGGGCCGTGACACCACTCGCGGCATTCCCAGTCTGGGCATGATGGGCAATGCTACCAAGGCACCGCCCAAGGTCTACACTGGCACCAAGGTCTTGGGCATTGCCACCATGCACAAATCCAATGCCGTTCCTGTGTTTTCGGACGAAGAAGCGCAGGACATCAGTCGCATGCGTCGCGGTTGATATGTGGAAAAAACGTCTTATGAACTCTAACTTAATTCAGGATTTAACTGTTATGACTCTGCCATGGGAACAGGCCGAAACAGTGCGACTGCTCAAAGGAGCTCCGGGTACACAATATCAAGAAGCCGACGATGCCAACAAAGCCATCATTAGAGATTGGGTGCGTAGTCTATTACAGAAACAACCAATCACTGTGACCTTTGTCAAGGCCGACGGCACTGACCGAGAGATGCTGTGCACTCTGAATCATGATTTGATTCCGTCTGCACCCATTAAACCAAAAACTGCAATCAGTGCTGGCACAACCAGCAACATTGACGGTTTGCTAGAATCAGCACCGGCCAAAAAAAATCGGCGTGATCCGGATCCACACTCAATCAGGGTGTTTGATCTAGACAAACAAGAATGGCGCAGTTTTCGTTTTGACCGGTTGAAAAAGGTCTCAGCTGAGCTGTCGTTTCAATAAGTATTGCTTTATGGCCAAAGAAGAAACCATCAACATGGAAGGCATGGTTGAAGAAATCATGCCTGCAGCAATGTTTCGTGTGAAATTGGATGGCATTGAAAACATGGTCATTGGTTATCTCAGTGGTCGGATGCGAACCCACAATATCAAAGTGCTGCTGGGTGACAGAGTTGAAATGGAATTTAGCCCCTATGATCTCAGTCGCGGACGCATCGTTAGACGCAAATGACGTTTCGGGAGTGCTGTTGATTGACTGCTGGGAACCACGCGCAGACAAAGCCAGCAAAATAAATCCTTGGCACCTTAGGGTCTTGAGTTTCTGTCAAACACTGTCGTTACAGTGTGTGGTCAATGCCAGTTATGCCTGCATGCTGGACTACGATATCAACAACAATGGTGACCAAAGTCACTACAACACCATGCGATTGTACAACGGTCTTGACAGCGGATTCAATGATCTAAGTCGAGGCACTGGCAGTGACTTTGATCTCAGTCAACACGGCAACAGTGTGATGCAGAATATTTTACGCTATTCGTCAGGCATGAACAAAACCAGTGCCATTATCAAAAACCTCACAAAAAATTATCCCAGTATTTTTTTACTCACTGCCGAAGATTTTGTGCATCATTGGACCTGGCATCTCAAAAAGCAAGTGACCAATTGGTTTGTGGTCGGTCAAACATGGCAGATGTGCGTACATCAACGTCCACTGGGACTCAAATCTCTGCAGACTGTATCGCAACAGACTGGTTGCAGATTTTACACAGCGCCTTGGGCTATGTTGAACGATAATTTGGACGCAATCACAGCCAAAGAATTTGAAGATGACAGTTTGCATTGGCATCCAGTGGGCAATGATCAATACTGCCTGGGTTGGCAATAAATACCTGTATGGACACTGCCCCATCTCTAGCTCAATTTGTAAACATTGTAGAAGCCAGCACAAGACCGGCCAAGCTGGAAACCACACCACTGCCCTATGCATCCAAAGATCTGGCACCTGTAATGAGTGCTCAAACCATTGATTACCACTACGAGCACTTGGCCAAAGGCTATGCGCAACGTTACAATCGCGGTGAAGGCAATGCTGATTTCAATCGTGCTGGCAGTTATCTGCACAATAAATTTTTTCCTCAACTGCGAGCTCCCCGAGCTGCCAACAGGCCTCGTGGTGCTGTGTTGACTCTGATAGAAGAACGCTACAAAACCTTTGAAGATTTCAAACAGCAATTTGCCGAAACTGCAATGAAAATTCAAGGTTCGGGCTGGGTGTATCTGTCAACTGGCGGCGACATCAAGACCATTGCCAACCATGCTGTACGCACCGACATTTGCATGATCATTGACTGGTGGGAGCATGCCTGGGCATTGGACTATCAAAGCGACAAACAGGCCTATCTCAACAACATGTGGAAAATCATAGACTGGGAAGTCTGCAACGAAAGACTGTGACATGATTGTGCCCGATGGCGTTTCTAGAGTTTACAGCGAACAACCATTCATTGCCGAATACCGCAAATTTTTAGGTCAAAAAGAATGCCAGGCTATAGTCGATCTAGTGCCTAACCTGACATTCACACAGGGTAGAGTACGCATTGCCGGCAAGCATCAGATCAATGTCGCCCAGCGTAATGCTCTGACTCACATCATTAGAGCACAAGATTCTGTTATACTCACTTCGTTATTGACTAAAATGGCTGGCTGGCTACAACTGCCAAATGTTGAATGGATTGAATCTGGTTTACTGGTACACTATCCAGTGGGTGGGGAATTTAAACAACACACTGATATGGTTGTGACAAAAGACAATCAAGGCAAGGTAACCAACAGAGTGGCCACTGTGATAGTTTATTTAAACAACGACTATGAAGGCGGCAATACAGTGTTTCCTTACAAAGATATCACCGTGAAACCAGCAGTGGGCAAAGCATTGTTGTTTCAGTACAATTACCAAAATCAAGCCATGAACTCAATGACTGTGCATGCGGGTAACAAAGTACATCATGGTAACAAATTTGTTTTGATTTTTTTTATTAGAGACAGTGAATACTCTCAAGAATTAAGAGATATCAGTGTGTACTGAAAGGACTAGGCATGCAAATTGATCAAAGTGCAGTGGTAAAACTACAGGAAATTATGGCAGAAGAAAACAATCCCAACACCAAACTACGAGTTTTCGTGCAGGGCGGCGGCTGTGCAGGTTTCAGTTATGGATTCACTCTAGATGAGCAGCAAAACGAAGATGATTTTGTGTTTGATTTTGATTCTGTCACTGTGCTGGTTGACAGCATGAGTTACCAATATCTCAATGGATCCAGTATTAAATATACGTCAGATCTCACAGGATCATCTTTTACCATAGACAATCCCAATGCACAAAGCACCTGTGGTTGTGGCAGTAGCTTTTCCGTTTAAGTGCCAACAATATCAACCATTCCGACGCCGCCCATAACTGGCGGCTGCCATTCAGGCGCGATTCTAGCACTGACTCCAAACAGTCCAGCTGCATTCACAAAGTTTGGGATTGTGCCTGCACCAAATGGTGTCCAAACACCTGCTCTCTTGAGCCAAACTTGCCGCACCTCTTGCCAAATACCTAGATCCTTAACATAGATTTTGCTTGGTGAAACCCAGGATCCATTGTATTTCACTGACACTCCTGATGAGATGATTTCTAGTACACCACGTCCAGGCTGTCCAGCTTGTCCCACACCACCGGTGCCTGTGCCGCCCAGTCCTGCATTGCCAGACCAATACACACTGGCAGTACCGCCGGGAGTCACGCCGTTGGGCCATTGAGATTCATCACCACTGTTGTATCCTGCAACACCGCCTTGCCCAAAATAATCGCCATAACCGCTGGTATCGTCAGCAGCACCTCCGCCCCAGTAGCCAGCATTGCCACCTTGTGATCCGCCACCCCCCGCACCGCCACCGCCACCGTCGCCGGGCTGATTACCACCATTTTGGCCTGCTGTGTTGGATGATAGATAGCCATTGGGACCCGGAGCGTTGCCGTTGTAACGGTAAAATCCTCTGACCCCGGCTCCTCCGCCTCCGCCTCCGCCTCCGGCCACTGCCAGCACTGTGCCATTTACTCTCAGCACTGTGGCTCCACCTGAGCCGCCTCCTGCTCCTGAAGATCCGCTAAAACCAGAAGATCCGCCCTGTCCACCGCTGTAGCTCAATGGAGAAATAACCAGGCTAGCGCCTGCAGCTCCTCCTGCTGCTCCGCGTCCAGGACTGCCACCACCACCG
>SXGQ01305677.1_pt1 | contig 28412 bp, 35 predicted proteins | sample 3178371 | NCBI WGS metagenome assembly SXGQ01 (sample SAMN11356859, study PRJNA531348) | freshwater metagenome | isolation source: freshwater sample F1-20 | place: China: Fuxian Lake, Yuxi | collected 2017-12-25 | reverse complement strand
TTTTGGTCGCGGGGCGATGGACGCGATGGACGCGATGGACGCGATGGACGCGATGGACGCGATGGACGCGATGGACGCGATGGACGCGATGGACGCGATGGACGCGATGGACGCGTCCAGAGTCGGCAGCACGTCCAGACAGTTGCCATTTATCAGGAGCGCCCACGAATGACGCCCAACCAGACGCTGGAGCGAACTGCCATGAGCGCGGGCAGCGTCTTGGTTGAAATCGGATGTCGTTGGCGCGCTCATGTCAGTCGCTCAGCTTGTCGTTCCCCGAATTAGCGCCGCGCCGGTGACGTTCGGACGCACAACAAGCGGATGCAGCAAACCGCTCTGTTGGAGGAGCCGATGGCGCGCGCGGCGGCAGTGGCGAAAGCATTGGGTAAACCGTGGCCTGCTCCTACGAAGTGAGTGCTTGTGTGGCAGCGCGCAAGGAGTGGAGCGCGTCGCGGACGGCGGTGTGACGGACGGCCTGGCCGGCCAGCCAGATTAGGAGGTCGCGGGTGTCGGGGTCGAGCTCGATGGGGAGTGCGGGCGCGGGCACCGGACCGGTGGATGGGTGGCCGGCGGCCAGAATTTCGACGGTGGCGAGCAGCTCGGGGCGGAGCTGGTCTTTGAGCCAGGCGGCTACGACGGCGCCGCGGTGCTCGGCGGGCAGGGCGGCGGCGATGGCGTGGATGGTGTTGGTTTTTACGCGGACGCGTCCTCGGGCGGCGCGGTTGACTTGGCTTTGGGTGATGCCGGCGGCGGCGGCGAGCGCAGTCTGTGTCGAGCCGTCGGCGCGGATAGCGGTATCCAGTGCGGTAGCAAGGTAGCTCATGATTTAGTCATTTTATCGCATGCTGCGAAAAAAAGGAAGAAAATTATTGACCATATTTCGAAGCGGAGCATAATGCGATCTTATGAGTAACGAATCTCCTGACTTACTTGTGGCACGCGCGCTGCGCGATTCTGCCCGGCAACTGCGTAGTCTGGCACAAAGCGCAGAGGTGGCCGAAGTGGCTTTGCGCGAAGAGAAAAAATTCGAGGCGCTCGTCTTGAAGCTGGAAGCGAAGCGGGAGCAACCCGAGCTGGCGCTGGCCGGGGCGGCTTAAATTTTTCTTAATTTCTCCATGACGTCCAATATTCGCAAGACCAGGGGCAGGCCGCGGGCTGTCAGGGTGGAGGTTTTGCCGGTGCCGCCGGAATTCCGGTGGACGGTGACGGAGATCGCGTCGGCGCACCGGATGACGCCTGCCGGCGTGCGGGCGGTGATCGCGCGCGGTGAGCTGGAAGCGGAGTTGCTCGGGCGGGAGTTCCGGGTGCGGGACTCGGCTTATCGGCGGTGGTGCGCGGCGTCGGCGGTGGGTGCTTTTTTTCCGAAAAATGGAGGGCTGGCAAATGACTGAGCCTGTGCGGGTGCGCGCACTATCGTCTTTTTTGGGGCTGCCGGTGTCGGGGCAGGCGGATTTTTTTGCGGAGCTGGAGGTGGAGATGAGGGAGGTGCATCGGGACCACGGGCAGGCCGGGGAGTTCACGGGGGCGGGGCTTTTTTCGAGCCGGCCGGCGATTTATAAGGCTGTTGTGTCGCTTCTCGGGGCGGGGATGTCGGCGCGGGAGGTCGCGGATCAGCTCGGGGTGTCGAAGAACACGGTGACGGCGGTGCGGCATCGGGAGCGTCCGTCCGTAGGGACGGCGCTTGAAGAGACGGCGGCGAATTTGGCTGCTTTCGCGCAGCTCGGGTCGAAGCGCATGCTTGAGGGGGTCGAGGATATGCCTGTCGGGCAACTCGCCGTGCCGGTGAGCATCGCGATCGAGCGGGTGCGCGACCTCGGTGGCGGTGGCGCGCGGGAAGTGGTGATCGAGGAGGCCGGGGAGCTGGAGGAGTTCCGGGCGTTTATCGCCGCGCTGCCAACGGGTTTGGGGGCGGGAGCGCGGGGGGAAAAAGAGGGGGCGGTGGCGGTGGATGGTGAGTGTAAATCACTTGGTCTTTCTCTGTCTAGTCGTGATGGTGTGACGGCGGTTGGCACGGCTTCCGAGGGGAGGAGGGGGTCGCAAAATGCGACGCCCCCTGCCCTTTTGCCAATTCAACCGCCCGGATCCGAGCCGGGAGCAAAAGCGCCTTAACATGGACGATCTCAATCTCACTTCCGAAGCCTCATTTGCCGAGCAGCTCTCCATCCCTCGCGAGGTCGTGCGCGAGCTGCGACAGCGCGCATTGAGCTCACCCACGCATTTTGTAAAAAAGGGTGCCGCCGTGTGGCTCACGGCCTCGGGCGTGGACATGCTGCTGGCGGCCCTGGGCGAAAAAAAATCGCCCCTGCCGCCGCCCGCCGCGCCCGTCGCGCTCATTGTGCTGCAGCAGGTGCAAAACCCGCGCGTGGTGCTCGCCCGTCGCGAGGACGCGCCGCCAGGCGCAGCGGCACTGGTGCTCGCCGTGCCGACCCATCGCGAAGGCGGGCGTGAAACGAACCACTTCACCCCTGGCCTGCGTGTCGCGGCCCGGCACCGCGATGGGGCGCGCTACGACTATGCCGGCCCGCGCCCGCGTTTCCGGGGTGATCCGCTGATGCTGATGCTTTCCGCATGAAATTCCTCGACTTATCCACCACCAAACTCCGCTCTCCCGAGATCATCGGGGCCGAGCCCGTCTGCCGCGCCACGTGGCTCATGCTCTACGCTTTTGCGTGCGAGCAAGAAAATGGCGGGCGCATGGCGGGCGCGGCAAACTGGCCCGATCGGCGCTGGCAGCAGACGTGCGCTGTGACCTTGGAAGAGGTGCTTGCGGCGTCCCCGCTTGTCATCATTGAAGGCGCTGACGTGCTGGTGTGGGGGTATCCCCACGAGGCGGAGGCCCGGGTCCGCGAAATGAGCGCGAAAGGCCGCGCCGCCGCCGCCGCAAGGTGGAAAAATGGCGGCAATGCGGGCGGCAATGCGGGCGGCAATGCGGGCGGCAATGCGGGCGGCAATGCGGGCGGCAATGCGGGCGGCAATGCGATAGATAGAGAGAGAGACACCGCGTGCGTGCGCGTACGCGCGTGCGAGGCAGCGCCCGCAGCCGAAACCAACGCTTTCGAGACCCTGATCGGCGATGCTGAAAAAAAAATCTGCGCCGCCGCCGGGGGCAAGCGACGCGTGCTCGGCGACCTTGCCCGTCGCGCGCTGGGCATCCTGGCAGACGCAGGCGACCTGCCGCGCCCGCAGGAAGACTGGGATTTGCTCGCTTGGTTTTACTCGCTGCCGGCGGACGAGGACGACGTGGATTTGCGGAGCCGTTACCGCGACGGGAACCGCCTCGCTGTCGAACTCATCACCGCCATCGAGCGCGCCGCCGCCTTTGCAAAAAAAACAGGCTGGCGGAGTCCGGGCGCGGGCACTGGCAAAAAATTGCCGCCGGCCGATCCGGAAGGCTGGCAGGAGTGGCTTGCCCGGACCTATCCGGCATCGAGCGGCACTTTTCACCACGACGCGCCGCCCGACATCCGGGCGGAGTTTGACCTCTGCAAAGGAGCCGCATGAGCGAACTCCACGACACCCGCGCCGCCGTCGTTCCCCACACTCCCGAGTGCGAGGCCGCAGTGCTCTCGCTGCTGGCGCAATGGCCCGACAGCATGCAGCCCTGCCTCGCCGAACAGCAGGTGGACGAGCATTGGTTTCACCTGCCGGGGCACCGGGCGCTTTACCTTCTGCTCACCGGCGAACTCTCCCAGGGCCGCCGGCTGGATTTCCTGACCCTCGCCACGCGGTCGCGGGATCTCGGCATCGAGCCGGATCTCGCATTTTCACCCGCCGCGGAGGCCGAATATGGCGCGGCGGCGATCGGCGCGCTCTTTAGGTTCCTCCCCTCGGGGCTGAACTCCGGTTACTATTTCGACGAGCTGCGCGAAAAATTCCTCGCCCGCGAGCTGCTTGCCGTGTGCCGCGACACGCAGCGCCTCATCGCCGCCGACTGGCAGGCCGCCGGCATCCCGCTCGTCCGCCAGACGCTTGCCCGGCTCACCGATCTCGCCAGCTACGGCGTCCGCAACGACACCGTCCACCACATCCGGCCCGCGGTCATGGAGGCCGTCGAAAAAGTGCAGGTCGCGTTCAACGCCCGCGGCTCCACACTCGGCCTGCCCACCGGCATCCACGCGCTGGACCGCTGCATCAACGGCATCAAAAAAGCGCACGGCTATTACATCGGCGGCCGCCCGGCCATGGGCAAGAGCGCCATCATGGGGGACATCGTGGATTTCATCGGCAGCAACCCCGACCCGTTCGCCTGCGCGCAATGCCTCGTTTTTTCCATCGAGATGACCACTCTCCAACTCGTCCAGCGCAGTCTGATGAAAGCCGCCGGCATCCCCCAGCAGCGCGTCCGCGACGGCCTCATGTCGGAGGACCGCGACTTCCCAAAACTTGGTGCCGCGGCCCTCGCCCTCGGCGCGGCGCGCATCCACGTGGACGACACGAGCACGCTGACCATTGACGAGCTCTGCGCCCGCACCCGGCGCTTCGTGCGCAAGGTGCGCGCCGGCGAGACGCCCGAGCAGCGCGCCGCGCGCGAAAAAAGCGACCGTCCCGACGTGGTGGTGTTCCTGGACTACCTGCAGCGCTGCAAAGGCAGCAGCAAACGCGGCCGCGAAAATCGCTACCTCGAAATCGCCGAAATCTGCCAGGCCATGAGCGCGCTGATCAAAGAGCTCGGCATCGCCGCCGTCGTCGTCGTGCAGCTTGGCCGGGCGGAGAACGAAGGCCCCGACCGCTTCCCCAGCCTCTCGGACATGCGCGAGAGCGGCGACATCGAGGCGGAGGCGCACGTCGTCATCGCCATGCACCGGCCCGACTACTACTGCCAGGGGGCGGACAAAAAAGATAAGTGGTGCGCCAAGCACAGCGACGAGCAGACGACCTGGAACCCCGGCTGCACCGGCCCCGCCGGCCTGGGCCAGCGCGACCTCGCCCACCTCGCCTATGCGGTGGTCCTCAAGCAGCGCGAGGGGCCGGTCGGCGAGCTGATGGTCCATTTCGAGCCCTGCCTCGCGAAGTTCAGCGACTGGAACCCGAACGAGACCGCCTTTTCGACCAATTCAGCGCACCGCCAGGCGGTGCAGGGGGAGCTGCCGAAATGATTACCGCTCATCCACCCACATCGCGCGCCGAAGCCACCGTCCGCCTTGCCCGCGCGCTGGCGCGCAACGCCGGCCTGCGGGAGGCCTACCTGGCCTTTGTCCGCGAGCGGATGCCTCGCCGCGAAAGCCCCTTTCACTCCCCGGAACAGCAAACACAACAACACACAACCTGATGGAAAATCCGACCTCTAAAATCGCCCCCGCAGTGCAACCCACGACGCAAGTGGACTACACCCGCACGTTCCTCGTGCCCATGACGGGCGGCAGCGCGGTGGTGGCCGTGCGGCTCGAAAACGAGGAGGGCACCGCCTGCGCGCTGTCGGCGGCCGATTTGCGCCGCGCGCTGTCCGGTCTGCTCGCCGGCGTCTGCTGCGAGCCTGATCCATGTGGCGTCCCCGTGCAGAAAGGTGCCGCATGACTGCGGCGTTCGACTGGCTCACACCCGCGCACGAGCAGGATTTGCTCGCGCGCCAGCAGCGCATCGAGCGGCGTCTGCAGGAGCGCTCGCCAACGGGCGAAGAGGACATGCTCTGGCTCGCGCACACATTGGGGCAGCTCATCCAGGCGCGGATCGCCGCCCGGAACGGAGCCGCACAAATGAGCACGCTAACCGCCAACCCGCCGCAGTCGGCAGCAGCGCCTGGTTCTCTTTCGCTTGGTGAAATTACGCCAAGCGTCGCACCGGGAATTGGAGCGGGGGGCGGGGGCCGGGGTGGGTCTGAGACTCCGACGACAGAGGCGAAAGAGAACAGTGTACTGAACAAACCGGGGGCGGATAAATCAGCCGCGGGCGGTTCGTAGCCACAAGGAGACAGCTCATATCACCACACCACACCACACCATGAAAACCAAGAAGCCAGCCCCCAAAACCAAGTCCCCGCGCCCGAGTCCGGGCGCGGGCACTCAGCCGGCATCCGCCCCGCCCCGCACCGCCGCCGACACCGGCAAGCCGGAGGACATCCCTTTCGACGCCCTCGCGCCCGGCTACAACGCCCGTACATTTACCGCGGACGAAACGACCTATATCGCCGATCTGGCCGAGAGCATCGCCGCGCGCGGCCTGCTCGCGCGGCTCATCGTTTTTCCCCACCCCACAAAAAAAGGGAAATTCGACATCCACGGCGGGGAATGCCGCTACCGCGCCCTGGAGCAGCTCATCAAAGCCAAACGCTGGACCGGCCCCATCCCGTGCAGCGTGCAGCCGGCGGCGTCGGCGGCCCAGCGCGAGGTCGCGGGCCTCATGGAAAACCTCCAGCGGCGGGATCTGAACCCGATGGACAAGGCCCTCGGCTTGCAGCACGCCATTCAGACCGGCGATTTCGACGCCTGGAACGAGTCCGCGCCGGCGCGCAGCCTCGGGCATTTGCTCGGGTTCCGGAGCAAAAGCACCATCTATGGCCTCCTGAACCTCGTTTCCCTCTGCAAGCTCGCGCAGCAGGCAGTGCGCGCCGGCGAGTTGAGCGCGAGCGTGGGCGAAAAGCTGGCGCGCATCCGCGACCCAAAACTCCAGCTAGAGGCCACCCGCATGGCCATCCTGCACAAGTGGACCGATGCCGACGCGGCCCGCTACATCGAGCAGGATTACCAGAAGCAGCTCAACGGCGCGCCATTCGACCGGGACGACGCGACTCTGGTTCCGCGCAAAAACGGCGAGGGCGGGGCCTGCGCGGATTGTCCGTGGCGCAGCGGGAACCAGGCGGAGATGTTCGGTGAATTCGCGTCGCCCGGCCGCGGGGATATGTGCCTCAAGACCTCCTGCTTCGCGCTGAAGGTGGAAGCCACATGGAAACGCCGCGCCGCCGCCCACGCGAAAGCGGGCGGCAAAGTGCTGACCGCGAAGGAAGCCGAGGCTGCCGGCCTGCGCAGATACTACAGCAGTATAGGCGGGGGCTACGTGGATGCCGACGCGATTTCGAGTGAAGTGCCCGGCAGAAAAACCTTTGGCGAGCTGTGCAAAGACGCCATCGCGGCGGGCCGGCTGTCGCCGGAGCTCGCGCGCGGCAATGACAGCGCGGGCCGGATCTATACCCTGCTGCCCGCGAAAAAAGTCGAGGCCCTTCTGGGTCAGATCCCCGAGGTCAAAAAGGCCCGCGCCAAGCAGGAGGCCGCGCGAAAACCGGCGATTTCGACGCTGAGAGCCACCGACTACGCGGTGACGTCCGCGCGCGGGAAACGCATGGCCGCGGCGCTCAACGAAGCACTCGCCCAGGCCAGGCAAGTGGATCTGCTGGCTGCGTTTCGCGCCCTCGTGCTGGCCACGGTGGCGGACTACGGGGACTGGTCGGGAGCCGCACTCGTGCTTGGCGTGCCGGACGAGGGAAAAGACAGGATGTCGGCAGTCACCGCCGCCATTGCCGCCGCGTCGCCGGTCGTGCTGCTCCAGCTCGCCGTCAACCTAATTAATGAGGACGAGTGCAAACCACTTTTATTTGCCGCCGCCGGTCTCGACTATGCGGCGATGCGGGCGGTGGTAGAGCGCGACACGATCAGCGCCGAGGACCTTGCCAAGGACATGAACGCCGCCCGCAAGGCGGGGAAGGGAGCCGCGAAATGAGCCAGCCCTTGCATCCTCTGCGGGCGGGCCGGCGGCGGGACGGCTATGCACACCAGCGCAACCTCGCCGCCGCCCGCGAAATCCGCGCCGCCCTGCGACGCCACTTTGCCGGCCCGGGGGGAGGCTGCCGACCGCAAGGAGGCGGTCCCCGGAGACGGGGTCTTTTTCCTGCCCCCGGCGCCGGCAATCCACGCATGGGAGGCCAGCCATGAAAGAGCACATTCTCGACATGACCCTCACCGCCGCCGACGCGCTGAAGGAATGGGATGAAGTCCAGTCGGCCGCCCGCTCGAGCCACGCGAAAAAAACGGCTTACTTCGCCCGTTACACCGCCTTGCGGCAGCAAGAGCAGCACCCCGGCGCCAAGCCCGTCGCGCCGGTAAAATATATGGAAGGCAGCAGCGCGCCGGAACGCCCCCCGGCCGCGGAGCCGCCCCGGAAAGCCGCGCCAAAACCACCGGCATCCGTCCCCGGCGAATTACCACCATCAAAACCACCATCCATGAAACCAAAAATCCAGCCAATACAATCGACGCGATATTCCCCGGACCAGCAGAAAACCATCATTGCCCGCGTGGAGCAGGCGCTTGCCGCGCTCGGATACACCGCCTACGGCGGCAGCAAGGAGGCGTGCCGGCTCGCAGGCATCGGTTCGACTGCCATTGCCAACATGCGCGCAGGGAACGGTTGCGGACCCCTCATGGTCCAGAAGCTATGCGCCGGCCTCGGCATCTCGTCCGCGTGGGTGGAGAATGGCACCGGCGCGATGCTCATCCAGGGCGGCATCCCCTTTGAGTGCAAGGCGAGCGACGCGAAGAAGCGCCGCCCCGCCCCGATCCCGCCCCCGCCGCCCGTTCCGATCGCTCCCTCGCGGAGGGATCCGGCGCCCAGCCGCGAGCTTGGCCTGACCGCCCTCGCCGACGAGCTGGCCGCGGCGATTGACGACTTCACCCGCGCCCGCGACCGCGTTCAGGCGCTTGCCGCGGAAATCAGCCAGCGCGCCTGCTGACATGCAATGGCAGCGTCCAGAATGGTACCTGCGGATGGCGGATCTCGATACCGGGTTCGTCAGCGTTCTCTGCGGCGAACATCTCGCCGGGGCGCGCTGGGAGGTTTTGGAGCGTCCGGACGCCCCGCGCCCGGATGAGGCGCTGATGTTTGCCACGCGCGCCGCCGCGCTGGAGGCGGCGGCGGCGGCGGCGGATGAATCCATGCACCGCTGGCGCTGTTACGTCCCCTGTCCCGTATCGCCGGCCCTCCCAGCGGAGCCGGAACCCGAGCCGGAGTTTTCCCGCGCCGACCTCCGCCGGATGCGCCACATCGAGCCGCAGGAGTGCTACGCCATGAACGAGGAAAGGGGGCTCGCTTGAGCATGACCCGAACCCAGGCCCTCATCGAGCGCGATCCGGCGCTGTTCGCCAAGATCGAGCGCCAACTGCGCGCCGGCCTGAGCCCCCGCGAAATCGCGGCCTCCCACCGCATGCGACTGGTGTCCGTCCGGGGAGTGGCCATTCGCGCCGGCCTGATGCCATGGCACCGTCCGCCGAAAAAGCAACCATGAACACCGACTTCGCCAGCTTGTGCCGGATGCATCCGGTGATCGTGGTCGCGCATCATCCCAGCGGGGAACCCCACCACTTGTTCGCCGCTGATTCGCTGTCGAAGGCGCAGAATTTAGCCCGCCAGGTCCTCACGCCCGGCGTGTATGTCATCTGGCTCCACGGCTCTCCGCTTTGCGCCAGCTACGTGCCGGGTGCGGGCACTGGAAAGGAGCCGGCATGAGCACCCCCGCGCCCTTCCCGGTCGCCGACCGCCCGACGATCCGCTGGCCATTTTTCGCGGACCCGGTGATTCCGTTTCCGGACGCGGCGCAAGTCAGCGTGTTGGTCGAGCGGCATGGGAAGGACGCGCCGCGCGAGCTGCAAAAGATCGAGCACCGCCGGCGCGAGCTGCTTCGCAAACGCACCGAGGATCCGTTCCACCACGGTTATGTGGCTCCGGTCTGGAAGCGGGCGGAGGCCCTGCTTTGGGAGAGCGTGTTCCTCGTGCTTTTCGGCGCGAACCGCTCCACCAAGACCTGGTTTGCCGTGTGGGCGGCGATGCGCCACATGGTGCGCGATCCGGGGGCGAGCGTCCTGTTTCTCCACAACGACGCGAATGCCTCCATTGACGTCCACCAGGCCATTTTCTGGCATTACATGCCCCGCGAATGGAGGCCAAAATCCGGCAAGCGGCTCCGCACGGGGAGCAGCAAAATCAGCTACCAGGAGGGGGACGGGTTTGCGAGCGACGTGGTGGTGTTTCCCAATGGAAGCCGCGCGCGGTTTGGCAATTTCAAGCAGGACTGGACGCGCTTCGAGGGCGCCCAATACACGCTTGTTAGCGCGAGTGAAAAATTCCCGCTCCCGCTCCTCGAGACCCTCGGCTTCCGTCTCCCCGGCGCGGGCAAATCCTTGCGCATGGTCTGGGATTACTCGCCGATCCACGGCATCGAGCCGAGCATCGAGCGCGTGCTCACGGGCGCTCAGACGGTGGAGAGCGGGCGGGCGGTGCATCTGCCGGTGTCGCACAAGGGCATGCCGTCGCAGGACTGGCCGGCGGGCGACATGCCGCGCCTGCAGCAGGGAGCGACGCCGGGCCTGCGCATCCTTTATTTCTGGAGCGAAGACAACCCAATGGGCGCGGGCGAAGGGTTGCGCGAAAAAATGCGGCTGGAGAAATGGGATCTCATCACCATCGAGCGCCGGCTGTATGGCTTTGCACGGAACATCATCGGCAAGGCCCTGCCGAAATTCGGCAAGCGGAACCTCGCGCCGCTCGCGGAGCTCATGAAGCGCGGCCTCGTGTCCGTTGCCTGCACGCGCCGGATGGTGTACGACCCGGCGGGCGGGCGGAACCCGTTCATCGCATGGTTTGCCGTGGACGCGCACAGCCGCCACACACTCTACCGCGAGTGGCCGGAACGCGCGCGGTTTGGCGAATGGGCACAGCAATCGAGTGACGAAAGCAAATGGAATGGCGACCGCGGCCCGGCGCAGGAAAAAATCGGGCTCAGCGTGGCGGAGCAAAAACGCATGATCCTCGAAAGCGAGGGATGGCTTTGGGATGGGGTGCGCTACGTGATGCAAGACCCGGCGCACCCGCCGGAGGTGGTTTTCGAGCGGTTCATTGATCCGCGCGCCGGCGCGGCCCAGCGGCAGGCGGAGAATGAAGACGAAGGGCAGACGCTCATTGACATCTTCGCCGCGGAGCAGGCGGACGCCGCCGGCAACGTCATCGGGCCGGCCATGCACTTCATCCCCGCCCCCGGCTTCCAGGAAGACCACGGCCTGGAGGTCATCAATACCAAGTATCTCGGCTACAACATGGACAAGCCGATCGAGCCGCTGACGAACGAGCCGCTGTTTTATGTCGCGGAGGAATGCGAGAACGCCATTTACAGCCTCCTCAACTACCGCGCGCGACGGCCGAAACTGGATGACGCCTGCAAGGATCCGTTCGACTGCGTGAGATATTACTTCACCGCCGAGCCCTCGTACATCCCGCCGGGCGGCTTCCAGGCGTTTGGCGTGAAGGGGGGATATTGACATGCGAAACGAAAAGCCATGAAAGACATCTTCGCCCTGCACCCGCAGATGCACCTGCGCCGTTCCCAGCTTTACCAGGCCCTCGAACCTTTGGGCTTTACTCGGGCGCAGGTGAATACCTATATCTCCGCCGGCCTCATCAAAGCCAAGCATCTCCCGCACGCCCGCCGTGCGCGCTGCTCGGGGAAAAAGGCTTCCCGTTCGTCCAAACTCCCCGCGTTGCGCGTGACCAAATCCACGCCGGCGCTCATCAATGGCCGCGCCTTCTACGTCGTCCGCGACGTGATCGCCGGCCTCCAACTCAAGCCATGAAAACGAACGAAAAAATCGAAAGCGCCGACCGGGTGAGCGCCGACGGATGCGACGTGCAGGCGCTCGTCACCGAAATCACCGACAGCCTGGACGGCGCGACCACGTATCTCGCCCAACAGATGACCGACTACGACACCGCCTTCGCCCTTTGGCCGGGCCAGAGCGGGGACGGGCGGCAATGGGACGAAGACTTGCAGACGGTGGACAAGGAATGGGCCGCGTTCCCGTGGGACGGAGCGAAAGACACGCGCTGTTTCTACGCGGACAGCCTCATCGTCGAGCATGTGCGCGTGATCAAGGCCGCCCTGCGGCGCATGCGAGTGCAGGCATCCGCACTGCGCGGCGCCGGCGCGGAATCGGCGCAGAATGTGACCACGCTGCTGACGTGGCTGCTCGGGACCCACAAGCAGGCCAGCTTTGCGCGCCAGCTCGCGCTGGTGGGGCGGTGGCGCCAGCATTTTGGCTACGCGGTGCTGGGGGCGTGGTGGAAAGAGGACGTGCGGGTGAATGTCACCACGCTGAGGCTCGATGACCTGCGGGAAGCGGCGGTGCGCGCCGCGGAGCAGACGGGCGACCGCGGGGCGCTGGCCCTGGTGGACGTGCTGCTGAACCCGGCGATGGACGAGCAGGCAACCGCCTTGTTGCAACTCATGTCGCCGCTGGTGACTAGGCGCGCGGCGGGCGCGATGCTCGCCAGGCTGCGCGCAAAGGGCGAGTGCGAGGTGCCGAACCAGGAGGTGATTTCCTCGCTGCCCACGATCAAGGCCTTGCGCCTGTTCGTGGATGTGTTTTGCCCGTCCCTCACCGATTTGCAAAGCGACGATCCGCCCCGCTGGATGGCGCGCCGGCAATGGCTGACAGAGGCGCAACTGCGCTCATGCGCGGCGCAGCACGAATGGGATGAGGCCTGGGTTGAGCAGGTGCTGACCACGGGGCGCGGCGAAAGTTTTGACAGCGGTTGCCGGGGCAAGGTGATGGATCGCATCGGGCGCGGCGTGAACCGGGTTTGGTGGCAGGATCCCAACGAGCTGGAGCATTTGGTCGAGGTCGTCTGGCATTACCGGCTCGGGATTGATGACGACTACGATCTGCCCCGGATGTGGCTGACGGTGTATTGCCCGGCGGTGACGGACCGCTACGCCTACCACGGCCCAGCGGAATCGGAGCGTTACCCGTTTTTCGGTTTCGTGCGCGAGGATCTCGACGATGCCACGGCGGAGAGCCGCGGGGTCGCGGAGCTGGCAAAAGGCACGCAAGACACCATGAAGACCGAGCTGGACAACTTCGCCAACCGGGCTTCGATCAACAGTCTGCCTCCCCTGCTCGTCACCGCCGGCGCGCTCACGGGCCGCACGCGGCTGCCGATGGGGCCAGGCGTGCAGATCCCGATCATCGCGCGCCAGGAGGTCAAATTCCTGCCCGTGCCGGCGTATGCGACCGACAGCGGGCAGACCCTCAGCTTAGCGGAACGGGAGGGAGACCGTTACTTTGGCCGCATGAGCGAGCACACCACGCCCACGGCGCAGGGGCTCGCGAACGAGGACCTGGCGGCCGGCTTCCTCACTCAGCTTTTGGAGCCCATGAAGTATGTGCTCGCGCTGATGCAGACGCATCTGCCGCCGACCGTCATCGCGCGCGTCACGGGCGCGCCGGCGGAGATGAGCAAGGACGACATCCAGGGCAGTTACGACCTGCAGCTCGTCTTCAATGCCGACGACCTCAATTTTGAGTTGCTGACCAAAAAGCTGGAGGTGTGGAGCAAGCTCATCATCCCGCTCGACACCATCGGCGCGACGAACCGGCCGCTGTTGCTGCGGACGTTTGCGCGCCTGCTCGACCGGGACCTGGCGGACCAGCTCATCATGGACCCGCAGCAGGCGAGCCTCGCGCAGGTGAAGGAGACGAAGGCCGCGGTGGCGCAAATCATGACCGGCATCGAGCCGGCCATGAAGGCCGAGGGCGAAAACTACGCGCTGCAATTGCAGGTCATCGAGGGCCTGATGCAGAACCCGCAGATGCAGAAGCGCTTGCAGGAGAGCCCGGACAGCATGATGCTTTTGCAGCGGTTTGTGCAGCATTTGCAATTCGGCATGCAGCAGCAGCAGAACGCGGACACCGGGCGCCTGGGCGTGCCGCCGCTGGACTGGCGGCGGGACATGGCGCGGGAGGAAAAGCGCACCGCGGCATGAGCACATTCATCGCCATTTGCTGGATGCTCGGAGTGGTTGGCGCGATCGGCGCGAGCGGATGCGTCGTGCTTTGGATGAGCGTGCGCGCGATTCGGGCGCGGGTGGAGGAGCTGGAGGACGGCCTTTTCATCGAGCCGCCGGCCCCGGCGCTCGTCATCGTGCGCGGGGAGCCGCCGATGGACGATGCGCAACTGCGGGGAGTCATGCAGGGCTGGAAGGAGGATGATGAGCGTTGGCGCGCGCTGGTGCAACTGCTGGATTTTTACGCCCACGAGGCGATAGCGCAGGCGGCGTGCCCCGCGGAAAATGCCAACCCGACCGCGATCGCGCACGCGAATGGCGCGTGGCTGGCGTTGCAGGGTTTTCACGCCGCGTTGCGGCAGCTCCGCGCGGAGCCGGAGAAACCGCGGGGGACGCGTCGCGCGGGGAGCCGGGAGTGACCCGGAAATATGGGGTGCGTTGGCGCAGTTGAGGCACATTTGGGCGCACTTGGGGCACATTTGGGCGCACTTTTGAATGAGACGATGGACAGCCGGGCGCGGGGAGTGTTCTGCCGTCGCCTCACATGCCCGCAACCATCAAAGCACCTGCACCTGCCAAAGCCCCCGCCCCGACACCCACGCCCGCCGCCACGCCCGTCCATGAGGACGGCGCGGGGTTTGACATCGAGGCGGCGATTTTAGCGGGCATGGATCCGGAAGACGAGCCGACGGACGAACCGCCGCCGGAACCCGAAAATCCCGAGCCGGCGGCAGAGCCATTAGAAACGCCGCCGGACGAAAATCCGGATGCCTGGCTCGACGAATTGCCGGCCGACCTCCGGGCGCGTGTGGACGCGCTGAAAACCGAGCGCGACGAAGCGCAGGCGGCGGCGAAAAAGCCGGAAGTGAAAAAGGATGAGCCAAAGGCCGGGCCGAAGAAGCCGGCGAAGGTCAACCCGCTGGCGCATGTCGCCACGCTGGGCGATCTCGATGGGGCGATCGAGCGAAGCGAGGCAATCCGCGACTGGTGCATCGAGAATTGGGAGGGCGGCACCGTCACCGTCGGCGAGGAAGATCGCAATTTTACCGCGGACGAAATCCTTCGCATGTATCACCGCGAGGATGAGGTGCTGCGCAAATGGGCGCCGCAACGCGAGCGGTTCCTTTTGGAATCCCAGGCGCTGGAGAAGGAGACGGCGAAAGCCTACCCCTGGCTGGCGAAGACGGATGCGCCCGAATACCAGGACTACCGCATCCTTGCGGACGCGCCGGAGTTTGCCGAGGTGCGCGCGCGCATACCGGCCTGGAGCCTGTTTTTCGCCGATTTCGTCGCCGGGCGCCGCGCGCGCCTGGGCAATAAAGTTTCACACGTCCCGTCCGACAAAACCACCCCTGCGCCGCGAAACGGCGCAACGCCAAGACCACCCACCGCACCGCTGAATGGCGGCGCCGGGGGAAGCCGCCCGCCGGCCTCGAAGCGCAGCCAGGAGTTGCTCCAAACGGCACTCCAAAGCGGCGGTTCGCAGGCCAGCATCGAGGCGCTTCTCGCGAACATGGGGAACTAGGCGCGCAGTCAGACCAACCACAATACTACCATGCCAGCAATCCTGTTGTCCGGCGTCGGAGCGGAACCGAAATCGTTGAGCGATTTCCTTTTCCTGACCGACGCCCCAATGACCATCCTCACGAGCAAGCTGCAAGTCGGCGAAACGCTCGGCAAAGAAAAGCACACGTACAAAGTCGGCCGCCGCCGCGACCCGATCGAGAGCGCCACGCCCGACGGGGCGCCTCCGAGCCCCACCGAGGGAGCGGACCCGGAATATGAAGTGGACGTGCGCGTCGGCTTCTTCGAGGGCAAGGCCGGCGTCGGCAAGTTTGCGAAGCACAAGGTGGACTACGCGCAGACGGTGGCCGCGACGCCCGGCAAAAACAAGGGGAAGACGGGGGCGTTGCACCTGGCGAAAGCGAAGGCGCAGCAGCTCCGGCGGATCAAGTGGGGCATGGAAAAGAAGGCGCTCGGTGACGACGAAAGCGCGGCGGAGACGGCCACGGCGGCGAGCAAGTATCGCGGCCTGGGCAAGACCTTGCAGACGACCGCGCAGACCGATCTGCCGATTGACAGCAACGTGCGGACGCCGACCGGGCAGATTTACACGGGGACGGTGGCGGACTTCACCGAGGCGGCGCTGATTGATGCCATGCAAAGCCGGTGGGATTCCACGCAATACGCGGCGGAATTGCTCGGTCTGTTTGGCAGCGATCTGAAGGAGCGGGTCGGCGTCTTCAACCGGCGCGAGCCCACGATCAGCAATTACACGACGACCATCCGCTACAACTCCGACGAGGCGAAGACCATGCGGAGCGGGGTGGACCTCTACCACGGGGATTTTGGCGAGGCGGAATTCATGCTCGCGAGCTGGATGCCGAACGCGAAACGCGGCTACCTGCTCGAACTGGAGCAGTGCCAGAAGCTGCCCTTCGGCCCCGGCATGGCGGAGGAAGCTCTCGGCAAGGACGGCAGCGGCGATGCCGTCGTGCTGTGGGCGATGTTCGCCGTTCTCTTCGGCGATCCGCGCGCGCACATCAAATTCGCGGCCACGTAACCATCACGCCGGCGCGCGCCCGCGAAGGCGGTGCGCGCGCCGGCACTCACACACACAACAACACAAATCCAAACTTACCAATGATTCAGCGCAGATTCTCAACCATCGAAATCGCCACTACGGGCTTTACCGACGAAGTGGTGCTCACGCACGCGGACCTCACCGAGACCGTGGCTAACACGGCGCAGACCATCCAGATCCTCACCACCAGCATCGGCGACGTGGTGGAGCGCGTGGCGCTCTCCCTGCAGACGCCATTCGAGGACAGCGCGGACACGGCGTTCAACACGAATCTCGTCACCCTCGGCGACGGGAACGACGTGGACCGCTTCCTGCCCGCCACCGAAATCAACGACAACGCCACCGAGGTGACTTATGCCTCCGGGCCGGGTGTCGTGCAAATCGTCGCGATCCCAATCACGCTTGCCGGCATCACCGGCACGGGCGATGTCGTGACCGCTTACACGCCCGGCTTCCGATTCCGCATCGAGGCGCTGGATTTCCAAATCCAGACCGTGGTGACGACCGGCAGCAAGGCGGTTTCGCTCAACGCGGAAATCGGCACGACGAACGTGACGGGCGGCGTCGTGGCGCTCACGAGCGCGAATTGCACGCCGGCGGGCGCGCAGGTCGCCGGATCCGCCATCACCGCGGCGAACGAAGGCGGCGCCACCGACACTATCAGCATCGAAGCCGCGAGCGTCACCGCATTTGCCGAGGGCTCCGGGGTGCTGCTCATCAAGCTGCGCAACCTGGACGCCGCGGGCGCCGGCTTTGCCTACACGGCGGCGGACACCGTGGACCTGGTCGTGAACGCGATGGCGGGCAAATCGCTCGTCGATCTCGACACCGGCAAGCTGGTGGTCTTCCTGCGGGTCAACCGCCTCGCCACCGAAGCCGCGGCCGCAGTGGCCTAAGCACGCCCCCATGTCCGCCCTGCTCGACAACATCCTGGAGGCCGGCCTGACGCAGATCGTGAGGCAGGCTTTCATGGACGACCTGACGCGCGGTTTCCGCGCGCAGCTCGCGCTGGCAAACGAACGCCAGGCGCGCATCGCACGGGCGATGCGCGCCGACGGCGGGCGGGTGCATGTGGCGGGGCTGGGGGAGCAGCGCGCGTGCATTGATCCGTATATCTACTTCGAAATGGAGCGCCGGCATGGCAAAGGCTGCTGGAAGGACCCGGCCTTCCTCCGCCGGATGCTGGCGGACGAGCCGGCCCTAAAGGTCCAATGCCGGGCGCGCAATGCGACGGTGCGGGTGCCCGGATTATGAAACGCCTCCCGCTCTCCACGGTATTGACGGCGGTGGCGGCCCTCGGGGGTGCTTCCCTGGCGCAACTGTCCACGGACCAAAAGACGCAGCTTGTGACCTTCCTGGGCGAGGGTTTGCGCGAGGCGTGGCAGGCGTTCCCGTGGTGGCAGACCGAGCGGATCGAGGAGCGGCAGTTCCGCCCGAGCTGGGATGCCACCGCAACCTACGCGCTGGATGCCGAGGTGTACGATGCCACGGCGAGCGGATACTTCCGCAGCCTGCAGGCGGGCAATCTCAACCATGCGGTGACGGAGACGGCGTGGTGGGAGGCGGCCACCGACCTCGATGCGTATGTGAGTTTGGAGGCGGACGCGAATTTTCCCAACGCGACGGAAATGGGAAGCGTGCTGGAGGTATGGCAGCATGATCCGCGCTTGCGCCGGTCGGTGCGGGTGCCCTATGTCCTGCGCGATGGCAGGCTCCAGTTCACGCCGCGGACGGCCACCGTGACGGTCTTCGTGGTGTTTCAGGCGGCGGCGCCGGTGCTGGACGGGACGCCCTGGGACGCGGAGACGACGTATGGCACGGGCGATGTCCGCTACCACGAGGCGAGCGGGGACTGCTACCGCGCGCTGAACACCGTGAGCGGCGAGAATCCGCAGCTCAGCGACGACTGGGCGCGCGTGGATTTCCCCGAGCACCTGGCGAGCATCGTGAAATATCTTGCGCGGGCGGCCGCGTTGCGGGCGGACGGGCAGGACGACAAGGCGACGTCCGTGGAAGCCGAGGCGCGCCGCGAAATGGAAAGAACGATCGTGCGCAACACGACGCAGCAACAGCAGCAGGCCGGCTATTTCAGCCGCGCCGCATAAGGCCATGACCGAAGTACAATCCACTCCCGACGGCGGAACCGTAGCGCAGCGCGTGGACGGCGGGGTGGGATTTTCCGGCAAGGTTTTCAAAGCCACCGCGGGGCAGTTGCTGCACGGCGTGGTGTCGAATGTGAGCGGGACGGGTTACTACATGCACGTCTTCGACTTGGCGGCCATTCCCGCGTTTGGCGTGGCGACGGCAAAGTTCGTCGCGCGGATCGGGAGCAACAGCGAGTTGTCGTTTTCCGGCAGTTTCAAATTTCAGGCGGGCCTCGTGATCTGCGCCAGCACGAGCGCCACGTCCCTGGTGGATCCAGGGGCCACGCCTTTTAGCGCCAATGCCGTTTGCCTATGAACACTGAATCCACGCCCGTCCGGGGTCAAATCGTCAATCACGCCGCTTATTCCGCCGACGGCCTCCAGGTCATGGCGGGCGCGGGGAAGCTGCTCACTTTTCGCATGCACTACAAGGGGACGGTGAACCCAGTGTATCTCCAGTTCCATAACGTGGCCTCGACGCCGGCGGATGGGGAAGCGCCGTATCTGCCACCCATCCCCGTCATCATCGGCGCGACGGGCGGCGCTTACTACGAGAGCGACACGCCGCTGGATTTTCCGGTCGGCTGCTATGCCTGCCTTTCGAGCACCGCGGCGACGAAAACGATTATCGTGGCGGCGGATGGCTGGATGACGGCGACCAAACTCTAAATTACCATGTCAGCAATTTTCATCGGCGGCAACCGGGCGGCGGCGGCTTACCTCAACAAGGGTGGCCTGGACTGCTCCGCGAACCCCAACTATCCCGTGGCACTCAACGGCGACACTTACCTCGTCACCGTGGCGGGGAAGGTTGGCGGAGCGAGCGGCAAGACCGTGGATGCCGGGGATCAGGTGGTCGCGAGTGCCGATAACGCGGGCGGAACCGAAGCGTCGGTTGGGACGAGCTGGTTTGTCGTACAGGCGAACGTAGTTTTTGGCGCGAACGTCGTTACCGCGCTTGGGATCGCCGTCGGGACAACTGGCGCGTTCACCACGAACACGTCCACAAACACGCTCACAAACAAGAGCATTGCGCTTGAAAGCAACACACTGACCGGCACTAGCGCGCAGCTTGCGACCGCGATCAGCGACGAAACTGGCAGCGGCGCACTTGTCTTCGCTACCAGCCCGACGCTTGTGACGCCCGCGTTGGGCACTCCGAGCAGTGGGACGCTCACAAATTGCACTGGCTTGCCAGTCGCCGGCGGGGGCACGGGGGCGAGTAGCGCGCCGGTCGCGCTTGCAAATTTGGGCTTGTCCGTGCCCGCCAGCTTCGCGGGATTGATATTGTGGCTCGCCGCCGACGATCTTACCATTGCCGGTTCAGCCGCCCCGGCGGATGGGGACGCGATTTCCACCTGGCGGTCACGAGTAAAGACCCCGTGGACTTCTACCGAGGTTACATTCACCGGCACGACAACCACGCGCCCGCTTTACAAGACCGGCATCCAAAACAGCCTGCCGGGCGTGCTATTCGACGGCGTGGACGATTTCATGAACGTCTCCTCGGGCGGGTGGATTAACCATGTTTCGCGGACGGAGCACACCCTGTTTGTCGTCTGCAAACCAACAGCACTGGTTTCACCAATTCCCGCAAACACGACTTACAGCGCCCCAAACATCATCAGCGATTCCGGGCAGTGGCATGGCATCTCGCTTTATCCTTCCGGGGCTGACAACGTGCTGCGTGCATGGAACTATGACGACGCTGCCGGGCGCAGCGTGGCGATGGCTGCGCTGGCGATCAATACGGTGGCGCTCATCACAAGTTGGCATCAAGGAGGGACGCTGTATGCCTCACTCAACGAGGCCGCTGCCGTCACCTCGACCTGCCGTGTGCTGGTGAGCGGCGGGACGTTGTTGCAACTAGGCACCTCTGGCGGGACGAAGTTTTACACCGGCCACATTTTTGAAGTGCTCATGTTCAACCGCGCACTGACCACCGATGAGCGCGATGCCGTCTCCGATTATTTGCGAGCCAAGTGGAATTTCTGAACCGAAACCTGAACTCATACGAAAATGGAACTGATTACTCACGACCCTGACCATATCCTGCTCGACGGCAAACAAACCACCTTCGCCGTCGCGCTTGAAAACGTCTCGGCGGAAGACCTCCGCGCAGCGTTGGCAGCGGCATGGCAACGCCAACGCCAAGCCTTCAACGAGGAGGCCCAAACGCTGAAAGCCGCCCGCACCGCCGCTCTCACTGAAATCGCCACCTTCAAAGCGTCAGCCGATGTCACCGCCGCCCGCACCGCGCAGGCGCTCACCGCCGCGACCGCACTACTCGCCAAGAGCGACCTGGAGAAAATTAAAGCTGGCGTCCGGCAAATCATTGCGTTCGCCGAAGCGCCGGAAACGGCTCGGAAGATCGCGGAGGCGGAGGCGGAGAGAGCCAAACTGGACGCCCGCCTCGTTGCGCTAAAAGCTGCACAATAATAACAAATGTTTTCCGAGCTTCTCGCTATCAGCCAAAATCCGAAGCTGTTCGTGGCTGGGGCGGTGGCGACAGGCTCTTACATTGCCGACGCAGCGAATAACTTTAAGGGCTGGGAAGATTTGACGCTGAAGGGATTGCTTATCGTCGCGGTCCTTTATCTCGTGCGCGAGATTGCGCGGACTCGCACCGAGAACGCAACGCGCGAGGCGGAACGCGAGGCAGAGCTTAAAGCGTTGGTCAAAGATAACACGGACACGATGCGAGCGGTCCGGGAGGCGGTGGAACGTCAAGCCGAGTATTTCAACCGCATTGCCATTAAGACGCTTGAAGATCAACTAAACCACAACCACCAAAAACAATGACAGCCAAAACAAACTCAACCCTCACAAGCATTGGCAGCGTGCTCACTACGCTCTCGGTGATTCCGTATGAGCAGGGGCCGGTGGCCATGCTCATCCCGTCGTCCATTAAGCCCTACGTGACCGTTTTCATGCTGGCTGTGACTGGCTTGTTGCGGCTTTGGAAAGCGCAGGGGTGGTGCAAGTGAACGTGCCGCTCACCATGAAAATTTTCTACGCTATTGGAGCAATCATCTTCGGCCTTGGTCTTGCGCTTCTGCTGTCCGGCTGCATCACGCCCGGCATCGAGTTTCGCACCAGCTACGGCAACGTGCGATACGATGGCAAAACCGTGAGCTACGAGCTGCCGTCCGATCCCAGCTTGAAGAAATGACCAAGCCGCTCGCCAACGAAGCGCTGATCCAGCAAATCCTCGACGACGCCAACGTGCCGGAACAGGTGCGGGTGCTCGGTGTCCGCGCCTACCGGCGCGATACAATGGGCCGGCCGGGGGTGAACGACGTGGGCACCTACGACGACGCGATGTTCCTCTGTGCGCCGGGCGTCTTCAAATCCATGAACGCCAACACCGATCCGTCGCGGATCGGTTGGAATCCTGGCGTCGGCAAGCCGTACGCGATGCTCATGCCGGGCCTTTGGTATTTCCGGCGCGGGGCGCACAAGGGCAAGACACCGGCTTTGCGGCAATGCACGGACGAGGAGGCCGGGGAGCTTGGCATCCCGAACGATGGCGAGTTTCGGGTCCTGAGATGTTTCGGCGAGGGCGATCCCCGCAACTACGAAGAAACCGGCTACTTCGCCATCAACGTCCATCCCGGCGGGGAGAGCACTACGTCCTCATGGGGCTGCCAGACGGCTCCGCCCATCGAATACTACGACTTCATGCACGGGGTATGGGAGGCCAGCATCACCGCGAAGCAGGCGCGCATCCCCTACCTGCTCGTGGAGGGACCGATCGTGTGACCATGAGTGCGCGCACCCATACTTTTAATGCCCGCCGCGACCCAGCCCTGGCCAGGCTGGCGATGACCGCGCGCGGGCGCCTTTTCCGTGCTGCCCCGCGGGGCGTGGCCCCGGCAGGTCGGGCGGACCGCCAGCCTCGCGGCTCATTACAAAACGGCGGCACTGCGCGGGCGGTTTCCACCGGCGCCGCCAGCCGGGCCGCCCGCGTTGCAATTTCGCGCGTCCGCTTTTGCACTGCCCGTTACTGGGTATCTCGGGCGGTGTGGTGGGGCGGGCGCGCGGATGGCTTTCAAATGTCACGCCGGCTAAACAAAAGTCTGCCTTGGGGGAGGCGGACCGGACGGGAGACGGCGTGACACCCTTTTTTTCATGACGCGCTATCCGAAACCATTCCCGCTCGATGATCCGGCCCTGGCAGATGGGGATTCCGGCTGGCTTGGCGTGAACGCGAAGCTGGCCCCCGAGCTGGTGCCGTCCGGGTATGTGGCCGCGGCGGAAAATGCGGAGTTTCGCGAGGGGGCGATCCGCTCGCGGCGCGGCGTGCAAATGCCGGCGTGGGGACGGGTGTTTGCGCCGCTGTTTGGCGCCGGCTTTTTCACCGATCCGCAGGAGGTGGTCGAATACACCCTGCTGGCGGCGGGGAGCGCGGTTTGGAAGGTGCGCCCCGGCGAGCCGCCGCAGAGTGTCGCGGTGCCGGGGACGATTGCGGGCACGGTGAACTTCGTCCAGGCGTTCGACACGATCCTGGCGTTTCGCGACGGGCAGACGCCCTGGTTCTGGACCGGGCAGAATGCGTTTGACGTGGTGGACCGCAGCGCGAGCGCGGCGGGCACGCAACCGATTCCGCTGGCTGCGGGCGGGGCGGCGCTGGAGGACCGGCTCTTTGTATGGAGCGGGGATTTCGGGTATCTCAGCGACATCGCGGATTACACGAGATACAGCCTGGGGGCGCGGACGCGGTTCAACGCGGGGAAGGATGACCGGATCGTGCGGGGGTATGCTTTCACAAAGAGCGCGCTGTTGGTTTTCAAGGACAAAAGCATTTTTCTGCTGTCGGGGGTAAGCGGGGATCTCTCGGCGATGGTGAGCGAGACCATCACGACGCGCCACGGGCTCGCCGCCTACCATAGCGTGGCGAGCGATGGCACGGATGCGCTGTTCCTTGCCCCCGGCGGGGTGTATCGGGTGAGCGAGGTGTGGGAGAACCGGATCGCCGCGCCGCCCGTGGCGGTGAGCCATGACATCGCGCCGATTTTCGAGCGCCGGGTGAACTGGCCGGCGGCGGGCGGGGCGAGCGCGGCGGTGTGGGAGGACACTTACTGGCTGGCGCTGCCGGTGGATCGGGCCGCGGCAAACAATGCGATCGTGGCTTACAACCTAGCAACGAAGTCCTGGCAGGGGTTGCATGTCTTCCCGAGCTGGATGAGGCTTGACCGGCTGTTCACGCGCTCGTGGAACGGAAGGGAACGGTTGTTTGCGGCGGATTTCGCAAATGGGTGCCTGTATCTGCTGGGCGAGGGCATCGAGGATTGCGTCCGGCGGCCGATGGGAACGCTGCTGGAGGTGATCGCCGACGGGTTCACCACGTATTGCCACTACGCTCCGCTCGCGGGCGCGCCGGCGGTGGCGGTGGGGGACGGGCTTTACAATCCGGCGGGCGAGCTGGCGACGGTGACGCACATTACCTCCGTGGGAAGCGCGGTGACGGTGTTTCGCGTGACGCCCGGGGAATGGCCCTCGGCGACGCTGGGGGGGCTGCTGCTGGCGGGCGCGCCGGCGCAGATCGCGATGGATGTGACGCTGCGCAGCTACACGGCCGCGCAGCGGGGGCGGACGCGGTGGAGCGTGCTGAGCCTCTCGACGAGCGAGCGCAATCCGAGCTTCACGGTGAGCCTCGCGACGGATGGGAATGCCGAGGAAACCGACCTGCAGCCCGCGCCGGTGACGCGGAATCGCACGCACGCGCTCCACACCCCGACGCGGTGGGATGCGACGAATACCGGCAACGACCACGGGCAGTCCGGGCGCGCGGACTACGGGGTGGTGCTGGCGCTGGTGCTTGGCAGCGGGATCGTGTTGGACAGGGAGCAGGATTTTACCACGCGCTTCGTCGCGAATGTCCGGGGGCGTCATGCGCGGGTGCGCGTGCGGACGACGCAGGGGCATGTCGCGTTGCGGGCCGCGCAGGCCGAGGGAACGCTGATTGACCGCGCTTTGGCGCCGACCTCTTGATTTATGCCCACGACGACACCCGGATATAATTGGACAGACGGCGAGCTAGTCACCTACGAGAAGCTGCGCCAGTCGGCGGCGCCGGTCGTCGGACTGACGGCTGCGGACACGGCGGCGGTGGCGGCGGCGCTTTCGACGGGGAGGGAAAATTTCTTCCGGAATGCAGACCTCTCGCAATGGACGCGCGGGACAACGAGTGTGAACTGCCCTGGCACGGCGTTGCCTTCGACCAAGACTTACCGCGCGGATTATTGGTGGGTGCGCCCGATTTCCACCACCAGCGGCACGGCGACGTATGAGCAGCAGGAGGAAACGGCGGGGCTGTCTCCGGACGATGATTTTGTGTATCTCGCGAAAGTGACGGGCGGGGCGAACCTGACGGCGATCGAGATCGGGCAGGACATCCTCGCGCGCCTGGCGGCGGAACTGAGCGAGAACTTCGTGGTGACTGCGGAGCTGGAGAACCAGACCGGGAGCACGCTGACGCCCAAGGCGCGGATTTACACCGCCAACGCGCGGGACAACTTCACCGGCTCGACCCTGCGCGAGGAGGTGAGCGCGACGGACATCAACGGCGCGGCGGTGACGATGGCGACGAATTCGCGGGCGGTGGTGTATTTCCGTTTCACGGCGGCCAGCTACAAGTCGCACCTGCGGAATGGCGCGGAGGTGTGCGTCGTCAACAGCAATGCCACGGGCGGCTACCTCTGCCTGCACGCGCAGGCGAAGCTGGAGGAGGGCACCACGCCCACGGCGCGCAACCAGGAGCGGCAGGTGGATTCGGAGGACACCGCGGCGGATGTGCCGTTCCGTCTGGCCCTGGTGAAGAATGGGGCGCTGAATCCGCAGGCGTGGAGCGCGGCCACGGTGAGTGTGACGACGGCGGACACCCATCTGGCGGCGGGCTGGTACGCGAAGACCGCGAGCAACACGGTGACGCTGAGCCGCGACACGGCGACCGTGCCGAACACGACGGTGGCGGCAAGCGCCAAGCTGCTGAGCGACGCGGTGGTGGCGGGGGTGGTGGTCTTTGGCCAGAAGATCCATGCGGCGGACGCGGCCACGCATCGGGTCAGCCTCGCGTTCCAGGCGTATTGCCGATATTTCAATGGCGGATTCGGCACGTCGTTCGTGCCGAGCCTTGTGGTAAAAACGTGCAACACGACGGACAGTTTCGATGCGGTGACGGAGCGGCTGCGCCAGCCGTTGAGCGATTGCCCTACGGCGACGTGGACGCTGCTTTCGCATGTGTTCGATGCCGGGGCGCTCACGAATTTCGGGAACGGGGCGCGGATCGAGATCGAGGTGCCAACGACGGTGCTGGACGCGGCCACGTCGGCGGTGTGGTTTACCGCGCTGGACGTGTCGCCTGCGTCGGCGGTGCCAGCTTTCCGGGCCGCGCCGCAGGCGCACCCGGCCCCGGTGTTTGGCGGGACGAAAAACCTCAAGGTGATCCAGGCGGTTTCCGATGGCACGAATTTCGTGATCACGGCGGATGACGCGATCCTGGTGGCTGCCGATGGCCAGGCACGCCGGTATTCGACGGTCAGCGTCGCGTGCGAGGCGACCGCCGGCGGGATCGGCGGGCTCGACACTGGAGCCATGGCGAACACTACTGAGTATGACCTGTGGCTGGTGGGGGGGGACACGAGTGTGGCGGCCATCATGTGCCTCGCCTCGGCGGCGGCGCCGGCGGGCGCGGGGAGCTATCAGTTCCGGCACCGCATCGGCACCTACATGAGCAACTCGGCGGCGGCCTTTGACCGGATTTTCCAGCGGAACCAGCGAGTGTATCTGCAGGCGGCGAAGTTCCTGCGGACCGAGGCGCTGTCGGACAAAACGTGGCAGCAAATCGTTTTCACCAACCAACTGCCGGCGCGGGCCGTGGCGGTGCAAGGCAGCATCGGGACCTACACGAACGACACGCTCTCTCTCGCGATCGCGGGCCATGTGGACGCTGCGGTGGCCATCGGCGCGGAGATCCTCAACTCGGACATCGTCACGCAGTTCAGCGCGCTCACCGGCGCGGAGCCGTGGTCGCAGCGCTATTACACCGCCTTGCCGTTCGACGCGGGCATTTATGTCGCAAAAACGATCTGGGTCTATGCGGACACCACGAGCGCCACGGATGCCTCCTTCGAGCTGCGCTCCTACGATTTGCCCAACTAAAACATTATGCCAGACTCCAACGGAAAACCAACAGCCTGGGAACGCGCCGCGGATGGAGCGAGCAAAGGCAGCATCGGCGGGCCTTGGGGGGCGATTTTCGGCGGCATTGACGGGTTTTTCAACGGGCCGCTTTATAAAACCACGGTGCCGGACGAAGAGGACGGCGGCGGGGGTGGCGGCGACCGGGGCATCTCCGCCGAACTGGCGAGCATCTTCGGCATTTGGGGCGACACCGCGCGACACACGCTTTCATACGATGAGGCCTCGGGCTTGAACCAGCTCGGCCTTGGGCGCGCTGCGGTGCATGACGCGCTGGCGCTTTACCCCGAGTTGTTGCAGAGCCACGGCGAGGGGGCGCGGGCGGAGCGCTGGGCGACCAGCGCGCAGCGGCGCGGAGACATGATCAGCCTGCGGCGCTATGGGCGCGGGATGCAGGACGCCATCGAGCGGATGGCGCCGGAGCTGAAGACGGCGGGCAGCGCGCTGGAGCGGATGCTGAAGGGTGTCGGAGAGCGATCGGATCTGCTGGGCCTGCTCGAACAGGACGCCCTGGGCGAGGGGCGTTCGCCCATCAATGCGGAGCTGCAGAAGCTGGCGCTTTCGGAGCTGGGGCTGCGCGGGGCGCTGTCGGCGGATGAGCAGCGCCAGGTCGAGCAGAATTCGCGGGCGGCTTACAGCGCGCGGGGTTTACTCGGAAGTGATGCGAGCACGATTGACGAGGTGCTGAATCTCGAGGGCGCACGGCGGGCGCGACTGTTGGAGCGGGTGCGACTGGCGGGCGGGATCAACGCGGGCATCCTGGGCGAGGACGCGCAGGACCACGGCTATCAAATGGGGGTCGAGGAATTGCTGCAGCGCGATGTGGCGGGCGACCGGGCTTTCCTGCCGCAGGCCGTTGCGGCGGGGAATGCGCGGATTTCCCCGGCCATGGCGCTGCTGAGCGCGCGGACGCCGTTGCGCACGCCTGGGCCGGGGGACGTGGCGGCCATCATGGGGGCCGCGCCCGACACAGCGGGCCGGGGGGGGAGCATCCTTGCGGCACTCCTGGGGTATGGGCAGGACGTGTTCGATTCGAATTTCAATGCGCGGCACGCGCAGGCCATCGCGCGTGCGAACAACCAGGCGGCCTTGACCGGGGCGGCGATCGGCGCGGCGGGGCAGATCGGTAGCGCGTATGCGACCCGCAGCACAGGCGGCGGCACAGGCGGCGGCACAGGCGGCGGCACAGGCGGCGGCACAGGCGGCGGCTAATTTCACCTTCTATTTATGCCATACAATCCAGGAATCACCGACCGGAGCGGGGAGTTGTTCGCGCGGGGCATCAGCGCCGCGGGCGATGCGTGGGGCGATGCCATCAACGAGGTCACGAAATCGCGGAAGGAAACGGACCTGCTGGCGGGCTACGTGGCGCAGGCCGCGCAGCTCGCGCGGAGCAGACCGGACATGGCCTCGATTTTCCCGCCGGAATACCTGAGTCAGTTTCAGACGGGAACGCAGAGCAAGAAGCGGGAGATCGGGACGATGGCGCAGCTTGCGCTGCGCGAGTATGCGGGGGAGCAGGAACGGAAGGCGCTGACGCTGACGCCGCAGGAAGTCGCGGCCTACCAACAGGCGGGGGGCTTCCCGTTGCGGACGAGCCCGAACAGTTTCGCTTTTGGTCAGAAACCCACGGCGGAGTTTGAGCCGACGCCGGACGACCTCCAGCGCGCCGACGCGGCGGGGCTGGCGTATATCAAGACGAGCCGGGGCTGGGTGACGACGG
>SXGQ01849265.1_pt1 | contig 28415 bp, 26 predicted proteins | sample 3178371 | NCBI WGS metagenome assembly SXGQ01 (sample SAMN11356859, study PRJNA531348) | freshwater metagenome | isolation source: freshwater sample F1-20 | place: China: Fuxian Lake, Yuxi | collected 2017-12-25 | reverse complement strand
GTCACGCGGATTCCATCTTGCGTCTTCTGATCCAATCGAATCCACTTCGGTTTGAACACCTCGGACCGGATCGGCACCTCAAATGGTTCAGGTGCCAAGCCGTAACACACCAAATGCACCCCGTCGTCGCTTCCGAACATGCCCTTGCGAAGACACGGTCTCGATCAAGTTGATGCGAACCATGGACGTGTTATTGGAGATTCCACGGAACTCTCACACCTATATCCTCCACGAACCGATCAATCAGCCACCGTAAACTTGGGCCATTTCACGGAAGGGTCGACGGGTTGTTTTTCGCCCGGGGTGCTGCGGCCTTCGTTGACATATCGGGTCATCAAGGTGGTGAGTTTTTTCACGGTCTCCGGGTTGGCTTGGGCGACGTTCCTGGTCTCGCCGAGGTCGGTTCCGAGGTGATAGAGCTCCTGTTTTCCGTTGGCGGTGAAGATGAGTTTCCAGGGGCCTTGGCGGATGGCGAGGTCACGCTTGTGGGACTGGTGAATGGTGGCTTCACGCACGGGGCCATGCGCGGTGCCGCGCAGGAGGGGGAGGATGCTGACGCTGTCTTCGCCCGCGTTTCCGGGGAGTTTCACGCCGACGATCCCGGCACAGGTGGCCATGAGGTCGGTCAGGCAGATGGTTTCTTCACAAACGGAGCCGGGTTTGATCACGCCCGGCCAACGGGCGAGAAATGGCACGCGGTGGCCGCCTTCGTGGATGCTGCCTTTCGCCGCGCGCAACGGGGCGTACGGGCGGGCGGCGGCGCCATTGTCGGAGGTGGCGATGATGAGGGTGTTCCCGGCCAGACCTTTGCGCTCCAGCGCATCCATCAGTTGCCCGAGCATGTGGTCGCCCTGATAGACCCAATCTCCGTAACGGCTGTCGCGCCCTTCGATTCCTCCTTTGCCGACAAATCCGGCGCCGGGCGCAACGGGTGTGTGGGGCGGGCACATGGGAAAGTAGAGGAAGAACGGCTTGCCGGTCTCGCGCTGCCCGATCCAGCGCACCGCCCTTTCGATCATCCGCGGTTGGTTATCCACCGCCGCGACATTTTCCACCACGCGGTCCTGCCCGATGATGGTGCCGATGTTGCGGGCGTGGGTGAATCCGTAGAAATCATCGAAGCCGAGGTCGTTGGGTCCGCTGAGCAACCGTTTGCCGACGGGGATGGGCGCTTCTTGGCCAGGCCGGCCATCCCACACCAGACCGAGGTGCCATTTGCCGATGCAGGCGGTGGCGTAGCCATGTTGTTTCAGCAGGGAGGCGACTGTTAGACGGGTCTTCGGAATGATCGGCGGGGAGTGGCTGGTGAGCACGCCATACTGACCGATGCGCGATGGATAACGACCGGTGAGCAGTCCGTATCGGGTGGGCGTGCAGACGGACGATGGCGAGTGAGCGTCGGTAAAGCGCATGCCTTCGGCTGCGAGGCGGTCCAGGTTTGGCGTCTTGAACTGGCTGCCCTCGCGATAACATTTCGGCTCGCCGTATCCCATGTCGTCGAAGAGCACGAACACGATGTTCGGAAGTTTTTCCTGGTCGTCTGCGGCTATCAGCAACGCGGGCGGTGTGAAGAATACCGCTATGCCGAGGGTGATGATGGCCTTGACGCGGAAGATGGGGTTTTTCATGGGCTGGGTTGGATGTTTCCGATCGTTGCGCCGTTGCGATACCCGGCTCGGTTCGTCGGCATTTCAGCGGATGGGGATGTGATGAATGTGGCCGGGCAGCAAAAAGCCCGCCGGGTGGGCGGGCTTTTGGGGAAGTTGGAGGATTTCCGGAGGAGGCGGATCAGAAGTTTCCGATGTCGTCCTTGTTGTCCTTGTGGGTGGCGCTGGCGGTGTTGGTTTTGCCGTCCTTGCCGACGGACCAGATGTCGAAGTCGGGGTTCTGGGCGTTGGTGCCTTTGCGGTAGCGGTATTCATTGCCCCAGGGATCGACGATCTTGGTGGAGGTACCGGTGCCTTCGAGCCAGCCTTGTTTCGAATCGTTGGGATCGAGTTGTGGCAGGTAGATGGTGGTGCCGTTAGTGACGCCATCGAGGTAGAGGGCGCGGTAGAGCTGGCTGGAGACTCCGGTTCCTGCCGCCGGGGTGTTGGCGGAGGTTCCGGGGTAGCTGCCGTTGTCGAGTTTGTAGGCTTCGATGGCGTTTTCGAGGAGCTTGATCTGGACTTCGGCTTTCGAAGCGGCCTGCTTTTCATTTACGTAACCCATGCCAGCCACGGTGAGTGCGGCGAGGATGACGATGATGGTGATGACGGCGAGCAGCTCGATGAGCGAGAAGCCGGGCCGGTGGCGGCGGTTGGTGAGTTTCATGGCGCTGGGATTTTGGGGTTTTGTGGAGGGCCGGGCGATCACGTCGCCTCGCCCATGCTCGAGATCATCTTAATCAGCGGCAGGAACAATGCAAACACAACCGAGCCGACGATGAGTGCGAGGAACACGATCATGATGGGCTCCAGAATGGAGGTGAGCGCGGTGACGGCGTTGTCGACTTCGTCGTCATAGACGTCGGCGACCTTGAGGAGCATTTCCGGGAGCTGACCGGTTTCCTCACCGACGTCGACCATGGAGATGACCATGTTCGGGAAGACGCCGGAGGCTTGAAGCGGAGTGACGATGGATTCCCCTTCCTTGACGGCTTCGTGGACTTTCTCGATGGCACCGGAGATGACGACGTTGCCGGCGGTATCGCGGGTGATGTTGAGGGCCTGGAGGATGGGGACGCCGGAAGTGACGAGGGTGCCGAGAGTCCGGGAGAAGCGGGAGACGGCGGATTTGCGCTGGATGTCGCCGAAGATCGGCATGTGCAGTTTCATCGTATCGACCGCCTGACGACCGCCTTTGGTGCGACCCCAGAGGTTGAAGAGGAAGATGAAGAAGCCGAGGAGGATGAAGACGAAGACGACGTTCGGGACGAAGAAGGGTCTTGCGAGGAAGAACTCGGAAGTGCCGAAGACGATCTGGGAGATCAACGGGAGTTCGTTGTCGGTCTCGGTGAACATCTCTTTGAACTTCGGCACGATGAAGATCATGAGGAAGATCAGGATGGCGACGGCGATGAACATGACGATCACCGGGTAGACCATGGCGGAGACGATCTTGTTTTTGAGCTTTTGGGCCTTTTCCTGGTATTCGGCGAGACGGTTGAGGACGATTTCGAGAACACCGCCAAGCTCACCGGCCTTGACCATGTTGACGTAGAGCTTGTTGAAGATTTTCGGGTGTTGGGCGAGCGATTCGGAGAAGGTGGAGCCACCTTGGACGGAATCGGCGAGGGCGGAGACGGTGGATCGGAGTACGGGGTTGGGCTCCTGTTTTCCGAGGACGGTGAGGGAGCGGAGGAGGGGCAGGCCGGAATCGATTAGGGTGGCGAGCTGGCGGGTGAAGATCATCAGGGCCTTGGGCTTGATGCGGCCACCGGTTTTGGCAGCGCCGCCGGATTTGGCTTTGGCTTTGCCTTTTGCGGCGGGTGCCTTGGCTTTTTTACCGCCAGCTTTGCCTTCTTCCACGATCTGGGTGGGGTAGAGGCCTTGGCTGCGGAGTTTTTGGATGGCTTCGGCCTCGGTGGCTGCGGAAACGGCTCCGTTGGTCTGCTCGCCTTTGGAATCAAGCGCGGTGTATTGGAAATTGGCCATGGGACAGGGGCTTTATGGATTCGGGATTTGTGGAGGAAAGAAAAAGGGAATTCGTGGATCTTGGCGAGGGGAAATTCGGCGGGATGGATCAGGTGTATTTGAGGACTTCCTCGATGGTGGTGGTGCCGAGGTAGATGTTGCGGAGGCCGTCCTCGCGGAGGGTGTTCATGCCGAGTTCGATGGCTTTCTGTTTGATGACCACGGAAGGCGCACGATCGGTGATGAGTTCGCGGATGGGATCGGTGATGTTGAGGAGTTCGTAGAGGCCGCAGCGTCCGCGGTAGCCGGATTGGCCGCAGGTCGGGCAGCCGCCGCCGGTGAAGAATTGTTTGTCGCCGAGTTCGTGCGGAGAGATGCCGAGCTGGCTGAGGATCGACTCGTTGGGCTCGTAGGGGGTGCGGCAGTCCTTGCAGATGGTACGGACGAGGCGCTGGGCGAGCACGCCTTCGAGCGAGGCGGAGACGAGGAACGGCTCGCAACCCATGTCGATGAGACGGGTGACGGCGCCGGGGGCGTCGTTGGTGTGGAGGGTGGAGAGGACCAAGTGGCCTGTTAGGGAGGCCTGGATGGCGATTTGCGCGGTGTCCTTGTCGCGCATTTCCCCGACCATGATGCGGTCCGGGTCCTGACGGAGGAAGGCGCGGAGGACGCGTGGGAAATCGAGGCCGATGGCTTCGTTGATGGGGATCTGGATGATGCCATCGATGTCGTATTCGACGGGGTCCTCAGCGGTGAGGAGTTTCGAGTCGATGGTATTGATGCGGCGGAGCGCGGCGTAGAGGGTGGTGGTTTTTCCGGCACCGGTGGGGCCGGTGACGATGAAGATTCCGTTCGGCTTCTCGATGGTGTCGCAGATGTAGTTGTAGATGTGCGGGGTGAGGCCGAGGTTTTCGAGCGAGAGGTTGACGGAGGAGCGGTCGAGGACCCGGAGCACGACGGACTCGCCGTGGTGGGTGGGGAGGGAGGAGACGCGCATGTCGACCTGTTTTTCGCCGACCTGTTTGACGATGCGTCCGTCCTGCGGGATGCGGCGTTCGGCGATGTTCATGTTCGCCATGACCTTGACGCGGGAGATGATGGGGAGCGCGAGATGGACCGGTGGCGGTGCCATTTCGTAGAGCGCGCCGTCGACCCGGTAGCGGATCTTGAAGTCCTTTTCGAAGGGCTCGAAGTGGATGTCCGAGGCTTTTTCCTTGATCGCCTGATAGAGGACGAGGTCGACGTAGCGGATGATGGGTGCGGAGTTTGCCTCGGATTCGAGGTCGGCGGCGTTGACGCTGTCGCCACCGATTTCGAGCTGGCTGAGGATGTCTTCCATCGCCTTGCCTTCGCCGCCGTAGCACTCGTTGATTTTTTGTTCGACGAGGTAGTCCGGGGCGACGACGACGTTGATTTCGCGGCCGATGGCGAAGCGGAGGTCCTCGACGGTTTGTGGGTTGAGGGGATCGACGAGGGCGACGTAGAGGCCGGTGTTGTCGAATTGGACGGGGAGCGCGCCATGGAGGCGGGCGGTGCCGGCGGGGACGAGGGCGAGGACGGCTTCGGGCGGAGTCCAGTCGCGGAGATCGACCATGGAGGCGCCGAGTTCGGAGGCGACGATGGGCCAGACGTCGTCGCGGTGGTTGATGACTTGGAAGTCGGCGAGGATTTCGGCGATTTCTTTGCCGCTGTGGTCGACTTCGTCGATGATGTCCTGAGCGAGCGAGCGGTCGATGAGGCCGCGGGACTGGAAAAGTTCGATGAGCTGGTTGTGGTCCATGCTGGGGTTTGGAGAGGGGTTGGTGCCGTGACTGTGGTTTTTGGATTTCAGTCGGCGTCGGACATGGTGGCGTGGACGACTTCGGATCCCGAGGTGAGGCCGGAGAGGACTTTCCGGATGCCGTCTTCGCGGAGGGTGCGCATGCCGAGTTCACGGGCGCGGCGGCGGAGTTGGGTGGTGGTGAGGCCGGTGTTGACCATCTGGCGGACCTCGTCGTCAATGAGGAACAGCTCGAAGATGCCCATACGGCCGCGGAAGCCGCCACCGCGACATTTTTCGCAGCCGACGGGGCCGAGGATGGTGGCGTCCTTCATGCGTGATGGATCGAGGGAGAGGGCGCGCATTTCCTTGTCGGAGAGATTTGCCGGGGCTTTGCAGACGGGGCAGAGCTTGCGGACGAGGCGCTGGGCGAGGATGGCGCGGACGGCGGAGGCGATGAGGAAGGGTTTGACGCCGATGTCGGCGAGACGGGCGACGGCGGAGGGCGCGTCGTTGGTGTGGAGGGTGGAGAAGACCAAGTGACCGGTGAGGGACGCGTTGATGGCGATGTTGGCGGTTTCCGCGTCACGAATTTCCCCGATCATGATGATGTTCGGCGCTTGGCGGAGCATGGCGCGGAGGGCGGAGGCGAAGGTCATGCCGATGTCGGCCTTGACCATGACCTGGTTGATGCCGGGGAGTTCGTATTCGACCGGGTCCTCGACGGTGATGATCTTTTTATCGGGGCGATTGATGACGTTGAGACAGGCGTAGAGCGTGGTGGTTTTCCCTGAGCCGGTGGGGCCGGTGACGAGGAGGATGCCGTCGGGGAGGCCGAGGAGTTGCTCGAATGTGGTTTGGTCGTCCGAGAAGAAGCCGAGTTCGGGCAGGCCGAGGAGCAGTGCGGTTTTATCGAGAATCCGCATGACGATGGATTCGCCGTGGTTGGATGGGACGGAGGAGACGCGGAGGTCGACCTCCTTGTCGCCCATTTTGAGTTGGATGCGGCCGTCCTGCGGGAGGCGTTTTTCCGCGATGGACATGGTACCGCTCATCACCTTGAGGCGGGCGATGATGGAGGGCAGGAGTTTTTTCGGGTGGGAATCGACCTGCACGAGCTTGCCGTCGAGGCGGTAACGGATGCGGACGGAGGTCTCGAGCGGCTCGATGTGGATGTCGGAGGCGCGGAGGCGGAAGGCTTCGGTGAGGGTTTGGAAGACGAGCTTGATGATGGGGGCGTCAGCGCTTTCGCTACCGGCTTCAGAGTCTCCAGTGGTGATGGTGATACCGTTTCCGCCGCCGGCGGTATCGGAGGCGTCGAGGCCGTAGAATTGCTTGAGGTGCGCGTTGATGTCGCGACGGGTGGCGCAGACGAGAGTGAGTTCGCGACCGATGACGTGGGGGAGGCTGTCGAGCGTTTCGAAATCGAGCGGGTCGGCGACGGCGACGGTGAGGTAGAGTCCGTCGTCCATGAAGGGGATGCAGCGATAGCGCTTGGCGACGTCGTCCGGGATTGTGGAGGTGATGGCAGGGTCGAAGATGACGTCTTCGAGGCGGATGAAGCCGATGCCTGCGTTGGCGGCGAGGGTTTGGGCGATGGCTTCTTCGGTGAGGCTGCTGTGGGCGAGCAGGTGTTCGATGAGTGATTCGCCACTGGAGAGGGCATTTCGTGCCTGATCGAGCTGATCGGGGCTCACCATTCCGGCTTCGGAGAGCAATTCTGCAAGATAATCTTCGTTGGAAAACACAGCGCTGGAGATCTTCGTGGGTGGTTTTTTGAAAGCCTGGCGGGAAATTTCCCGTGTGGCGTGCGTCGCAGATTGGTCAAGCACGGCGGGGCTTGTCAACCAGCCACGCCGCAAGAATCCACGAAATGCGCAAATGATTGGGAGGGGGGAATGAATCGTCCGCGCAATGTAGTCACCATGGCCATCCAAGACGCGGGAGAGCGTCCGTCAGGATGGTGTGTCAGAGGCGGATGGCGAGGCGGGTTTCGCGGGTGAGGGGGAATTCCTGGGCGACGATGGCTTGGGAGCGGCGGTGGATGCCGACGAGGAGACCCACGGCGGCGAGGCTGAAGATCAGGCTGGTGCCGCCGTAGCTGACGAAGGGGAGCGGGAGGCCGTCGTTGGGGAGGACGGCGGTGGTGACGCCGATGTTCACCATGGCGGGGACCACGATGACGGCGGTGAGACCGAGTGCGAGGCAGCGGTTGAAGACATTGTTGGCCTGGCACGCGATCGCAATGCCGGCGACGGCGATGAGGGCGTAGCAGGCGACGACGCCGAGGGTGAAGGGGAGGCCGAGTTCCTCACCGACGACGGGGAAGATGAAGTCGATGTGGGCGAAGGTGAGGGTGCCGAATTTCTCCACGCCGTTGCCGAGACCGACGCCCCATGGACCGCCGTTGCCGAGGGCGAGGAGGGCGCGCCATTGCTGCATGCCTTTGTCGAGCTGATGGACCGGATTTTCGAGATCGAGCCAGGCTTGGATGCGGGACCAGCGGTTTTCGTTGTTGTAGATGTAATACGCCGCGCCGGAGATGGCGATGAAGGCGGTGGGGATGAGGTAGCGGACGCGGGTGCCGATGCAGAAGAGGACGGCGGCGGTGGCGACTGATAGAGAGAGGGCGGTGCCGACATCGGTCTCCGCGGCGATGAGGAGGATGGGGCAGGCGGCGATGGTGCCGGGGATGACGAAGCCGCGCCAGAAGGTGTGGGTTTCTGTTTGCCAGCGGGCGAACCATGCGGCGAGGGCGACGATGGTGATGATCTTCGCGAGTTCGGATGGCTGGAACTGGGGAAGGCCGGGGATTTGGATCCACCGCTTCGATCCGTAGATTTCCACGCCGATGCCGGGAAGGAAGCAGAGGGCGAGCATGACACTGACTCCGCCTAGCATGAGGAACGCATGTCTGCGAAGAAACTCCGGGGAGACGAGTGCGGCGATGATGGCGGCGATGAGGCCGACCATGACCATGATTGTCTGTTTCCGAAGAAACAGATAGGGTTCCTCGACGCCTTTCACCCAAACGCTGGTGCTGGCAAGCATGACTAGGCCGAGCGCGACGAGGGCCGCGACGGCGAGGCAGAGCAGGATGGATGAATGGCGGAGCACGAGGGGTGAGATTGTTAGATCATCATGGGATCACGAGGGTCATGCCGGTTTTCATCTTGCGTGGATCGCTGATGTTGTTGGCGCGCATGAGTTCGTCCTGGCCGACCTTGAAGCGGTTGGCGATGCGCCAGACGCTGTCGCCGGGTTGGACGACGTAGGTTTGTCCGGAAGGAGTGGCGGCGGCGGGCTCGGTGGCAACATCGGCGGAGCGGTCGACGTTCGGGCGGATCACGACGGCGCGGGGGGCGGGGGGTGAGCCGACGGGGACCGCATCGACGAGGCCATCATCCACCGGAGCGGCTTGGGTGACGGGAGCGGTAGTGGGTTGGGATTCGCGAATGGCGACGACCTCTGGAGGATCGGCGGCGACGATGCGGCGCGGCGGGATGCGCATGAGCATTCCGCTGACGACGCGGCGGTGGCCGTTTGCTTCGCGGAGTTCCGCTTCCGGCACGCCGTGTGCGGCGGCGATGGTTTCGTAGTTGTCTCCACGGCGGACGACGTAACCGTGCTCGTTGGATGAGAGGCGAGTGGACGAGGGTGGTGGTGGTGCGGGAGATTGCGCGGCCGGGGCGGGAGCGGCCTCGACTTTGGTTTCTTCCACGGGGTCGGTGGAAGAGACTGCGAAGAAATTCTCATGCGTGAACCACAGGCCGATGGCGACGATGTGGAAGAGGAAGATGATGGTGAGGTTTCGCGAGATTTTCGACGAACCGTCTTCCAATATTTCCTCCGGGTTCGCGGTGGCGGCGACGCGTTGGCGTTTCCGGGTGACAGCGCTGAGGCGGGTGAGCAGGCCCTTGGGGACGGGGCGGCGTTTGAATGGGAGGGGTTGAGGTTTCATGAGGGTGATGATGGTTAACGAAGTTGATGGACGAGGTCGCGGAAGGTGTTTCCACGTTGTTCGTAGCCGGAGAATTGGTCGAAGGATGAGGTGCCGGGGGAGAGAAGGATGGTGGAGCCGCGTGGGGCGAGGGCGCGTGCCGTTTGGACGGCATCGGCGAGTGTGGAAACGGCTTGGCTGGGGACTGCCTGTGAAAACAGATCGGCCAAGGGTCTCGCGATTTGACCGAAGGTGACGGTGGCGAGCGATTTGATTTTCAGCAAAGGCAGAACGGGTGTATAATCGAGGCCTTTTTCCTTACCTCCGGCGATCAGCACCACGGGACGTGTTTGTGAGCGAAGTGCGCTTTCGAGGGCGTGGAGGTTGGTGGCTTTCGAGTCATTGAGGTACTCGACGCCGTCGAGGGTGCGGATCAGTTCGCAGCGATGCGGAGGAGGTGCGTATCCGTGAAGGGCATCGCGGATGGAGAACATGGGGACGCCGAGCGCCTTGCAGGCGGCGAGGGCTGCCATGGTGTTCTCGGCGTTGTGGAGGCCGCGGAGGCTTGTATCGAGTTCGAGGTCGATGAGGATCTCCCCGCGATGGAGGATCTGGCATCCGTTAGAAAACCATTCGGCATCAGGATCTTCGGTGGAGAATTCGACGACGTTGGCTGCCACAGCAGGCAGGCCGGAGCCGCGGCGGATGACAGCGGTGTCGGATGCGGTCTGGTTCTCGAAGATCCGCAGTTTCGCTTTCTGATAGGCATCGACGGTTGGATAGCGGTCCATGTGGTCCGGAGCGAAGTTCAGCCAGACAGCGACATCGGGATGGAGTTGGCGGATCGTTTCCAACTGGAAGGACGAGAGTTCGAGCGAGACGGCTTGGGGCGGGTTTGGAAGCATGACCACTTCCGCGAAGGGGGTGCCGTAGTTTCCGCAGGGGATGCCGCCCATGCCGGCGTGGGCGAGAATGCGGGCGACGAGTTCGGTGGTGGTGGTCTTGCCGTTGGTTCCGGTGATTCCGATGATGTGGCCGTTGAAATATCGTGATGCGAGTTCGACCTCACCGATCACCTCCCCTGCGCCGGCGGCGAAGGCGGCGACGTAAGAGCCGTAGGTGTCGATGCCCGGGCTGACGACCAGCAGATCGCATCGGTGCGCGCGTCCATCGGCTTCGGTTGCGCAGGGGTGGCAGGCGACCGGCTCCGGCATGCCGGCGAAGCTGGCGGAATCCGCGGCATCCCAAGCCGAAACGACGGCACCTTCGCGCAAGGCGAGCGCTGCTGCGGCGCGGCCGCTGCGGCCGACTCCTAGGATGGTGACGTGTTTTCCGGTGAGAGACATGGCTTCAGGCGATCTTGAGAAGGGCGAGTCCGAACAGCGCGAGCATGATCGAAAGGATCCAGAACCGGATGATGACCTGGCTTTCATGCCAGCCTAACAACTCGAAGTGGTGATGGATGGGCGACATTTTGAAGATGCGCTTTTTGCGGAGCTTGAAGCTGCCGACCTGGAGGATGACGGACAGGGCTTCCATGACGAAGACGCCGCCGATGATGACGAGGAGGAGTTCCTGTTTGGTGCAGATGGCAGCGGTGCCGAGGGCTCCACCGATGGCGAGCGAGCCTGTGTCGCCCATGAAGACCTTGGCCGGATGGCAGTTGAACCAGAGGAAGCCGAAGCCTGCGCCGACGAGTGCCATGAGGAAGACCGCGAGTTCGCCGATGTAGCGGTTGTGCGGGATGACGAGATACTCCAAGGCCATGTAGAAATGTCCGGCGAGGTAGGCGAGGACGGCGTAGGAGAGGGCGACGGTGATGGTGCATCCGGTGGCAAGACCATCGAGCCCGTCCGTTAGATTCACCGCATTCGAGCAGCCGACGATGACCATGGCGAAGAACGGGATGATCAGCCAACCGAGATCGACCAGCGGAGACTTGAAGAGGGGGAAGCAGATCGCGCCGATGCCGACGGGTACATGGCCGAGGCGGAATCCGGCCTGACCATTGGCGAGTTGTTCGGCGGTGGCACCGAATCCGGAGATTTCCATTTTGAAGAAGATAAAGCACGAGGCGACGAGTGCGATGGTGAGCTGCCAGCCGAGTTTCGTGCGAGCGCTGATGCCGTCGGATTTCTTCTGCTTCACCTTGCGGTAGTCATCGCAGAATCCCAAAAGACCGCAGGCGGCCATGGTCACGGCGCAGACCGCGACGAAAGGGTTCATCGGGCGGGCGCAGATGAGGGTGGAGATGAGCACCGAGCCGAGGATGAGGACGCCGCCCATGGTGGGGGTGCCGACTTTTCCGCCATGGAGTTCGGCGAGTTTGTGCACCTCTTCGGCGGTGCGGATGGGTTGTCCGACCTTGTGTGAGATCAGCTTGCGGATGACGCGCGGGCCGAACATCAGCGAGAGCAAGAACGAGAGAAGTCCCGCGCAGGCGGCGCGGAAGGTGATGTATTGGAAAAGGTTGAGAAAACGGAAGGACTCGGCCCATTCGGAGCCGGCTTCGCGAGCACTCTGCCAGTAGTCGTAAATCGCGGGAAGCATCAGTGGCGGGGAAAAGCGGAGTTCATGACACGCTCGACGGTGGCGGTGCGGCTGCCCTTGAAGAGCAGGACGTCACCGGCTTTCGCTTCCGCGGCCAACCAGGCTGCGGCTTCGGCGAGATCGGGGAAGTAAGTGGCGCCGCCGGCACCTTGGGCGATGCCTTCGGCACCTTCGCCGACGGCGACGACCTTGAGGTGGCGTGCGGCGGCGAGTTCGCCGACGCGGAGGTGGGCGGCGGGTGCGTGGGGTCCTAATTCGCCCATGCGACCGAGGACGATAATGCGGCGACCTCCGTTAGAGACGGGGGTTTCTGCGAGGGTGTCGATGGCGGCGGCCATCGATTCTGGGTTGGCGTTGTAGGTATCGTCTATCAGAACGATTCCGTTATGATCGATGCGGCGGAGACGGCCGCCGGAGATTTGGGTGGAGGCGAGGCCTTCGGCGATTTCCGCAGTGGTCATGCCGAGTTTCCAGCCGACGCCAGCGGCGAGGAGTGCGTTGTTGACCATGTGGCGTCCGGCAACGGGAAGGAATACTTCGGCGGTGCCGGATCCATCGATGACGAGGGTGAATCGGGTCCCCTCCCCTTCCGCACGGAGGTTCTCCGCACGGACGATTCCACGGCCATTGCCGACCGGGACGAGGTGGGCGCGGGTGCGCTGGCGGAGGTAGTCGTAGAAATCGCAGATGGCCGGGAGGAACAGGTATCCATCGGCGGGGAGCGAGCGTGCGAGGGTGCCTTTTTCCTCGGCGATGGCTTCGCGGGATCCGAGGTGCTCGATGTGTGCGGTGCCGATGTTGGTGATGATGCCGTATTTCGGGCGGGAGATTTCGCAGAGCGGAGCGAGTTCGCCGGCGTGGTTCATTCCCATTTCCCAGACCGCGACCTCATCATCGGGCGAGGTGGCGAGAACGGTTAGAGGGACGCCGATGTGGTTGTTGAGGTTGCCGCGGGTTGCGGAAACGCGGAAGCGGCGGGAGAGCACGGCGGCGGTGAAATCCTTGGTGCTGGTCTTTCCGTTAGATCCGGTGATGGCGACGACGGGGATATCGAGTTGCTGGCGCCACCAATGGGCGAGGCGCTGGAGGGCGAGCAGCGTGTCGCGAACGATGATCACCGCGCCGCGCTCCGGTGCGGGGCCGGACCAAGCATGGACGACGGCGAGTGACGCGCCGGATTCGAGGGCGGCGGCGGCGAAGGCATCACCATCGAAATTTTCGCCGCGGAGTGCGAAAAACGCCGAGTTTTCCGGAAGTTTCCGCGTGTCGGTGGAGACGCCGGCCGAGACCAGCGCGGAGGGATCCCCGGCGGCAACCTGGGTGCCGAGGATCTCTGCGATGCGGATGGCGGTGAGCGGGTTCATCGGAGGTCTGCAATGGTCTGCGCACGGTCGCGCAGAGCTTTGGAAGCTACCTTGCGGTCGTCGAAATCGACGGTGCCGGTGGAGAAAATCTGATAGGTTTCGTGACCTTTTCCGGCGACGAGGATGATGTCACCGGAGCGGGCGGACTGGACGGCGAAGTCGATGGCTTCGGCGCGATCGGGGATGCTGCGGTGGGGGATTCCGGTCATGCCGCGTTCGATGTCTGCTAGAATGGAGAGCGGGTCTTCCGAGCGTGGGTTGTCCGAAGTGATGACGCAGGCATCGCTGTGGCGGCAGGCGGCGGCGGCCATAAGCGGGCGTTTGCCGCGGTCGCGATCGCCCCCGCAACCGAAGACGGTGATGAGGCGGCGCGGATTGAGTTCGCGCAGGGTGCGGCAGGCGTTTTCGAGGGCGTCCGGGGTGTGGGCGTAATCGACGAAAACCGTGGCACCGCCGGCGTTTCCGACCTGCTCCATGCGGCCGGGGACCTGGGGTGCGGCGGCGAGAGCGGCGATGGCTTCGCGCGGGCGGATGCCGCAGGCGCTGGCAGCGGCGATGGCGGCGAGGAGGTTGTAGACGTTGAATCGGCCGATCAGGGGGGCGCGGACGAGGAATGATTTGCCTTTGGCGGTGAGCTCGAAGTCCATGCCGCGGGCGGACTGGCGGAAATTGTTCGCGCGGAAGTCGCAATGGACGCCGAAGCCGTAGCGGATGACGGGCATTTTTTCCTTCAGGGCATCGGCGAGTTCGACTCCGTAGGCATCGTCGAAATTGATCACGGCGACCGGCTTTTTCCCGAGCGGATCGGTGGCGCGGGCGTGGAACCAATCGGCTTTCGCCTTGAAGTATGCTTCGAGGGTTCCGTGGTAGTCGAGGTGGTCCTGGGTGAGGTTGGTGAAGACGCAGGCATCGAAGCCGATGGCCCCGACGCGGTCCTGATGGATGCCGTGGGATGAGACTTCCATGGCCATGCCGCGGCAGCCGTTGTCGCGCATGCGGGCGAGGAGGGCGGTGAGTTCGATGGAGCCGGGAGTGGTGTGTTTGGCGGCCTCGGTGGTCTCGCCATCGTCTGTTAGAATGGTCCCGAGCAGTCCGGCGCGGTGCCACGAATTTTTCATCACGTGATGAATCAGATAGGTGGTGGTGGTTTTGCCGTTGGTTCCGGTCACGCCGGCCATGGAGAGATCCGCCCATGGGTGGCCTTCGATGGCGGATGCGAGTTTGGCGATGGCGGCGCGGCTGTTAGGCACATGCAGCCACGTGGCGGTTGGGTCGAGATTTTCCGGAGGAGCGGACTCGGCGAGGATGGCTTTGCACCCCGCGGCGAGGGCGGTTCCGATGAATTGGTGGCCATCGATACTGGTGCCGCGGATGGCGGCGAAGAGCATGCCGGGAGCGGCCTGACGGGAGTCTGCGGTGAGGGCGCGAATGTCCGCGTCAAGCGGTCCGGCGACCGTGACACGGGAAAGGGAGGAAGCGAGTTCGCGCAAAATCATTGGGCGGCGGCGGTGGCGAGCGGATCTGTGACGGGTTCGGTGGGTTGCAAATTCATACGGGCAGCGACCCGGGCGGCGATTTTTTGGAAGGTGGGTGCGGCCATGGAGCCGCCGCCGGGTTTCACTTCGGTGGTGCGGGGATCGTCGATCACGACGAGGCAGACGAATGCGGGATCCTGCGCTGGCATCATGCCGGCGAAGGAGACGGTGTAGCGGCTGTCGTAGTATCCGCCGCTGGGTTTGATTTTTTTGGCGGTTCCGGTTTTTCCGGCAACGCGGAACCCGGGGACTGCGGCGAGGGTGGCGGTGCCGCCTTTCTGGGTCACCGTTTCGAGTGCGGTGCGCATGAGGGCCGCGGTGGCAGGTTTCATGGCGACGGATGTGATCTCGGGCTTGAAGCTATCGACGATGGTGCCGTCATTGTGGACGAGCGCCTTGACGATGCGGGGTTTTCTAACACTTCCGTCGTGGGCGATGGCGCAGTAGGCGCTGGCCACTTGCAGGGGCGTGACCGCGAGGGCGTAGCCGTAGGTGGCGCGGGAGAAATCCATGGGGTTGCCGGTGTTGCGGACGATGCCGCGGGTTTCTCCGCTGAGCATGATGCCGGTCTTCGAGCCGAAGCCGAAGCGTTCGACGTATTCATAAAAGCGCTTGTTTCCGAGTTGTTTGGCGATCTTGTAGGCGCCGATGTTGCTCGATTTGGCGAGGATTTCCTCGAGTGTTAGATTTCCGTATGGGTGGTGGTCCGGGATTCGGATTTTGCCCTCGATGAGTACGCCGTGGTGGCAGAAGATAGTGGTCTGCGGGCGGACCAGGCCGAGATCCAGGCCGCCGGTGGTGGCGACGATCTTGAAGGTGGAACCGGGTTCGTAGCTTCCTTGGACGGCGTAGTTGAAGGTGTTGTCGAAGGTTTTTCCCAACAATCCGTCGAGGCCGATGTCCTTGCGTTCGTTGAGATTGAAATGGGGGCGGCTGGCGAGGGCGAGGACGTCGCCGGTTTTCGGGTCCAGCAGGACGACGGATCCGCCGGTGGCCTTGTATTCGGCGAGGGCGGCGTCGAGTTCCTCCTCGACGATCGACTGCGTGCCGAGATCGAGGGCGAGTTGGACGTGGAGGCCGGAACGGGGCGGGAGGAGGCTACCGGAATCGCCGGGGACGATGAGCCCGCGTTGGTCGCGGCGATGTTTGCGCCAGCCATCGCGACCGGCGAGGAAGGCTTCCATGGCGGCCTCGATGCCGAACTGGCCAACGATGCGGGTGGCTTCGTGGCCTTCGTCATCGGTTTCCTTGATCTCGCCGATGAATCCCGTGAGGTGGGTGGCGATGTCCGGCGAGGTATACCAGCGTTTGATGGCGTTTTCGAAATTGAAGCCCTGGATCCACTGTTCGTCGATGGAGGTTCGGAGGCGGTCGGCGACGTCCTCGGGGAGATCTTTGGCGATGGGCACCCACATGCCCTTGCTGTCTTCGATTTTCGCACGGAGTTCCTCGCGGCGCATGCCGAGGGGGCGGGCGAGGACGCCGATGGCGTAGGCGAGGTGTTTCTGGACGATGATGTCCGCGGTGTCGCGTGCGAGGATTTCGCCGCGCAGCGAGTGGATGCGTCGGCGGCGTGCGCCAGGATCGAGACGTTCCCAACCGGGATCGGCGCTGGCTTCCTGATAGGCGATGCCGTAGCTCGCGAGTTTGGGGTCCATCAGGTGGTTCTTGTCGACGAAGACCGTGGAAACAGGAATGCTTTTGGCGATGGTTTCCTCGTTGCGATCGACGATCATGCCACGGATGGCGGTGAGTTTCTCCGTGCGATCGAAGGCTTTTCTGGCGCTTGCCGCGTAACGCTGGCGGTCGACCAACTGGATTTGGACCAACCTGCCTGAAAGCAGACTGAGCCCGGCCACCAGGACCGAGCACAGCAGGAGACAGCGTTGTTGGAAGCTGCGGTTCACGGGGTGAGACGCGGGGTGGCGGGTGCCGGAGTGTCGGACGATGACGGGCGGATCTCTTCGGGGAGACCGACGGGGATAGAAACGAGGGCGGAGCCGGTTTCCTCTAACTGTTTCTTGATCACGAAGCGGTTCAGGAGTTGATCGGTGCGGTATTGCGTGGTCCGGATGTCGAGCTGGCATTGTTCGATGCGTGTCTCGATGGCATCGATTTCTCGGGCGACCTGGATCTGGCGGTTCTTGTAGTAGGCGTGGAGGATGCCCCCGGCGGCGGCCAATGCGGCGGCGGCGATGAGGGCGAAATACGCCGATGCGGGAACGCGATGTTCGGATTTGCGGCGGTTCATGGCGTGGGTGGCAAAAGCTGTGCGACCCGCAGTTTCGCACTGCGGGCCCTCGGGTTTCGGGAGGTTTCCTCATCGCCTGCGGCGATTGCCTTGCGGCTGAGAAGTTGATAGGCGAGGTCGGGATTGGCCCGGGGTTCCGGCCAGCCGGGATCATCGATGAAACGGCTGGAGCGGTGCTTCAGGTATCGTTTGACCATCCGGTCTTCGAGGCTGTGGAAGGTGATGATGAGGAGGCGACCGCCAGGTTTGAGAACGTGTTGGGCGGCATCGAGACCGGCGGCGAGGGCTTCGAGTTCCTCGTTGACGGCCATGCGGATGGCTTGGAAAGCGCGGGTGGCGGGGTGGGTGCGTCCGTGGCGGCCGATGGCTTGCTCGATGCAGTTTGCGAGATCGGTGGTGGTGGCGAAAAGGCGCTGGGCGCGGCGTTTTACGATGGCGGAGGCGATACGGCGTGCTTTGGGTTCTTCGCCGAATTCGAAGAAGATTTTCACGAGGTCCGCTTCCGGCCAGGTGTTGACGACATCGGCGGCGGAACGGGGTGAAGAGGGGCCCATCCGCATGTCGAGCGGGCCTTCGCGCATGAAAGAGAATCCGCGGGCGGCGGAGTCGAGTTGCCGCGACGAAACCCCGAGATCCAAAAGCAGACCATCGGCCTGTTCCCCCCTTTGGATCTCAGGGATTTCACGAAGCTGTGAGAAGTTTCCTTCCCAGGTGGTGAAACGGTTTCCGAACGAGGCGAGCCGCTCGCGCGCGTGCGTGAGAGCCTCGGGGTCGCGGTCGACGCCAAGCACGCGGGCCCCGGCTTGGAGAAACAGCTCGCTGTGTCCGCCGCCGCCGAGGGTGCCATCGATGATGAAGCGATCCGGGCCGACAGCCATCCAGTCAAACACCTCATCCGGCAGGACGGGAAGGTGATACGGATCGGAGCCGGCAGTCATGAAATGAACAGGAACCCGCACCGACAACCAGCCAGGAGCGGTGCGGGATTCCGTTTGATTCCCCACTTGGCCTGCTGTCCCGAGCGTGCCATGTGGAGCGGTTTTGGAAAATTTCGATGGCCGCGCCGACAACCAGCCAGGAGCGACGCGGACCATCGTTTTAAATAGCGAAAGAGAGACTGTCCCGAGAACTCTCTTCCGCCCAGCCAGGAAAAACTCCGGAACCCGCACCGACAACCAGCCAGGAGCGGTGCGGGATTCCGTCTGATTGATCCGCAAGCCGGCTGTCCCGAGCTTGCTTGCGGATCCATGTGAAAATGTTCCCAACTCCGACACCCGTGCGAGGGTGGCCGGGGCCACCGATGGGTGGACCGCTGCGAGTGCCGGAGTTGGTTGGGTGAACAGCATTGCTGCCGTGGGTGTGTGTGTGGGTGAATTTTAGAAAATGCCGAGGTCGTCCTCGTCATCTTGGTTGAGCTCGATGGCCAACGCCTTGGCGTGATTCGACGAGTTCCAGATTTCAAAATGCTTTTCGCGGCCGACGAGGACCACTTCGGAGTCCGGGGCGATTTCGGCCATTTCGCTGAGGTCTTTGGGAACGAGCAGCTTGCCCTGGTCGTTGATGGAGGCCTCGCGGCAAAGTGAGGCGAGGACCCCGAGCTTTTCGCGCTTCTTGCCTTCGCTGAGATTGCTCTTTTCCACGATCTCGACCCGCTCGTCGTATCCATCCTGCGTCAGGACCTTGATCATCGGCATCTCATGGGTGCGGGAGAAGAGCAGGTAGATCGTCGCACCTGGAGCCGGGCGCCACGCAGGAGTCACCGAAACCCGAAACTTCGAGTCGATGCTGTAGGGCTTGAATCCCCGGTAGCGTTGGATGGTGTTGCTCACTTGATGCGCTCAAGCTCGTCTTGAGTGAGCGAAGTACACCAGAATGCACTAAAGTGGTCAAACAGAAATTAAAGATTTTCGAACAATTGACTATCTTGCTTATTTTCAGTGATTTGCGTGTTTTAAATCGTTGAAATTTTGGGTGCAGAGATGGATTTTTTCAAAAAATTAGCGATTTCCATGACCATTTCCGAACCTAACAAAGAGCTAATTCGGGATCTTTTTAGCAAAATAAGCCCGCTGTGTACTTTTCAAGCCCACGAGTGCATCCGGTGCACTTGGGTGACCGTAAGGCGAGTTATTTGACCTCGAACGACAGTCGGGATTTGGCTTCTGGATCCTTTTCGGGGTCCGGATACCAGTTGATGGAGAAACCTTCGTAAAGGGGCTGGGCATGGCGGTTCCAAAGTTCGATGCGCGAACCCTCCGAGGCATCGAAGAAGAGCTCCTTGCCCTGATAACCGGCAAACAGGAGTTTCAAACCGGAAATCCCCTCGCCGTTGACCTCTTTGGATTTCGCGTCGCATTCTTCGAATCCGGATTGTTTGACCCGTTTGCCGTCGAGGTAGGTGATCAAGACCTCGTCGTCCTCGACCTTTTTCTCAAACGCCTTGTCGTCCTTCTTGTCGTATCGGTATACGCTGGGAACTCCGACCCGCAGGGCAAAGCGGACGGGGTTGCGGGAGAGAGTGCCTTTGTCGATCATCCGGCCGCCGACTGAAACGACGCCACGTTCGACCTCTAGGTGGACTTCGATCGAGGCATCGCCGGTGGTTTTCCCGGTGAATGATAGCTTTTCGAAGTCATCGCTGGGTTTGTCCTTGGTTTCCAGCGTGTCGATCTGGAGTTGTTTGGCGGTGGTGGCGCCGGATGGCAGAACCTCCTCAACGATGACTTGGATGGGGAGGTGGAGCAGTTGGTTGATGCGTTCGCCGCTTTTTCCCATCGGAATGATGAGTCCTTTGCCTTGGGCGGACATTCCGAACTCGAATTTTCTCGATTCGAAGGCTGCGAAGTATCCAAGCCAGGGCTTCTCGCTGAGCGCGGGCAATTCGGCTCCGGCGGTTGGCGCGAGAATCACGCTTCCGAACGCCATCAGGGCGGCAAATCCGCAGTGTTTTTTCATCGCGATCAACCAAGCGCAATCCCCCCTCCCCTGCCAGAAAAAACACGGAGTTTGCCTGCGACAAAATCACCCGGCAACTCCGCGCCCGTGGATGCATCGCGGACTCTCAATTTCCGATCAATCGCGGCGGCGCAAGATAACGCAACGTACCATGCCGGGATGGCGGGGTCAGCTGCAGGCAGGCGATGGCTCCTTTTTTGAAATCAATTGTCCCTCCGAGCGCTCCGAGACTCCACTGGACGAAGGTTGAGAAATCCGGCTCGTGCCCGACGATGGCGACGCGCTTGAAATCAGTGAAGGCGCCGAGTTCCGCAGCGATGGTCTCGGGATCCACTCCACAAGCGAGCCAATGCTGGACGACCGGTCCGGGCATGCTGGCTTGGGTGCAAAATTCGTCGGCGGTTTGGCGGGCTCGAGTCAGCGGGCTGGTGAGGACGATTTCCGGTAGCAAGTCGGCGGCCATCAACAGCCGGGCGGCCGCGCGTGACTGTACGCGGCCTTTTTCAACCAGAGCACGGGCAGCATCGCCTAACGGATGCCCGTGGTCTTCGGCTTTGCCATGACGCAGGAGGATGATTTCCATGGCGGTGGAAATGTCACATGGTCATCCCGCCATCCACCGCCAGCACCTGTCCGGTGATGTATCTAGCAGCGGGGCTTGCGAGGAAAACGACCGCTTCGGCGATGTCCTTGGTGTTGCCAAACGAACCTAACGGAATTTTGGAAATCACAGCGTCCTTCACCGATTGCGGAAGCTCGTCGGTCATGTCGGTGGTGATGAAACCGGGTGCGACGGCATTGCAGGTGACCGCCCGTCCTGCGAGTTCGCGGGCGACAGCCTTGGTGAAACCGATGAGGCCGGCCTTGCTCGCAGAGTAGTTTGTCTGCCCGGCATTTCCGATCAGGCCGATGACCGAGGCGATGTTGATGATCCGCGCGTCCTCGGCTTTCATGATGACGCGCATGAACGCTTTGACGGTGTTGAATGCGCCTTTGAGGTTGGTGTCGAGAACGGTGTCCCAATCGTCCTCTTTCATCCGCATGAGCAGGCCGTCACGCGTGACGCCAGCATTATTGACTAGGATGTTCACCGGCCCAAGCTCCGTGGTGATCCGGTTGGCCAGTTCTTGCACAGCGGCATGATCCGCAACGTCGACGGCATACGCGGTGGCGGAACCTGGATACTGCACGTTGATTTCTTCAGCCGCTTTACCACAGCTCGATTCGCTGCGGCTAACCACCGCGACTTTCGCCCCCTCCGCCGCAAGGGCTCGGGCGATTTCCTGTCCAATCCCGCGGCCACCCCCGGTGACCACCGCCGTTTTGTTCGCAAAGCGCTGCATGCCCAAAGCGTGGGGTCGCCCTTCCGATGGGTAAATCCTGAAAATCAGGAAATTCTGACACACGACCAGCCAGTTCAGCGTTTTTTCCGGCGCTTCGGCTTGGTGAACGGGCTGCCCTTCGAAGCACGGTGTTTCCCCACACGCTTCCCGGGGGCCAGCGGCGCACGAACCGGAGGCGGTGGCGGCGGCTCTTCTGCGGCCTTCTTGGCCCGCGCCGCATCGCGTTTCGCCTTGTCCTTTTCCCACTCTCTTACAGCCAATTCATGCTCACGTAGCGTAAGTTCCCACGCCTTCTTTGAGAGATAATATTCCACAAACTCCTCGTTCGCCGCCATCTCTGGCGAAAGCCTCCGTATATCATGCGGCAGCGGCGGCGGCGGCGGCTGATCCGGATCGTATTCAGGTGCGTTGCGATGCTTGCTCAGACATTTTTTCATCACATGCGCGGCCGGGTTTTTCCCGAACTTCGCCATCGTCAAGGCCCTTGCCCGGTCTTCCGACCAGAAATCTGGATGCCCGGGACCTAACAAGTGAAGATCATGATCCTTCGGCACTGTCGTCTCCAACAATTTCTCAAACTGAGCCAACTCATCATTAGTCAGCAATTTCCGCCTCCGCAAACTCGGGCGACGATCCTCATCGCTCGTCGTCATCCGGATGTAGATCTGGGAAATCGCCTCGCGCGATACGCCGTAGTCGCGGGCGATCGCAGCACGCACATCCCCCGCCTCCACGCGGCGCACAATCTCGTCCCGCTGCTCTTGAGTGAACCTGCTTTTGCGCCCCCTGCGCTCGGTCGATTCTTCGGATGATGGTTCGGGCTCAGCCATGGCCAACCCTAATTCGCCACCCGATTCCTGTGCAAGAGCGACGGATCGGCTCGCCAAACGAAACACCATTCCACAACCTCCGGCCATGCAATCACGATGGTCTGCAGCTGCATGCTGGATCGGCATCACACTCGGTCCCGCCACGGCCGAAAACCCGGTCATGCCCGGCGCGGATCCACACGCCCTAGTGACCGATGAGACCGTCTGGATTTACCCGACACACTCAAAAGGACCCGGCGCACGCTTCTTTGCCTACGAATCGAAAAACCTCTCCACCTGGACCGAACATGGCCCGGTGCTCGATTTCAAAGACCTCACTTGGATCCACAAAGATGGCAGGCAACAGGCAAACGCATGGGCACCCTGCCTCATCCACCACGAAGGGAAATACTACTTCTACTACTCCGTCGGCCCACAGAGCGCCCAATTTCCCGCGCACATCGGCGTCGCCACCGGAGCCTCTCCGGCCGGCCCCTTCGCCGACTCCGGCCAGGCCCTCCTCACCGGAGGAAACGGCTTTGAAGCCATCGACCCCTTCGTCTTTCACGATGAAAAAAACAACCGCCACCTGTTCCTCGCCGGCGGCAGCGCAGGAGCAAAACTCCGCGTATTCATCCTCGATCCCTCCCTCCTCCGCCTCGGCCGCGAAATCCCAACCGCCAACCCGCCGAAATTCACCGAAGGCCCATTCCTCCACGAACACGCCGGCATTTATCACCTCACCTACAGCCACGGCGGCTGGCGCGACGCCAGCTACTCCGTCCACCACGCCACATCCAACTCCCCGCTCGGCCCATGGACCTACCGCGGATGCATCCTGAAAAGCGACGCCCGCCACAAAGGCCCCGGCCACCACTCCATCATCCGAAAACCCGGAACCGATCAATGGCTCATCATCTACCACCGCTGGAACCACCGCGAAGGAAACGGCCCCTACCGCGGCTCCCGCAGTATCGCCATCGACCGACTCGAACACGGGAATAACGGCACCATCCTCCCCGTCGTCATGACCGATGACGGCATCACCAAAAAGTAACCCTCACTCCGGCAAAGCCAACACCGCCAGCAATGGCCGATGATCCGACGCCACCGCCTCCGCAACCACCACCGGCGGCCGCACCCCACGCAATCCACGGGTCACCACATGATCGATCTCCACCTTCGGCGCATCCGCCGGATGCGTCTCCACCGGCGATTCTTTCGCCAGTGAATTCCAAGGAGCCTGCGCGAAAACCGACAACGTCCGGCTCTCCGGCGTCGCGTTGAAATCCCCGGCCAACACCACCGGATGCGCCGACTTCAACAACGCCGCCGCCGCCACCTGCGCCTGCGCGAACTGCCGCGCCTCGTCCTGATAGTCCAAATGCACCGACGCCACCGTCACCCGCCCCATCGGCGACTCAACCGTCGCCGAAAACGCAATCCGCGGCTCCCCCTGGCTCGGCAAACGATGCACCTCCGCATCTTCAATCTCCGTCCGCGAAAGAATCGCCTGCCCATACTCCCCACCGTCATGGTCCATCGCCTTGCCGAAAGCCGAATGCATCTCCAACAAACGGCCCAACTCCGCAGCCTGATCCACCCGGCTCGAACGCCCGCAGTTCTTATCCACCTCCTGCAACAAAACCACATCCGGATTCTGACTCCGGATCACCGCCGCGATCCGCTCCAAATCATTCTTCCCGTCCATCCCCGCACCGTGATGCAAATTCCAACACAACACTCGCAACTCCTTCGGCGATGGATCGGCCTGCGCCACAAATGGCAGAAGCAACCCGGCAATCAGGCTAAGTGCTTGTTTCATGAAAACCCATACGCACACCGCATGCCGGAAATTTCCGTGCAATTCTCCACAGATGGGCGCTAGAATCACCAGCGAATCCACGTTCTACCCAAATGCCACGCGTCACGATCACCGTTCCGGACAAAAACGCCCAACCCTACCGCTTCCAACTCGACCGCCAAATCGTCACCCTCGGGCGCGGCAGCGAAAACGACATCGCCATCGACTGCGGCTCCGTTTCCGTAAAACACGCCGAAATGGTCCGCATCGAAGGCGGCTACGAACTCCGCGACGTCGGCTCCACCAACGGCATCAAACTCGAAGGCGAACGCAAAAGCGTCATCCCCCTCCGCAACGGAGCCACCGTCAAACTCGGCGATGTCGCCTTCGACTTCCAACTCTCCGACGAAGAACGCGAAGCCCTCGCCCGCGAAAAACCACCCACAGAATCCCCCATCGTCCGCGAACCCGAGGAATCCGGCGCGGAAAAACCCGAGCGCCGCCCGGAACGCAGGCCCGCACCCGTCCGACCCACCCTCGTCACCCAACAATCCAACGGCGGCTTCGGCATGGTCGTCCTCTTCTTCATCCTCGCAGCCGCAGCCTTCTTCACCGGCCTCGCCATCCGCCACAGCAAGGAAACCGGAGGCTCACTCCTCGATGCCATGGGCAACAAAGGCAAAACCCCTGCCCCAGCCGAGGAACAAGCTCCCGCCGCTCCTCCAGCCCCGGCAGCCGAGTAAACCACTCAGCCGCACCGCACTCAGCCTAACGGCTCCAGCGTGTAAGCTTCCTTCCCGTCGTTCATCTTCCAACCGGCGGCGGTGATCTCCGTGCGCAGCGCATCCGTCTTCGCCCAATCCTTCGCCAAGCGTGCCGCCCACCGCTCCTCCGCCAGCGCACGCACACCCTCCGGCACCACCACTTCCGCCGGCGCTTCCGGCAGCACGATCCCCAACGCCCGCAAAATCCGGTTCATCCCCGCCAACGCCCGCGCCGCATCCACACCCTCAAGTGCCGCTGCCTCGCGCAACCCCGTGAACAACCCGCCCAACGCCCCCGGCGTGTTCAAATCGTTCTCCAGTGCATCCCAAGCCCCCTGAAACGGCCCGAACCCAACCTCATCCAGCACCACCCCCTCCGTCACCCGCGCCGCCAGTCCCCGCGCACCCTTTGCCAACCGCTGCAACGCCTCACGCGCCGCCGTCAGCGAATCCAACGTGAAATTCAACGGCTTCCGGTAATGCGCGCCGATCAGCACATACCGCACGTCCATCGCCGTGAAGCCCTTCGCCGCCAGATCATCCAGCGTGTAAAGATTCCCCAACGATTTCGACATCTTCCCGCCATCCACCAACAAATGCGTGATGTGAAACCAATGCGCCGCGAAATCCCCGCCGCACGCACACCGGCTCTGCGCGATCTCATTCTCATGGTGCGGACACACCAGATCCACCCCACCCGAGTGCAGATCGAAATTCTCCCCCAAATACTCGTGGATCATCGCCGAGCACTCCAAATGCCACCCCGGCCTCCCCTCACCCCACGGCGACGGCCAGAAATTCGCACCATCCTCCGGCCTCCGCGCCTTCCACAGCACGAAATCCGAAATGCTATCCTTCTCGTACTCATCCGAATTCGCCCGCGCGTTCTGCGTCTTCCCCAGATCCAGCTCACGCTCCTCCAAATGCGAAAGCGCCCCATACCCCGGACACGATGCAATCCGAAAATACACCGAGCCATCCTCGGAAACATACGCGTGCCCCTTCTCCACCAACGTCCCGATCATCGCCACCTGCTGCGGAATATGCTCCACCGCCCCAGGCTCGATGTGCGGAGGCAAACACCCCAGCGCCTCGCAATCCGCATGAAATCGCTCCGTCCACTGCGCCGTGAAATCCCCCAACGCCATCCCCGCCTTCTGCGAGTCACGGATCGTCTTGTCATCCACATCCGTGATGTTCCGCACATGCAACGTCCGCATCCCGCCCGTCTCTAACACCCGCCGCATCACATCCTGCACCACGAACGTCCGGAAATTCCCGATATGCGCCGGCCCGTAAACCGTCGGACCACAGCAATAAAATCGGAACGTCGCACCATCAATCGGCCGCAGCTCGCGTTCAGTCCGGGTAAGCGTGTCAAATAACCGCATGCGCGCGGTGTAGGCCCACAACGCCCCGCCCGCAAGACAGCAAAAACACAAACCACACCGCCCGAGCTTTTCGGATTGCCCTCAGAAACGGCTCTGCTAGCTTGCGAGCGATTGTTCGGAAAAGTTTATGACAGCCGTCCTCGAACTGCCCGTGCTCGTCCTGAATCGGTTTTGGCAACCGATCCACACCTGCTCCGTCCGCAGAGCCCTCCACCTCCTCTGCCTCGGCCACGCCCAGGTCGTCCAGGTTGAGGGCGAAAACTGCTTCTGCACCCACGACCTCCCCTCATGGATCGGCCACTCCAAAAACGCCCTCGATGAGGATATGATCCACGGCGTCCGCCTCAGCCTCCGCCCACCCAAAGTCCTCGTCCTCGCCATCTACGACAAACTCCCACGCCTCGAAGTCAAATTCACCCGCCGCAACGTCTTCCTCCGCGACCAATTCACCTGCCAATACTGCGCCAAAGTCCTCCCGGAAGCCCAACTCAACCTCGACCACGTCCTCCCGCGCGACAAAGGCGGACGCACCACCTGGGAAAACATCGTCACCTCCTGCGTCCGCTGCAACACCCGCAAGGCCAACAAACTCACCCACGAGGCCAACATGCACCCACTCCGCAAACCCATCGCCCCACGCTGGCGCCCACTCTTCGGCCTCCACGAAAACGGCCTCGGCGACGAAAGCTGGAACCACTTCCTCAAAGTCGAACGCACCGACGTCCGCCTCAGCGCCTGAGCCCACAAACGCCTGAGCGCCCCCGCCTCGTCACGGCACCCGGAAAAACTTCTTCTCGGACACCGGATACGTCGGATCCGCCACCAAGGTCCCCGGCGGAATGTTTCTAACATCCACCAACTTGTTATTGAACGGACTGAACACAAACCCCTCCTTCCCCGGCACCGCCTTCGCCACATGAAACGGCGCCCCATCACCACCCGCTCCACCACCACGGATTGGCCGACCCGTCGCATCAATCATCTCCAACGTCAGCACCCGATAAAGAAACTCCCCGTCCCGCGCATCCACCAAGGAAATCTGCGCCTCTCCATCATTGAAAACCCCATACACCGTATCCTGCGCATACGGCTGCGGATGCCCTTCCGGCCGATACTCCACCGTATCCCGCGACAAAATCGAAAGCCCCATCAACTCCCCCTCCAGATTCATCCGCTGCCCCGTCCAACCCTCCGGATGCGTGTTGATCACCTCAATGTCCGCCTCCTGCTGCTGCCGCATCGTCACACTCGGCATCGTCATCACCTCCACCCCCTCCTTGCCCGCCAACCCCTGCACCCTATCTAACAACTCCGCACCCCTCGCCGCCACCACCTCCTCATCCAACGCCTCATCCGCATGGATCAACTTCATCGTCGCCTTCAACTGGATCGGCTTCCTATCGAAAATCTTCGCCTCCACCCGCGCCAGATCCGCCCCGGAACCCTGCACCGTCAAAACCGCCTCGTTCTGGGAAAACGTCACTTTCCCCCCATCCCGCACAACCCCCATCGCCTCTAACATTTCACCGGGATCGTCCGAAGGAACCATCCCCAGCCGCCTCAACTCATCTCCCAGCTTCGTCCTGAAATCCGGCGACACCCGGAAAGTCCGCGTCACCCCTTCATCCACAGCCGGCAGCGCCTCAAACGAAACCACCAACCCATCCCCCACCACCTCATACCCCGCCAACCGCGCGATCAACTTGAGCACCTCCTCGAAGTTCCCCTGCTCGATCGAAAACGAAATCCGCTCATCCCCCTCCGGCACATCGAACTCGAACACCAGCCCCTTCGTCCGGCTCTGCCGGCACGCATCCTTGTAAGCCGCTGTTAGAATCCGGATCGCCCCCTTCAGCGAAACCTCCCTGCCCTCCACCAGCGGCAGCATGAAATCCCCCATCTGATCCACATCATGCTCCGTAAGCGGAATCGCCTCCCGCTCGGTCATCCCCCGCCCCGCCCCACTCCGCGGCCCCTCCGGCGTTTCCACCAAACCCTCGCGCCCACCCCGCTCCCTCGTTCCCACCGACGCACCACTCTCCCCCGCGGTTTCCTCTCGCGGCCACAAAATGACCAGCAGCGCAAGCACCACTAACATCCCGATTCCCATCCGCAAATGATTCATCTTCATGAGTTTCCCTCAACCACTAGGGAAATACCCGATTCACACAACATCAAAAACCAAACGCCCTCCCCAGGGTCCCTCCATTAGGGAGAGGGCGGCATGTTGATTTCTAACAGATCTGTACACACCATCTGGTATGTTCAGATTCCCTGAATGCCCAGAAATCCAAACAAAGTCGACTATTCCGGTGGTTTCCCTGAAGGTTTTGAGG
>SXGQ01057035.1_pt1 | contig 28419 bp, 24 predicted proteins | sample 3178371 | NCBI WGS metagenome assembly SXGQ01 (sample SAMN11356859, study PRJNA531348) | freshwater metagenome | isolation source: freshwater sample F1-20 | place: China: Fuxian Lake, Yuxi | collected 2017-12-25 | reverse complement strand
GCTACGACTGGAAGCTCGTCGGCAAAAAAGAAATGATCGTCCCCTACAACTCCTACAAGTTGCACAGCGATTCGCTGAAATACGCCGACATCCTGAAACCCCTTCACATCAACCAAGACCTCGCTCGCTACGAACTTCACCGCGTCTGGGTTGTCGAGGCCACGCTCAAGCCCGGCGCCGCTCATATCTACAAACGCCGCACGTTCTACGTCGACGAAGACAGCTGGCAGATTCTCGCCGTCGACCAATACGACTCCCGCGACCAGATGTGGCGCGTGTCCGAGGCCCATTGCATCAATTATTACGATGCGCAAACGTTCTGGAGCACCCTTGAAGCCCACACCGACCTCGTCGCCGGCCGCTACCTCGTCGTCGGCTTGGACAACGAAAATAAAATGTATGATTTCAGCGCGAAGCGCACGCCCGTCGACTACACCACTGACGCGCTCCGACGCGACGGCGTCCGGTAAAGTGTAGGGCGCGTCTCCGACCCGCCCTTTAGCGCCGCCCGATCTCCGTCCCGCGCTTCATGTCTATTCGTTCACTCACGCGATTGAGCCCGATGTCCCCATCGGGCTTTTTCGTTGTCGCCCTCCTCGTCGCCTTCCTTCCCACCCCGCTCCGCGCCTCCATCCCGCTCACATCTGCCCCAAGAATGCTGCTCTTGGCCGGCACCTACGCCGGACCGACCTCCGTCCTCGCCGTCGGCGAACGCACCACTATCCTCCGCTCTGCTGATTCCGCGGGCACGTGGCGCCCGGCCGCCGTCCCCGCCACCCTCTCCGCGACACTCACCGGCATCACCGTCGCCCCCGACGCTCTAAAGGGTTGGGCCGTCGGCCACGACGCACTCATCCTCGCCACCTCGGACGCCGGCCTCACCTGGCGAAAATCGTGGCAAGGCGACGACCTCACCGCCTCGTTTCTCGACGTCCTAGCCCTCGATGACCGCCACGTCATCGCCATCGGCGCCAACGGCCTTTGCCTGGAAACCCGCGACGCCGGCGCCACCTGGCAGCGTCGCAAACTCATCGACGACGATCTCCACCTCAACCGTCTCACCCGCGGCCCCACTGGCACCCTCTACATTGCCGGCGAAAGCGGCACGTTGCTCCGCTCCGTCGACTCCGGGGCTACGTGGCAACCGATCGAGTCTCCTTACGACGGTTCCTTCTACGGTATCCTCCCGCTCGGCCCGACCTCCCTCGTCGCCCACGGTCTGCGCGGCCGCATTTACCGCTCATCCGACGACGGCCGGGTTTGGGAACTCGTTCCGCTCGCCGACCGCGTGCTGCTGGCCGCCGCCATTAAACTTAAAAACAACCAACTCCTCTTTGCCGGCCAAGCCCGCGCCTTTTTTACAAGTCGGGACGGCGCGCGCTCCATCGCGCCGCTCAATGTTCCTTTCACCTCCGCCCTCGCCGCCCTGTTGGAGCTGCCCGACGGTCGCATCCTCGCCTTGGGCGAAGGCGGCGCCACGGTCTTCGACGTGACCGCCTCTCCCGCCACGCCATGACCGAACGTTTCGCTACTTGGCTCTTTCGCTGGCGCACTCCCTTGCTCATCGGCTTTGCGCTGCTCACTGGCGTGATGGCGTGGTTCGCCGCCCAACTTCGCGTCGATGCGAGTTTCAACAAATCGCTTCCCCTCGACCACCCCTACATCCGCACGTTCACCAAACATCAGGCCGAGTTCGGCGGCGCCAACCGCGTGCTCATTGCGCTCGTGCCGGCCAAAGGTGATATTTTTACCCCTGAGTTCTTCGCCACGCTCAAGACCGTTACGGACGAGGCCTATTACGTCCCTGGCGTCGACCGCTCCCAAGTCCAGTCGCTCTTCACGCCCAACGTCCGCTTCATCGAAGTGGTCGAAGACGGTTTCGCCGGCGGCAACGTCATCCCCGCCGAATTTACTCCAACTGCCGATGGCTTCGCCAAAGTCCGCGAAAACATCATCAAGTCGGGAAAACTCGGCCAGCTCGTCGCCAACGATTTCACCGGCGCCATCGTTTCCTCCTCGCTCCTCGAAATTGACCCCGCCACCGGCGAAAAACTCGACTACATCAAAGTCTCCGCCGCCCTCGAAAAAATCCGGGACCGGGTCACCGCCGATTCCAAGGGTGCCGTTTCCGCCCACATCATCGGGTTCGCCAAAGTCATCGGCGACATCGCTGACGGCGCCCGCGGCGTCATCACACTTTTTGGCATTTCCATCCTCGTGACCGCACTCCTCGTCTGGCATTATGCCGGCCGCTGGAAACTCGCCCTCGCGCCCGTCCTTTGCTCCCTCATCGCCGTCATCTGGCAGCTCGGCACCCTCACCGCTCTCGGCTACGGCGTCGATCCGTTTTCCATCCTCGTGCCGTTTCTCGTCTTTGCCATCGGCGTCAGCCACGGGGTTCAGAAAATCTGTACGTTTCGCAACGAGATCTTTCTCGGCCACGACGGACCCACCGCCGCGCGCAACGCTTTCATCGGCCTCTTCGTCCCCGGCATGGTCGCGCTTTCAACCGATACCATCGGCTTCCTCACGATGCTCGTCATCAAAATCGAGACGATCCACGAGCTCGCCATCACCGCCAGCCTCGGCGTCGGCGTCATCATCATCACCAACTTTTTCCTTCTCCCCATTCTGCTTTCGTATCTCCGCCTGCCGAAAAGCTACGCCGACTGGGTCACCCGCCGTCGGGCGCGCACTGACCGTTTTTGGACTTGGCTTGCCCGCAGTCTGCGCCCCCGACCCTCCATCGCCATCACCGTGGGCTGCCTCGCTCTCGGCGTCTGGGCTTGGTTCAAGGCCGGCGAGATTCGCATCGGCGACACCCATGCCGGCGTCCCCGAACTTCGTCAGGATTCCCGTTACAACCGAGACAGCCGGCTCATTACGGAGAAATTCAGCATCGGCGTCGATATTCTCTCCGTCATCGTCGAGACGATCCCCAACGGTTGCGTCGATCACGAGGTCGTCACCCTGATGGACAAATTTGAGGGCCACATTCGAGAGGTCCCCGGCGTCCAATCAGTCGTCTCGCTCACCTCGGCGGCCAAAGTGATCAACTCCGGTTTCAGCGAGGGCTCGCTCAAATGGCGCACCCTGTCCCGCCAGCCCCAGACGCTGGCGCAGTCCGTCTCGCCCATCGAGACCTCCACCGGCCTGCTCAACGCCGATGCCTCGGTGATGCCCGTCCTCATTTTTCTATCGGACCACAAAGCCGAAACCCTCCGCGCCGTCACCGATGCGGTGAAAAAATTCGCAGCCGAGAACCCTTCGCCCAAAGCCAGCTTTCTCCTCGCCAGCGGCAACGCCGGCGTCATGGCTGCGACCAACGAAGTCGTCGCCGCCGCCGAGCGGCCCATTCTCTACTGGGTCTTCGGCGCCGTGATCGCGCTCTGCCTGATTACCTTCCGCTCCCTCCGCGCCACGCTTTGCATCATCGTTCCTCTCGCGATCGTCAGCTACCTCGCCTATGTGGTCATGGTCTACTTGGACATCGGTCTCAAAACGTCGACCCTTCCGGTCGTTGCCCTCGGCGTTGGCATCGGCGTTGACTACGGCATCTATCTTTTCGCCCGGCTCGAGTCCGCCCTGAAAAACGGCGAGTATTTCGAAGATGCGATGATCATCGCCTACAAAGATACCGGTGCCGCCATCGTCTTCACCGGCCTCACCCTCGCGGTCGGCGTAAGCCTCTGGGTCTTCTCCGATCTGAAATTCCAAGCCGACATGGGCATCCTCCTCACTTTCATGTTCGTCGTGAATATGGTGGGCGCCATCATCCTCCTCCCGGCGATGGCCCGCTGGTTCTGGCGCCATCACAACGGACCCACCGCGGCCCCTTTTTCAATCCGCAAGTAACCCGGCGCCCTGCGCCGTCCGATTACGCCCACGCCCGCCTTTATCATGTTCACGCGCCTCCTGCTCGTTACCATCCTCATCGGCCCCGCGTTAGCGGCCGAGAACCCCGACTGGTCCGTCTATCTCGGCGATAAGCAGCGCTCGCTCTACTCTCCGCTCGCCCAAATCAACCGGGCCAACGTCGACCGGCTCGCCGTCGCGTGGACCTACGACACCGGAGAAAAAGGCGAATACCAGGCCAACAACCTCATCATCGGCGGAGTCCTTTACACCGCCACCCCAAGCCGGCGCGTCATCGCGCTCGATGCCGCCACCGGACGCGAACGCTGGATTTGGGACCCCGCGCAAACGCCCGCCGGCGCCGGCGGGCGACGCCAACGTGGCCTCGTCTTTTGGCAAAACGAGACCGGCGGTGAGCAGCGTCTCTTCACCGCCGTCGGCAATTTCCTTTTCGCCCTAGATCCCGCGACCGGCCGCCCCCTGCCTGATTTCGGCACCGCCGGCGCGATCCCGCTCAGTTTCGCATCCGAGACCGAAGGCACCCATCGCGTCGGGCTCAACACCCCCGGCCTCACCTACCGTGATCTGCTCATCGTCGGCGGCTTCGGCGGTCCCGGCGCCGTCCGCGCCTTTGATGTGCGCACCGGCGCCCGCCGCTGGATTTTTCACCTCATTCCGCGCCCAGGCGAAGTCGGCCACGATACCTGGCCGGCTGACGCCTATAAAACCGCCACCGGCGCGATGCCGTGGTCCGGCCAATCGCTCGACGAGGCCCGTGGAATTGTCTACGTGGCCACGAAAACCGCCGAACCGGATTTTTACGGCGCCGACCGCCTTGGCCAAAATCTCTTCGCCAACTCCCTCGTCGCCCTCGACGCGGCCACCGGAAAACGCCTCTGGCACTATCAAATCGTTCACCACGACCTACTCGACAAGGACCTGCCGTGCGCCCCGATCCTGCTCACCGTCACGCACCGCGACAAAAAAATCGACGCCGTCGCCCAAGGCACCAAGCACGGCTACCTCTTTGTTTTCAATCGCGTCACCGGCGAGCCGCTCTGGCCGATCGAGGAAAAACCCGTGCCCGCCTCTACCTTGCGCGGCGAACACGCATGGCCGACCCAGCCGTTCCCCACCAAACCCGCCCCGCTCACCCGCCAAGCTTACACCGAGGCCGACGTTTCCACGATCTCCCCGGAGGCGCGCGCCCTCACCACCGACCGCATCCGCATCTCGCCCAATTTCGGCCCTTTTCCCGCGCCCAGCCTTACCGAGACGATTATGTTTCCCGGCTTCGACGGCGGCATGGAGTGGGGCGGCGGTGCCGTCGATCCCGCCGGCGTCTACTACGTCAACGTAAACGAGATTCCTTGGTTGCTCCAGATGGTGGAGACGCGCCGCCCCGACGGCACCCCGCTCCCGCGCGGCGAGCGCGACTACCTCGTCCACTGCGCCGCCTGCCACGGCATCGACCGCAAGGGCCTCCCCGCCGCCGGATTCCCATCCCTGCTCGACATCGAGAAACGCCGCACGTCCGCCGAGATCGCGCACATCACCCGCAACGGTTTCGGCCGGATGCCCGCCTTCGACAAAATCCCCGAGCCACAACGCGAAGCGCTCCTCGCTTACGTGCTCGGCCAGCCGGCGGCATCCGCGAGCGGACGGCCCGACGAAGCGTCCGCGAAAAAATCCAACGACAAAACTCCGCCCTATGCCTTCGGCGGTTTCCGCCGCTGGACTGATCAGGCCGGTTACCCCGCGATCAATCCGCCGTGGGGCACACTCAACGCCGTCGATCTCAACACCGGCGAGCTCAAGTGGAAAGTGCCGCTCGGCGAATACCGCGAGCTTTCCGCCAAAGGCATCCCGCCCACCGGCACCGAGAACTACGGCGGCCCCGTCGCGACCGCCGGCGGTCTGCTCTTCATCGCCGCCACGGCCGACGAGACCATCCGCGCCTTCGACCAGACTACGGGCAAAATTCTCTGGCAGGCGCCGCTCCCGTTCGGCGGCAACGCCACTCCGAGCACCTACGCCGTCGCCGGCCGCCAGTATGTTGTGATCTCGGCCGGCGGCGGGAAATCCGGCCGCCCCGCCGGTGGCATGATCGTCGCCTTCGCTTTGCCTTCGCCCTGATCGAAGCCATTCGCCGGACCAGCCCGCACCTCCGCCCGCGTCCTTTCCAGTCTCGTCAACTCCTGCGGCATTATCTCATCGTCGTTCCCATGTCCGACGAGCCCACGCCTTCCGCGCCCGACTCCGCTTTCCTCACCCCGAGCCAACGCCGCACCGTCGGCTTCACCCTCACCCTCGCCGCCGTCTTCGGTGCCATCGCCCTGATCATCGGCGGGGTCATCGTCCTCGGCCGCATGGTCAGCTACTTCTCCAGCGTCCTCTGGCCTCTCGCCGTTGCCGGCGTCCTCGCCCTCATTCTCCGTCCGATCGTCGATCTGTTTGTCGGTCGGCTCAAACTTCGCCGGCCCGCTGCGGTCACCTTGCTCTACGGCTTGGCCTCCCTCGTTTTCGCGGTTTTTCTTCTTTTGCTCCTCCCGCCCCTCATCGACCAACTGCTCACCTTTATTACTTACGTCCCGACGCTCTGGGCCAACGCGGGAAACTTCATCGAACGCAACTACCCTGACTGGGTCGCGCTGGCCCAACGCCAACTCGCCAACCCCACCGTCCGCCAGCTCGCCGACGCCGCCTTGGTCGAAGCTCGTGGCCTGCTCTCCCACACGCTCCCGTCGCTCAAAGCCGCTGGCGGTGGCCTGCTCGGCGTCGGCGCTTTTGCCGCCAACATCGCCCTCATTCCCGTTTACCTCTTCTTCTTCCTCCTGTCGTCCGGCGAGCCCACCCGCCACCTCCGCAACCAACTCCCGTTTCTCAAATCTTCGCTGCGCGAGGACCTCGTTTTCCTCGTCCGCGAATTCATCGGCATCGTCGAATCGTTTTTCCGGGGCCAACTGCTCATCGGCCTCATCATGGGCGCCCTGCTCGCCGTGGGCTTCACGCTCATCGGCCTCAAATTCGGCCTCGTCATCGGGCTCTTCGTCGGAGTGCTCAACATCGTGCCCTACCTCGGCAGCATCATTGGCATCGCGATCACGCTGCCGCTCGCCTTCCTCCAGCCCGCCGGCGGTTGGCAACTCGTCGCCCTCGTCGTCTTGGTGAAGGTCATCGTGCAGACAATCGAGGGCTGGTTCCTAACCCCAAAAATCATGGGCGAGCGCACCGGCCTGCATCCGGTAACCATCATCGTCGCGATTTTCTTCTGGGGCACTGCCTTCGACGGCATCCTCGGCATGTTGCTCGCCATCCCGCTCACCGCCTTCTTCGTGACCGCCTGGCGCCTCGCAAAGCACAAATATCTGCCGGCCTGATTTCGGTGTCATTGCGAGGAGAGCAACGACGCGGCAATCCAGCACTCTTGTTACCATGCCCCACGACCCCGCGCCTCCAGCCGAATGCGCCCAGTGTGGCGCGGACATCCCGCCCCGCGCCCACGCCTGCCCCGGCTGCGGCACCGATGAACGCACCGGCTGGCGCGAGCAGTCGGTCTACGACGGGCTCAACCTCCCCGACGAAGACACCGACAACGACCCGCGCTCCGCCGCCCGCAGCTCGCGCCCGCGCGACCGCCTCGCGTGGTATTGGGTTCTCACGATTGTTGCCGTCCTGCTGCTACTGATTGTATCCGCTCTCGGTCTCCGGTGACCGCGGTCGGTTAGTCAAACCACTCGTCCCTCGGATCGAACGCCGGCACCGGGATGTTCACGATTCTCATTTTTCCCACCGCGCGATGCCGACACCCCGGCTTGATAAAAATCGATGTCATCGGCTTCACCGGAATCATTTCGCCGTCGAGTTCCATGAACCCCTCGCCCTCGAGGATCAGATAAATTTCCGTCAGCTGTTTGTGATAATGCGTCCGAGCGTCGCTTTGGATATCCACGAGGTGGATCGTCGCGGTGGTGTTCTCCGGCGTCGCAAACCCCCGCCGGGCGAAACCACAAGGACACGCGACTGCCGGCACCGCATCCAGCTGTGTGATCATATAGTTCTTTGCACCGGCGTCGGCGGTCGTTGCAGGAGTAACGGAGTTGGCGAGCGTCGACATAGTTTTGAAAAACAGACGGGGGGCTGCGGCTGAGGGGCATCCAAGCGAATTTCACCCGCCCGCCTAGCCAAAATTCCACCGCTCCCGCTTGCACCCGCCGGGAACCTCCCCGTCTTCTTCCCGCTCTGCGAACCTATGTCCTGGGATGTCCAATTTCTCTCCGGAAGCCTTTATCTTCCCCAAATCGATTGGTGGCTCGACGCCCACCACCCGGCGCCGCGCTCGTTCGTCTCGCACGCGCACTTTGATCACCTCGCGCCTCACCGCGAAATTCTCTGCTCCACCGGCACCGCCCGCCTCATGCGCGCCCGCATGCCCGGCGAGCGCATCGAGCACATCCTCCCGTTTGAGCACACCGAGCAACTCACGACCGACACCACCGTCACGCTTTACCCCGCCGGCCACATCTACGGCTCCGCTCAATCCCTCCTCTCGCACCCCGACCACGGCCGGCTCCTTTATACCGGAGATTTCAAACTCCGACCCGGTTTCTCCGCCGAGAAATGCGCCACCCCCCGCGCCGACGTCCTCATCATGGAGACGACCTACGGCCTGCCTCACTACGTGCTCCCACCCACGGCCGACGTCCTTGCTGCCATCGTCGCTTTCTGCCGCGAGGCCATCGCCGACGGTGAGACGCCCGTCCTTTTCGGCTACAGCCTCGGCAAGAGCCAAGAGATGCTCTCCAGCCTCGCCGGCGCGCAACTACCCGTGATGCTTCATCCGCAGACGCTCCGCCTCACGCGCGTCTACGAGGAACTCGGCCTCACCTTCCCACCCTATCGCGAATTCTCCGCCGAAGAAGTCACCGGCCACGTCGTCATCTGCCCGCCACAATCGCGCACCTCCGCCTTCCTGAAAAAAATCCCCGCCCGCCGCACCGCCATGATCACCGGTTGGGCCCTCGATCCGGGCGCGATCCATCGTTACCAATGCGACGCCGCCTTCCCCCTCTCCGATCACGCCGACTACGCGGACCTCCTGCGCTTCGTCGAACTCGTGCAACCCACCCGCGTGCTTACCCTCCACGGCTTCGCCCGCGAGTTTGCCGCCACCCTCCGCGACCGCGGCCTCGAAGCGTGGGCGCTCACCCACCACAACCAACTTGAGCTCCCCCTTCCGAAACCGGGGCGCGTTGTGCCTCACGCGCCGTCTGCCTCGCCCGCGACCGCCACCGCCGTCTGCCCCACCGCCTCCGACTCCTTCCACGCCTTCGCTGCCCTCGCCAACGAGCTAAAAGATACGCCGGCACGCCTCGATAAAACCGAAAAACTCCGCGCCTTCTTCGTCACGCTCGGTCCGATCTCAACCGACGCCGCCGCCCTAGCCGCCCTTTACCTCACCGCGCGCCCCTTCCCCCAAAGCTCCGCGCTCACGCTCAATCTCGGCTGGGCGCTCATCAAGCGCGCTCTCCACGCGCTCTCCGGTCTCAACGAAGCCGACTACCGCGCGGCTTACCAACGCTTCCCCGACGCCGGCGATGCCGCCGAGGCCGCGCTGAAAAGCCGTACCACGCCCGCGCCCTTTCCCCTCGTCGCCGCCGGTGAATTCCTCACCGCCCTCGCCACCACCCGCGCGCCCACCGCGAAACTCAGTCTGCTCCAATCCCGCCTCGGTACCCTCACGCCCGTCGAAGCAAAATTTTTGATCAAGCTGCTCCTGGGCGATCTCCGCATCGGCCTTAAAGACAGTCTCGTCGAAGACGCCCTCGCCGCCGCTACCGGCCAGCCGGTCGAACTCGTCCGCGAGGCCCACATGCTCTGCGGCGACCTAGGCACCGTTACCCGTGCCGCTTTTTCCAATTCGCTCACCTCGATTCAACTCCGGGTTTTCCAGCCCGTCCAGTTCATGCTCGCCAGCCCCGAGCCCTCCGCCGACGCCATCCTCGCCCGCCTTCCCGCCCCCGTCTGGCTCGAAGAAAAATACGACGGCATCCGCTGCCAGCTCCACAAATCCGGCGACCGCGTCGAACTCTACTCGCGCGATCTCCACCGCATCACCCCGCAGTTCCCCGACCTCGCCCGCGCCGCGCTCACCTTGCCCGCCGACTGCATCCTCGACGGTGAACTGCTCGCGTGGAAGGACCATCGGGCGCTCCCCTTCGCCGAACTCCAAAAACGCCTCGGCCGCACCGGCGGCGACGACTTCTTCCTCGGCGCCGAAATCCCCGTCGCCTTCTCCGCTTACGACCTCCTCTGGCTCAACGGCGCTTCCCTTCTCAAATCCCCCCTCACGTCCCGCCGCACCGCTCTGGCGTCCCTCCTCAATCAAGAATCTGAAATCGAGACTCGAAAATTCCTCCTCGCCCCCACCACCGCCGCCCACACCGCCCTCGACATCGAAGCCGCCTTTCTCGCCGCCCGCGCCCGCGGCCACGAGGGCCTCATGGCCAAAGACCCCGCCAGCCTCTACACGCCCGGCCGGCGCGGCCTCGCTTGGCTCAAACTCAAAAAAGCCTACGCCACACTCGACGTCGTCGTGGTCGCCGTCGAATTCGGCCACGGCAAACGTCGCGACGTCCTCAGCGATTACACCTTCGCCATCCGCGACGAAACCGAGGGCAACCGCCTGCTCACCGTTGGCAAAGCCTACTCCGGACTCACCGACGCCGAGATCGCCACGCTCACCGCCCACTTCCTCGAAACTACCACCGAGCTGAAAGGCCGCCTCCGCCGAGTCATCCCCGACACCGTCCTAGAAATCGCCTTCGACAACATCCAGCCGAGCGCCCGCCACGAAAGCGGCTTCGCCCTCCGCTTTCCCCGCATCGCCCGTATCCGCCCCGACAAAACCCCCGCCGAAATCGACACCCTCGCAACCTGCCGTCGCCTCGCCGGCGTCCCGTGATTTCGCATCCTCTCCGTAGCCCTGTCCACCCGTGTTCATCTTTGGGTAAACAATGACTGATCACGTCGCCATCACCGCACCCGCGCCCACCGAGCCCCAGCTCTTCTCTGCTCTGCACCCCGGGCTCGCCGCTTGGTTCGCGCAGCGCTTCACCCACTTCTCCCCTGCCCAACGCGCCGCCGTCCCCGAAATCCTCGCCGGCCACTCCACGCTTCTCTCCGCTCCCACCGGCAGCGGCAAAACCCTCGCCGCCTTCCTCGGCGTCTTCGACTATCTCGCCAAGCTCCACGCCGCCGACGCCCTGCCCAACGGTATCGTCGCCGTCTACATTTCCCCGCTCCGCGCCCTCGCCTACGATCTTCAGAAAAATCTCCAGCAACCGCTCACTGAGCTTGGCTGGGACTGGCTGCGCATCGGATCGCGCACCGGCGATACTCCCGCCAAAGACCGCGCCGCCCAGAAACGACGACCGCCCCACATTCTCGTTACCACGCCCGAGAGCCTGACGCTCCTCGTGAGCCAACCGTCGTGGACGCCCGTCTTTCGCCACACCCGCTTCCTCATCATCGACGAACTCCACGCCCTCGCCGAAAACAAACGCGGCTCGCTCCTCATGGTCACCGCCGAGCGCCTCGAAGACCTCGTCGCCGGCCCGACTGCCACGGACACCGCAGATCGCCCCACTGCCGTCCTCCGCATCGGCCTCTCCGCCACTGTCGCCCCGCTCCCCACCGTCGCCTCGTTCCTCGTGGGCCCCACGCGCTCCGCGCGCATCGTCGAAATCGCCCAGCGTAAACCTGCCCGCATCGAAGTCTTCTCCCCGCTCGACCGCCGTGCCTATCCGCCCGCCGGGCACACCGCCGCCCGCGTCCTGCGCCAACTCGCCACCTTCCTCGGCCAAACCCGCACGACCCTCATCTTTACCAATACCCGCAGCGCCGCCGAATCCATCGGCCTGCGCCTCAAGCAACTCCTGCCCGAGCTCGCACCGTTGATCGAGGTCCACCACGCCTCCATCGATCGCTCCGTGCGCCTCGAGGTCGAGGACCGCCTGAAACGCGGCGAACTCCGCGCCGTCGTCTGCTCCTCGTCTCTCGAACTCGGCATCGACATCGGCTCCATCGACACCGTCGTCCTTGTTTCTGCGCCCAAAGGTGTTGCCCGCGCCCTCCAACGCATCGGCCGCTCCGGTCACTCGATGGACCGGACCAGCCACGGCGTGCTCGTCGCAACCAACATCAACGACCTCGCCGAGTGCGCCGTCACCGCCTGCATGATGGACCGCCGCGAACTCGAGCCCGTCCGCATCAACGAAAATCCCGTCGACGTCCTCGCGCAGTCCCTCGTCGGTCTTGCCGTCTTCGCCAGTGTCACGCCCGAGGCAGCCTTCGCGCTCGTCCGCCGCACGTTCCCATTTCGCACCCTCACCCGCGAAACCTTCGACCGGGTCCTCCGCTACCTCGACGGCGGCGGCGTCTCCCTCGAACGCGCGTACCGCGACACCTTCGGCAAGGTCATCATCAATGCCGAGGGCCACCTCGCCCATCCGCGCACGCGCACCACCCGCGATTACTTTCAAAACATCGGCACGATCTCCACCGAGAGCATGATCACGGTAAAAGTCGGCCGCCGGAATCTCGGCCAGCTCGAAGAATCGTTTCTCAAGCGCATGAAGCCCGGCGATGTCTTCGTGCTCAACGGCCGCGCAATCCGCCTCGTTTCCACCTCCATCCTCAGCGCCAAGGCGGTCGCCGCCGACGGCTCCCTGCCCACGGTCCCACGTTGGGGCGCAAAGATGCCGCTCGCCAGCGGCCTCGGCGACGAAGTGATCCGCCTGCGCACCGCCGTCTCCAACCTCCTCGGTAGCTCCAGGGCCTCCGGCACCCGCGTAGCCGCCGCCCACCAATTCCTCCGCGACCACTACGCCCTCACCGACGCCAACGCCACCGCGCTCATGGAGCATTTCTCCCTGCAAGCCGAGGTCTCGGTCATCCCCACGTCCGCGTTTTTTCTCATCGAGCTCTACCGCGATCCCCGCTCCGACCTGCTCCATTATTTTTTCCACTCCCTTATCGGCCGCAGCGCCAACGACGCCCTCTCCCGCATCGTCGCGCAACGCGTTCAAGCCACCCGCGGCGGCAACGCCCTCGTCACGATCGACGACTACGGCTTCCTCCTCACGTTGAAACCGTTTCAAGCCCTCGACACCGCCGAGGACTGGCAAGCACTCTTCCGCCGCCACGGTGCCGAGGTCGACCTCAGCCTCGCCCTCGCCGAAAGCGAACTGGTAAAATGGCAGTTCCGCAGCGTCGCCCAAACCGGCCTCATGGTCCCCCGCCGCACCCGCGGCGCCGAGCGCGGCGCACGCACCCTCCAATGGAGCTCCGAAATCATTTTTGAAGTTCTCCGCAAATATGAACCCGACCACCCGCTCCTCGCCGAGGCCTACGCCGAGGCCACGCTGCGCTTTCTCGATCTGCCCCGCGCCGTGCGTTTCTTGGAAGAAGTCGCCGCGCTCCCTTGGCAACTCCGCGTGGTCGAGCGCGTGAGCCCGTTCTCCTTCGGCATCTTTGTGAGCAAGCTCAAGGAAACCATGACGCTCGAAGACCCCGAAACCACCATCGAGCGCCTCTACCACGAGATGTATGGAATCGAAAAGTAGGGATACACAGTTTCCGATCCGATTGGTAATCTTCCGCCTGCTCCCTCCCGCATGATCTCCGCCGAGATTCTCCCCGGCCTGCACCTAGATTCCCGTCGTGCCCTCTGGCTAAGCGGCCCGCGCCTGCTCGTGGTCGCCGACCTCCACTGGGGTTACGCCGCGAGCCACCGCGCCCGCGGCAATCTCCTCCCGCCGTGGGGCGATGCCGAACTCTCCACCACGCTCTCCGCCCTCATCGCCGATTACCGCCCCGCCCAATTTCTCTGGCTCGGAGATACCCTCCACACGCTCACCGGCCGCGCCCCCGCCGAAGCCTTTCTCGCCGCCAGTCCCATCCCGATCACCCTCATCGCCGGGAACCACGACGCCCGCTGGCCCGCATCGACCGCGCGCTCGCTCCACCTCGCGCCGTTCTTTTTCCACCACGGCGATACCGCACCGGCGCTCCCACTCGATGCACTCGAAATCATCGGCCACCACCATCCCGCATACCTGCACAGCGACGGCGCCGGCACCCGCCTCAAACTCCCCGCGCTCGTCGCCGGCCCTCGCCGCCTCATTTTACCCGCCTTCTCCCCTTGGGCCGCCGGCACCCCGTGGAACGACCGCCTCCTCCCCCACGAAACGCTCTGGGCCGCCACGCCCAAACGCGTCTTCGCGCTCCTGCCGACTCGTTCCCTGTCTTCCCGCCCATCCGCCTGACTTCGCCCATCGGCATTCCGCCGGATCCTGTTCGTCGCCCTTTCTCCTTCCTCTGAGCCTGCCACGCCCTTTGCGTGGGAGCCTTCATGGCTTGGGAAATCAAAACACACCACGGCATCCACCTGCCCCAAATCGGCTGGTCGCTCGACGCCACCCGCCGCGCTGGGCGCAGTTTCGTTTCCCACGCCCACTCCGACCATATGGCGCGCCACGCCGAGGTCCTGTGCACCCGCGCCACGGCCCGCCTCATGCGCGCCCGTCTTCCGTCGAAGCAACGCACCGAGCATATCCTCCCCTTCGGCCACACCGAGCAACTCACCGCCGACTGCACCGTCACGCTCCACCCCGCCGGCCACATCTACGGCTCCGCCCAAATCCTCCTCGATCACGCCGAGCACGGCACGCTCCTCTACACCGGCGATTTCAAACTCCTGCCCAGCCACGCCGCTGAAACCTGCGCCACCCCGCGCGCCGACACGCTCATCATGGAAACGACGTTCGGCCTCCCGCGCTACGTCTTCCCGCCCGCCGCCGAAATCGTCGCCAACCTCATCGCGTTCTGCCGCGACACTCTCGCTGCCGGCGCCACGCCCGTCCTGCTCTGCTACAGCCTCGGCAAGAGCCAGGAAGTCCTCCGCGCCCTCGCTGCCTCCGGCCTGCCGATCATGCTGCAATCCGAGACGCACCGCCTCACCCGTATCTGCGCGCAACTCGGCCTCGATTTCCCTCCGCACGTCGAGTTCGACCCCGCCACCCACGCCGGCCACGTCGTCATCTGCCCGCCCCATTCGCCCGGTCTTCTCAAGCGCATCCCCGCAGCCCGCACCGCGGCCGTCACCGGCTGGGCCCTCGACCACCGCTCCTTCCACGGCTCGCACCACGCCGCCAGTTTCCCCCTTTCCGACCACGCCGATTTCCCGTCACTCCTTCGCTTCGTCGAGCTTGTTCAACCCAAGCGCGTCCTCACGCTTCACGGCTTCGCCAAAGAATTTGCCGCGACACTCCGCGAACGCGGGATTGCCGCGACGCCCATCGGCGAGCCGTTACAGTGCGAACTTTCCTTGGGCTGACCGGTCTCTTACCGCCTCTATGATCCGTCCTTGGCCCGCCGCAGTTCTCGCCGCCCTCACCTTGATTTCATCCACCACCGCCCAACCCGCCCTGCTCCCCGGCGAGGCACTCACCTATCGCGTGAGCTGGGGCATTTTTTTCGCGGCCGGCGAAATCAGGATCTTCGCCGAGCCGGCCCCGGCCGCCATCCCTTCCGACCGCATCCTCAACGTCACGACCACCGCCACCCGCGGCTTCGCCCGCGCGCTCTACGCCTTCGACGCCCGCGCCGAGGCCCTCGTCGAGGCCCCGACCGGCCGACTCATTTCCCACGTCGAAACGACCACGACCAAGGAAAAACAAACGCGGCACGTCACCACGCTCGACTACGCCAAAAGCCTTGCGCTCTACCGCGACGAGATCGAACCCGGACGAAACCTCGATGTGCCGCTCCCGCCCGGAGATCCGCTCGACCTCATCATGAGCCTCATCACCACCCGCCAATGGGATCTCAAGCCCGGCGAAAAGCGCGATGCACTCGTGCTCTTTGATCAAGATCCCTACGAACTCACCATCCACGCGGTCCGCTACGAGGAGATCACGACCCGCCTCGGCACTTTCCAAACCCTCGTCCTCGAGCCGCGCATGGAAAAAACCCCGCCCAAAGGGATGTTCAAACGCGGGTCCGCCGTCCGCGTCTGGATCGCGCAAAACGACCCGCGCCGCCTCCCGGTGAAATTCGAAGTCGAACTCAAATTCGGCTCCGGCGTCGCAACCCTGGTCGGCTACCAACCACCCGCTTCGCCCAAATTGTAATGCCCCAAGGAACCCACGGACTACACGGAAAGAAAACCATTCCGCTCTCCCTCTTCCTTTCCGTGTAGTCCGTGTGTTCCGTGGGCGCTCCTCCGGTGCCTTCTCCGTCTCTTCCTTTCGTGCATCTCGTGTTTTTTGTTGTGACCACCTCCTCTCCGATTGCCCCATGCGCCGCATACTAATTCTCCGCGGCGGCGCCCTCGGCGATTTCATCGTCACACTCCCGGCTCTCGCCGCCCTTCGCTCCGCCTACCCCTCCGCCCGCATCGAACTCGCCGGCAACGCCCTGGCCGCCGCCGTCGCTGTTTCCCGTGGACTGCTCGACGCCGCCCATTCCCAGCACGAATCCCGCTGGGCTGCGCTCTACGTCTCCGCTCCGCTCCCGCCCGCCTTCGCCACGTGGCTCACGTCGTTCGACCTCATCCTCAACTTCTGGCCCGACCCCGACGCTACTCTCGCCCGTCATTTCCAAAATCTTTCTGCCCCCATTTTTCTGACCGCCTCCGCGCACCCCACCCGCGCCCCCGCCGCCGCCCACTACTGCGAACCTCTCCGCACCCTCGGCCTCCCAATAACCAATTTCTTCTATCCGTTACTCGCCCGCGCCAACGCCCGCCCCCCGAGGGAATCCGATCTCTCAGCGCTCAACTCTCGGCGCTTAGCTTCCCCCACTATCGCTCTCCACCCCGGCAGCGGCTCCGCGAAAAAAAACTGGCCACTTCCCCGCTGGATCGAACTCGCCGCGTGGCTTCACACCACCCACGCCGCCGACCTGCTAATCATCACCGGCGAAGCCGAACCGCCTGCCACCCGCGCCGCCTTCTCGGCCTTCGGCACGTCAGCCCACAACCTTCCGCTCGAAGACCTGATCACTCGCCTCACCCGTTGCCGTTTTTTCATCGGCCACGACTCCGGCATCGCCCATCTCGCCGCCGCCTGCGGCGTCCCGAGCCTCCTTCTTTTCGGCCCCACCGATCCCGCTATCTGGGCTCCGCCCGCACCGCACGTTACCGTCCTCCAACGCGCCCCATCGCTCGACCTCCTCGTCCTCGCCGACGTCCAAGCCGCCCTCCTCCCTGCACTCCAAGGTCCGGGTTTCGACTCGCGCTTTCGCTTTGATTATCCCGGCCACCCCCTTTGATTGCGCGCCAATCCAACGTGAACGCAACCACCGCGCGCACCGCCGCCGCCCAACGTAAAGCCGACCTCGCCCGCAGCTTCCGCCTGTGCACGGCCGACGGCCTCGTGGCCATGCCGCTGGTCACGATGTCGCTCCCGGTAAACGTCTTCATCACCGCCCTCGTCACCAAAGCCTACGTTCTGCCCAAGACCGAAATCGGCGTCCTCACCGCGATGCCGTTCGTCGCAAACTTTCTTCAAATCTTCGCCGCGCCATTCATCGCCCGCTGGCGTCCGCCCAAAACCGTCACCGTCGTCGCCGCGAGCATTCATCTCGCCCTCTGGGTCGTGCTCGGCGCGCTCCTGCCGCTCATCCCGCGCGAGAATCCCGTCGCCGCCGCATATTGGCTCATTCTGTGGTTTTTCGTCTCCAGCTGCTTCGCCGCCATCGCCGGCGTTTCGTGGAACTCCTGGATTCAAGAGTGGGTCCCCGCCCGTCTGCGGGGAAAATACTTCGCCCGCCGTAACGCCTACCTGCAATTCTCCACCCTCACATTTCTCTTCGCCGCCGGCTGGGCCCTCGCCCACTGGAATTACGCGATCCCGGCCTTCCAAGCAGTGATCGGCGTCGCCTGTCTCATCCGCATCTACTCGCTCTACTGGCAATGGATCTCGCCCACCCAGCCGCTGCCCCAGGCGCAGGCTCCCACCATTTCGTTCGGCGCCCAAGTCGATGTCTTGTCCCGTTCGCGCTCGTTCCTGCTGTTTGTGCTCTTCGGCTCCGTGTGGTCGTTCGCCGCCAACTGCTTCGGCCCGTTCTACCACGTCTTCATGTTTGAGCAGCTCAACTTCTCCGCCTTCGACGTCGGCATCCTCTCGACGTTGACCGCACTCGGCGGCGCGCTCGCGTTGCCCGCGTGGGGCCGGCTCTTGGACCGTTTTGGCAACAAGCCCGTCATGACCTTCGCCCTCATCGTCTGGCAGCTGCAAAATTTCCTCTGGTGTTTCATCACCCCGGATAATCGCAGCCTGCTTTACGGCATGTGGGTTTTTGGCGGTCTTACCAGCGCCTGCTTCATCCTCGGCCAGTTCACCCTTCTGCTCCGCCTGCTGCCGGTCGAAGCCAAGAATCTCGCGATCGGTTTCAACCTCGCCGTCACCTCGCTCGTCGCCGCGATCGCGCCCATCGTCGGCGGCGCCGTTCTGCAATGGGCACTCCCCCGCTGGCAAAACGACCTCGCCGTTTACCACCTCTGCTTTTTGCTTCAGCCCCTGCTCTCGCTCGTCGCGGCCGGCATCTTGCTTCGCGTCCATGAACCCGCCGCCGGCTCACTCACCATGGTCTTCGGCGCGATGCGCAACATCCGCACCCTCGGCGGCGTCCTTGGCCTCGATTTCCTCATCAACTACGTTTTCTACCGCGCTCCGTCCAAACGCCCGTGACCTCCGCAGCTCCTCACATTTTCACGCTTACGGGTAACCTGCTCGCCGAGCGCACCCTCACCTTCGAATCGTGGGCCCCCGGACGCACCCAACGCGCCACCGCCGAATCCTTCCAAGTCGGGGGCAAGGGCATCAACGTGGCGAAAATGCTCGCGCGGCTCGGCGCGCCTCACACCGCGCTCTGTTTTACTGGTGGCGCTGCCGGCGACGAGTGTTTCGCCGCGCTTCATGCCTCGGGCCGGCCGTTTCAAAATTTTCCTTCCACCGCGCCCACCCGCACCGGCACGGTCATCCGCGCCCCCGGTCAGCCCGAGACGACTTTTCTCGCCCCCGATGCCGCGCCCGATGCCCTCGCGCTCTTCGCCTGCGCCGCCTTTCTTGACGCGCAACCCGACGGACAAGTCCTCGCGCTTTGCGGCAGTTTTCCCGGTTGGTCCTCGTCTGCCTACGAGCCGCTCCGTGCCGCCTTGGATCGTTGGCTCACCCGCGGCATCCTCGTTGCCGATACTTACGGGCCGCCGCTCGCTTGGGCGGTCTCGCGGCCCGTCGCTTTGATCAAGATCAACGCTGACGAACTCCGCACCTTCGCCCCCGATCTCGCCCACCTCCCAACCCACGCCACCGCCCGGCGCTGGATCGTGACCGACGGTCCCCGCCCCATCCAGATCCGCGACGATACCGGCTCCCTCTCCACCGCCACACCGCCGCCCATCGACGAAGTCTCCGCTACCGGCTCCGGCGATGTCTTTTTTGCCTGCGTGCTCCAGGCGTGGTTTCACCTCGGTCGCGACCTCGCCGCCGCGGTCCAGTTTGCCCTGCCCTTCGCCGCCGCCAATGCCGCTCATCCCGGTGTGGCCGACTTTCCGCTGCCTGATGCGGCCTCTTCCGGCAATTTCACCAAATAAAGCCTTGCTTTCACTGCGCCAAAACCGCTTTTTCACCGGTTTTATTTATGAAAGCCACCATCAAGACCCAAGGCCAGCAGTTCACTGTCACCGAGGGCGACGTCCTTTTCGTCAACCGTTACCCGAACACCGAGGCCGGACAGGTCATCGAGATCAAAGAAGTCCTCGCCGCCGGTGAAGGCGCTGACTACAAAGTCGGCCGTCCCACCCTCGCCGGAGCCATTGTTTCGGCTAAGATCCTTGAGAATAAACGCGGCGACAAGGTCATCGTCTTCAAGAAAAAGAAACGCAAAGGTTACGAGAAGAAGCGCGGCCACCGCCAAGAGCTCTCCGTGATCAAGATCCAGTCCATCACCGTTTAAAGGAAACCACCCACCATGGCGCATAAAACAGGTCAAAGCTCCACGTCCAACGGCCGCTCCAGCAAATCAAAGCGGCTCGGGATCAAACTTTTCGGCGGCGAAGTCGTTCGCGCCGGCGGCATCATCGTCCGCCAACGCGGCTCCAAGACCCACGCTGGCAAGAATGTCGGCATCGGTCGTGACTGGACCCTCTTCGCGCTGAAGGACGGCGTCGTGAAATACGACAAGCCCCACCGCAGCGTTGGTGTCGTCGAGCACGCTTCTTGAGCGGGCCTAACGATTTACCTTCACAACGCAGCCCGAAACGGCTGCGTTTTTTATTGTCCCCATGGCGCCGCCCGATCGCCTGACCGAACTTCGCCGCCAACGGGCCCTGCTCCAGCAGCACACCAATTGGCTCGATCGGGAAATCTCCCGAGCCTCGCTCAACGCTACCCTGGAGGGTTCACCCGCAGTCGCTCCGCCCACTCCTGACCCCAGCGTCACGCTGCGGGCCGCCGAGCCGCTCATCACTGCCGATCCCGACGCAATTCTGAGCCAATACCGCAGCGATGAAGGCCGTCTGAAAACCGATGTGCGCAAAGGCTGCCTGCTTTACAGCCTCGGCGCGTTTTCCCTCTTGGGCCTCAGCCTGCTCATCGTCTACCACCTCCTCACCGGATCAAAGTAGCGATGCGCGCGCCGGACGCGTCGCCGCCAAATCCGCGCCACCTCTCAATTCGCCGCCGGATAACTCCCGAGCCACTTCACCAGCGGACACGTCGCGCGTAGTTCCGCCAGCGCCGCCTTCATCGCCACGTCTTCGTAGTGACCGCTCACATCGAGGAAGAAACAGTAGTCCCACGGGCGCTTCTTGCTCGGCCGCGATTCGATCTTGGAAAGATTCACCCCGCGCTCGGCCAGCGGCATCAACATCTTCAAAAGCGCACCGGAGTGCGACGCCGCCTCATCGCCGAGCGACACCAGCAGGCTCGTCACATCCTTACCGTTGCCCACCGCCCCCGCCGCCTTGCGGCCGAGCACGAAAAACCGGGTGGTGTTGTCGGCCTTGTCTTGGATATTTTTCGCCTGCACCGGCACGCCGTAGTGCCCCGCCGCCAGTTCGCCCGCGACCGCCGCCGCCGTGGGCTCGCCTTTGGCGATCTGCACTGCGCGCGACGTGCTGGAAGCATCGACCAGCTGTGCATGCGGCAGATGCCGGTTCAGCCACAGCCGGCACTGCGCCAGCGCCTGATCCTTCGAATAAACGTGCGTGATCTTGTCCAGCGGCGACTGCGACACCAGCGCATGCGTGATCTCCAGATAAATCTGACCGACAATCTTCAGGTCGCTCTCGACAAAACTATCCAGGGTTTCGCGCACGCTGCCTTCGGTAGAATTCTCGATCGGGATGACCGCGTGGTCCGCCTCACCCTTCTCCACCGCGGTGAAGATATCCGCAATGGTCGCCATCGCGTGATAGTCCACGCTTGCACCAAATTTCTTCATCGCCGCCGCGTGGGTGTTGCTCGCCTCGGGCCCGAGGTAGGCGATCATCAACGGCTTTTCGAGCGCGATTGCCGCCGACATGATCTCGCGGTAAATTGCCCGCAGCGCGTCGCTCTTGATCGGCCCTTGGTTTTGCCCGGAGACCTTGCGGAAAACCGCATCTTCTCGCTCCGGCACGTAGATTTCTCCACCCGTGCTGCGTTTGATTTTTCCAATCTCAGCTGCGAGTGCCAGCCGTTGGTTGATCAACTCGACCAATTGACGGTCGAGCACATCGATCTTTTCGCGAATCGGGCCGAGTTCCATATTAAGCTGTGGGCGCGCGACCGCTGTCGTCCGCATCCGGGGTTGCCTGCTCCGCCGCCACGTCCACCGGCGCAACCGCCGTCGTTTCGTCCGCAACGACGAATTCCGGCGTGGACGTCACCACGCCTTCCAGTGGCAGCTGCTCGTCCGCCAGACCCATGTCCGTATCCGTCGGTGTCGGCGCGGTTGCGGCTTTCTGCAACCAATCGTCGATTTGCCGCGAGCTGAGCACGTCCGACGCCGGCAACTCATCCAACGACTTCATGCCGGCGAACTCCAAAAACTTGTCCGTTGTGCCATACTGCAACGGCCGTCCCGGCAAATCCGCCCGGCCCACGATGTAGATCAGGTCTCGCTCCAGCAATTTGTTCACCCCCGCCTCCGCCGACACTCCGCGGATCATCTCAATCTCCGTCCGCGTCACGGGTTGCCGGTAGGAAACCACCGCGAGCGTCTCGAGGGCCGACTGGCTCAGCTTCACCGGCGGCGGCTCCTGCCGCAAAATCCGCAGCCAACGCGCAAACCTCGGGTGCGTCATCAATCGGTAGCCGCTCGATCCTTCGATGAGCAAAAGCCCTTCGTCCGACAACCGCAGCTCTGCCGCGATCAGATCCATCGCCTCGCGGATCTGGGTCGCGGTGATAAGCGACGGCACATCTTGGTAAAGTTCGTTATCCTCCGGCACCTCCGCGATGACTTCCACGGGCTCCTCGGCTGCGGGCGCTTCCGCCGGCGTAACCGCCGTCTCCCCTTCCGCGACCGCGTCCACCGGGGACGCATAATCCGTCACCACGCCCGGCAACGGCAGCGTCATCTGCTCGTGGAACCGCGTAAACACTGCTTGGATATCCTTGATCGCGAGCGGCTGGTTGGACGACAGCAACAGAGCCTTGAGAACTTTTTTTAGGTTAAACGCCATGCGAAGAAGATCGCCCCCAGTGAATGCCCCCGCGTTTCCCCTCCGCAACCACGAAAAGCGACTCCCCAATACCCCAGCCAAATTACCCCTGTTCATCACCCCGCAAACACACTTGCCCGCCCCTCGGCCCCTTGGTTCGCTCCGTTTTCCCGTCTCCCGCAATCCCATCCCCTCTCTTTTATCTTCCACCTTCTATCGCCCATGAGCTCCCCCGCCAATCCTCGCACGCACTCCTCTGTTATCGTCGACGGCAACGACCGCGCCCCCGCCCGCTCCATGCTGCGCGCCGTAGGCTTCACCGACGAAGACTTCAAGAAACCTCAGATCGCCGTCGCTTCGTCCGCGTCCAACATGACGCCCTGTAACGTCCATCTCGGCGAGCTCAGCGAGCACGCCCAAAAGGGCATCAACGCCGCCGGGGGCAAGGCCGTCTACTTCAACACCATCACCGTGACCGACGGCATCAGCATGGGCACACAGGGTATGCGCTACTCCCTCGTCTCCCGCGATGTCATCGCCGACTCCATCGAGACCGCCGTCGCCGCCGAGGGCTTCGACGGCCTCGTCGCCATCGGTGGCTGCGACAAAAACATGCCCGGTTGCATGATCGCCATAGCCCGCCTCAACCGCCCGGCCGTCTTTATCTACGGCGGCACCATTCTTCCCGGCTTCCTCGCCTCCGACTGCGACAAACAAAAACCCCTCGACATCGTCTCCGTCTTCGAGGCCGTCGGCAAACACGCCAAGGGCGAACTCAGCGATGCCGGTCTCCGCGATGTCGAGGCCAGCGCCATTCCCGGTCCCGGATCCTGTGGCGGCATGTATACCGCCAATACCATGGCCTCCGCCATCGAGGCCCTAGGGCTGAGCCTGCCCAACAGCAGTGCCCAGCTCGCCGTCGGCAAAGAGAAGCGCGACGACTGCGAGCGCGCCGGTGCCGCCGTCATGGCCATGCTCCAAAAGGGTATCAAACCCCGCGATATCCTCACCCGAAAGGCCTTCGAAAATTGCATCACCGTCTGCACCGCGCTCGGCGGCTCGACCAATCTCGTCCTCCACCTACTCGCTATCGCCCATTCCGCCGAGGTCCCGCTCGGGATCGATGACTTCAAGACCATCGGTGCCCGCGTCCCGCTCCTTGCCGACGTGAAACCTTTCGGCAAATACGGCATGGCCCATCTCATCCGCATTGGCGGCATTCGCCCGCTCATGAAAATGCTCCTCGATCGCGGGTTACTCCACGGCGATTGCCTGACCGTCTCCGGCGAGACCATCGCCGAGTCCCTCAAGAACGTCGCCCCCTACCCGTCCTACCCCGACCAGCAGGATGTCATTCGCCCCTTCGACCAACCGATCAAGGCCGACACCCACCTCCGTATCCTCCGCGGCAACCTCGCCCCCGGTGGCGCCGTCGGCAAGATCACCGGCAAAGAAGGCCTTTATTTCAAAGGCACCGCCAAAGTTTACGAAAGCGAGGAAGGCGCGCTTCAGGGCGTCCTTCGCGGCGACGTCGACAAAGGCGACGTGGTCGTCATTCGCAACGAGGGTCCCGTCGGCGGCCCCGGCATGAGAGAAATGCTCTCACCCACCAGCGCCATCGCCGGCCGCGGCCTCATCAAGGATGTCGCGCTCATCACCGACGGCCGCGTCTCCGGCGGCAGCCACGGCTTCGACGTCGGCCATATCACGCCCGAAGCCGCCAAAGGCGGCCCCATCGGTATTGTGCAAAACGGCGACCTCATCGAAATCGACGCCGTCAAAAACACCCTCAGCCTTCTCATCCCCGAAGCCGACTACGCCGCGCGCCTGGCGGCCTACAAGCCCCTCCCGCCAAAAGAAACCCGCGGCGTCCTCGCCAAATACGCCAAACTCGTGAGCACCGCCTCCGAGGGCGCGGTGACGGACAAAAATCTATAAGGGGGCACTCCCGGTCGCCGGGTTCACCGCCCGCGCCAGGGCGGACGCAAACACTTTCAACTTCTCGGGGTCTTTCCGCCCCGGCGCTGCCTCGACTCCGCTGTTCACATCAACGAATCGCGCGCCCGTCGCGGCGATCGCGTCGCCGATGTTTTCGGCGTTGAGTCCGCCGGCGAGCACCCAGTTCACTTTTTTGAACTGCGTGCGGTGCCACGCAAACGACTTCCAATCGCCCGTGTGGCCGGATCCGCCGAAGACGTTCGGATGATAAGTATCGAGCAAAATGGTGGCGGCGAGCGGCACGAACGCCAAATCAAAGTCCTTGCCCGGAGGCACGCGCGGGGCGAGCCAGAGCATTTCCGGCGGAATCACATCGAGCCAACGCGCCGCCATGGAAAACGGCGTTTCGTTGGCAAAGTGCAGCTGCACGTGGTCGAAGCCCGCCGCCTTAATCGCCGTGAGTTCTTCGAGGGAAGGCTCGACTACCACAGCCACTTTTTTTCGCGGGGGCAGTCGGGGAGCCATCGCCTCGAACTGGGCCAGGCTCACGTAGCGCGGCGATTTGGGGTGGAGAATAAAACCGAGATAATCCGCGCCCACGGCATCGGCCGCCTCGGCGTCCACCAGCGAGGTCAGCCCGCACACCTTAAATCGTATGCCGGCGATCATCGGTCAAAATGAGTTCACCGCGGCGATCACGTGATCGACCTGCCCATCGGTCAGCTCGGGAAAAATCGGCAGACTCACACACGTGTTCGCCGTGAGTTCGGAAACCGGAAACGATCCGATCCCATAGCCGAGACCGGCGTAGCATTTTTGCAGGTGCAACGGCACGGGATAAATCAGATCGGTGCCGACCTCCGCCCGCGTCAGGTGCTCGCGCAGCATGTCACGCCGCGGATGACGAATCGTGAACTGATGAAAGACGGACCGACCGTAAGCCGGTTGCTCCGGGAGCTGCACCTCCGCCAGCGTGATCCCGGCGAGGTAACGCGCGGCGATCGCCTGGCGGCGCGCCGTCCACCCGGCGAGGTAGGGCAGCTTCACGTTGAGCAGTGCTCCTTGGAAACCATCCATCCGGAAATTCCCGCCGACGATGTCGTGGTAGTAGCGCCGGTCGGATCCATGAACGCGGATGTGCCGGGCCTTGATGTGCACCCCCTCGTCCTTCGCGACAAACGCCCCGCCCTCGCCACAGCCGCCGAGATTCTTCGTCGGATAAAAACTGAACGTGCCCACGTCGCCCATCAGACCGACCGGCTTGCCCTTGTAGCTCGCACCGATCGCTTGGGCGCAGTCCTCGATCACGTAAAGCCCGTGCTTGCGGGCGATGGCGATCAATTCATCCATCCGCGCCGGCTGCCCAAAGAGGTGGACGACGATGATTCCCTTGGTCCGCGGGGTGATCGCGGCCTCGACCTTCTCCGGGTCGAGGTTGTAGGTGCCCGGCTCGATGTCGGCGAAGACCGGGGTCGCACCGACGTAGTTGATGCCCCAAGCAGACGAAATAAACGTGAACGGCGCCGTGATGACTTCATCACCGGGACCAAACCCCGCGATCATGCACGCGACGTGAAGGGGCGACGTGCCGCTGTTCATCGCGAGCACGCGCGGATACCCGAGCGTCTTCGCGAAGTTTGCCTCGAATTCCTCCACGTCCTTACCGAGGCAGAAACGCGTCGCGTCGTAGGTCGCGGTGAGCGCGGCAAGCGCGGGCTCGCGCAGAGCGCGGTGTTGGAGGCTCAGATCGAGGAACGGGACTTTCATTTGCCGAGTTTTTTAACCAGTGACTCAACCAAGCTGTCGAGACTGGGCGTCTTGGCGCTGAAACCGACCGGAACTCCCAGCTCCTTCATCGTCGCTCCGGTTTGCGGTCCGATGCTGCCGGCCAGAGGCGAAATTGCATCTTTGCCGAGTTTGAGCGCGGCCGCTTGGTCGACGAATGACTGTACTGCCGACGAACTCGCAAAAAGAATCGCATCGGCCCCGCGCGCCCGAAAATCGGCGGCGGCGGGCGAGCCGCTGAGATCGGTCTGCTCGGTTTTGTAAACCTGGAGCGTGTCCACGATCGCGCGGGCTGCGGTGAGTTTATCGACAAGATCGTCCCGGCTGAGCGAGCCGGCAACGACGAGAATTTTGGCGTGATCAAGGCTGCCCGTTTCGATCAAAGCCTCCGCGAGCGCTTCGGCCGTCGCGACCTTGGGCTGACACTCGATCTTGAGGTGAAAAGCCCGGATCGCCTCGGCCGTCGCTTCGCCGATGCACGCGAAGCGAATCAGGCCGAGAGAACGGATGTCGTCGAAAATCCGGCGGATCTCCTCGAAAAAATAGCGCACGCCGTTGGGACTCGTGAAGACGAGCCAATCGTAGCTGCCGAACTCGAGGAAAACATCGGCGAGCGCGTCATTGGAAACCTCCTTGGTGATGGAGATAAGCGGCAACTCGATCACCTCGGCGCCGAGGGCGGTGAGTTTGACGGCCAGTTCAGGCGCTTGATCGCGGGCACGCGTCACCGCGATGCGGCGACCGGAGAGAGGGAGAACACTGCTCATAAAATTAAACCCAATTGTTTGAGCACCCGGGCGGCGGTGGCCGCGGGCGCGGTGAAGTCGTCGGTTGAAAGCGGAAGGCTGCGCACGCCGATGTTTTCGTGGAAAAAATAGAGCGCGTCAGCCGTCGCATGAACGCCGAGCGCCGTTTGGCAGCCGCCACCAAGGGCCAACTGGAAGGCCCGTTCCAAATTCACGGCGCGGGCGGTCGGTGCGTCGAAAATCGTGGCATACTTGGCTGCATCGGCCACGCGGCACTGGACGGCGATCGCCCCCTGCCCCACCGCCGGCACCATCTGCGTGTACTCCAGCGTCACAAAGGTGAGCCCGGGCCACGTCCCGATTCCCAAACGGGCCAGCCCGGCGGCAGCGAGCACCGTAGCGTCAGCCAGCCCATCGTCCGAGATCTTGCGCAGGCGTGTGTCAACGTTGCCGCGGATGCCGGTGAACTGAGCCGCGGGATACAACCGCGCGAGCTGGGCGCGGCGACGCGGACTGCCCGTGGCGACGGTCACTGGCGCTGTGATGCCCTGCCGCAGAATCAAAACATCCCGCGCATCGGCGCGCGGCAGGTAGCCGACGACCGTGAGGCCGGCCGGCATGGCGCCGGGAAGATCTTTCGCGCTGTGGACGGCGAAGTCGGCCTCACCGCGCAGGAGCGCCGCCTCCAGTTCGCCCGTGAAGAGGCCTTTGCCACCGCGCTGTTCGAGCGACCAATCGGTCTGCCGGTCGCCGGTGGTGACCAGCTTCAACAGCTCCGTTTCGCAACCCAGCCTGGCCCGCAGGTGCGCAGCGACAGCCGCGGCTTGGACCAGGGCGAGCGGGCTTTGGCGAGTGGCGAGGACAGGTTTGAACACGGAAAAGAAAAGGGCGCAGACAGTGTCTGCGCCCGGAAGGTTTTGGCAACGGTGAGGTGCGCCGCGCTCAGTAGCTGGCCTGAACGCCCTTGAGATTCTTCTTGGCCATCCACGGCATCATGCTGCGGAGGTAAGCACCGGTCTTCTCGATTTGGTGCTTCTCGCCGGCCTTGAGGAGGGCGTTGTAGTTCTTGAGACCGCCCTTGTGCTCCTTGACCCACTCTTTGGTGAACTGGCCGGATTGGATCTCCTTAAGGATCTTCTTCATCACGACCTTGGTCTGCTTGTTGATCACGCGCGGGCCGCGGGTGATGTCACCGAACTTGGCGGTTTCCGAGATCGAGAAACGCATGCCGGCGATGCCGGATTCATACATCAGATCACAGATAAGCTTCAGCTCATGGAGACACTCGAAGTAAGCCATCTCGGGTTGGTAACCGGCCTCAACGAGGGTCTCGAAGCCGGCCTGGACGAGAGCGCTGGCGCCTCCGCAGAGCACGGCCTG
>SXGQ01499549.1_pt1 | contig 28435 bp, 18 predicted proteins | sample 3178371 | NCBI WGS metagenome assembly SXGQ01 (sample SAMN11356859, study PRJNA531348) | freshwater metagenome | isolation source: freshwater sample F1-20 | place: China: Fuxian Lake, Yuxi | collected 2017-12-25 | reverse complement strand
GCGCCACGATTACAACCACGAACGGCCTCACGAATCACTCGAAAACGTACCCCCGGCAGAATACCCAAACCCCGTATCCCTTGAAAACTAAAAGACAAAAAACTCTAAATCCCAGTGGTCCGAAAACAAGGGGAGCTTACAGTGTGCTGCCCCAGTAAAAGGTTCCAGCTGCTCCACCATTTCCAAAGCTTCCACTTGAAAATGTAGGACAAGTAATTTGCCCGCTTACAATTACCGCTCCACTCAAGCAAATGATCGTAAGGAATGTGCGGAGCGATCGAAAGTTTTGACTACCCAACAGCAGAAAATGACTAAACATAGCAGTAAGTTATTTTACGTAGGTATTGACTTTGTTTCTATGTGAATATATTCTAAGGAGTGGTTATTCCACACATTTGCTCATTTGTATTTGTAATTCAAAATGCTAAATATTAAATATATATAGATATGAATTTGCGACACGGTGATTGTGCGGGAAAGAAGGTGCTGCATGTTACCTGAGCACCTCACAGGCACAAACGTTGTATAAGGGTTCTCAGCCCTTGGATGTATACGTGATCAACTACGAAGTGCGCAATTCGGTGAATCATTCGGGTAAATTTTCTTTAACCGTTTCAGTAACTGGCAGCAATACTGATTGTGTAACGTTTGACGCCGACATCACGGCGTTCAAACCCGACATCAATGGGGAGACCATGGTGAAGCGTAGCACGGGTGGGTCCACTCGTAACGCACCCTGAAGTAGGTCTAAGCTTCTCACACGAACCATCCCATCAAAGGTGGGTTTGTTGGTTTATGTTTATTCCTGTTTGGGATATGTTTTGTATTTGGATCAGGTAATCAAAAAGATTTTCTCCGGGCGCTAAATTTAATTTCTTTCTCAGTCTGTAGCGGCTGATCTCCACGCCGCGCACCGAGATGTTGAGTAGTTGGGCGATCTCTTTTGAGCTAAGGTTCATGCGCAGGAAGGAGCAGAGTTTAACCTCATTGGCGCTGATATCGGGGTGTTTGGATTTCAATTGAACGACAAAATCGCTGTGTACTTTATCGAAGTGTTTGGCGAATTGGTCCCATTCCTGGTCCAGTTGCTCATCTTCCTCCAGTTGTCGGATCATTTTTTTGACCTCCGTTTGTGCGGCGGGTACATCGACTCGACGCATGAGCTGATTCAATTCCGCTTTGAGTCGGGTGATCAGTTCACCTTTTTTCACCAGGTGCATGGCGGAGGCGGCGAGTTCGGCGTTTTTGAATTGGATCTCGCTTTCAAGGTTCTGGCTTCGAGCGGCGATCAAGGCACCTTCGGTCTTACTTTTTTCCAGCTCCAGGATGTATTGCATTTTCTGTTGCTCCTCATCGAAAAGTTGTTGTTGTTTTTTGAATTTGTTCTGTTGGTAGCGATATCGCCAGGCGATCAACCCGAGGGCGATCAAACAATAAATGATCCATGCCAAGTGAGTTTTGTACCAAGGGGGCAATAGTTCCAGTCGGAGGCTGGCGATATCGGATTCTATGCCGAGGTTGTTTCGAACCTTGACCTCAAAGCGATAATTCCCCGGGGGTAAATTGGTGAATTCTTTTTCGGTTCGTTTGGACCACTCCGACCATCGGTCCTCATAGCCTTCCAGCCGGTAGCTGTATTCTAATGACTCCGGGTCGGTATTGGGGGGTGAGCTGAACTCAAAGCGGATATTCTTTTCGTTTGGATGGATCGTGAATGATTGGTTGGCTTCCCGCAGACCGAATCCGCCAAATAATATGCTATCGCCTTGAAGTCCGATCCGAACCCCCCGGATGCTGACTTGTATGGGTGTCTGTTGCTGCCGGTATTTTTGAAGGTTGATGTGGTAGAGGCCCGCTTCACCCGCCAGAAAAACGTTCTGTTCGTTGTAGGGGTAGATGAACTCAAATCCGCTGAGTAATTTTTTCTTCAATTCGGGCAGGTACATGACTTGTGCGCGTGTCTTAGACCGATCGATCCAGCCGACGGACTTCTCGTGTATGAACCAAATATTGCCTTGGCTATCGTCCTGGAGATAGCGGATACTCTGATCGCCCAGCACCTCTTTATAGGTGGGGTCTGGTTCGAAGCGGTCCAGTTTCGGGTCGTACCGATACACACCTTTTTCCGTACCCACCAGCAGTTGCTCCCGGATCTTGAAGATGTGATTGTTCAGTCGGGAGGGCAGGCCATTTTTATCGGTATAGGTTATCCAGGACTGGTTGCTGTCGGTCTCGTTCAGCTGCAATCGAAAAACGCCATGATAGGGGTGAGAGACCCAGATGTTATTGTCTCCGTCGATCACTACATATCGCGAGGACTCTTCAAATGGGAAAAATGTTTTACCTGGTACGAATTGGTCGCTTTTGAAATCATAGTATTGAAGTCCTTTATAGTTGCCAGCAACGATCCGATCGGTCGGATAGGTGGCGCTCATGGGCTTGAAGTTCCAGTAGCCCAAGCCGGATTGGATCGGGGTAGCGACGCCGGAGCGGATGCGAAACATGCCTTCATGATGGCCCAGCAATATTTGGTTGTTGATCTCGGCAAGTGACCAGGCCTGTCCGTTCGTATTCTCTACGCGCTGAAACGGTTGTTGGCTGAAACTCAGGTCGGTCAATGCCTCCAGCTGGGTCATCCAGGTGCCATTGGAGGTTCCGATATAAAGCGTGCCATTTTGGATCAGGGTGGTATAGGCGGTTGCGTTTCCCTCTGTGGGGTCGATGCGTTTGATGGGACCGTTATAAGCAATGAAATCTATACCGTTATCGAGACCCAGCCAGAGATTGCTGTTGCGATCCGACCGAACACTGAGTACATTATTGTTTTGCATGCCTTCCCTTCGGGAGAAGTGCTGTATGCGTTTTCCTGTCCGATCGATGATGTACAGGCCATTGGTGTTGGTGGCCAGGGCGAATCGTCCGTCGGCCAAATTGGCTGTTGCATAAATGCGTGCACTCCGGATGGCCTTGAGGTCGGGGTGTTGCATCGCGGTCAGTCCCTCGCCATTCGATACGAACAATCCCGATTTCAGGTAGACCACCATCCACTGTCCGCCCTCCATGGCATGGATGCCGGTGATCACATCCCCTGTGGGGATGGGGGCTTTCGGGAAAAGAGTCCGCCAGGCACCATTTTCGAAGGTCATTAAACCCCGTTCAAAGTCTTGGGCAAAAATTTTCCCGCCGGCCGATCCCAGAAAACCCCACTCGGAGTTCGAGGGGTAGGTGGCCATGGCGGTTCCACTGTACTTAAAGATCCGCTTGGCAGAGCGGAACCAGATGTCCTGGTTGATCTGAATAATGTCCCACACATCGCCAAATGACCGGTCCGCCTCCGCGATCTTCCCCAGAAGCGACTCATAGGTTAACCGGCCAGATCCATCGGGATGGAAATAGCCCAACTCATCCTGACCGCCCACATATATTTTGAGGTCTTTTCCTGCCAGCACCGAGCGGGTGATGGTTCGGTTCGGTAAGGGGTGGAGGTTCCAATACCGGCCATCAAAGCTTAAAAGTCCCTCGTTATTGGCTACATATATGATACCGCTGGAATCCTGGCTGATATCCCAGTTTTGAAGCCCACCCCCGTAGGTTTTTTTGGTATAGTTGATCACATCGGGTAGCCCGATCGTATTCTGCCCCCGAACGCTCAGAAAGCCGATCACTAAAATGAAACTCAACAATACTCCTTTCATGGGCAAAAGGTAAGCCATATTAGTTGTAGGGGGCAATTTTAGTTTTTGATGTAGTGCTGATGTGGTAATTTACTATTGATAATCAACAATTTACATTATCGGATGTAGTATTGTTGGAGTCAAAATTTTTATCAGGATGATACAGATCATTATTCTTGTAAAGCCTTTTTCTCTTTTTAAATCGAATTGCTAAACAACTGCTGTATGAAAAAAAAGATCTTATTTATGGGTCTGTTCCTGGCCTTTGTGGTACAGGTCATGTCTCAGACCATTACGGTAACCGGCAAGGTGCTGAATGCATCGAATTCCGAGCCGTTGGTGGGGGCCACTGTGAAGGTAAAGGGGGGTAGTCAGTCTGCCCAGACCGATGCACAGGGTCGTTTTACGCTGGCCGGCATTTCTACCGGCGCTATGCTTACCATTAGTTACACCGGGATGGAGACTCGTGAGGTCAAGGCAACTGCCACTGCCATGAGCATTGGGTTGACCCTCGCCGGTTCTGCGACTTTATCCGACGTAGTGGTTGTCGGGTATGGTACTCAAAAAGTCACCAAAGTATCGGGAGCCATCTCCACGGTCAAAGGTGCCGACATCGACAAGCTTCGTCCGGTTCGTACCGAAGAGGCCTTGCAGGGTCGAGCGGCGGGTGTCAATGTCATCCAAAGTGGTTCACCCGGGTCCAAGCCGACGGTGTTGATTCGGGGTATCCCTTCTTATTCCGGTACGGATCCGGTGGTGATTATTGACGGGGTGCCTCAAACGCTTACGGACCTAAACTCCATCAATGCTTCCGAGATCGAATCCATCAACGTATTAAAGGATGCGGCCACTTCCGCTATTTACGGAGTGAAAGGCGGTAATGGCGTAATCCTGGTTACTACCCGTTCCGGCCGGAAAGGTCAAAAAGCCGAATTCAATGTTAACAGCAACTATGGCGTGCAGGAAGTGCTCAATACGGTTGGAGTATTGAATGCAACGGAGTATGCGGCCATGGTGAATGAGGGCAGCACCGTTTCGGGCGGGCCGGTCATCTTCCCCAACCTCAGCGGCATCGGGGTGGGAACCAACTGGCAAGACCAGGTATTCAAGCGGGCTACGCTACAAACGCATAATATATCTGCTCGCGGAGGGTCCGATCAGGTGACCTACTTTATTTCCGGTGGTTTGCTCAGCCAGGGTGGTATTGTTGGCGGCGATGATAAATCCCTCTTCAAGCGGGGGAACCTCACCGCCAATTTCAATATTGACCTGACGAGCCGGCTTCGCTTTATCTTGAACACGTCAGCGGTGATGCTGAACGGACGGGGCGTGCAGGAAAATTCGTTCAACTCGATCTTGGGATCTGCCCTGAACTATGATCCCACTGTTTCGGTCTTGAATAGTGTTCCCAATACGGTGGGACAGTACGGCTACAGCACGCGTATTTTGTCCGAGATCTTCAATCCCCTCACCAAACTGGAGAATACCTACAATAAAAACACGGGCAACAAGCTTTACGGTAAGGCTGAGTTGCAGTACAAAATGTACAAAGGCCTATTGCTCACCTCTCGTTTTGGTTACACCAAGTACGATGGCAATGCTCGTAGTTTCACGCCGCTGGTATTCTGGGGCGTTAACAACGTCGACAATTCCATGAATCCGGATGGTACGACCGTAGCCGGTCGTTTCAACAGCGTGGCGCACGAGAAGACCAGCAACTTCAACTACACGTGGGAGTCATTTGCCAACTATGATTTCAATTGGAAAGAGGACCACCATTTTGAGACGGTGCTTGGATTTTCACTGGCCAAAGTATCCGGTAATGCAGCCGGAGCAACCCGCCAGGATATTCCATTCAATAGCTGGGAGTTTGCCGATTTTACGGCGGCGACCGGTGTGAACAATGCCACGAATTCCAACGCTATCAACGGATATTACTACCAATATTTCCGCCGCAATCTTTCTAAATTCCTCCGGGCCAACTACGATTTTCAAGAGAAGTATCTGGCATCGATCACGATCCGTCGCGATGGTTCCTTTGCCTTCGGAACGGATAATAAGAACGCCAACTTCCTATCCGGATCGGCCGGCTGGTTGATCAGCAAGGAGAAGTTCTTCCAAGCGAATTGGGTAGATCAGCTTAAGCTGAGAGGTAGTTATGGTACGGTGGGCAACGAGAACGTGAATCCGCAGTATGTGGGTATCGTAACTGGCGGACCCAGTTATGGTCCGACCGCCAACAGCAACGGGTACACCTTCGGAGATGTTTTCTATCCGGGTGCCACGGTTGGTTCAGCTGCGAACAACGCCCTTCGCTGGGAAAAGCAAATACAGGCCAACATCGGTTTTGACGCCTTGCTCTTCAAGCGTAAATTATCCCTGACCGCCGATTGGTTCAGCCGCGAGGTCGATGGCTTGCTCTTCACGCCTTCCGCTTCCCTGTATCTCGGTACAGTGCCCATCCCCACCGCCAACATCGGTGCCACCAAGACCACCGGCTATGAGATCACGCTTGGCTATAACGATAAGATCGGCAAAAACCTGCTGATCAACACTACGGCAACCTTTACTACGGCCACGAACCTGGTGACCGCTACCAACACCGACGGTACGGCCAAGATCTTCGGCGGGTATTACTTCAACGGACAGAATCAAAGTGTGACCGTCTTTGAAAAAGGACAGACACCCGGTTATTTCTTCGGACATCAGGCCATCGGCATCTTCCAGAATGCGGCCGAGATCGCTTCCGCTCCAGCACAAGCCGGGGCCGTGCCGGGCGATATTCGCTTCGCTGATATCGATGGAAATGGGGTGATCGATGCCAAGGACAAGACCAAGATCGGCGATCCCTTCCCTGACTTTACCATCGGTTGGAATTTAAATATGTCTTATAAAGGCATTGACCTGACCGCCTTCACCTATGCCTCTGTGGGAAATGACGTGTACAGCGCGTGGGAGCGGAATGGCAACTATACCAATAAATACCGGGGAGTGCTGGCACGCTGGACAGGCGAAGGATCCACCAACGATCCGCGCAACCCTCGCTACAGCTTCACCGATGCCAACAGTAACATCCGGGTATCCAGCCGTTATGTGGAAGATGGATCTTTCGTGAAACTGAAGAATATCCAATTGGGTTATACACTGCCCACCAAAATGATCAAGAAGGCCTTCAGTAGCCTGCGGGTGTACGCACAGGCCCGTAATTTATTCACCCTCACCAACTACAGCGGCTTCGATCCGGAGATCGCGGGCGGCATACTCGACACCGGCGTTGACCGGGGCGCTTATCCGCAGGCACGGACCTTTTCGGTGGGACTGGACATCAAACTCTAACCCTACAAACGAATCTTAATATGAGAAAGCAAGTATTATTCCTTCTGGCTGGTGCCGTTCTGATGCTGACGGTCTCCTCCTGTAAGAAATGGATCGAGTACGATCCCAAAGAAGACTTCCGGACCACGGAATTGAACTACCTCAGCTCGGAGTCTGATTACCGGACCATGGCGGTGAGCGTGTATACGCCCCTGCAATGGCTGAGCCGGGCGCCACTGATCGGTGATATTGCCACGAACGATGCGGCCAGCGGTGGCGAAAACGCCTCCGATGTATTGGCCCTGCAGCAGATCGATGATTTTTCGCATACGCCTGTCAACAACATTTTAACGGAGTTGTGGCAAGAGGCCTATGAGGGGATCAATCGTGCGAACTACATGCACCAGTATAAGCAGACGAACCCGGTCGGCAAATCGATCGATTTTGCCGGTAAAGAGGCTTTGTATGGTGAAGTATATTTTCTCCGAGCCTATTACTATTTCCATTTGGTTCGCTTTTTCGGGGATGTGCCCTTGTTCGCCGACAAGCGACTCAGCCTGAGTGAATCCCGCACCATCCAGCGCTCACCCAAAGCGGATGTATACGCACAGATCGAGCGCGACCTCACTGCTGCGATCGCCGTATTGCCGACGGTTCAGGTTCAGAAAGGACGGATCACCAAGTATGCCGCACAGGCCCTGCTCGGGAAAGTATATCTCTATCAGAACAAATTCGTTGACGCAGCCCAAACACTGGAAAGCGTGATCACCGCCAATGCATTCTCGCTGGTCAGTGACTATGGTTCTCAATTTTTGGCGAGCGGTGAAAACGGTCCGGAATCTATTTTTGAGATCCAGCACTCGAATAACTCACCCTATTACAACTGGGGCGGACCTAACCGCGGGCAAGGAAACTTCGCCGTTCAGATGGTGGGCGTTCGCGGTTTGAATGGTGGTGCGGGCATGCCTTATGCCTCCGGTTGGAGTTTTGACCTGCCCACCGCGGCGCTGTCCAGTGCCTTTGAAGCCGGTGATCGCCGAAAAGCGGTTGCGATCCTCGACATCGAGGCCTTCAAGAATGCGAACCCGGGATTTGGCATTACCTATCAAGTGGCTCCCTACAAGAATACCGGTCTGTATAACCAGAAATACCATCCTCGCGTCGGAGAAACCTCCGGACAGGTAGAACTCAATTACAAGAACAACTACCGGGCGATCCGTTTTGCGGATGTATTGTTAATGGCAGCCGAGGCTTTCAACCGTTCCACCACGTCCAATGACGCCAAGGCACAGCAGTACCTGAATCAGGTAAGAGCCCGGGCGTTTGGCGACAATCTCCACAACATCACAGCTACGGGTACAGCCCTTCGTCAGGCCATCTGGAATGAGCGTCGTCTCGAGCTGGCCATGGAAGGCGAGCGTTTCTTTGATCTGGTACGTACCGGCGAGGCACCCAGCAAGATCACTGGTTTTCAAACGGGCAAGCACGAGGTATTCCCGATCCCGCAGCTCGAGATCGACATCTCGGTGTTAACTCAAAACAGCGGTTATTAATCCTTAAAAAATCACGTTATGAGCTATATGAAATACATAACCCTCTTCTTCCTGGTGGCACTCGTTGCGGCCGGATGTAAGAAAGAGAAGTACGAAGACACCTCCTTCGTAGCAGCTGCCAACGGTCCGGATTCCCTGAAAGTGCTCTTCGAGATCACCCAGGACAATTCCGGTACGGTTACCATCACGCCCAATGGAGTGGGAGCCGTTTCTTACGATGTGTACTATGGGCATGGTCCTGCAACCCCCGTCAGCATTGCCGCCGGAAAGAACACCACGCATGTGTATCCCGAGGGCGTTTACAATGTGCGTATTGTTGCGTACGCCGTCAATGGAAAAACAAAAGAGCTGACCCAGCAACTGACCGTCACCTTTCGGGCACCTCAAAATTTACAGGTTTCCGTTACGGCCGATCCTTCGAACAATTACAAGGTGAATGTTTCGGCTACCGCCTTGTACGAGACCAACTTCCGTGTTTATTTCGGGGATGTACCCAATGAAGTACCGGTTAGTTTTCTGGAAGGACAGACCGTATCGCATGTCTACACGGCCACCGGCACCTATAATGTTCGGGTCGTTGCTCTGAGCGGTGGTGCCGCCACGACCGAGCAGACGGTTCCGTTCACGATCGTGGATCCGTTGTTGTTGCCGCTGACCTTTCAGTCAACGACGCTCAATTACGCCTGGGCCAATTTCGATGGCGGTAATACGACCGTTATAAATAATCCGAATTCAGGTGGTATCAATACGAGCACCAAAGTGGCCAAGATGGTGAAAAGTCCCGGTCAACCCTGGGGCGGAAGTTTGATCACGCTGAGCAGTGCTATTGATTTCAGCACGAACAAGATCTTCCGCGTGAAAGTCTTCTCTCCCCGGGCAGGTGCCAAAATGCTGATGAAGGTGGAGAATGCAACAAACGGAGCCATCAATTTTGAGAAAGAATCCACCACCAGCGTTGCCAATGCTTGGGAGTATCTGTATTTCGACTATTCCACTATTAATACCGCGAATTCTTATCACAAGATCGTGGTGATCTGGGAACTGGGTACGCCGGGTGATGGCTCAGCAAACTTTACGTTCCTCATGGATGATTTCGAGTTGGTCGCGAGTTTACCGCCGCCCCCGCTGAGTCTCCCCTTGACGTTCGAGTCTACCACAACCACGTATGGTTGGTTTGATTTTGATGGCGGGCAAGTAACGGTGCTCAACAACCCGCAGTCCAACGGCATCAACACCAGTGCTCGGGTAGCCAAGATGGTGAAGAACGCCGGACAGCCCTGGGGTGGAAGCTTCCTGACGCTGACCAGCGCAATGAACTTCTCGTCTAATAAGGTCTTCCGTATGAAAGTCTATTCGCCTCGCGCCGGGGCGAAGGTGTTGTTGAAAGTGGAGAATTCTGCGAATAATAACCAGTTTTACCAAAAAGAAGCCGTGATGTCCATGGCCAATAATTGGGAGGATTTGGTTTTTGATTTTTCTGACATAAACACATCTAACACTTACGATCGTATTGTTCTGATCTTTGACTTGGGCACACCGGGTGATGGTTCTTCTAACTTTACCTTCCTATTTGATGATATTCGTCTGACCAACACTTTTCCGGTTTCCATCCCCCTGAATTTTGAATACCCCGTCTCCTATGGCTGGTTCGATTTCGACGGCGGTAATATGACCGTTGTGAATAATCCTCAAGCGGGCGGCATCAATACTAGTGCGAAGGTGGCCAAGATGGTTAAAAACGCCGGACAGCCTTGGGGTGGAAGCTTCCTGACCCTCAGCGAGCCGATCCCCTTTTCCCTTTCCCGCACCTTCAAGATGAAAGTGTATTCGCCGCGTGCCGGCGCCAAAGTGCTTCTGAAGGTTGAAAACTCTGCTAATCCAACCAACATCTTTTTCCAGCAAGAAATGACGATTGGAACAGCTAATGCCTGGACTGAGCTTACGTTTGACTACTCTGCCATCAACACCGCTAATAGCTACGATCGAGTGGTCTTGATCTTCGATCTGGGCACGCCGGGTGACGGTTCAGCCAACTTTACTTTCCTGGTTGATGATCTTCGTCTTCAATAATTATTTAAATACTGCCATATGCGTAACATAAAGAATTTGATTTGGGTACTGGCCGGAACAGTTTTGCTGTTCGGCGCTTGCAAAAAGCCTTCGTACTCCTTTGGGGAACTTTCCGCACCGACGAATTTGTCCCTCACCACAACAGTCGTGGGTGTCGATGCTGCCAATCCGAATGGAAATGGTAGCGGGAACGTGAACATCACGGTCACGTCCAACGGGGCCCTGACCTATAACATCGATTTTGGCGACGGATTGAAGCGCACGGTACCCACCGGTACGCTCACCTACAAATATGCCAATCCGGGCACCAATGACTATACCATTACGGTCAATGCCATCGGTACCGGCGGAAGCATCTCTACCATCAGCAAGCGCATTCGGGTATTCGTGGCGTTTCAAATCCCCGCACCCATTTTGAGTGCGTTGACGGGTGGGAGTTCGAAGGTATGGGTGACCGACCGCAGCGCTCCCGGTCATTTCGGGGTTGGCCCCAACGATGCATTTGCACCCATTTGGTATTCGGCCGGACCCGACACCCGGGAGGCTTGTGCATACGACGATGAGATCACCTTTTCCAAGAATGCTCTCGATCAGGTTTTCATGAACGTGAACAATTTTGGATCCTCCTTCTCGATCGGCGCCTCCAGTACCTTTTATGGATTCAGCGGGGGTGATAATTGCTTCTCGATCAATACAGGTGGAAACAAGCAGTTGATCTTCCAAGATGCGACCTCCGCTTCTACGCCTGCTCAATCCACCCGCATACAGTTTACCGTACCCGGAAACGGCATCATCAATTTCGGAACGGGCGGTACCGTGTATGAGATCCTGGAGATCACACCGAACACCATTCATTTGCGTAATATTGGGATCGATGGAAACTCCTGGTATCAAAAGTTGAAAAAGAAACCTTGATACAACGTCTTTTTTTGGTTCTCGGGTTGGCCGTCGCTGGTATTGGATGCGGGGATAAAGACACGCCTCCCAATCCAGTGGCGCCCACCAACCTGAATGTGACGGCTACTGTGGCAAGTGATAATAGTGGAAATGTACAGTTCGTCGCTACCGCCAGCAATGCGGTGACCTATGACTTTGACTTTGGCAACGGGATATTTCAGAATTCAGTATCGGGTAGTCTCACCTATCGCTACCCAGCTTCCGGCAATTACACGGTAAATGTTGTGGCGAAAGGGGCTAGCGGCCTCACCGCCAGTAAATCCCTGTCCGTTTCCATTACGGTGGTACAATCGATGGTTTGGTCAGACGAATTTGACCTGCCCGGAGCACCCAACGCCTCCAAATGGGGCTATGATATCGGAGCCGGGGGATGGGGGAACAATGAGGCGCAGTATTATACGAACCGACTCGACAATGCCATTGTCTCCAATGGTACGTTGAAGATCATCGCGAAGGCTGAGTCCTTTAGCGGTAGCAATTATACCTCGGCTCGTCTGCTGTCTCGCAACAAATTCACGTTCAAATACGGGAAGATCGAGATGTCTGCTAAGCTGCCAACCGGCACCGGTACCTGGCCTGCCTTCTGGATGCTGGGTGAAAATTTCTCGACCGCAGGATGGCCTGCCTGCGGAGAGATCGATGTTATGGAGCATAAGGGATCCGACCTGAATCGTATACACTCCTCCTTGCATTACACCGGACGTTCCGGCGGCAACCCGGTCACGGCCACGACGCTGATCCAGCAAGCCACCACCAGCTTTCATCTCTATGCGTGTGAATGGTCGCCACAGTCGATCAAATTTTTTGTCGACGGAAATCTCTACCACACGGTTGCCAATAACGGCAATCTGCCTTTCAATCAACCTTTCTTCATTCTTATCAACTTGGCCATGGGGGGTACGTTCGGTGGCAACATCGATCCTAATTTCACCACGGCCACGTATGAGATTGATTATGTGCGCGTGTATCAATAAAAATCAGCTTGATCGTTATGACTCCCCTGCATACATCCATCTTGCGTCTTTTCATACTTCTTATCACCACGGGCATCGGCCTGCTCGATCAGGATGCACAGGCACAGTATCGATACCAAAAGCTGGTATGGGCCGATGAGTTCGATCGTGCCGGATTACCCGACCCACAAAAGTGGAATTATGATAAAGGCAGGGGTTGTCCTTCGTTGTGCGGTTGGGGGAACAATGAGCCTCAATTCTATACCTGGGACCGGAAGGAGAACGCACGGGTGATGAACGGCGAGTTGATCCTGGAGGCTCGAAAAGAGAATTTTGAAGGGGCTACCTATACATCAGCCCGACTGACCACCAAGCAGAAAGGCGACTGGAAATACGGTCGTATCGAAGTCAAAGCTCAACTTCCCAACGGATTGGGTACCTGGCCCGCGATCTGGATGTTGCCAACGGAAAATCAGTACGGCGGGTGGCCCAAAAGCGGCGAGATCGACATCGCCGAAACGGTGGGCTATCAAAAAGACACCTTGCACCAAACGATTCATACCGATAAGTACAATGGGATGTACAATACCCAACGGACACGCTTGGTCCCTTTGGCCGCACACGGCAAGCAGTATCATGTCTTTGCCATCGAGTGGTCCGCCTACCGTATTGAATACTATCTCGATGGGGTGCCAACCTTCACTTACCGGAAGGAAAACGACGACAAGGCCGTGTGGCCTTTTGATCAGCCATTCCACCTGATCCTGAATCTCGCGATCGGAGGAAATTTCGGCGGCAAGCGAGGTATCGATGATTCGATCTTCCCGACGCAGCTTCGGGTGGATTACGTTCGGGTCTATCAATAATATCATGATGCGTCTTCAAATTTTTATCGGGGGACTGTTGTTCCTCCTTCCACTGTTTGCTCGTAGCCAATCGATCCACCTCGAGCAACGAGTCGATTCCTTGCTAGGTCTGATGACGTTGGAGGAGAAAGTGGGACAACTCCATCAGATCAGCAGCGATTTTGCGGCGACAGGTCCCATTACCCACGAAGGCGAGAAACAAGATCGCGTCCGACAGGGAAAGGTCGGTTCCTATTTGAATGTGACCGGAGCGGAGCGTACTCGTTCATTGCAATCGATCGCGATGCAATCCCGATTAAAAATTCCATTATTATTCGCACAAGATGTGATCCATGGCTATCGAACCATCTTTCCCCTCCCCTTGGCGGAGGCGGCCAGTTGGGATCTGAAAGCCATCGAGCAATCCGCCCGTATCGCAGCGACCGAGGCGGCCGCAGTAGGGATTCACTGGACCTTCGCACCGATGGTAGATATATCACGCGATCCGCGCTGGGGACGTGTGATGGAGGGCGCCGGGGAGGACACCTATCTGGGAAGTCTGATTGCAGCAGCACGCGTGAAAGGTTTCCAAGGGAAAGGGCTGGGTAGTTTGGATGCCGTGATGGCCTGTGCCAAACATTTCGCGGCCTATGGCGCGGCGGAAGGTGGGCGGGACTACAATACCACCGACATGAGCCTGCGTCGCTTACATGAAGTATATCTACCCCCCTTCAAGGCGGCGGCAGATGCAGGAGTAGCCAGTTTCATGAATTCATTCAACGACATCAGTGGGATACCGGCCACAGCTCATGCTTACTTGCAACGTACACTGCTGAAGGGGGATTGGAATTTCAAGGGATTGGTCGTGAGTGACTGGGGCAGTATCGGAGAGATGATCAACCATGGATATGCAACCGATACAGCAGATGCGGCTAAAAAGGCCATCGTGGCCGGATCGGATATCGATATGGAAAGCCGGGCTTATGTGGGACAATTGATCGATCTCGTCAAACGCAAAGAGATTCCGGAGTCGGTCATCGATGAAGCCGTACGTCGCGTACTCCGAAAAAAATTTCAGCTCGGGTTGTTCGACGACCCTTATCGTTTTTCCGATGAGGCTCGGGAGAAAGCTGTTTGGAATGACCCGGCACATCGAAAAGCAGCCCGCGAAATGGCTAAAAAAAGTATCGTGCTATTGAAAAATGAGCCGATAAAGTCCACTGGCAAGCCTCTATTGCCGCTCGCTGCCGATAAAAAAATCGCCCTGATCGGGCCGTTAGTAAAGGCGATAGGGGATAACAATGGGTTTTGGAGTTATAGCTGGCCCGATGATTCCGTTCGGATCGTATCACTCTGGAAGGGCATGGAGAACAAGTTGGGATCGGCCAAGAATCTGATCTATGCGAAGGGATGTGAGTTGAGCGGTACGGATACGTTGGGCTTTGCTGCTGCGCGAACAGCCGCTCGACAGGCCGATATCGTGGTCGTTAGTGTGGGAGAAGCCGGGAATATGAGTGGTGAGGCGAAGAGCCGAAGTGAGATACGCTTACCCGGCTTGCAGGAACAATTGGTCAGGGAGCTGGTAGCGACCGGAAAACCCGTTGTCGTATTGATCAGTGCAGGACGACCACTGGTATTCAATTGGATCGCGGACAACGCTCCGGCAATTTTATATACTTGGTGGTTGGGAACGGAGGCCGGTAATGCGATCGCGGAGGTGTTGTTCGGGGACTATAATCCGTCGGGCAAATTACCAATGACCTTTCCCCGAAGTGAGGGACAGATCCCGATCTATTACAACCACTTCAATACGGGCCGTCCATTCAAAAGTGATTCCGACAATATTTATGTCACCGCTTATACCGACCTGCCGAATAGTCCCCTTTATCCTTTCGGATACGGATTGAGTTACACTATGTTTGAGTATGGTAAGATCGAACTGAGTGCCGATACGATGACCGCTGGCGGATCGATCAAAGCCAAGGTCAAGGTTAAGAACACCGGCTCCTATGCAGGCGAGGAAGTGGTCCAATTGTATATTCAGGATGTGGCAGCCTCCTTGGTTCGCCCGGTACGAGAACTTAAGGCCTTTGAAAAGATCCGGCTGATGTCAGGAGAAACGATAGAAGTAGCGTTCACGATCACCGAGAAGGAATTGGCCTTTTACCGAGAAGACCTTCGATTGGCAGCCGAGTCGGGCAGATTTCATGTATTTGTCGGAGGAAATTCACAGGCAACCGAACAAGCGATCTTTCACTTGAAGTAGCGAGACCGATCTCTTTTCTAAACGATCGGTTTCTACCGGATCAACGTTGTTGTTCCTTTTTTTACTCGAATGCTGCCATCCAACAATTCTGCTTTGACATAAAATGCATACGTCCCGCTGTTTTGCTGTATGCCTTTAATGGTGCCATCCCAACCGCGACGAATATCGGTGGTGTAGAAGATCCGCTCGCCCCAGCGATTGTAGACGCTGAACTCGAGCTTTTTTACAGTGGTACCGATCACTCTTAATACATCGTTGCGGCCATCGTTGTTGGGCGTGAAGCCGGTGGGGATATAGATATCGGTCATCTCGGGCCAAGTGGTGCCTTGAGCGGTGCCGGGCGGACTGTTGCGACAAGCAGGGGTTTGTGTAGCGATCACTGAAAGCGTCACGCTTTGAGAAGGATTCAGTCCCGTTACAACATGTGACGTGCCCGTACTACCGGAGCTGGGTGCTATGTAATTAACCCCATCTACTGAAACAAGATAACCGGTAGCACCGGTTACGGGCGACCAACTGTATGTGATGCTATTGAGATTACTATCGACCACGCTGACGCGGGGGGAAGGCAGTTGCGTCCAAAGAACGACTTGAATGCTGGATCTAGCTGCTACACAGCCCGTGGCATTGGCAGCCGTTACATAGTAGCTCGCACCAGCCGATAGCGGATTGGTCGTGTAGGTTGTTCCCGTTGCCAGCAACGTGCTAACGGGTGCCGAATACCATTGATAAGTGATTCCTGTCTGCGGATTTTGTACCTGGAGGGTAGCGGGTGTGTTGGGACAAATATTCACCGGACTTGTAACCGTTGGTGCAGCTGGCGGCGGATCGACGGTTACCAGTACGGGACTGCGCGTAGCACTCACACAACCGGTGCTGCCGGTAGCCAGCACATAATAAGTAGTGTTGACGCTCAATACCGCGGTGGTATACGAGGTGCCGGTGGCCAATAGATTGCCACCCGTAGCAGCATCGTACCAGGTGTAGGTAGTGCCGGTTTGCGGACTTTGTACTTGCAGAGTAGCGGTATTACCTGGGCAGATTGAAATACCGTTTACCACTGGTGCCGGAATATTGATCTGGGTGGCACTGACAGGCTTGCGGCTGTCGAATAAACAGTTGCCCGGTCCCACGACACTAACATACAGAGTAGTATCGGCTGTAAAGGGATTGATCGTGATGCTGGTGCCCGTGGCCACGGCAGTACCTCCGGTGGCACTACCGAACCATTGGTAATTCGCGCAGCTCTGCGGGTTCTGGATGGTTAGGGTGACGCTGTTACCGGGACAAGCCTGTGCATTGGCCAGTTGTGGTGTTTGCAGTGAATCGGAAGCGAACGTGAAATACTGACCGCTGGAGAGATTGGCAACTGCATACTTGTACGTGCTGCTGGTCATCGGGATCACCGTGGTTTGGTTGTCGGGAAAGCTTGGATCGGTTGACACCAGCATATTTTTCACGCAGGGCAACAGATTATTGTCCACCGCTATGGTAACATCCCCCATCGTTCCCGTTTTTTGCACCTTCCACACCCTAGCCATTCGAGTAATGCGGTTGTTCATACCGCAGATGGTCAGGGAGGTATCGCCGCCGTTATCGCCCATCAGTAAATAGGATAGATCGTTTCCAAACGGGTTGGTATTGGCGGCATTCGTTGCGGGGAAACTACCGCCGGGGTAGGTGCCGTTGAACAAGGTAACCAGCGCGGGCGTATTGATTGATTTGGATTGTTTTTGCGAGAGGGCGGTGGCGTCGTCCCGGCCGATTCCGGTGATGTTGTTTGCGTAGCTGCTGTTCAGGTTTCTGTCCCACGTAACGGTTCCATTGGTGGCGGTATAGTTATTGTTGTTAGCTGCCAGTTGGTTGAGGGTAAATCCATATTTCACGGCGAGGTAGGATTCGATCTTATTTATTTCAGCCGCTGTTAGGGTATTGGAGTAGATGATCACTTCGGCCAGATCGATCTGGCAGGGGAGGTTCAGCAAGAGTTCATTTCCCAAGACGATCTTGGTGGTGGCGGATGCGAAATTACCGGGACCGGGTATGGCGATCACTCGGTCGTCGGCACCGTTCAGTCGGTTTACGGAGGTATTTACGTTCATGTAGGCGGTGGACAAGGTATGCTGATTCAAAATAGAGGTAACACCCACATTCTGACCTGCGGTAGCCGGAACGGCTTTTGGAAAATCAAATCGAAGTCTGCCGCCTGAGTTCTCAAATCCGAGGCGGGCGTTGGTGCCGACAAAGTCGTTTTCCCATTTCAGCCATACCACGCCGCCTTTCAGGTTCAGTACCTGGAACACCGTGACGTTGCTGTTGCCCACCAAGGAGGTGCCCAGAAAACTGTTGATGCTGGAAAGGGAGTGGTTGGTCCCGTTGAAGCTGAGATAGGGATTGAAGTTAATGCCGGCCGGAAGCAGGGTGGGGCCGTTTTGTGCATTGGTGGTGCCCGAGAGTGATTGCACGGTGAAGTTGCCGGTGACGCCGGCGCCCGAGAGTTCCTGCCATTGGGTAACGGTGGTTCCGGCGGTGGTTACCCCGTTATCGCCCTTCACCCACATCTTATTATTGGTCGAAATGCCGCCGGGGGATTGTGCCAGTGTGATTTGCGTCCACGTCAGGCACGAAAAAAGTAGTATGTGTTTTACCTTGTTCACGGTGAGGTCTGACAAGGTAATGACTTTTCTGAAAATTACTGGCTAGCTCCTCATTCTTTCCATGCGATGGCGATGACCACTTCATTCTTTCTGCCGAATAATTCGTAGGGGGCATTATAGCCAAGAAATGTTGGGTTACCGATTGTTTTTATGTCGCTGCGCTGGAGGGCTTGTAAAAGTCGATCCGCGTTTTGTTTGATCTTTTGGTCGCTGGCGTATCCGCCGAATTCGATGGCGGCCATATAGACTGCCGGGCTTTCATGCAATTCTATGCGGGCATCGGCTGGTCGAGGCAGTTTCTCGAGCGTATATTTTGATGGCATGACAAAGCTCATGGATGATCCGTTGTTGTTGATGTCCATGTGCACGGGGGCCGTCATGGCGATCTTGGCCGAGGACTCGTTGTTCCCGAAAATATACCCGGCGATCTTTCGGAATCCGCTGCTTCCCAGTTCGCGGTAAGATTTTGCGGTCGATCTTGTAGTGGCCAAAATAGCCGGTGGGTAAAAGCGGATCTCGAATTCCTTTTCTTTTTTAACGACCCGGTATTGTTGTTCTTCGATGGTGGCACGCGTAAAGGACATCAGAACGGGTATGGCGATGATCAGGAGAACAATGATCAAGAGGGAAGTTCGCATGGTTGCATTTTGAGCCAATAACAACTTAATGGGTTGTAGGTTTAGTCTTTTCGGAATCTTTTTGAAGCGGCTAAAGGTTCTTTACGGCGAACGCTTTCTGCAAATAACAAACAGCTCTTGATATAGTTACTGATTACGGCCCTATCTAAATCCCAAACTAAAAATCCCACCACAGGCGGGATTTTTTCAGTAGACTTTACAATTATTAGCTCAAACCGAATAGGGGAAGATTTGGCAGCGTTGTTGAATTAGTGATGATCTTATTTATTTAAGATCATCACTACTGTCTAGTATTGGCATCTAAGCTTTAATGTTATTGGTTATTGTCTTACCAGAAACCGGATCACTTCTTCCATTCGACCATCGGCTCGGTAGAGGGCCAGTAAATAATATCCGCTTGCCAAACTCTTTCCCAGTTGCAGATTTACCGGTATGCCGGCGGAGAAGACTTGTGCACTTTGTGCCATTAACCTTCCTGATATGTCAAAAATTCTCCAAGAATAATTGGTATTAGTGCCGGTGCGGCTTAACAGGCTGAAATTTTCTCCGTTGTTGGGGTTGGGGTACAGCAGGAATGTTTTATTAGCCGGTACCGTCGGGATTGATGACCGGGGTATCACAAAGCTTCCTAAGAAGGCATTCTGTTCTAGGTCTAAGGGATTGGCATAAATACGGTTATTGAAAAACGTAGGGGTTTGCTGAGCGGTGTAGGCGAAGGAGTAAACGGTATCTTGAAAAATGGCAATATCGTACATGGATTCGTAGTATGGGGTTGCTAAGCGAAAGCTTTGTTTGGCAACTACATTTGTGTCATACCGTATCGTGAGTGCGTCGGAGTATCCTGCTACCGAAATCGGTATGGTGTCGAAAAGTAGGGGTCTGTTCAGGGTTCCGGACACATATAAATGGCCACGAATGGACTTTAGTCTGTTCGCGATGAAGGGTTGAATCGTGATTCCATCTTTCCAATTCTTCGCTTGTCTGAACTGCCCACTCGCGTTCAGGCTAATCATTCCAGCAGATTGGGTAGTATCCGATATAATAGTTTGGCCATTTAGTAAAATGGGACCGTTTTGTGTTTTTGTGTAGAGGAAGAAACTGTTTGTGCCAATTTGCTCAAAACTTTGCGGGCCACCTAGGCCAATCCCCGGACTCAACATCGCCCTCCAAGAGATCGATTGTAGATTTGTCTTGATTAAAACAGAATAGCGAACTTGATCGGCAGAAGTGGGGTAGTAATTCGGGGTAAAGATGGTGTCGATAACAGCTGTTCCATTATGTACGACGTAGGGGTGTGTGAGCTGGCCACTTAGCATGGAATAGAGTCCGCTTACGATCAGGGTATTGTCAGAGGGGCTAACGCGAATAAAACTCATTTGCAGTGGTAAGGCTCCGGCGGGCGGGTTGGAGAGCCGATAAACCTTAAGGGCACTTTTTATTACACCGGTAGAATCCAATCTCATTAAATAGAAGCCCATGTTATTTGGAAAAGTCAAGCTTCCGAGCTGAAGAGATCGGGTCGCCATTTGGGAGACGGCTGCAATGTCTCCGTTTGGATATAGATCGATGGAGTTGACTTTGCCGGAGGGCAGGTTATCGTCTAAGAGAATCATTCTGGATGCACCACTTCGCTCAATGACTAAAAGCAATCTTACATCAGCTTGTGTGAGTTGGGTTGTAATCAGCGTGGAGGTATCAAGCCGGATGTAATTCGAGGCAGGTGTATTGATGGGCTGAAACAAATTCAGGAGCACATAAATTTTGTCATTCTGTACCAGCACACGGTTAATGGTGGCCCCGGTGAAACTGCTATAGAGTCTTTTGTACCAAAGTACGGTTCCATTGGGGGCACGGCGAAGCATGAATAGATCTCTCCTGCTGGGACCCATACCAATACCCTGGTAGCTGGTATCCAGGCTGGTTTTTCCGTGGCTGTTTCCTGCAATAAAGAGGGAGCCGTCTGTGAAGTATTCTACCGCTTGTGTGGTTTCAGCCCGGTCGGCGTTGGCCCGCATTTGTCCACGTACAACTTGCATGGTGGTATCAATTACCCAGGGGTTCCAGACGTTATCATTTCCAAACCCGAAAGAGATCAAATTCGATTCAGTTGACGTGTGGTTGATATTGAGTAATGCTTGTTCGTAGGGCGTGTGTGCGCCCAACCATTTGATCTGTGTGTTTGAAAAGGTGGGATTGGTTTTTAGGACAAAACTTCGGCTGGGTCCCTCTAAATTGAAGGTATCGGTCAACCCAGGCAAGAGTGTTAGATTGACAACATTGGGCGGAGTGGCGATCAGAGGTGGTGCCTGGTTGTTACCGGCTACTTGTCCGAAAAGAAATAGCCGATTGCCGTTCAGGGCCATGGATCGGAACTGAAGTGAATTTTGTGCAGTCGGATGGTTGCCGATTAGGTGGGCTCGACGCGTGATGAACTGAGTATCTAGAACGATCAATGCGTTCTTTCTGAATAGGGAAAGATTATACCCATCTAGGGCATAAAAGATATTATCTGCGGACGAGTTTGAATTGGCTATCAGGTATATACTATCTTTCGAGGGAAAAAAAATCAGGTTGGTACGTGTAAATCCAAGTTGAATGGGTACAGAAGTTCCCGGATTCATCTGTCTGAATGATGTGTTCGTGAAGTTAGTATCTGTTTTTATGAAGAGCAGCTGTCCGCTACTGGATGAGAGTGATTGAGGTTGGCCGTTGAAGGAAATCGATGACGTTGAATTGGTGCGAAGGCAGAGAAAAATGCGGGAAGGGGATAGTTGTTCCACTGCCTGTAGCGTTAGAGATCCCGTAGTAGTTGTTAGTCTTTGAGTGGAGCGAATGTTGCCGGAAGCAGTATCCAGATGTAAAAGAATTTGCCGAAAGCCCCCGACAGAATCCAATAAAACTTGATTATCCCAGCGAACAAAACTTGCCCCACCCCCCCAAAGTCTTATGTCTGATCCAAAGCCAACAAAGGATAGAAGAGTATTGGTTCGACGCGACCATATCAAATCACCATTCGATGCATTCATCTTGCTCAGTCCGCTAATGCTTGTTCCGGCTGAATATGGCGCCAGCACGGTTGTCCCCATTTGTAGACTATCCATACTGGAGTAGCTGATATAAAGTGATCCATTTAGGAAATAAACCGCTCGCCCGTTTTGATCTTGTTGGTTTCCAAATGTTTTATGCCACAAAACTGCTCCGGAACGATTGATCTTAACGACATAAATGTCCGTATTGCCCGCACCAACAGCTAACAGCTGCCCATTAATCTTCAATTCTCCCTTGAAAGAGCCGATGTAATAGGTGCTGCCGTCAGAGTCGACAATAGAGGAGGCAATCGACGTAGTGAATTCTTGGTATCCCAACTCTGTGGAGGTGATCTGTTGCGCATCTGCTTTGAACAATGATGCTGTCATTACGGTAAGTAATAATAGGGAAAGACGCATAAGCTTTTTTAGTTTTAGATTACAGTAGTAGCCTGTATTAACGCACCAAGGACTAACGATACACTCCGAAAATCAAATTCAATTAACGAGACTGGTGGGATTCCCAGTTGCATCTACTGCCGATTTTGAAGTTCGCATTGCCGTTGGCATAACAAATTTAGGGTTGATTTGGAGACCTTTATCGTCTGTTGGAAGTCATACTATTATTCATAAACCTTTTGTTATTTCTGAAATCACAAGCAGCATTGGTAGTAGTTGGTTCTGAATAAGTTAAGACTGACTCGACCTGTCTAATCTACCTTTTGCGGGCTGTATTTTATTTTATAAGGACCTTATTTTTCTCCTAAGCAAGTAGGTTTTGCTACCAATGGTTCTAACGGAGTTAGAGATGATTTGACTGACCTGATCGATTTTTAGCGGTCTATTTGTTATTCTTTTAAACCATTATTATTTTCTAAAATAACAAGTTGACTTAATTGCCAGTGGTTCTAAAGAAGTTAGGGTTGATTTTATCTCGTTAGTCAATTTTTAGGCGTGTTTGTATATCAATTTTGCGGCAATAGTCATATATTGGCTTTAAATTAATTAAGTTATGGTTACTTATAAAGGAAACTTTGGAATACTTGTTTTGAATATCTCAGGGAATCAGTGCTCCGGAAAATACGGGGCTGTTGGCGTCATCAATGGTGAGTTTGTGGATGGTAAATTTACTGGAAAATGGAACAATAAGGGGCTTGAAGGATTGATTGAGTTTTCGATTCAAGAAAAAATTCTGCGTGGAAGTTGGAAAAAGGGCTTCGAGCCAGGTCTCATGAAAGGAAAGTGGGAGGGTGTCGAAATTGATGATACCTCCAGCGATACTTTAATTGCTTCTAACTCATCTGCCAACATAGTTACTTTGATTAACGACTATCTGATGAAAGTTAGTGATTCAGGCTTTGATTCTTTTAATTTAACGGAGTTAAAAGTGCTAATCGAGACCCATTTGCAGCTTTTTAATTTACTTGACGAAAAGAGTCTTGCTAAAATTGAAGAAGAGAACACATCCTTCAGAGTATTGATAAACGAGTTTCCACTTCGTTATCTAGGTCTTGGATTAGTATACGGAGAACTACTTCATGCCGTTTCAGAGGGAGAATGTTCAATTAATATAAACAATGACTTGTTAAGAGAGGTGGCTTATTCCTTAGACGACCTTAAAGATCGAGAAGTTGGTATTGCTAAGGCAGTATATGAAGATTATGGGGTCACCGATTTTATACCAATATTCATCACAAAGTTCATTGCTACATTACTTATGGCTTTTGAGGAAACAGATGATTATCAGCTACTTGCCGAATTGGTACTTAGCTGTAGTACCAGTGAAGTTGATGAATCTCTGCAAAGCCCCTGGGGGGATTGGATAAGTGACATGGTAATCGCCATATTCGATATTCATGGATACAGTCCTTCAAATTATGTCTCTGATGAAAATATATCTATATCTGGTCGATATTTTATGCAAGCTGGTATTGATTCTGGATATGACTATGAGCGATTACTGGAGAATTTTCGTGATTCGGTAATCTAAAATCTTAATGAGTTATTCTACGTGTTGAATTGTGTGATGCGTTTTTTAACTGTATCTACACTATCCTGTCAGTAATTGTTTAATTTTTTGCGCATCCGATGCTGTAAAGCACTTGACGTGAATTGAGCCGCTTCCAATGCTTTTTATTGAAATATCGACTCCCCATATTTTATCATCTAATTCAATACTGGAGATCTTATCTATCGGAATACTAATACTATCGTATCCAAATAGAAATTTATTTCTTTTTTTCCATATCACATTGCTTTCATCAATAGTAATGTGATCGGGTGTTAAAATGCCTCCTCCCCTTGTGACTGAAGATTTAAATTCATGTGCCATTAATAAATATTATTTGATATAAAGGTTTTTGTATTCTTGTTCGGAAAGTAGATTTATTCCAACTAGTTCGTAGCACGTTAGAAATCCACCAGGGCGTGTACTTTTATACTTTTTATTGAGCGCATTATTTTCTTCTCTTGATATCCAGGCTACACCGGGATAATCTTGAATTTTTTTGATGAGTTCCCGTTTGTCCCGAGCACTAATAAGTGATTCTCGAAACATTTTTATTGGGATGGTATGTTCCCAGACGGCATATGGCATTACCCTCTTTTCAGTTTTTATACGACCTAATAAATGTCTTTGTTCCCAGACCAACTCAAAGGGATTTAGCCGGATATTGTTCGCCTTAATGTAATCAGCCAACCCCTTAGAGACAAAGGAAGCATGCGTTCCAGTGAATATTCGGAGGGTTAAATCTAAACCGCCTTTCAGCTGTTTTTTTTCACCAGCTGTAAATTTTTGTATTTGTTCGGTAAAGGCGCAAATTATCTCCGTCAATGGCGCAAAGATTGGACTATGCCTGGACACATGCCTTACATCTGTTATCATGATGAGCCTATGAAATAAGGTTCTAATCGAACCATGCCAATGAAAATTCAGTACTACTAGATAGTGACTGTTATTTTATTCTTTCGATGATCCATTCGTTTACGGTCTTGGAATCACCAACATTCATTCCTCCACTTCCAATGCTGGATGAAATGTTAATTTCTCTACCAAGTTCCTTTAGGTGTATAGCTAAGTGTTGTCCACTTGGTCCATTTGTTGATTGTACTACGGTAAATGTCTCGCCGGCTTTTACAGCGTTTCCCCAAGTGTTTTTTGTAGCTGTGTATTTTAATATGTATGGCATAGTATGAGTTGTAATTAAAAATATAAAAATACTTTTTATGAATCCTCTGATTAAAATATCGCTTGAATCGTAAAGTAATGTATTTTTTTGAAAAATCAGATATAAATATACTTTCTTTTTGTCGCCTGTTGGCTAAGACCACTCGTACATATTGCTACCATTACTACTAACGAAATCAGATCGATTTGTCTACCCTGCTGGATTTTGATGGTTTATGTGTTATCCTTAGAAACCAATTTTATCTTCCGAAATAACAGTACGCTTGGCTATCAATGGTTTAAACGGTGTTTGGTGTGATTTAATGTGTTTGCTTTGTATGAAAATTGTATAGCGAACAAGTGTTGAAGATAATCTCATTTGCTAAAACTTAATTTCATATGATTTTTAAAGTTCTCTATACTTGGAAGATTGTTTGTGCCCATCATTAAAACAAGATGTTTATGCTTGTGATTAAATATCGCGCTGGTGATCTTTTCTCCTTTGAAGGTTAAGGGACGCATTGTCAAATCCTCAGCATTGATCCCGGCTATTTCGAGTTTAAATCGTAGCCAATTGCTTTTTAAGATTGTTGAGATGGAAACGGAAGATCTTGATTCGCAGGCAGATATAATTAGTATTGGTTTATCGATCAAAAATTCACTCAGTAGTGTTGTGTATCGTGAAAGAGTTCTATTGGAATTTATTAATTTAAGGGCATATATTTTATTTAGGCTTGGACTATGAAAAGGTATTGTTTCTATATTAATTAGTACTGCATAACCAAGTTCATTTGCTATTTGTATGCTGTTCATTAGCCTTCGCTTGGCATTATTCTTGAAGAATTTTGATAAGTATACGTGAGAAAGCGTCTCTGAAAATTTAGAATAGTTGCTGAATTTGAAATTGCTTCGATGTTGAAAATCCATTCCTGACCCTGGATTAGTAAGCAGCATATACAATGGATTACTTCCGTCTTCTACTTGGAAATACGGCTCTGGCGAATACTCCATTTGAAATTGACTATTGAGATCAGTATCAGAAATAAATGCACCGTCGTACCAGCTTTTATGAAGACTGTCGCAATATGAAATATAATTGTTACTGGTGCTCATCAAAGTGTATTTCAATTAAGAAATTTAAATTTTATCCAGTTCAACTTCAAGCTGCTTTGCTACCTTTAGGAAAAATTCTACCTCGAGTTCAGTCTGCTTGTTATCAGCTTTTATGATGGCCCACATGTCTCGCATAACATAGACCCGATGTTCTCTGCTTAGATTAGTAGCGATTCTTTCTATACAATTATTTAATTCTATGTTGATCTCAGAACCACAAGATTCCTTCCAGTTAATTGTTTCATTCAGAGTCGTTTCCATATCGTAATTATCTGGGTCGTCCACCCATTCAATTAGTTTATTACAAATTACATGGATTTCCTCCTGGGTAAGTTGTCCGCTTGTTAAGATCACTAGGCTTAAGTATAGAAATGCAAGATCATGACCAAATGTGTGCTTGGAAGGGCGTTGAATATTGCTTACGGATATCTGTTGGCTTTCAACCTGATGATTGCTTTTTTCTTGTTCTACATATAAGTCATTGATATTCAAGCCTAATTCTTTTAATTCATCCTCCACCGCCTTTTTCTCTTTAATGCCCTCTAAATATACATTGAGGGATACAACGTCGGGACAAACTTCTTTCCATTGTTTAATGTACCATTCAAGTTGCTGAGCCTGGAGTTCATTTAAATTACGTTGCGTACAGATCGAGAGACAACATGAGAGGAAAGCCTTTATGGATTTGCAGTTGAATATATCTCCACGGTTATAGTATTTACATAAATTTTCATGTGAGAGATTCAGTTGAATAAATGGATCTTTCGTGGGTTCACCTCGTTCCATGTAAAGGGCTTGGAACACGTCATTGGTAAATTCTCGTAAGTCTGCGGGCCTCTGGGCGGATACTCCATACCTGACACCGTCAATCTCAAAATTCCAATTTCGTATTGCTTCGAGAAAATAGTCTCGTTCTTGATCTTGCATTCCATTCTCACTAAGATTAGCAAAGAATATTAAAAATGTTGAAATATCATGTAGAATATGCCATTCCGATTTGTGCTCGTTACCTTGTATATTAGAACTTATCTCTGTGCCTTCCCATTTTCCTCGCATGGGTCCATGGTCCGTTCCTTTTTTCCACGAGCCAACTAGTTTTCCATCATTTATACTAAATTCAATAAGGCCCGACTGCCCATTATTTACCCATTGGCCGCTAAATGAATTGTTTGTAAATGTGCCTTCGAACTTTCCGTTTTCTTGGTAACTACCTGTTGCAAGATCTCCTTGAATAAAGAGTCGTAATTCTCCGAAATTTCCTTTAAATAGTCTGTTCGTCATCTTAGTATCCATGGGGTTGGTTTTATGCTTCCAAATATCTTTAAATTTATAATTAATTTTGATCATTTTATTTTTTAATTAAATGTTCGGGGCATATTTTAAGTGTTAGAATATAATTTGTTGTAAGAAAAAATATCAATCATTGAAGCCATGATGAAGGATGTGATGATTAATTAGTTTTTGTCAAATGGTAAAAATGAAGTCCTAAGCACTCACTTCAATTCTATATTCGGTCAAATCACCTTGCTATCAGGGAGTTCAGGAAAAAACAAAAAAGGCAACCCGGATGCAGATTGCCTTTTTGGAAGTCATGTAGTCCCGCCCAGAATCGAACTGGGATCAAAAGTTTAGGAAACTTCTATTCTATCCATTGAACTACGGGACCAAAAGGCCCAGCCAACATCTGATAGGCGGGCAAGCCGTAAAATTATGATTTTCATTCTGTGTCCAGCCTGGCGTGTCCGACTGGCGTAAGCCGGGCGGATGTAAAGGCTGCGGCCTGATCCACAACATTTTGGCACAATGCTTGTTTTGGGAGGGTGTCGATTAGGCGACTAATGTCACCTTTCACACTCCCGAATACCCCTAATTTTGCCCTCCCAAATCAATCGAACATGGAAAGCAATCCCAAAAACACCTACAACGTCAACAGCGAGAGCAAATGCCCCTTCACCGGTAGTATGCTGAAAAAAGCAGCCGGTGGCGGAACGCACAACCGCGACTGGTGGCCCAACCAACTCAAGCTGAATATCCTTCGTCAGCACTCCGGTCTTTCCAATCCGATGGACGATTCATTCAACTACGCCTCCGAATTCAAATCGCTCGATCTCGCTGCCGTTAAAAAAGATATCATCGAGGTCATGACGACCTCGCAGGACTGGTGGCCAGCCGACTATGGTCACTACGGACCCTTCTTCATTC
>SXGQ01328660.1_pt1 | contig 28443 bp, 18 predicted proteins | sample 3178371 | NCBI WGS metagenome assembly SXGQ01 (sample SAMN11356859, study PRJNA531348) | freshwater metagenome | isolation source: freshwater sample F1-20 | place: China: Fuxian Lake, Yuxi | collected 2017-12-25 | reverse complement strand
TACGCGCCTGACCATCGAGGAAGTCTTCCCGGTGTTCAAGAAATTGATCATAATTTCCCGTGGCACGATAAAATCCTCCCGGATAAACCCTGTTTATTTCAAGAATTTCATCAGCGACAGAACGCAAAAAAGCCCTGTCATGGGTTGCCACCAGGTATCCAAAAGGGGAAGCCCTTAGAAGTTTCTGCAGCCATACTATTCCAGGTATATCCAAATGATTGGTTGGTTCATCAAGCAGCAAAATGTCAGGTTCAATTGCTATTTCCCTTGCTATACCGAGTCTTTTACGCCAACCACCCGATAATAAACTTGCCGGTTTATCAAAATCATCGAAGCCTGTACGGGTCAAAACTTTGCTAACACGGGTTTCTTTTTCATGATCTTCAAGCGGTTCAGCTTCCAATCTTGCATACACGATATCTCGAACACTTTGCCCATGGGGAAACACATCATCCTGAGCGACAAACCCCATTTTGGTGCCCCTTCTCAAGGACCTGATACCAGAATCGGATTCCTCCCTGCCCCCGAGGATTTTTAAAAGAGTTGATTTACCAGCCCCATTGGGACCAATCAATCCAACTCGCTCATTTGCTGAAAGATCGAAAGTTAATTCTGAAAACAACGGTCTCGCGCCATAAGCCTTGGTAAGGCCCTGCACACTAAGCAAAACAGCCATTAAAACCCCTTGAAATTTGAATTGAGCAATAAAAGAACTGAAAATATCTGGTGTTAATTTTTAATTTCAAGTGAATAAACATGGGTCTTGGTTCTGACAATGATGTTTTTTCCAACGGCTGCGGGAGAGGCCATGCAACCATTCTCCAATTTGTTGGTTTCAAGCAATTTCCAGTCTTTGCCTGCTTGAATCACATAACCGCTTCCCTGCTCATTGAACAGATAAATCCGCCCATCAGCATACATTGGCGAAGTCCAAAAAGCCCCTGCAAGCCTTTCTTGTTTTACAACCTCACCTGTTTCGGAATCCAGTTCGGTAAAAATGCCATCTTTGCTAACCATGAAAACCTGGTTCTTTACAACAAGGGGGGTTGAGTAAGAAGGAACACTTTTTATTGTTTTCCAACTGACATGCGTGGTGGAGACATCACCCTTGCCATCCGGCCGAACCGCAAACAATTTCCAACCACCATCTCCCGTGGTGACAAGAATTTTTCCGTTTGCCATGACAGGCCTGCAAGACGCATTCATTCCACCATGATGAACTTTCCAAAGCTCCGCCCCCGTTGAAGGGTCGTATGCCACGGTTCCCACAGCGGCAGGGCTGACCATTTGATATTTACCATCAATTTTAAAAACCGCCGGCGTGGAAAACGCTTTCTTGTTATCACCATTGTTCGTGCCATAGGTGATCGATCGATCAGTTCGCCAGACGGTTTTTCCAGAAATCTTATCCAACGCGGTAAGATACTGAACATCAGCCCCATCAAATGTAAGAATCAATAAATTTTCAAAAATAATAGGGGAAGAAGCTGGGCCCCGATAATGATCACAAAGAATGTCTTGCCGGGTCCATAATGTTTTTCCAGACTTGGTATCTATACAGGCAGTACCAGCGCTTCCAAAATGAATGTAAACTCTTCCCTCCTCGATTACGGGAGTAGGTGACGCATAACTATTGGTGGGAAGATTAAACATGGGTTTTTCAATGGTGAACAATGGAATGTCATGAATTATTTTCCCAGTGCTTAAGCTAAGGGCAATCGCACTAAGTTTATCTCCTTTTTCCGTGGCATTACTCAGCCAAACCTGATCACCCCAAACAACTGGTGAAGCCCAGGCTTTTCCTACTATAGCTGTTTTCCAACGAACATTTTTTTGTTCACTCCACTGCAAGGGAAGGTTTGTGGCGATGGAGTGCCCATCTCCATTAGGTCCCCTATATCCGGGCCAATTAGTGTCTTGAGCTGGAAAAATAGAAAGCATCAACAAAAGCATCTTTTCCATCACAACCTCGTCAACTTCAAAAAAGAAAATTAAAAACCTTGCATCCTATCAGTGCTAGATATTACGGTAAAACAATCAATAATGTAAGTCTTTATGAATGAAAAGTATGTGATTTAAATTTAAAATGAGACCATGGCCTGAATATGCTGATGTACTTAAATCCCATCAAACCTTGGTATGGTGACAAACAGAAACCTATTAATCAAAATAGATCCCTAATTACTGGTTGATTCGGAAGATATGAGAAATATCCCTTCAAAAATATGCCCTGCATGCAATAGGCCGTTCACCTGGCGAAAAAAATGGGAGAAGGTTTGGAATGATGTGAAATATTGTTCCAATAAATGCAGGCGAAATAGAAATACAAAAACTCATGAATAACAAAAACAAATCAAAAACAGTATTTTTGGTTCTTGGGGACCAACTAACCACGGAATCAACCTTTTTTTCTGATTTTAATGCCGCAACAGATGTTGTTTGGATGGCTGAAGTCAAAGAGGAGTCCACCCATGTCTGGACTCACAAGGCCAGAATAGTTATGTTTCTTAGCTCAATGCGACATTTCAAGGAAGAACTTAAAAACAAAGGATACCCATTCTCTTACACCGAAATGAATTCAAAAACAGCTTCTTCCTCACTGGAAGCGGAGTTATCCAAGTTTTTAAAATCTTCAAAACCAACATCAGTAAAAATTCGAAAACCCGGTGAACATCGAGTTGAAGAAATTTTAAAAAAAACCGTCATCAACCATGGATTAAAATTAGAAATTACTGAAGATGACCATTTTTTATGCACCACTGGAGAATTTGCCCTGCATGCAAAAGATCGCAAGCAACTACGGATGGAGTACTTTTACCGGGAAATGCGAAAAAAATACAAGATACTTTGCAATGACAACGAACCCGAAGGCGGGGATTGGAATTATGATTCCGAAAACCGTAAAAGTTTTCCAAAGGATGGACCAGGGCTATTACCAACCCCTATCACTTTTCAACCAGATAAAATAACCAAGCAAGTCATAAAACTGGTGAATGAACTATTTCCTGATCATCCTGGTGACTTGGATCATTTCGACTGGCCTGTGACCTCCGCCCAAGCTGAGGATACCCTCAAAGATTTTCTTGACAATCGTTTGGTGCAATTTGGTGATTACCAGGACGCAATGTGGACAAACCAACCCTGGCTGTATCATTCCCGACTTGCTGCGGCTATGAACCTGCACATCCTTCACCCACTTAAAGTCATTAAAGAGGCTGAAAAATATTATAAATCTGGAAAAGCCCCTTTAGCAGCAGTTGAGGGTTTCATAAGACAGATTCTTGGCTGGAGGGAATATGTCCGCGCAATTTACTGGCTATTTATGCCCCAATATCTTGAGAGAAATTATCTTGATGCCAATCACGATCTTCCAAACTTTTTCTGGACGGCAAAAACTGATCTAAATTGTCTAAGCCAAGCCATAGGACAAACCCTCAAGCATGGATATGCGCATCATATCCAGCGCCTTATGGTAACTGGGCTGTTTTGCCTTTTATTTGGAGTCAAACCAAGGCAAGTTCATGAATGGTACCTTGCGGTGTATGTGGATGCGGTCGAGTGGGTAGAACTGCCGAACTCGCTTGGTATGTCTCAATACGCCGACGGGGGCGTTATGGCTTCCAAACCTTATATCGCATCAGGAAAATACATTGACCGCATGGGAAATTATTGCAAAAGCTGTAAATACGATCCTGCAAAATCAGTGGGTGTTGACGCTTGCCCAATAACCACAATGTATTGGGATTTTCTAATGCGCCATGAAAAACTTCTTTCATCAAATCCAAGAATGGGAATGCAAGTGAAAAATCTACAACGATTGACAGAAACCACAAGAAATGAAATAAAATCGCATGCAAAAAAATTCAGGGTTTCCCTGAAAATGGCATAATTATTTCAATGCGTATTTTATTTGAAGATTTTGAGGCAGTGTCTTTTGAATGAAATCATTTATTCCTTAAAGTTTTTATATTTTTATTTTTCTACATCATATGTGTTCAATTTATTTATGTGAATACAGCACCCTGATATTAATTTTGTCCAACTCCAAACTATTAGGCAAAGTAGATCATATGAGATCATGATCTTTTAGATTCCACAAATAATATTAAAACATGGTGGTATTAACACCGGTGATTTATATTAATATTCAAGCTGGAATCAAAAAATTGATAATCCCGATTCGTGGACAGAGATTAATTTTATATGTCTTTGTTAAAGGTTTATCGTTTAAAATAATTAAGACTTTGACTTTAACTGAATGTATTGTTGGAAAGAAACTTTGATTTCGGCTTGAGCAATATCGAACATGAAGTTTATTTCCGGTCATTAATATCATGTTCACCTTGAACTGAATCTGCCCGGAATTTTCAAAGAGAAATTATGGGTACTCCATCCGAAAATTACCGTGACACCAAGCTAAGCTGGTTGCAATTTTTTATCTTAACCCCCCTAGCCCGACTCCGATTTTTTTTCATAATTGGTATTGTCGGATTGGTGCTTGCAAAATGGGATACCATTGTTGCAACAAGCAAAAAGGTTTTGTGGAACCGTTCTGATCCAGAGATTACCTCTGATGATTACGAATATTTTTGCCCTATGCACCCTTCGTTTAGCTCACAAAAAAAGAACGAAAAATGCCCGATTTGCTTCATGGGTTTAAGCAAGCGCAAGAAGGGTGTATCCTCTCCTGATGCATTGCAACCTGGAATTGTCAGTAGAGTCCAATTGTCCCCTTATCGAATCGCGCTGGCAGGGGTTAAAACCCACTCAGTGGGGTTTTCAAAACTTATCAAAGAAATCAACACGGTTGGAACAGTGGAATTCGATGAGCGGGAGTTAAAGCATGTAGCCTCCCGAGTCAAGGGTCGGATTGAAAAACTGGTTGTCAACCAAACTGGTCAAATGGTCCACAAAGGTGATGAACTCGCCGTACTATTTAGTCCCGACATGATAGTCACTGTCCAAAACCTGCTTGATGCCCGAAGGTCTAACAACAACATAATGGAAAAAAACGCCAGGGAACGCCTTGAATTATGGGGGGTGGGTCCCGGTGAAATCGACAAAATAATCCGCGATGGAAACCCTGTTCAACGCATACCTATCCGTTCTCCGATTGATGGCCATGTGCTGAAAAAATATCCCAAGGAAGGACAATATGTCGAGGAAGGCGGTCCTCTTTATGATGTTGCGAATCTCGATCGTATTTGGGTTCTTGCTCAATTGTATGAGGATGACCTTGGTTTTTTTACCCCAGTCAACCATCAAGCAGGCGCCGAAAACTCAAATCCAAACCATTGGAGGGTCATTGCCTCAAGCAGGGCCTATCCTGGAGAAAAATTCGAGGGGATTTTATCTTTCATATACCCCCATGTTGATCAGGAAAGCCGAACATTATCTGTTAGATTTGAAATGGCAAATCCCGGTAATCGCCTAAGGCCAGGCATGGCAACCAAGGTTCAACTACAAACAAACGCCAGTCAACTTGCCGGTTTTAAAAGGGCTGACGGAAAACCATTGTTTCCATTCCAATTGAAAGATGAAAAAGTATTATGCGTGCCAGAAGAAAGTGTGATTAACACCGGAATTTCCCAAGTTGTGTATAAACAGGATTCTCCTGGCGTTTACCTTGGAGTCACAGTTCAATTGGGACCCAAACTCAATCTTCCTGATGGCCAAGCAATGTTTCCAGTTTATTCGGGAGTAAAGGAAGGGGACGAGATTGTCACACAGGGTTCATTCCTAATTGATGCTGAGACCCGCTTAAACCCTGCTTTGGGTTCCATTTATTTTGGGGGAGGTTCAAGCAAGGCAGTGGTCAGGCCAACAACACCCAATGATGAGGAAGTCACCATTTCTTCAAACTTATCCAAATTATCCGCAGCGGACAAAAAAATCGCTCTTGAACAGTTATTATGCGCCAGCCAGGAAAATTCAAAACTTGGATCAATGGGAGTACCAATAAAATTTACCATCGAGGGTCAAACAGGTTTTGTTTGCTGCGAAGGTTGCCTGAATGATGTGAAATCTAACCCCTCAAAAACCTCACAGCGAATCAAGCAATTGAAATCAAAAAACACCCCGGCAAATTTGAAAAAGGGGGAATCCCCTTGATAGGAAAATGGATTGAGTTTTCAATTCGAAATCCATTCGTGGTGATATTGATATCCCTTGCACTTTCCTGTTGGGGCATATATGCGGCAATAAACACCCCGATTGACGCGATTCCCGACCTTGGCGAAAACCAAGTGATTGTCTTCGCAGACTGGCCCGGTCGTAGCCCAAGGGAAATTGAAGACCAGGTAACCTACCCACTTTCCAGAAAACTTCAGGGCCTTGCCGGGGTTCGTGCACTTCGGTCTTCCTCAGAATTTAACTTTTCAATGATAACCATCATTTTTGAAGACAAGGTGAATTTTTATTTTGCCAGGCAAAGGGTACTTGAACGCCTTGCCGAAAATTCTGACAAACTACCCCCCGGGGTGACCCCATATCTTGCTCCCGATGCCACCTCTTTGGGCCAAATTTACTGGTACACCGTTGAGCCATCAACCGGCGCGAAATACGACCAATCCAAATTATGGGGACTTAACAAATTTCTTATCGCACCACAAATCAATTCAGCTCCGGGCGTCGCGGAAGTAGCAACCATTGGCGGCATGCCTTTGGAATACCAAATTGATGTCAACCCTGAAAATCTCAGAGCATATGGCATCAGCCTTGGGGAATTGTTCGACGCTGTTTCCCGATCCAATCAACCTGCTGGTGGTGGCGTGATTCAGAAAAATAACGCAGAGTACATCGTGCGCGGTATCGGATGGATACGCGGCAAAGAGGATATTGAAAACACCATTATCAAAGAGGTTGAGGGAATCCCCATTTATGTCCGAACAATCGCCACCGTCCAGATTGGCCCCAGATTCCGAAGAGGAGTTTTTGAAAAAAATGGTTCTGAAGTGGTGGGCGGCGTTGTTTTGATGCGCTATGGCGAAAATCCTCTTGCGGTGACCGCTAGGATCAAGGAAAAAATCAGGCTTATTACTCCCAGCCTTCCCCCTGGCGTTCGCATCGTCCCCGCTTATGACCGCACCAGATTAATCATGGGAGCCATTAATACCCTTGCAGAAGTCATGTGGCATGAAATGTTGATCGCCGCAATCGCTATCATACTTATTCTTGGCCACATCCGAAGCGTTTTTGTAATTTGCATAACCCTTCCCCTCTCTGTATTATTTTCGTTCTCCACAATGTGGATCCTGAGGCATCTTGGAATTATCGATATCCAGGCAAATATCATGTCGCTTGCGGGTATCACGATCTCTATCGGAGTATTGGTTGACCAGGCGATAGTCATGGTTGAAAATGCATCGCATCATCTCAAGGAGAAATTTGGGGATAACAAGGTCTCTGGCGACAACACAAGCCTTATTATCAAATCATGCGTTTCCGTTGGACGGCCCATTTTCTTTTCCATTTTGATAATGTTGCTTTCATTCACCCCGGTTTTTCTTTTGTCTGGCAGGGAGGGCAAACTTTTTCACCCCCTTGCCTACACCAAGACCTTTGCGTTGATCGGCACCGCGTTTTTTTCTATCACACTGGTCCCTGCGTTAATACCCCTCTTGATCAAGGGACGCCTACGCTCTGAAAACGAAAACTGGATAGTCCGAAGTTTCATTTCAATTTACAGACCTTTTCTTTCATGGTTTTTACCACGAATCAACCTTGTGATGTGGCTTTTTGCTGTGATCCTTTTGATTGCTGCAGGGATTTTTCCACTACAGGCCTTGGTAGGTCTCGGAGCTTCAGAGACTGCATGGCAAAACATGTTCCTTTCGGTTTTTTCCATTGTCACCACCATCACAGTATTGTCCACAAGGGGTTTTCTTCAACAAATCTTTTCACTAGTCACACTTATCGCACTGGCAACTTGCGCATATGGTTTTCCAAAAATCGGTGTTGCTTTCATGCCTGCGTTGGATGAAGGGACAACCTTGGATATGCCAGTTACGGTACCAAGGGCGAGTGTCACCCAGGTGATTGATGATCTCAAGGCCAGAGACGCTCTAATTCGCGGATTCCCTGAAATTGAAAGCGTCGTGGGAAAAGGCGGGCGGGCTGAAACCCCCACAGATCCCTCCCCACTGGACATGGTTGAAACATTCATAAATTTCCGACCGTATGAGTTTTGGCCCCGGCGTGTGCTGAAATACATTGATGGCTTAAGGCATACAACCACTGTTCTCTCAACCCTGGAAAAAGAAGGCTTCACCTCAAAAAAAATCACAGAAGATGAACGATCCAACTTGCTGATAGAAGCTGCGCAAAGATCACTGGAAAGATTTGATGAAATCCAAAGGGAACTTTCAAGCAGAAGGTTTTTGGAATTGGAATTCTTGCTCGCAAAAACCTGCTCCACCCAATTTATAACCAAGGCATACGAGCATTTTGCTGGAACCACAAATTGGCTTGGTGAAACCACCTCGATTTCAGAGGCAAAAATCAAAGAATTTGAATCAAAACTCACCCCGGGACTTGGCACATCCTTGGCTAGGAATATCTCCATGGGGGAAATTGAAAAAGAACTCAGGATTTTCGCAAACCTGCTAAATGCGGAAAAACTAATTGATAGCCCAGCCAATGCCCTGAAAATCAATCCTAATTTCCTTGAAATCATCTCCGAGAAAATTACAGGTAAACCAAAAACCCTTGCTGACAGGATCATTAATGACCTTCTCAAAACACAAACCGAATTTTGGACCAGGGAAGTGCAGGAACTAGACAGAGAACTATTCTACCACGGCACCTCGGCCTTTACTTGGCTTGCAATCGAGGAAGTTTTAAACTCCGCAAGGAACCTTGGATTTTTGGAACCCGGCCTCATGGGGGAATCCGCATTAACCTTGCTTGACACATCGATGTCTGAACGGCTTGGCCATCAACAAATGACAAAAGTTCCCGCGCAATTTGAAACTATCTTCAAGAAATTGATTCCAGATTTCCAAAAATGGGTTCTACTCTGGAAAAGGACCCGGGGCCCCAGGGGTGACCTTATTGATGACGAGATGGGCAGAGTTCTGCAAGTCCCGGGATGGAGCAATATCTTCACTCAACCTATTATCAATCGCATTGAAATGCTGTCCTCAGGTATTCGCACCGATGTTGGAATCAAGGTGTTCGGGCCGGATCTGACCTTGATTGAAAAAATCTGCAAGGATGTTGAGCAATCTGTCAAGTCCATCCGTGGTGCCCGCGATGTTGTTTCGGCCCCAATCATGGGCAAAGGATATCTTGAGATAGAAATCGACCGTGCCAAGGCCGCGCAATTTGGAGTTAGCGTTGAAGACGCTCAAATGGAAATTGAAACTGCCATTGGTGGGCGATTGGCCACTTCAACAGTTGAAAAACGGGAAAGATACCCTGTCCGCATACGATATGCCCGTAATGATAGAGAGGATGAGAACGCCATTCGTAAACTTCTTGTTGTTGGGACCAGGACCAGCAAGACTGATAAAAATTCTGAGCCGTTGAACAAGGCTCTTCCCAGCAGCGACATCCATAAGGCTGGTATCGCGCATCTTGGCGGACTGAGGGTAATTCCATTGGCAGCTTTTGCTGATATCCGGGTTACCGAAGGACCGGCAATGATAAAAAGTGAAAATGGCCAAATGATGAACGCTGTCACTTTGAATGTTCGAGGTCGGGACATGATTGGCTTTATTGAGGAAGCTAGGCGGGTTGTTGAACAAAAAGTAGCTTTACCCGAAGGTTACCATATTGAATGGGCCGGCGAATTCGAACATCAAATCCGTGCTGCAAACACGCTTCTCATCGCCTTCCCCGCCGTCATCATTTTCATTTTTACCATACTTTACTTTACCTATAAAGACATCGCGGATGCTTCACTCATCATGCTCACCCTTCCAGAAGCTCTTGCAGGTGGTGCTTTCTTTCTTTTCTTGTTTCCTAAAATTCAATTTGGCTGGGACTCTCCACCACTCGACTTCAGCGTCGCTGTTTGGGTTGGATTCATCGCGTGTTTTGGAATGGCAGCGGAGACGGGCATCATCATGATGGTGTATCTCCGCGAATCCATAGAAAAACGCGGAGGATTAGAAAACATCAAATCCATAGAGGAACTACGCGAGGCCGTCCTTGAAGGGGCCGTTCAAAGGCTTCGGCCCAAGCTACTCACGGAGGGAGTGGCGATTCTGGCGATTTTCCCCATGATCTATTCCCAAGGGGTCGGTTCAGAAATCCTTGCGCCAATGGCCTTACCAGTTCTTGGCGGCCTCCTAATATCGGACGAAGTGGTGGATTTGTTCCTCCCTGTGCGATTTTTTTGGATTCGAAAGGCACGATGGCAAAAACTTCAGCAGCGAAATAGTGCCCCGAATTGATGAAATTTCAGGACTATTTGGCTTGAATATTTGCTGTAACACGATCAAGTGCCGCTTTTCTTCTCAATGATTCAGCCTGTGCCTGAAACAACCTCTCTTGAGCTAGGTACATCTCCTTTTGGGCAGACACCAATGTAAGAAATGGTATTTTCCCCGCGATATAGGAGGCCTGGGCCTCGCGTACATTTGCCTGTGTTGATGGAACAGTCGTCTTCTTGAAAAGATCAAGGATTTGATTGCTTTCATTCAACTGCTCAAATGCCTCCTGAACCTGAAAATTTATCTGGTCCTCAAGTTTTTTTCTTTCTGCTTTTCTTTGCGCCAATCTTGATTGGGCTTCAGCCAAAGCTGCGTATCTTCGGGAACGCTGAGATGGCAGATTCATCCTTAAACCCAATTGATATTGCATTTGCTTGTCCATGCCCTGCCAAAAATTGTCATAAGCTGCAAGGGCTTCGTAATCGGGTGAGAATTCCCGCCTGGCAAGTTGAACCGCCGCCTCATCTCCCCTTATCTTGTCCTCAAGGGCTCGCAAATCCGGCCTGTTTGCACGCGCATCATCTCGCAATTGCTCACCACTTCTTTTTTCAAGCTCGACTGGAATATCCCTGATTGTGGGCGGCAAACTCAAATCCGGCTCCAAATGCATCAAGGTATTTATTCTTGCCTGTGCCACTTTGCGCATCCGGCCAAGGCTTATGGACCTTTCTTTTTGCAAACTGATTTCAACATCCGCCTGCAGGACATCCTGATGGGGAACCTGACCATTGCGATATCGTGTTTCAGCAGTCTGTCTAAATTCGGATAACAACCGCAAGGAATTTTCATTTACCTCAATCGCCCGATCAACAAGATAAAAATCAAAAAATGCGTTCTTTGCATCTTCGGTCAATTGCAATCTTACATCTTCGATTTCTTTTTCAGTTGCACTCGCTTCCGCCTGAGCCATGTCCCCACGAAGTTTTAACTTACCTTTTCCGGGCAATTTCTGAGCGTATTCCACCCTCAATGCAAAATTAACTTGATTTGATCCAATCGTTCCTGGTGCAAACCAACCACCAAGGGTCGGATCTTCCAAGGAAATCGCCTGCGGATATTTTGACCAAGCGGCCTCTGATGCCGCCGTCATCGCGGATAAAGTTGGATTCCGCGCAAGAACCTCACGGACCAAGTCGTCAACCCCCAATGTGTTTAATGTGGAAAAAGCCGGAATTTTACCGGGAGCATCATCAACGATTTGTGTTTCGATTTTTTTGTCTACAATTTCCAACGGCTCATTTTTAAATACAACTGATGAAAGACTTTTCTGATCTTGGGAGATAACAACAGGAGCAGGATTTTCAATTGTTTGTGGAAGCAACACGCAACCAGGCAAGAATAAAACCGAAACCATACAAAATTCTCTAATTGTATTGCTTCGAATTTTCATTACTTACAAAAACCTAGAATTTATAAAAGATGTAAACACATTAATAAAATCGACAAAACAACTGGATTTACTTGATAAAAAGTAACGATTATAGTTGTTTTGACAATAAATTGAATCCAGCTTGCGCAAGATGGGAGGTTTGCGCAGAAAAATGTTCGGGTTTGCAAATTAAGGAGGCTTAAATTTGAGGCATCAAAATCAAGCAAACTTCCAATGATAGAAAGATTGAATAACCATTTGTTCTTTTTCAACCACCAAAGGATCCCGCCAATGGGTGTATTTTGTACCTAAAATCAACGCCCCATCTCCAGGTAAAATCTCAATTTCATGGATCTTAGAGTTTTCATCTTCAATCCAAAGTGGCCAGGATTTGTTTATATCAGAGTAGGTGCATACACTTAGCGTGACATCCAGCCCGGGTCGGTCCTTATGCTTTTTAAGATCAGAACCATTAAAATAAATCCTGGTATAAGAATTTTCAGGGATTATATTGTCCCACCCGGTTTTTTTCTTAATTAAAGGCGTAAGGGCAAGAAGTACTTTTTCGAATTCAGGAATTCGTGCCAACCCAAACGAATTTCCATAGTGAGGATCATTTCCTTCATAATTCAATGATTGATTATTTCGAAAATTCAAGGCTACTTGGTTTAGTTGCATGCAACGAAGTTCATCAAATAATTTGGGTAGAAACAAAATCATGTGGACCCCGAATAATTGATTAATGAAAGCATCTAAAAATATATGAATCTATAAGTAAAATTTTTCCTAGATGAATATGCAAGTTTTATGATTTAACTAACTTAATTCGTGTGAAGATGATTCGTTATCAAAAACCAATATCTTAATTGAAATGAAAAAAGTGTCCTCGACAGGAGTCGAACCTGTAACCTTCGGCTTCGGAGGCCAACGCTCTATCCAATTAAGCTACGAGGACATCATTAAGAAAATTATAAGTAATTCAATCATAATTCCAACATGCGAATCATTGCGATTGTGATCACCTTCAAATTTCACCAACCAAACAACTCGGGAAGATTATGTAAACTTTGATGGCGTAAAAATGAATTAAAAAATCAAAATACAGCCTCCCATTTCTCATCGGTTAACCAGTTTACTTTATCACAATCATTTACCTCGCCATCCAACTGGACCCATTTGCTCCATATTTGAATATCAGTTGTCGTAAATCGTTTATCTGAATGAACTTCCGTTCAAGAAGAAAAATTTTGAGGCCGATAATTCTCATGTCAATGGGAATTTTTTCCTGTTTGCAATTTAATGAAGGAGCTTGCAAGGATGCTAGGTGAAGAATTAGTTGACATCACTTCGGAAACCAACGCCCTAAAACATCAGCTTTTTGAGGCTCAAAAATTAAGCAGTGTCGGGGCTATTGCAAGCAGTGTCGCCCATGAATTTAATAATGTGCTTACAACGATTATCAATTACACAAAAATGGCCCAACGCACCGATAATGACGAAAACCGCAAACAAGCATTGGAAAAAATATTAAAAGGCGGGCAAAAAGCCGCGGTTATAGTTAGCTCAATGCTAGGCTACGCAAGAAAAGGAAATCTTAAAAAAGAACCAACAGATCTTGCGACATTGATTGACGAAGTACTTGTCTTAACCGAAAAAGACCTTCACAAACACCAAATTAAATTAACCAAAACTTACATAGACAAACCAAAAGTCCCAGTAATAGCTTCACAGATTGAACAAGTTCTACTTAACTTGATCATCAACTCAAGGCAGGCAATGGAGCAAGGTGGAGAAATAAAAATCAGCCTTAAAACCAACCAAGAAATGAACATCGCGGAAATCTCAGTGGCTGATTCCGGGAAAGGAATAGCACCACAAAATCTTCGAAAAATATTCGATCCATTTTTCACCACCAAAAACCCGGATCAATCCGGGCAGGGTGGAACCGGCCTTGGACTAAGCGTTTGCAGGCAGATAATTGATGATCATTGCGGAAGAATGCGCGTTGAAAGCGCGGTTGGCAAAGGAACCACTTTTATAATCAAATTACCATTGAATCCGGAATCAATCGCAGCCTGATAACTTTTATAAAAGTTATTAAAACTTCCTGTTGATAGGCACAGCAGTTTTGAACTTGGCGATTCTTTGAAGCATGATCTGCTCGATATGATTATCTCTGCCTATCGGAATCCAGTTGGAAGCGAAAACAGCATCATCAATCACTTCAAACTGACGCTCAACGGTATTATCACTCCTGAAAGTGGCGGAACCAGCGGTTTGTCTCACAGGCCTCTCAAGATCCTCAAGCTCCTTGAAAACCTTGATATCCACAAAGAAACCACCATCGTCAGCGGGCTGGATAGTAACAATCGCACGATGCCTGATTGACTGGCAAGTGGCAAGAAATCGCTGTCTAAAATCCGGACTACCAGGTTTCCAAGGTTGACCAATCCCAGGTGCAATCGAAGGAAAAGTTTCAATTCTTCCATCATAACGGTTGGAATAAGACACCTCAAAAAAGTCATCAACAACATCCATGCATTTTTCAAAAACCACCCCGTAAGAAGCAGGGCCTAAAGGCACATAAACAGGGTTCTCACTAGTGGTTTCAAGTTCTGGCCTCACAACCGCAGGGTTTTCAAGCAGTGGTCCCGTGGCACACCCCGCAAAAACAATTGCCCCCGCCATCAAGGATACTGGAGCTAGTTTTTTTATTACCCAAAGGTATTTCAATTGGCTCATGATCAGCTTTCAAATAAACATTAATTTTAATTCAAAAGACAGTTCCTAATGCCCGTGATTCAAAAAAATGTCAAGTGCAAGGCAGATAAAATGAAAATCGGCAGAACTTAGATAAGGATTGAAGACTAGACAAGATGCTTGAGCCCGGTAAGCACATCAAACTTGGGATCAAATCCAAGAACCTTGCGGGCCTTAGAGATATCAGCAAGTGAATGCCTGATATCACCACTGCGCGGAGGCAGATGCTTGGGAGCTAAAATCTTCCCTGTGATTGACTGGAAATAAGAGGCCAAATCTAAAAGTGAGGTAGATTTTCCAGTGCCAACATTAAAAACCTCACCAGATATCCCAGATTTTTCTCCAGCGAGCAATAAAGCTTGAACAGCATCTAACACAAAAATAAAGTCCCTTGATTGCATACCATCACCAAAGATAGTGGGAGCATTACCTTTTCTAAAAGCATCAGCAAATATAGCAATAACACCTGAATACGGACTATCGCCCCGCTGTTTGGGACCAAAAATATTAAAAAACCTAAGCCTCACAGTCTCCAATCCCATGGCCCTCGCATAGGCAATCGCATGATATTCACCAGCCAGTTTCGAGGATGCATATGGTGAGAGAGGATCAAGTTTGGTGGCTTCATCCAGCGCGACATCTCCCGTATTACCATAGGCACTACTGCTGGCTGCAAAAATAAGCCTTCTACACTGATTCAATTTAGCGGCTTGAAGCACTTTCAAAGTGCCAGTCGCACAAACATCATGGCTAAACAGGGGCATTTCCATGCTTTTCTGCACACTTGCAACAGCGGCCAGATGATAAACATTTTCCACCCCTCGTGTGGCCATGTTTATATCAGCATCATTCAAGATGGATCCCTGAAAAAACTCCACATTGGATTTTATGGGATCAAGATTACAAATCATACCAGTGCTAAGATCATCAAGAACCCGAACCTTGCGTCCTTTTTTGACAAGCGCCTCCACCAAATGGGAGCCAACAAATCCAGCGCCACCAGTCACAAGATCGGTTCCACTCATGAAGTAAACAATGCCTCAACAAAGGAAGCTGGATCAAAAGGTTCAAGGTCCTCTATTTTTTCGCCAACACCGATAAATTTAACCGGGATATTTAGACGCTGCTTGATACTGAAGATAGCTCCACCTTTTGCGGTGCCATCCAACTTGGTGAGAATAATCCCTGTGCAATGAACAGCTTTTTGAAAGTTCTCGGCCTGCAGAACCGCATTCTGCCCTGTTGTCGCATCCAAAACCAAAAGCACCTCATGTGGTGAACCGGGAATAACCTTGCTTGTAACCCGGTGAATTTTCTCAAGCTCACGCATAAGATGGGTTTGGGTGTGCAACCTGCCCGCGGTATCAACAATCACAAAATCAAAGCCTCGAGCCTTTGCTTTGTCACAAGCATCATGGGCAACGCTTGCGGGGTCACTACCCGGAAGGCCTTTGACAATGTCAACGCCTAGTCTTTCGGCCCAAATCCCCAACTGGTCGATCGCGGCAGCCCTAAAGGTATCGCAAGCGGCAACCAAAACCTTTTTACCATCCCGACTCAGGTATCCCGCTAGTTTTGCAATCGATGTGGTCTTGCCGGAGCCATTGACTCCAGCAATCATGATGACAGTAGGGCCATCCGTGTTAGTCTTGATTTCGCGACCACCTTCAATCTGCAATAACCCGGACAGGTAATCGCGAACAAACAATTCCGTGTCTTTGTCGATTTCTTTGTCCAAAAAGGCATTTTTCATCCGGTCAACCAGTCCGGCGGTTGCTGCGGAACCAACATCCGCAAGATAGAGCTTTTTTTCCAATTCCTTCAAGAAATCGTGATCCACCCTGCCCTTCAATCGAAAAAGCCCCGCGACTCCCGCGAAGAGATTCCTTGTTTTAGTGAGGCCAAGCTTTAGTTTGTCTAGGAGAGCACGGAACATGGACGGTAGCCTTCTGATCGAAGTTTGATTTTTTCAAGATCAAGAATGGTGATGGAGGAAGAACCAATTGAACGCGGTGGTAAGCCATGAGAATCACTGCCTCCCCCCGTGCAAAGATCCAACTTGGCGGCCCATTCCCTCAACTGTTTTCGCCTATTCATTTTGAAGCCTGGATACTCAACCTCAACACCATCAACTCCTGCATTCTTAAAAAGTACCAGATCTGCCAGAGTAATATTTTCAGGCGGGTGAGCTAACACCGAAACCCCTCCGGCATTGTGAAGCAATTCACATGCATTTTCCATGGTCAACCAACCATGGTTATCATCCTGAAAAAACCTCAAATGTTTCCAATAAGCGTTTTGTATGGAATGCGCCTTTTTTTGATCAACAAGAGCCTGGGCCAAATGACGGCTTCCAAGAGCGTATTCAGGGTTTTTCAATTGAATTTCAAGGTTATCCATAACCGCCCCGGGGTCATTCACCCTGCCCTGCATGAACCCAATCATTTTCAAAAATCTTGCTTTTCTAATCACTCTGTTCCTGGCCAACCCATCCCGCAATTCCGCATTCAACGGGTCCATCATATACCCCAACAAATGGTATACTTTGCCATTAAAAAGGCAAGTTATTTCAACCCCGGTGATTATTTCACAACGATCCCTCGATGGCTGTGAATCGTAGGCGGCAACAGTGTCATGATCAGTTATCGAAATAGCTTCCAGTCCTAATTTGCAAGCGGAAGAATAAACCAAACCCGGGTCCCATAATCCATCACTAAAAGTCGAATGAATATGAAGGTCAACACGCCTGTGTGAGGCGTTTTTAAAAAGTGACTGGCACAATGAGGTGAAAGGCTGACCTTTAGGCATTTTCAGGCTTTGGGCGCTCAGTGGAACAAATTTTATCAAGTATACCATTTATAAACGAAGGCGACTCAGCCGTTCCAAATCTTTTGGCAAGCTCAATCGATTCGTTCATGACAACCTCGGAAGGGGTGTCTTTCTGGTGGCTAAGCTCAAAAACCCCCAGCCTAAGAAGGTTCCGGTCCACAGCAGCCATTCTAGGCAATCGCCAATTTTCCGCAGATTTCACGAGCATCTCATCAATGCCTGAAAGATTCCGCATTGTCTGCTGGTAAAGCAGAAGAGCAAAATCCCTGCTCGCCTGATCGTTGATGCGATTGGTTATAAAATCGGCCACCTGCTCTTTAGTCATGGAGGGATTCAAATCAACCCTGTAAAGAAGCTGCAACGCCACTTCGCGCGCTTTTGATCTTCGATATATCATAAATTTAAATTTTCATTATTTTGATAGCTTGGAAACGAGATCCGCCATTTCAATTGCTGTGAGAGCGGCCTCGAAACCTTTGTTTCCAGCCTTGGCTCCGGCACGATTAATCGCCTGTTCCAAAGTGTCACAGGTTAGAACGCCAAAAATAACCGGCACTCCTGTCTCAACCGAAATCCCAGCAATACCATTAGTACTTGCACCGGCAACATGATCATAATGGTCTGTCTCACCCTTTATCACCGCCCCAAGACAAATTATCGCTGAATACTTGCCAGATTTTGCAAGCTTGCTGGCGATTAATGGTATTTCGTACGATCCTGGGACACGCACCAAGGTGATGTTTTTGTCCGCAACACCGTTCCTTCGAAGCCCATCCAGGGAACCGTCCACAAGCCGATCCACAATTGAATGATTAAACCTTGCGGCAACAATCGCAAAAGCATGATTACCAGAATTAAAATGGCCTTCAACAACATTGAAACTCATAACTTGTCCCTTATGAATTAAAGTCGGTTATCATGCCTCTAAAGATTCATGCTATTGAGAAAATCATGATTAGTCTTGGTTTTGGCCATGCGATTGAGCAATAACTCCATCGCCTCGACGGGATTCATGTCGCTAAGGACCCTTCGCAACACATAAACCTTCCTCAATTCATCCTCATCAAGCAATAAATCTTCCTTGCGAGTTCCAGAACTGTTGATATCAATCGCGGGCCATACCCTCCGATCAACCAGCTTCCTTTCTAGGTGCACTTCCATATTGCCTGTGCCCTTAAACTCCTCAAAAATAACCTCGTCCATCCTAGAACCGGTATCCACAAGAGCGGTGGCGATGATTGTCAAACTTCCACCTTCCTCAATGTTACGGGCAGCCCCAAAAAACCTCTTGGGCTTCTGCATAGCATTCGCATCAATACCACCAGAAAGTATTTTCCCTGAACTCGGCATCTCCGTGTTGTAGGCACGCGCAAGCCTTGTGATTGAATCAAGCAGAATCACGACATCAGTACCATACTCGACCATGCGCTTGGCTTTTTCAATGACCATCTCGCAAACCTGCACATGGCGTGTCGCAGGTTCATCAAATGTGGAACTGATAACCTCCGTGTTAACACCCTTGACCATGCGCTCCATTTCCGTGACTTCCTCAGGCCGCTCATCAATCAGCAGGATAATCACATAACATTCAGGATGATTCTTGAGGACGCCGTTGGCTATTTTCTGCAACAGGATGGTTTTACCGGTCCGGGGAGGTGCAACAATAAGACCGCGTTGCCCCTTGCCTATGGGCGCCACAAGATCGATCACCCTGCCGCAAACCTCGGAAGGTTCGGTTTCAAGCTTCAATCTTTCATTGGGATGAAGGGGTGTCAAATCCTCAAACATCACCTTTTGATTCAGTAGGGAAGGATCACCGTAGTTGATCGCCTCGACCCGCAAAAGGGCGAAATACTTTTCATTTTCCTTGGGAGGACGAATTTGTCCGGAAACAATCGTACCAGTACGAAGGCCAAATCTTCGAATCTGGGAAGGCGAAATATAAATATCATCAACACAAGGGAGATAGTTGTAATCAGGACTTCTAAGAAAACCAAAACCATCTGGAAGAATTTCCAATGTGCCCTCGCCAAGCATCAATCCATTTTGCTTGACGCGTTCCTTGATAATCAGGAAAACCAGATTTTGCTTGGACAACCCCTCGGTTTCCTTGATACCAACATCCTTGGCTATCTCAACCAATTCTTGCAGGGATTTTTGCTGCAAATCGGTCAAATGACTGCCACCTTTTTTTATCTCCTCATATCGACTGTTAACTTCCTCATCATAACCTTTTGACCTGGATTCCTCTTTAACCATGGGGACTTCAGTTTGAATATTTCCCCCAGACAATTCCTCGGTGCTCGCAGTGTAACCGGTCAATTCTTTTGAACCAGGACCTTCAGGTTGAATAACCTCCGCGACAACCGGGGGCGACAAAGGAGAAGCATACTGAGCCCCTTCCTTCACATTATTTTCATGATCTGCAGAGACCTTGGGCTTTACAATGTTTTTTTTCCTGGGGGTAAAAACAAGGTCATCATCATTACCAGTTTCTGGGGAATTTGTTGCCTTTGCAGACGAAATTGACGGCTGATCTATTACAGGTTCCAACCCAGTTTGGTTAACAATTCCAGATTCTGCAACTTCAGAAACCTTGGCTGCTTTGCTGGAAACAGACTTGCTGCGTGTTTTGGGCTTGCTAACAGAACTATCTTTTTTTCCCTTGGCCTCCGCCATCACAAAATCTCCTATCTGGCCAAATAAATCCTGGTTGAGATGTGAAAAAAACCAGAAAACAAAGGCACAGAAAATATCCCGCTAATTAATTCAGATCTGCAAATGGAGCGGGCAACCATCTATTTATTACTGAAAATTCCATGTTCCAGAATAGACGACTATGTCTAGATATTACATATGCTTCAAACTTTCAACATCCTATTACAGAGTCTTATGACAAGGCAGGTTCAATTTCTCAATTAAATCTAGGACTTGTTTATTAGTATACGCCAAATCACCCGAATTATCTATTCTATATTCGCAAAATAATGCCTTTTTCGTCAAGGGCATCTGTGAATTTTCACGTTTTTCCCATTCTGATTCAGTCCAGCCTCGTTTTTCGCAACGTCTGAGCCTTTGTGTGCGGTCACAATCAACAAAAATGAGAAAGGAACAAAGTTTTGACCATCCCTTCTCAATTATTAGAGGTATATCCATCACCAAAAATGAAAATTTCGAGAATTCCTTAAAAATTTTAATTTTTTGCTCAGCATTCCTTAATATCAAAGGGTGCAATATCGATTCTAGTAGTTCCCTGCTTTTAGTTTCACCAAATACAATTTTAGCAAGTTCTCTTCTATCTATTTCGCCTTGCAAATCAAATATCGCCTCCCCAAAGCAGTTTTTTATCTGCAATTTCACCGCTTCATCTTTTAACAAACCATGAACTTCAGAATCAGCATCAAAAAGATCTCCTCCGCAACGGGCAAACATTCTTGCAACTTCACTTTTGCCACTCCCTATTCCGCCAACAACCCCAATCACAGGTTTATTTAACAACTTGGAATTCATTTGACCTCTTCCTGCGCAAGCCAGTTTTCGCCCGCGGAAACTTCCACCGTGATGGGGACTTTTAAATTCAAAATCGCTCCAGGCTTCTCAGACATCTCTTTTTTCAAAATAGTTTTCACAGCACCAATTTCGCTCTCGGGGCATTCGATAACGAGCTCATCATGGATCTGAAGCAAAAGCCGGCCTTCAAGTTTTTCATCAGCCAATGCTTGATCAACCCCGATCATCGCCAATTTGATGAGATCGGCTGCGGAACCTTGAATCTCCATATTTATCGCCTCACGCTCAGGCTGGTTGCGCTGCTGGTAGGTCGAACGGTCACGAATACCATCAATCCGCCTTCTTCTGCCAAGAATCGTCGTTACATATCCGGTATTCCTGCACTTGGCGAGCAATTGATCCTGATATTTTAGAACCTTGGGATAGCGGGCAAAATATGCATCGATGAACTTTGAGGCCTCATGTCTGTCTATCTCCAACCTTTGAGCCAGTCCGTGGGCGCTTATGCCGTAAATGATCCCAAAGTTCACAGTCTTGGCGGTTCTTCTCATGTCAGGCGAAACCATCGTCTCAGGAATTGAAAAAATCTCAGCAGCCACTTGGGAATGAATATCTTTTTCCTGCTCGAAAGCCCTGATCATGTTTTCATCACCACAAAAATGCGCCATTAGCCTGAGTTCAATCTGCGAATAATCCGCCGAAACCAATACCCATCCCTCCTTGGGTAAAAATGCTTTTCTTATTTGCTGGCCCATCTCTTTACGAACAGGAATGTTCTGAAGGTTAGGGTTGCTGGATGACAATCTGCCAGTCGCAGTCACCGTTTGATTGAAAGCCGCATGCACCCTTCCTGTAGATGGTTGCACAAGCTCCGGAATCGCATCAACATAAGTGCTTTTCAACTTGGAAAGCTGTCTGTATTCCAAAATCTTTCTAGGCAAGGCGGCGCCCGGGTGATCAAGGATGGCCAGCTTTTCCAAAGTTTCTTGGTCTGTGCTTGCCTCTTTGGAAACACCTGTTTTCTTTATCATTGGTAGATTCAAATCTTCATAAAGGACTTCTCGAAGTTGAGGAAGCGAGCCAATTTGAAAGGTTTTGCCTGCAAGTTGATAAATATCTTTTTCAACTTTTTCCAATTCCAGCCCCATCTCAACACTAAGTTCCTTAAGAAACTTCACATCAACGCAAATCCCTCGATATTGCATCCTTGCAAGCACGCTTATCAATGGAATTTCAAGCTTTTCATAAAGGCTTATAAGCTTGTCTTTTGTTCCATCAACCACCGTTTTTCGAATCTCATCTTCGAGAAGGTCAGAAAGTTGCAAGGCAGCATCCGAATCTTCGCAGGCATAAAGAGCGACCAACTGGGGATCAACTTCACTCATGAGTTTTTGCGGCTTGTTTTTCCCCTTAACCCCGATCAAGTCAATGATCGGTATCATTTCATGATTCAAATATCGCTTGGACAAATCATCCAAGCCATGACTTCGTTCACCTGAATGCAACAAATAATCTGCAATCATACTATCCCCGGACACGCCATTAATGGATACGCCGTTGACAAGTAACACGAGGATATCGAATTTGATATTTTGATTGACCTTGCGAATACCCTTGTTGCCAAAAACAGGGCGGAGTTTTTCAAGCACCAAAGCCTCTTCAAGATGGGGCCGACCATCGGGAACCCTGATTGCAACATAAAAAGCCGAGCCTTTAGCCAAGGAAAACGAAATTCCCGCAAGCTTCGAGTTAAAAGGATCAAGACCGGTAGTCTCGGTATCGAACGCGAATTTATCACATCGAGAAAGCTTATCCAAAAAAAGCTCAAAATCAGCATTGTTATCAACCAGAGTATATTCATGCCGCCAATCACCCTGCCCGCATAATTGTAATGGCTGCTCAATTGAAAGCCTTGAGCAAGGACTAGAAAAAGTGGGGATCTCAGGATGAATATGTTTCTCATTTTGATTAAACAAGGATGGGGCCACTGGTTTTTGGGAAAGTCCAAGTCCATCTGGGGACAATTTTTCCATTTGTGCCAACATTCCACGAAAACCCATTTGACGAAATAATGCGATTGATTTTTCCCGGTCCACCTCTCTTAATCGCCATTTATCAAAATCAACATCCATGGGTACATTTCGATCCAAGGTCACGAGTTTTCGAACCAATGGAACTTTTTCCCTGAATGTTTCGAGATTTTCCTTTTTCTTTGCACCACTAATTTTTTCGATGTTTGAGTAGATATTTTCAATCGTTCCAAATTGCTGGAGAAGGCTGGAAGCTGTTTTTATTCCGATTCCAACCGCACCGGGAACATTGTCTGCCGTGTCTCCAACCAATGTCTGAAGATCAACAACTTGATTGGGAGAAACCCCCCAATCAGCAAGCAACTCATCCCGTCCATATTCAATTTGCTTCCGAATATTAAAAAGGGAGACATTATCATCAATCAACTGTCTGCAATCCTTGTCAGAAGTCACAAGAAAAACCTTGATGCCCCGGGATTTTGCTTTTTCAGCTATGCTTGCGAGAATATCATCTGCTTCAAAACCAACCATGCTAACCAAGGGAATATTAAGTGCATCCAAAACCCCTTGGATCATGGGAAGTTGCATCACCAAATCCGGCGAAGGTTCATCGCGATGCGCCTTGTATTCGGAAAAAATGATATTTCTGAAAGTGGGTTCTGGTCTATCCCATCCGCAAATGATGTAATCGGGTTTCTTATCGCGTAGAAACATCATGTCACGGGTAAACCCATAAATCGCGTTGGTAGGAACTCCAGTCGGACTGGTCATGTTTGGGATCGCATGAAAAACCTGAAAGATCAACGACATTGAATCAACCAGGTACATGACTTCAGGATTATTTCCCATGATTGAACTTTTACTTTCTTTAATGAAAAAAGGTTATTTCTGCAATTTATAAAGGATGGGCAGTTAATCCTAGGAATAACTTGCAAAAATAGTCAAAACCTTATCAATAACCCAGCCAACCAATATGCGGTTTTCAATTGAATTAAAGTTGATTCAAAGCTGATTTATCCTTCTTTGCAGGAAAAAACGCCATTGATTTCTACAACACTTGTTACCAATAATTGACTAGTCTTACTTATGATTTACAATCAAATAGGTGATGTTAAAGGTTTTAAAATGTTCTCTTCGTAGCAAGGTGATGGATCATGGCTGCAAAAGCGATTAGTCGAAGTAGTTCACCCAAGGGCGAATCTAAACAGGGATTAGTCGTCACTTTAGTTTTTTTCATTCTTGCAACAATTGGTCTTGGTGTGTCCACTTATTTTGGTTTTTCTGAGCAGGAAACCCTTCGAGCCGACAAGGAAAAATCCGACACCAACCTTAAAAACGAAACTAAATTAATCGACTTTTATCGATTTCAATCCATGTTGTATTGGACTTATATATCTACCGTTAATGGATTTAAACCCGAAGACTTGGAATTATACGAAGGTTTACGTGAAAAGGCTGATAATGATACAATACTGCCTAAGGATGCAAAATATGATCCAAATAAGGAAGAATTAAAGCTTGTCAAAACCAGGATGGAAATGCTTGAAAAAATGGTTTTCAAAGATGCAGCCGAAAAAGACCTGACTTTGAAATTTGACAAGGCCACAAAAAAACCAAGTAATACTTTTGATGAAATCGCCCTTGCACAATCCAAAAGATATGTGGCTTTGAAAGAAAGATTTGACAAATTGGAAATGGAGAAGAAAGAGGCCCAGGATGCCGAGAAAAAAGCCTTGGATGAATTCGCCGCTTTTAAAGCTGATATCAATAAGAAATTTGCGGGACTCACTGACACCTCCAAAAAAGAATTCGCAGACTTTGCTAGCCTTCGGGACCAACTTCGAAAACAAAAAGATGACTTAGCCAAGGCGCTGACACTAGAAAAAACTGAACGAAGCAAGGAAGTTGAAGAACTTACTGAAAAAATTGCCAAGCTCGAGAAAAAAACGAGGGATAAGGATTTGGAAATTACCGCACTTGCCGACCAACTTGTGCTTACCAAGACCAAAGGCAATGACATTGGAAAAAATATAAGGCCTGATTACAAAATCATCAGCATTGATCGCACTGGTAGCTTGCCTTACATCAATGTTGGATTTGCAGACAGGGTTAACCCACAGGACACTTTTAGCATTCATGGTATTGGCCCTGATGGTAGGCCTTTGCCTGAAATAAAAGGTTCTTTGGAAGTTATAAATATCGTTGGGGAGCATATGTCCCAATGCAAGATATTGACAGTGAAAGACACAAACAAGGATCCAATCCTCAAAGGGGATGTCATTTTCAATCCCACTTGGAATCCCAATTCCAGAAAAAGAATCGCCATCATGGGAATTGTTGATTTGACCGGTGATGGCAAGGACCAAATTTATGAACTAATTGCTCAATTGGAACGACAAGGTGTCATGGTTGATGCGTATCTAGACCCAGCCACTTTGGAGATAAGGAACACACCGGGAATTTCTCCAAAGACTGATTTACTCATTATTGGGGATGGGATTGATTCAGTGAAAGCACCCCGAGGTATCATTAATGAAAAAATGACCCAACTTACGAAATCAATCAATGATATGCGGCAGGCAGCCAAGGAAAATGGTGTTTCGAGCGTAGATTTACGAAAATATTTGGAAATGTCTGGCTATCGCGTACCTAAAAATTATTACGAAATGGGTCCTAATCCCAATCCGGTATTCACTACTAAACCAAATCCCAAGGGTGCAGCGCCTATTAACAAAGAGGAACAACCCAAGGAAGAACAAAAAAAAGCTGAACCTGAAGAGAAAAAAGAGAAGTAGCGGTTGGGTTGAACCAGAAAAGTCTTTCAAGCACTCTTGCTTGAAAGGCTTTTCTAATTTACACTCAAAAACTGATGCCGCCTTAGCTCAGTTGGTAGAGCGACGCTTTCGTAAAGCGTAGGTCGTGGGTCCGACTCCCACAGGTGGCTCTTTAAAATTCTGGTCTAAAAAATAACCACGCCCATCGAATCAGCTAAAATCCATTTTTAATTGCCATCAGGCGATTCTAAACACAATAAGGATTTGCTTTTAAGGCTCTTCCTTATTGCATTTAACAGCCATTATTTGGGATTCGTGGGCAATGTCTGGGCTTGCCCTATAAAACCCTTTAACAAGAAACAAATAAACTGATCTGAATCGCATCCAAATGCGTCTCTTAAGAAAATGGCATTAAAGGAGAAAAATCAAAGAGATTGGTTCACTAAAAATGTTTGGGTTTTTATTTCTTCACTTGTGGAACTGGCCAGTCATCAGTGCGAAAAGGTGAGGCAGGCAATCCCGCACCATTGGCAAGACTGCAGTCTGGTAAGTCTTTCCATGCATACCGAACAGATACAGGTTGCGCGACCAATGGGCTGGTTACAACAACGGAATCACCTTTGATCTCTACTACAGCAGGCTTCCATTGCTGGTCTGCACCGGCAATTTGAAAACCAGCAAGGGGCCCACCATTGATAGATTTAAGTCCGCCATTAGTATGTTTAAAATAAACAGTGATAGAATTACCGCTGATGGTGGAACCAGTAGGCAGCGGACCGCTGATAGCAGGAACTTTTTTACCGTAAACTGTGCCGAGCGCCCAATAGGAAAGCCGCTTGCCAACCTCCTGTTTGTTCTTCGGATGAATGTCTTTTTCATCACCAATATCAATAGTTATAGCCATGCCAGTCTTGGGCAGTTCAAGAGTCTTCAGCATCGCTTCGCGAATGCGTGGCCAACCTTCTCCGGGAGCGGTGAAGTTCGGTAGTTGTACCCAGGCAAAGGGTAATTCATCACCCCAAAGTTCACGCCAACTTGTGACCAACAAGGAAAGTTGTTTGTGATAGAGATGTTTTTGATTGGGGCCAGGTAAGCCCGAATTGCTTTCGCCCTGATACCAAATAATACCACGGAGGGTAAATGGAGCGAGATTGAATACTCGGGCATTGAAAAGTCCGGAGGGGCCTCCCTTCCCTTTTATGTGAGCAATCATGCGGTCTGGGTCGCTGGGCTTGTCTTTTTCGGAGGATTTACCCATCGAGAATGCGAACTTCCATGCTGCAAGCTTTTTCTCGTAGTCAGCCTTGAACTTAGCTTCATCAAATCCAACCCAAGCTTTCAACTGAGCTTCATATTCCGCCTTGGTATCAGGATCCGAAGACTGCACTTCTGCAGATAGCCAGGATTCTATATGAGTCGCACCTGCTGAGGCGGTAACCAAGCCAACAGGAACACCAACTTCACGATGAATCTCGCGACCGAAAAAATAAAGTGTCGCAGAAAAGCGGCGAACACTCTCCGGAGAGCATATTTCCCATTTGCCTTTACCTTCCGCTTGAGGCTTGTCCGCGGGAAGGGAGGCTTCACTGTAATAACGGATGAGGGGGAGGTTTGCGGCGGCCTTTTCCGCCTCGAAGTTATTCGCTGAACCGACAGCCATGGCCATATTTGACTGGCCGGAACCAAACCAAACTTCGCCCACCAGCACATCCTTAACGATAACCTTCCGCCCTTCTTTTCCACGGGCGATGAGTTCCTGGGGTTTTGCGGAAGCTTTACTGGGATCGAGCTTTAAGAACCATTTACCATTGACAGATGTGATGACTGACTTTGATTGACCACCAAAAGAAACAGTCACTGACTCATCAGGATCAGCCCAACCCCAAACAGTTAGTGGTTTGTCGCATTGCAAAACCATGTGATCAGAAAAAATTGTTGCCAACTTCAATTCCGCTGCATGTAATCCTGAATTCCGCGAAATCAGAAGGACTATAATAAATGAGAATGTCAATTTCGTGTATATTTTGATCAAAGGAAATTACTCATGTTTATCCTTAAGGTGCTTTTTGAAACAACTCCATTCTTAAATTAAGCTTGAAGTGTCTAGTCCCCATTTTTAGGTCCACCGTGATCTTAAGTATTTTATTGTTTTTCCATCCATTTTTTGGCCACGGATTATTCCGTGGCAACAATTGATGTATTCCTGATCATTTTCTTGATCGAATGGTTTCCAAAAGTTTGGAAACACTTGTTCCGAACCTAGGATTAAGTAATTTTCCCCTAAGCGACCCAATTCCAAGGTTTTTTGTTTTCCAAGAGGAACGATTGGCTATATCTAGGTCATACTCTGATGATATTTCGTGAGGCATCTTATATCCCAAACTGCTATGTGATTTCTCCTCGTTGTAATGTCTTTGGAATATCCTGACTAATGCCCTTGCATGATCCACATGATGAAAGACTTACATGTTCAGGTATTCATCCTGTACTGTTTACCTTGCACTGGAGAATTGTTCCACGGTGATGACAGGAGAATTTGTGCCACTTGTCACATTAACGGTAAGCCCCGAAGTCATGAAAGAATAGAACCTATCTGGCAAGTATTGCTTTGCCAACCTCGTTGATCCCTCAGGGGCTGGTCGATGTTCTACAATTGCGATGTTATAAAGACCAGGAAGTACACCATCATTAGGACCTTCAGTGTTGATGCGAAAAGTTCCATCAGATTGAATGAC
>SXGQ01743616.1_pt1 | contig 28451 bp, 22 predicted proteins | sample 3178371 | NCBI WGS metagenome assembly SXGQ01 (sample SAMN11356859, study PRJNA531348) | freshwater metagenome | isolation source: freshwater sample F1-20 | place: China: Fuxian Lake, Yuxi | collected 2017-12-25 | reverse complement strand
TTGATGGCGATCACCGTCACCAGAATGGCCAGCCCCGGCAGTGTGACCAGCCAGGAGGCTGTTTCCATGAAATCGCGCGAACTTGCAAGCATGTTTCCCCACTCCGCCGTGGGCGGCTGTGCCCCGAGGCCCAGGAAGCCAAGTGCTGCCGCCTCCAGGACCGCGCTGGAAAAACCAAGCGTCCCCTGCACGATCACCGGCGCCGCGCAATTGCGCAACACGGTGTCGAACATCAGGCGGCCTTTGCTGGCGCCGCATTGTCGGGCGGCGGCCACGTAGTCGCGTGACATTTCCACCTGCGCCGAGGCTCGCACCAGCCGCACAAAAGGTGGCAGCATCACCAGCGCAATCGCCAGGACCGTGTTGACCAGACCTGGGCCGAGGATGGCGACGACCGCGATTGCCAGCAGCAGGCCCGGAATCGCCACCAGCAGGTCGACGATGCGCCCGATGACGATAGAGATCCACCCCGGGTAGAAGGCGGCCACCAGACCCAGGAGGATGCCGGGAATCAGCGCCAACACTACGGAGGCGATGCCTACGGCCAAAGACACCCGGGCGCCCCAGATGAGGCGGGACAGCAAATCACGGCCCAGGTCGTCTGTGCCCATTGGATACTGCCAACTGCCGCCGGACCACACCGGCTTGGCCAGCAGAGCATCGCGGAATTGCTCCGCGGGGTTGTGTGGGGCAATCCATGGGGCTAACACAGCGATCAGCACAAGTGCCACGCAGACGAACAGCCCCCCGGTGACAGCCTTGCGCTGGATCAACTGGTTCCACGTTTCACGCATGTGGTTCAGACCCGGGGATGGCGGATTCGCGGGTCGATGGCGCCATAGAGCACATCCACCAGCAGGTTCACGGCGATGACCATCAGCGCCGTCAGGAGAATGCCGCCCTGCAGCACGGTGTAGTCGCGCTTGTAGATGGCGTCGACCAGCCAGCGGCCGATGCCAGGCCAGGAAAAGATCGTCTCGGTGAGCACGGCACCGCCCAGAAGGGCCCCGGTCTGCAGTCCGATCACTGTGACCACCGGGTTCAGCGCATTGCGCAGCGCGTGTTTCACCACTACGCGCCAGACCGGCAGACCGCGCGCCCGCGCTGCGCGCACGAATTCCAGGGAAAGGGTTTCCAGCAGGCATGAGCGCGTCATGCGTGCAACGATCGCCATGGCATACGTGCCCAGCACGAAGCTTGGCAGCACCAGGTGGTTGACAGCGGAGCGTAACGCTCCCTTCTCCCCTGACAACACTGTGTCGATCAGCATGAATCCGGTGCGGGCCGGTATGTCGTAGGTAATGGCGAGTCGGCCCGATACCGGCAGTGCCAGCATCGGCATCGCATCTCGCATCCAGACCGAAAAGAACATGATGGCAAGCAGCCCGGACCAATAGATGGGCATCGAGTGCCCGGTGAGTGACAGGCCCATCAACCCCTGGTCGATCCAACTACCGCGGCGCAGTGCTGCCAGGGTGCCGATCAGGATGCCGCCGACGGCGGAGATCATCAATGCGCAGAAGGCCAGTTCGACGGTGGCTGGAAACAATGCGGCGAACTCGGAGACGACCGGCTTGCGGTTGACCAACGAGGCCCCAAGCTCACCCTTGATCAGGCGACCCACATAAGAAAGGTATTGCAGCGCCAACGGCTGGTCCAGGCCAAGTTGCTGCACCATCCGGGCATGCACCGCCTTGTCGCTCATGCGTTCGCCCAGCATCACCTCCACCGGATCGCCGGGCAGCAACCTGGCCAGCGCAAAGGCCAGCAGGGTAATACCGATGACGGTGGGCACCGTCATGGCAATCCGACTGAGAACGAACCGCCACATGGCTGCTCTTTCGGTTGGGGGCTTGGTCGGTCGGCAGCGTGTTCACCCTATTTCAGATCGACCTGCTGGAGGATGGTGCGTGTCAGCGGGTCCATATGAAAGTTCACCACTTCCTTGCGTAACGGCTTGTACTGCTTGGTATGCGCGATCGGTATGTAGGGCATCTCGCGCTGCACGATTTCGGCCACCTGACGATACAGCTTGGCACGTTGCTCGGTGTTGGTCGTGGCGCGTGCCTGCTCCAACAGTCCATCCACCTCCTTGGTGCACCAGCGCGAGGGTGTCGGGCGGGCGCAGGTAACCAGGGGCACGAAGAAGTTGTCCGGGTCGGCGATGTCGGCCGCCCACCCCAGCAAGGCCACCGAGTGCTCGCCCGCGCGCACACGCTTGAGGAACTCGCCCCACTCGATGTTGACCACCTTCACGGTCACCCCGACCTTGGCCCAGTCGGCCTGCAGCATCTCGGCGGTCTTCTTGGCGTCTGGGTTGTACTGCGCGGCGATCATCGGGGCCCAGACCTCCACCTCAAAGCCATTCGGGTAGCCTGCTGCGGCCAGCATCCTCTTGGCTTGCTCGATATTGAAAGGGATCTCCTTGAGATCCGGGAAGTGCCCCAGAGCGTTGGGCGGCACCAGTTGCGATGTCGCCACGCCAATGCCCTGGTATACCGCCTGCAGCATGGCCTTGCGGTCAGACGCCTGGGCCAGGGCGTTGCGCACGTCCTTGTTGTCAAATGGCTTCTTCTCGGTATTGAGCCCGATGTAGCCGATGTTCAACCCACCCACTTCCTGCAGAACCAGGTTGCTGTCGGCGCGGATCGTGGCGAGGTCTTGCGGGCGCGGGTTCGAGCCGATGTGACATTCTCCGGCCTTGATCTTCTGCAGGCGAACCGCTGCGTCTTTCACGGTCTGGATCACCAGTCGGTCGACCTTTGGCTTACCGCCCCAGTATTGCGGGTTGGCATCGTAGCGGACCTGTGCGTCCTTGTCGTAGCGGCGCATGATCCAGGGACCGGTGCCAATCGGCTCGCTGTCCAGGTTGGCAAGCTTCCCGGCCTTTTGCAGTTGCTCGGCGTATTCCAGCGAGGTGACTATGGACGTCACCATGCCCAGGTTGGCCATCATGGTGGCGTCCGCCACCTTCAGGTTCAGCCGTACGGTATTGCTGTCGACTTTTTCGACTGAGGCCAGATTCTTGGCCCAGCTGTTGTACGGGTAGTTGCTGACGCCATAGGCCTTGTTGAAGGCGCTTTCGGTGTCGCGATAACGTTCCATGGAGAAGATCACATCGTCCACGTTCAGTTCGCGCGTCGGTTTGAAATAGTCGGTGCTGTGGAATTTCACGCCCTTGCGGATGCTGAAGGTGTAGGTCTTTCCGTCCGGGCCGATCGTCCATTTGTCGGCCAGGCCAGGAAGCAGCTTGAGAGTGCCCGGTTCGAATTCGACCAGCCGGTCGTACAAGGCAAGCCCCGCGGCATCGATGGTCACCGTCGCCGTCCATCGGGGCATGTCGAAGCCCTGTGGGTCGGACGGGGCGCAGTAGACGAGAGTCTTGGTCTGTGCTGTGCAAAGAGTGGCACCGATTGCCAGGGAAAGACCCAGGGTCAGGCGGGACAAACGATTGAGAGTCATGTTGAAGTCTCCAAGTGAGTTGATGTGTAATTGCCAAACCTATGCAGCTCTGATGCGCAGGTCGAACTTCAGATAAGGTTCGCGCTCCAGTTGCTGCAGAAGGTTGACTTCCCAGGTGAGGTATTGAAGCATCGCCTCCTGCACGCCTGCCTTGCGCGCATAGGGGGGATACCACATGTCCTCGGTGACCGTGAGGAGCAGCGGGTCGTCGTCGCCCGTGCATCGTTCGACCGGGTACCCGGTGGCGCGCCAGGCCGCGCGGCCACCGGCGAGCACCCGCACATTGGACCAGCCGTATTCGATCGCGTCCTGCGCCGCATGGCGCGAGACACGGCCATCGGAGCACACGAAAACCAGCGGTGTCTGTTTATCGAAGCGATTCAGCGCATCCGACAAGCGGGAGCGCATCGCATAGCAGGAGCCGGGGACCCTGCCAGCGCGGTACCAATAACTCTCGCCGACATCGATCACGCGGGTGCTGGTTGCATCAAGCAGTGCGCGCACCGCAGGCGCGTCCACCAGCGGCACTGTCAGTCCGTCTTCACCGAGGCTTCCCGGGAGACCAGGGCCAACCTCTAGTTGACCGGCCAGGCCATCGCGCAGCACATGGACATCGTGCCAGCCCATCTGCATCAGCCAATGGGCGGTCATGACGGCCTGCACTTCGTGCTGGTCGATCAGGACGATTCTGGCGGCACGCACCGGCGCGAACGTGTCGGTAGCCTGGATCAACTGCCCCCCCGGCGCGTTGAGGCTGCCTGGCAGATGACCGGCCGCATAGGCGTCAGGCAAGCGTACATCGAAGACGTACGTTGTCCGGTCGGCCTGAGCTCGCATGGCATCAAGCTGTGGCGCGGTGAGAAACGATACCTGATGGCGCGCGGCAACCGCGCGCGCCAAAGCGCGTGCCGCCTCCAGGGCCGGCCCCTGGGGTTCGGTCACCATGTTGTCGCACCCGCGTGCCGTGGGGAGGCCCGCGAGTTCCCACCCCATCGTGCCGTTCTTCAGTGCCACGACCGGGTTGACAAGACCCGCATTGCGAAGGCTTTGACAGCCGATGATCGAGCGCGTGCGACCGGCGCAATTCACCACCACGGTGGTGTCGGGAGACTGCATCAAGCCCGGAACGCGCAGCACCAGTTCCGCTCCAGGGCAGTCGGCCGCGCCGGGAATGCTGACCGTGCGGTACTCCTCCAGCGGGCGCGCATCGACGACAACGAAGTTCCGACCCTGCTCCTGCCAACGCCGAAGCTCCTGAGGTTCGATGCGTGGGGTTTCGTGCGCGTGTTCGACCAACTCGCCGAATGCCTTGGACGGCACGTTGGTACCCGAGAAGAGTTCGTAACCCGCGGCCCCCCATCCGGTCACGCCGCCGGACAGGATATGCAGGCCGGTGTAACCATGCGCGGCGAGTTTGGTCCCTGCGCGTTCTGCCGATCCGTCGCCTGCGTCCACCAGCACCAGCCGTACATCACGGCGGGGCAGCAAAGCTGTGGTGCGCACTTCCAATTGGGCCAACGGAACATTGCTGGCCAGCAGGAGGTGGGAGCGCGAAAACGGTCCGCCGTCTCGTACGTCGATCAGGGCGATCTCGGCGCCATCGCCGAGCCATGCGCGCAGGGTGGCGGGTTCAATGGCGGGCGTCATGGGTGTTTCCGCGCTCATTCGGCAGTCAGCGCTCGATCAAACTCGTCCAGCAGAGCGTCGATGTCGTCCGGTGTAATACACATCGGCGGATTGATCCGGAACGTGTTGCGGGTCGGGCTGCCCTTGACCATGATGAAGCCCGCCTCGCGCATGCGCCCCATGACGCGCTCACCTTCCTCCACGGCCGGCTCGCGGGTGGCACGGTTGCGCACCATCTCGATACCCAGCATCAGGCCTGCGCCGCGCACGTCCCCGATCAATGCATGCCGGTCTTTCAGCTTGTGCAGACCAGTGAGCAAGCGCTCGCCGCAGCGCCCGGCATGAGCCTGCAGGCCCTCATCGTCGACCACCCGCAGTACCGAGCGGGCCGCCGCGCTCGCCACCGGGTTACCCGCGTAGGTGTTGAAAAAACGCACCTTGGCGAACGATTCGGCGATGTCGCGGCGGCAGACCACCGCTGCGATCGGGAATCCATTGCCCATCCCCTTGCCCAGCACAACGATATCGGGCGTGGCGCCATGCGCCTCGAAACCCCAATAATGCGAGCCAAGGCGGCCAAAACCCGTCTGCACCTCGTCGCTGATGCACACCCCGCCAGCCTCACGGGTGATTCTGAAGGCCTCGCGCATGTAGCCAGGCGGCATCGGTACCACGCCACCAGAGCCCTGGATCGGTTCGATGATCATGCCGGCGATCCGGCCGCAGGTGGAGGAACAGATGGTGCGTTCCAGCTCTGCCAGGTAGGGCTCGACAACCGCGCCAAACGCTCCCTTGTACTGGTCGGGATGCATTGCGTGCACAAATCCCTGCATGGCCGCTGACGACCAGCGGCTGAAACTGAAGGCGGTGCTGCCGGATGCCCCGAACTGCAGTCCATGGTAGGCGTTGCGCAGCGAAACCATCTCGAAGTGGCCGGTGTGGGCGCGCGCCATCATGTAGGCGAGGTCGATGGCCTCCGAGCCGCTGTTGACCAACTGTACGACCCAGTCCGTGTCTTGGGGCATGCGGGAGACCAGTTCCTCGGCGTAAAGAACGGGTTGCTCGTTGAAGAAGAGCGACGTGCAGTGCTGCATCTGCTGCATCTGCGAACCAGCCATCGCGACCGTCACCGGATGGGCAAACCCCAGACTGATGCAAAGATTCTGTGCGGTGCAATCGAGGTAGCGCTTGCCGCTGTCGTCGAACACATACTGCCCTTGACCGCGAACCAGCGTAAGCGGATGGTGCGGGTAGATCAGGGTTGTTCCCAGTGAGGCGCTCATGACGCGCGCACGCCGCTCAGCGAGAGTATGGCTGGTGTGCGCGGAGCCGCCAGTGGGCACCGGAATGGCGTTATGTGGCATGGTGTACGTTTGATGTGGCTTGTGTAACGTAGCGGTTATTATGACATTTTTCTCTCTCTGTCAGAAAAATATTTTTTCGTTTACTATTTAATCATGATGAAGGCAACGACATCGCCAGATAGTTCTGCCGGCTCTGCGCCGGCAACCCGGGGGCCGGGCCGAACCACGGTTGCGCGCATCCTGCAGGCGGCTGGGGAAGTGTTGGAGGAAAGCGGCTACGATGGGCTGAACACGACCACGGTGGCGCGGCGTGCTGCCGTCAGCACGGCCACGATGTACCGCCACTTCCCCGACAAACATGCCGTGCTGCATGCGCTCGTGGTTCATGAGCAGACCGAAAGGGCGGAGGCCCTCGGCCCATTTTTTTCGGCTATTGCGACAGCCCCGGACTGGCGTGTACCGCTGGCCGAATCGACTCGCAACAGCTGGCGCCTGCGGCGCTCCCAGCCGGGAGCCCTTGCGGCACGCCGGGCGTTGCAGATGTCGCCGGAGTTGTGGAAGTGGGATCAGGAGCAGAACGTCGCTATCGCCGCGCAATTGGCCAAGTTCATGTGCCAGCGTAACCCGAAACTACCACTCCCTCGTGCCCGCCTCGCTGCCCTCGTATCCGTCCAGGCTGTGGTTGCGCTGCTTGATCTGGCCTGCCTGGACCCACGGCGGGGTTCGGTTATCGTGGAGGAGTCCATCACACTGCGTGCCTCCTACCTTGCGCCCCTGCTAGATCTCTAGGGGCGGTCGCCGTGACCATCTCGATCTACCGCGCCAGACGAATCATCACGATGAACCCTGCGCGCCCGTACGCCACCCACGTGGCGGTGCGCAACGGATTGGTACTTGGCACGGGCGACCCCGGGGAGTTGGGCCGGTGGGGCTCCTGCAAGCTGGATGATCGGTTCGCCGACAAGGTGCTGATGCCGGGCTTTGTGGAGGCACATACGCATCTCTCGGAGGGCATGAACTGGCGCCACGTCTATTGCGGCTTTCATGACCGCATGGACCCTGCTGGCTACACCTGGCCCGGGGCGCACGACTTGGGGGCTGTGCTGCAGCGTCTGCGTGACGCGCTCGGCGCGGACACTGGTGGCGACAAGCCGCTGATCGGCTGGAGTTTTGACCCCATTTATTTCCCCGGTGCCGGCCGCTGCACGCGGCAGGATCTGGACACGGTGAGCGCGACGCGCCCAGTGCTGCTGCTGCATGCCAGTGGCCACATCATCAATGCGAATACGCCTGCGCTTGCCATGGCTGATTTCATGCGGGCGGGGATCAACCATCCTGGCATCCCCCTGGGAGCAGACGGACTTCCGGCAGGCGAAATGAAAGGACCAGACGCCATGACGCCGGTACTTCAGCGTCAGGGCCTGTTCAAAGGCGACGTCGATGCGCACGCCATGTGGGACTTTTCGCGCCTGTGCGTGCGCAAGGGTGTGACGACCGCGACCGACCTGGCCAATCCTTTGCCGTCTTCCGTGCTCGAGGTAATGCTGGCCACCAGTGCCGACGCCGCCTTTCCGACGCGGCTGGTCCCGGTGGCGCGCGGCAATGGCCGTGCAGTGGTTGAACTCGTGCAGACCGCGCTCAATCACCGGGAGCTGTCGACCGACATGCTGCGTCTCGGGGGGATCAAGATCGTGGCGGACGGTTCGATCCAGGGTTTTTCGGCGCGCCTCAAGCCGCCAGGGTATTTCAATGGTGCGCCGCAGGGCCTGTGGTACCTGACTCCTGAGTGGATGCGTTCACTGTATGGCGAAGCCCTGCGCCATGGCCTGCAGGTGCACACGCATACCAACGGCGACATGGCGACCGAGCTGGCGCTCGACTGCGTGGAGCGGAGTCTTCAGGCTCATCACCAGCCCGACCACCGCTTCGTGCTGCAGCACTGCCAACTGGCCGACGCTGCGCAATTCCGGCGGATGAAGGCGCTGGGAATGTGCGTGAACCTGTTTGCCAACCACCACTATTACTGGGGTGACGCGCATTACAACCTGACCGTCGGGCCGGACCGCGCCGAGTCCATGAACGCTTGCCGCACCGCCATGAACACCGGTGTGCCGTTTGCGATCCATTCGGACGCACCTGTGACTCCGATGGGGCCACTGTTCACTGCCTGGTGTGCGGTCAACCGCATGACGTCAGGCGGCCGCCAGCTCGGGGACTACGAGCGTATCGACGTGGTGGATGCGCTGCGCGCCGTCACCCTGGGCGCGGCTTACACCCTCAAGCTCGATGGCGAGTTGGGCTCTATAGAGACTGGCAAACGCGCCGACTTTGCGGTGCTCGATGATGACCCTCTGGCGGTGCCGCCAGAGGCGCTTCGCGACGTCGGCGTCTGGGGTGTGGTGCAGGGCGGAAGAGTTTTCCCGGCGAGCACCTTGTGACTGACGCCGGTGATCGATGGGCGGGTATCGGTGGACGCGGCCGCGTTAAAGTACCGGCTTCTCCCGCACCGAAACACGAAATGAACAATACCCTGGTCAAGGGGCTGACCCTGCTGGAGATGCTGGCCCATTCCGAGCGTGCCTTGGGCGTCACCGAGGTTTCGGCGAAGACCGGTCTGGGCAAGAGCAATGTCCACCGGTTGCTGCAGGGGCTGGTCGAGGTGGGTTACGTGCGCCAGGAGCAGGCCTCGGGCGGCTACGCCACCACCATCAAGTTGTGGGAGCTGGGTTCCGCCGTTATGGCCAGGATCGGGCTCAAGCAGATGGCAGAGCCGTTCATGGCAATTTTGTTGAACAAGTTCCGCGAGACGGTGCACCTGTCCGTGCTCGATGGCGACGAGGTGGTGTACATCCACAAGCTCGACAGCCCGGAGCCGGTGCGGGCCTACAGCCAGGTCGGCGGGCGGGCGCCGGCCTATGGCGTGGCCACTGGCAAGTCGATGCTCGCTTTTCAGAGCCCGGCCTACCTGGCAGCGTTGGTCCCCCGGCTCAAGAGCCACTCCCCGCGGACCATCACCAAGCCGGCGGAGTTCCTGCGGGAGATGGAATTCGTGCGCAAGCAGGGCTATGCCGTCAATCGCGGTGAATGGCGCGAAAGCGTGGGCGGTTGCGCCGCCCCGATTTTCGACCCGTCGGGAGCGGTGATTGCAGCCATTGGTCTTTCGGGCCCGATCGAGCGGCTGCGCCCCTCGCAGTTCAAGTCCATGTCGGTGGAACTGATCCGGGCCGCGACGGGTATCGGTGCCGAGATCGCCGGCAAGGGGCCCGCGCAGCGCAAGCTGCCCTGAACGACGCTATGCGTGCGCGAAGGCCGGCAGACTGAACACCTGCACCGGTGGCGGCGTGCCGCTGAACTTCTCGATCTCCACCAGGCAGGTCTGGGCCGAGCAGCCCTGCGACAGGCGCGACGCGCCGACATCGCGCGTGAGCGAATTGGGGTTGCCATGCCGGTCCAGCGAACCTCGGTCACCCGGGGCCTGCGGGTCCCACCAGGCGCCGGTGCTCAGCTTCACCACACCCGGGTACAAATTGGCGTCGAGAACGGCGCCTGCCAGGCAGGCACCCCGGTCGTTGAACACCCGCACCACATCGCCGTGACGCACATCGCGCCGGGCGGCATCGTCGGGGTGGATGTGGATGGGTTCGCGTCCGGCCACCTTGTTGGCCAGGCTATAGGACGAGTGGTCAAGCTGGCTGTGCAGCTTGGTATAGGGCTGGTCCGACAACATGTGCAGCGGATGCTTCAGGGCGGCGGCACCGCCCAGCCACTCGGCCGGTTCGAACCAGGTCGGATGCCCCAGGCAGTCCGCGTAGCCGAACGAGGCAATGCGTTCGGAGAACAGTTCGATGCGGCCGCTGGGTGTCTCCAGCGGGTGGGCCACCGGGTCGGCGCGGAACTGCTCCAGCATCACGACGCCGCGTTCGGCAGGGGGCAGGCGCACACCCGATGTGGCCCAGAAGTCCTGGAACGCAGGGTATTCGACGCCGGCCGTGCTGGCGCCGCGCGCAGCGTGGTCATACAGGAACTCCAGCCACTGCATGGTGCCTCGACCTTCGGTGAACGCCTCGCGCAGGCCCATGCGCTGCGCGATGTCGGCGAAAATTTCGTAGTCGTCGCGCGACTCGCCCACCGGGGGCATGAGCTGCTTCATCGCGATCAGCAGCGGGTCGCGCGTGCCGTGGCCGATGTCGTTGCGCTCCAGGGTCGAGGTGGCCGGCAACACGATGTCGGCCATGCGGGAGTGTGCGTTCCAGACCTGCTCGTGCACGACGATGGTCTCCGGGCGCGTCCAGGCCTGCGCCAGACGGGTCAGGTCCTGATGGTGGTGGAACGGGTTGCCGCCGGCCCAGTAGACCAGCCGGATATCGGGATACACATTGCGCTCGCCGTTGTAGTCGAAGCCTTTTCCCGGCGACAGCAGCATGTCGGCAATGCGCGCCACCGGGATGACGGCCTTCACCGGGTTGACCCCCTGCGGCAGGGTGGGGCCCGGCAGCAGCCGGTCACGGCTGCCGATGTTGTTGGTGGGGCCGTAGGCCACGCCGAAGCCCCCGCCGGGCAGGCCGATCTGTCCCAGCACCGCGGCCAGGCCGACGGCGGACCAGAATGCCTGCTCGCCATGGTCGGCGCGCTGCAGCGACCAGGCCACGTTGACCATGCTGCGGGTGCCGGCGAGTTGCGCAGCGAGCGCGCGCAGGCGCTGCGCCGGTTCGCCGGCGATGGATGCGGCCCAGTCGGCGTTCTTGACGACACCGTCCACCTTGCCCAGCAGGTAGTCCTGCCAGCGCTCGAAGCCGACGCAATAACGCGCCAGGAAGTCCTGGTCGTGCCGGCCCGCCAGGATCACCTCGGTGGCCAGGGCGAGCATGACGCTGACGTCGGTATTGGGCCGGATCGGTATCCACTCCATGGCGTTGTCGGGCAGGTCCAGGTCGCTGCGCACCGGGCTGAAGTTGACAAAGTGGCATCCGGCCTGCGCCATGTTGGACAGACCTCTGGTGACCCGGTGCTCGGATGCCGACCCGGCACCGACCTGCGCGTTCTTGGCCGGCACCCCGCCGAAACTGAGAAACAGCCGGGTGTGTGCGGCTAGTACGTCCCAGCTGTTGTGCTGGAGGAACAGCTGGTCCATGGAGGCCACCACATGCGGCATCAGGACCCTGCCCGCGCCCAGGCTGTAGCTGTCCATATGGCGTACATAGCCACCGGTGGTGTTGAGGAAACGGTGCACCTGGCTTTGCGCGTGGTGGAACCGGCCCGCGCTGGCCCATCCGTAGGAGCCGCCAAAGATGGATGCGTTGCCGTGATGCGCGATCACGCGTTGGAGTTCGCCGGCCACCAGGTCCAGCGCATGCTCCCAGCTGACCTCGACGAACGGCTCCTTGCCACGGCCCGCGCCACTGTCACCGACGCCGGTGCGCTGCAGCCAGCCCTTGCGCACGGCGGGGCGCTGGATGCGCAATGGCGAGCGGTAGGCGTCCCACATTGCCGGGCCGATGGGGGAGGGGTCGGGGTCGTCGGCACGACCTGCCAGGCCGACCACGGCGCCGCCCGACCGAACGACGTCATAGGCACCCCAGTGGGAGCTGGCAAGGTCTCTTCCGATGGGGGTGGTTCGCATGGGAGCTCCTGGGTGTGGTCATCAATGCCGTGATATTATATTCATCATTGCGACACACGTGTTCCGTATATTGGAACAATATCCCCTGCCTACTGATGAAAAAATCCATGCTGATTTCGCTCCAACCCCTGCACGGCGTGAAGGTGATCGAGTTCTGCCATGTGGCGGCCGGCCCGTTTTGCGGCATGTTGCTGGCAGACTTTGGTGCCGAGGTGGTGAAGGTGGAGTCCCCCGAGGGCGACGCCATGCGCCAGTGGCCGCCCCTGAGCCAGGGCTTCAGCGAGAACTTCGCCGCCATCAACCGCGGCAAGCAGTCGGTGGTGCTGGACCTGAAGAACCCCGAACAACGGGATCTGGCGCGGCAAATGGTGCTGGGTGCCGATGTGCTGATCGAGAACAGCCGCCCGGGCGCCATGCAGCGGCTGGGCCTGGGCTGGGACTGGTTCGGGCCGCGCAAGCCGACACTGATCTATTGCTCGATTTCGGCGTTTGGCCAGGATGGACCGCGCGGCTCCGAGGGCGGATTCGACCTCACCATCCAGGCCAGCGCCGGCGTGATGAGCGTGACCGGCGAGCCCGAGGGCGCCCCGGTGAAGGCCGGTGTGCCGCTGGTCGATTTTGCAGCCGGGCTGTACGCGGCCTACACCATTGCCGCGCTGCTGACGCGGGTGCGCAGCGGTGAGCCGGGCGGGCAGGTCGACATCCCGATGTTCTCCACCACCATCGCCATCTCCGCGCTGCAGACCAGCGAGTACTTCGGCACCGGGCGCAATCCGCGCAAGCTGGGCTCGGCGCATCCGCGCAATGCGCCCTACCAGGCCTACCGCGCCAGCGACGGCTGGTTTGCGGTGGCGGCGGGTAACAACAAGCTGTGGCAGCAGGTGTGCGAACTGACGCCAGCCACAGCGCTTCTGGACGATGCGCGCTTTGCGACACCCACCTTGCGCGCGGCGAACCAGGCGGCGCTGAAAGTGCTGCTAGAGGAGTGCTTCGTGCACCAGGGCGTGCAGCATTGGCTGGATGTTTTTGCGCCAGCAGGTGTGCCTTGCGCGCCCATCAACGGATATGCCGAGGCTCTTGCCGACCCGCAGGCGAAGCATCTGCAGCTGGTGCAGCGGATGACATTGCCCAATGGCGTCGCGACCCATACCGTAGGTTGCCCGGTGAAGATCGACGGCCAGGTGGTCGACGTCAACACACGTCCGCCGGCGCTGGGTGAGCATACCGACGCGGTGCTGGCCGGCCTTCACACAACCCGGTTCGCGCGCGGGCAAGCGGCCGACACCACATTACAAGGGGCAATGCCATGAGCGCGAATCCATCCGCAACCCATTCATACGAAGAACTCTGCCTGTACATCGACGGTGCGTTCACCCGCGGGGGCGGCCGCCATGAGCAGGATGTGCTGGATCCCGCTACCGGGCAGGTGATCGGCCGCCTGCCGCACGCCAGCGCTGAGGACCTGGACCGCGCCCTGGCTGCCGCGGCACGCGCGTTCGACACCTGGCGACACGTCTCTCCAATGGAGAAGAGCCGGGTATTGCGCCGGGTTGGTGAACTCACACGCGAGCGCGCCAAAGAGGTGGGGCGCAACATGACGCGCGATCAGGGCAAACCGCTGGCCGACGCCATGGCCGAGCTCACGCGCTGCGCTGACCACTGCGACTGGCATGCCGAGGAGTGCCGGCGCATCTACGGCCGGGTGATACCACCTCGTCTGCCCAACGTACGCCAGTTCGTGCTGCGTGAGCCGGTGGGCGTGGTGGCTGCCTTCACGCCCTGGAACTTCCCCTATAACCAAGCCATTCGCAAGATCGCCGCAGCCGTGGGCTCCGGGTGCACCATCGTACTCAAGGGGCCGGAAGACACTCCGAGCGCCGTCGTCGCAATCGCGCGCATGTTTCACGAGGCCGGATTGCCGCCCGGCGTTCTCAACATCGTCTGGGGTGTGCCGCCCGAGGTGTCGCAGCACCTGATCACCTCACCGATCGTGCGCAAAGTGTCGTTCACGGGTTCAGTGCCGGTGGGCAAACAACTCGCCGCTCTGGCCGGGCTGCACATGAAACGCGTCACCATGGAACTGGGCGGGCACTCACCGGTAATCGTCTGTGACGACACCGATGTGGAGCGTGCGGCCGACATGTTGTCGGCGCTCAAGTTCTCCAACGCGGGGCAGGTGTGCGTGTCTCCCAATCGGCTGTTCATCCACGAGAAGGTGTTCGACCGATTCATGGCGCGCTTCATCGACAACGCCGCCAAGATCAAGGTTGGCAGTGGCCTGGAGCCAGACACCAAGATGGGACCGCTCGCACACGCGCGCCGCCTGCCGGTGATGGCGGATTTCATCCAGGATGCCACCGAGCGCGGTGCCACCCTGGCGCTGGGTGGCGGGCGCATAGGCTCCGTGGGCAACTTCTGGCAACCGACGGTGCTCACCCATGTGCCCGACACAAGCAAGGTCATGAACATGGAGCCTTTTGGGCCGATTGCGCCATGTCTGCCCTTCAGCGATCTCGACGACACCATCCGCCGGGCCAACAGCCTGCCCTTCGGCCTGTCGTCGTACGCGTTTACCAACTCGACAAAGAATGCGCTCAAGATCCAGAACGGCATGCAGGCCGGCATGGTCAACATCAACCATTTAGCCGGGGGAATCGCCGAGATGCCGGTGGGTGGTGTCAAAGACAGCGGCATGGGCAGCGAGGGTGGCAGCGAAACCTTTGACGGCTACCTCAATACCAAGTTTGTCACGCAGATGGACTGATGCCATCGCGGCAGCGCCGCATTCTTCATCTCCGTATTCACAACGATAAGGAACACCACCATGTTGCGCACTCACGATCTGAACGTCACGCAGGACATCGATTCGCTGTTCCATCCCTACACGCAATTGGCGAAGCAGCGCGAAACAGGCCCGCTGGTCATCACGCGCGGTGATGGGGTGTACGTCGAGGATGACCAGGGAAATCGGTACCTGGAAGCTATGTCGGGACTTTGGTGCACCTCCCTTGGTTTCTCGGAGACCCGGTTGGTGGAAGCAGCTGCACGGCAGTCCAAGCAGTTGCCCTACTATCAGCTTTTCAACGGCCGCGCCAACGAGCCGTCGATCGAGCTTTCGCACCTACTGATCGAGAAAACAAAACACCTGGGCATGGAAAAGGCCATGTTCGCCAACTCGGGGTCCGAGGCGAACGACCAGGCGGTCAAGATGGTGTGGTATTACTTCAACTCGATCGGCAAGCCGGCGAAGAAGAAGCTCATCGCGCGCGAGAGGGGTTACCACGGCGTCACGGTCATGTCGGCCAGCCTGACCGGCCTCGCCGGCAACCACATGGATTTCGACCTGCCGATCGGCGACCGCGTGCTGCGCACCGCATGCCCGAGCCACTACCACTACGGCAAGCCCGGCGAGACCGAGGCCGAATTCGTCGACCGCATCGTGGCCGAGCTCGAGGCGCTGATAGCGCGCGAGGGCGCCGACACTATCGCCGCCTTCTTCGCCGAGCCGGTCCAGGGCGCGGGTGGCGTCATCATTCCACCGCCGGGCTACTGGGCGAAGGTGCAGGCGGTGCTTCGCAAGAACGACATCCTGCTCGTGGCCGACGAGGTCATCACCGGTTTCGGTCGCACCGGACAGTGGTTCGGGTGCGACACCTACCAGATCCAGCCGGACATCATGTCAGTGGCCAAGGCATTGTCCAGTTCCTACCTGCCGATCTCCGCCACGCTGGTCAGTGGCAAGGTGTACGAAGGCCTTACGATGGGCAGCACCAAGAACGGTGTGTTTTCCCATGGCGTGACCTATGCGGGCCATCCGGTGTGTGCCGCCGTGGCGATCGAGACACTCAAGATCTACGAGGAGCGTGACCTGGTGGCGCGTACGCGCGCGCTGTCGCCGCAGTTCCTGCGCCGACTGGGAGCCATGCAAGCCCATCCGATGGTGCATTCGACGCGAGGCGTCGGCCTGATCGGCGCGCTGGAGCTGGTACAGGACAAGGCCACGCGCAAGACCTTCGACCCGGCCAGCGGCATCCCGAACCGCATTCAAAGCGCCGGTCTGGAAGTCGGGCTGATATGCCGCTCGCTGCGAGACATCCTCGCGGTCTGCCCACCGTTGATCATCACGGAGAGCCAGATCGACGAGCTGTTCGACAAGATGTGGCGCTCGCTCGATCTCGCGCACGCGGATGCGCGCAAGGGCGGCCTGATGCCATGACCGGTCGCGGCGACGCTGGACCTCTGCCGGTTACGCTGATCGGTGGCTATCTGGGGGCTGGCAAGACCACTCTGGTCAATCACCTGCTGCGCGAGCGCGATGGCAAGCGTATCGCGGTGCTGGTCAACGACTTCGGCGAACTGTCGATCGACGACGACCTGATCATGTCGGTTGACGGCAATATCATGCGACTAGCCGGCGGCTGCATCTGTTGCAGCTTCGGCAACGATCTGGTCGCCGCGCTGATGGACATGCCGGCGATGCAGCCGCCACCCGATCACATCCTGATCGAGACCAGCGGCGTGGCATGGCCCGGCTCCGTGGCCCGCACGCTGCACCTGCTGCCCGCGCTGGCATTGGATGCGGTAGTGGTGCTGGCAGACGCCCAGACACTGCGCGTGCGTGCCGCCGACCCGTATGTCGGCGATACCGTGTTGCAGCAGTTGCGCGACGCCGACCTGCTGGTGCTGAACAAGGCCGATCTGGTCGAAGCGGCTGCGCTGGATGCGCTGCGGGCCTGGCTGGCCGGCCTTGCGCCATCGGTGCGCGTGCTGGAGGCCGAACATGCACACCTGTCCCCCGCGGTGGTCATGGGTACCGGTTTGGCGGCGCTGCGCGCGCCCCGGTCGTGGGACGCGGCCATGCTGGCCGGACCTACCTCGACCTTGCGGGCGCTGCAGGCGAGCGCCGTGTTCGAGAGCGTGAGCCTGGAGTTCGCCTACGCGGTGGACTGCGCGGCGCTGGCTCAGGCCTTGAGCGCCCCCGAACCCGGCCTGGTGCGCGCCAAGGGGCTGATGCGCGATCGTGATGGTTCGCCTTGTGCGTTGCAGGTGGTGGGTTCGCGAGCGACAGTGACTCCGTCCGTTCACCCGCGGCCCGAAGATGGCCGACTGGTGTGTATAGGATTGCGTCACCAGCTCGACCGAGTCGCAATCGAGGCGGCGTTGCGTCGGTCATGCGCTGACGTGCGGGCGCCTGAGGCGGATTCGTTATTGGAAGTGCGTGCCCAGTCGCGCGACATGCTCCGCTGCGGCACGCCAGAGCAAGGATCTGTTTGATGATCGACTCGATCGCCCCGCTGCGTGAATTCGTCCTCGCCATGACGGAGAGGGTGGACGCCACTGACGACGAGCGCCGGCTGTTCGGCGAAGGTCGGCGACACCTAGCCCGTTTGATTTCGCGTGACGACTGGCTACCCCCGGCGTTTGCCGCGCCGCGAGCAGAACGGTACGCACAGTACCTGCTGCACAGCGACACGCGGGAGCGGTTTTCCATCGTCAGTTTCGTGTGGGGGCCGGGCCAGCGAACTCCTGTGCACGACCATACCGTCTGGGGGTTGGTCGGGGTGTTGCGGGGTGCCGAACGCTGTGAAGAGTATGTTCTGCACGAAGGCCGTCCAGTGCCGACAGGGCGGCACCATGTGATGCGACAGGGGGACATTGAGGCTGTGTCACCCACGGTGGGAGACTGGCACCGCGTGAGCCATGACTGGGACGAACGTGCCGCCGTGAGCATTCATTTGTATGGCGCAAACATCGGTGCGGTGCAACGCCACCGGCTGGACGATGCCGGCGCGGTGCTGGGTTTCGTGTCCGGTTATGACAGCGTTGTGGTGCCCAACCTCTGGGACCGTTCAGCCGCTGCGCGCACCCGGATCGGCACGTGCTGAAGGTCGACCTTGCACCGGGTCGGGTCACGCTGACGCTGGACCGGCCCGAGCTGGGCAACGCCGGTAGCGCTTTCCCGTGGACGTGCCTGGGGCGCCGGAGCCGATCTGTTCGCCGCGTGCGAGGAGCGTGTCGCGGCGCCAGACACCTCTCTCCGTTTTCCCGGTGCGCAATTCGGCATCGTGCTGGGCACGCGCCGGCTGGCCGAACGGATTGGCGCCGACTCGGCCCGCCGGCTGGTTCTCGAAGGCGCGGAATTCGATGCGACGCAGGCCTTGGCTGCCGGCCTGGCGACCGCCTTGGGTGTAGCGTATGCCGTGGTAGACCCCCTTGTACAGGGAGACACGGCTTTCGCCATCCGCGCAGCCACCCGGTGCGATCTGCGAGATGCCGATCTGGCCGCCCTGGTGCGTTCTGCCGCGCTGCCAGGATTGAGCGGGCGCATCAATCGCTACCGCGAGCGCGTGCTGGCACGGGGCCCGGCCTGAACTTATCAAACGGAGATTCCATGGACATGGTTCTAGTCACCCACAACGACGATGGCACTACGCTGATCACGATTGACCGCCCCGGGCGGCGCAACGCAATCTGCGCGCAGACGGCGATCGAACTTCAGCAGGCATTCGCCGATTTCGACCGCAGTGACCAGCTGGTGGCGGTGCTCACCGGCAGCGGCGACGCAGCGTTTTCCTCTGGCGCGGATGTGACCAGGCTGCCGGAACTGTGGCGTTGCGTCCCCACGCTGGGCATCACCACCGAGAAGCCGGTGATCGCCGCCGTGGCTGGCCATTGCGTCGGGGGCGCTCTGGTCATGGCCATGATGTGCGACCTGCTGGTGGCGGCGGACAACGCCAAGTTTTCCTACCCGGAGGCCGCGCTCGGCTTCACCGGCGGGCTGATCGCCAGCCTGGCGGCGCGTATTCCGCACAAAGTCGCGATGGAGTTGCTGCTGCTGTGTCGCACGCTCGATGCGCAACGTGCCTTCGCAGTCGGTTTCGCCAACGAAATCGTGCCAGTAGGGCAGCAAGTCACGCAGGCGCTGGCGATGGCGCGCGAGATGACGGCGTTCTCGCCCTTGGTGCTGCGCACGCTCAAGCGCTTTGTCAATGATGGTGTGATGGCACAGGGCCCCTCGGAACGCATGGCCCGCGCCAACCGCGATCTGGCACTGGTACGCGACAGCGAGGATGCGCGCGAGGCCAAGCTGGCATTTGCACAGCGGCGCAAGCCCCAATTCACCGGGCGCTGACCCAGGCTGCGCGTCGATGGGGAGCAACCGGGGGGAGTCAGGCAGCGGATACCCTGCCATGGCACACGGTGCCCCAGACGCCCACATCCTTGAGCTGCTCTGGGGCAACACCCAGCGGATCATCGTGCAGCACCGCGAAGTCAGCACTTTTGCCTATGCTGATAGATCCAATTTCCCGTTCCAGCCCCAGCGTATGGGCACCTCCCAATGTGATGGCGTGCAGCGCCTGGGGGACGGTCAGGCACTCCGGCGGACCCAACACCATGCCTTTGCTCGTGATCCGGTTCACTGCGCACCAGGCCGTAAACAGAGGGGCCATCGGAGTGACCGGCACATCGCTGTGGATAGAAAAAGGCAGGCCCAGACGCTGGGCCGTCGCCGCCGCATTCATCTGGGCGGCGCGCGCGGCTCCGACGGTCTGCGCGGCGTGGGCGTCCCCCCAGTAGTAGATGTGGTTGGAAAACAGGTTCACGCCGGCACCCAGATCGCGCGCCCGGCGCATCAAGCCTTCGTCCATCAACTGTGCATGTTGCAAAATGACACGGTGCCCACTGACGGGCGCAAGAGAAAGCGCCTGCTCCAGAAGGTTCAGCGCGAGATCCGACGCCTCGTCACCGTTGGTGTGGATGTGCAGCGGCACGCCAGACTGCAGGGCGGCAACCATGACCTCGCGCACCCATTCGGGCGCCACGTACCATAGGCCGTTGGGCGCCCCATTGACATAGCCGCTGGCTCGCAACCTGGCCGTGAAGCCCTGAATGGAACCATCCATGACCAGCTTGAACTGGCCCAGGCGCAGCAGTTCGTGAGAATGGGCACGCAGGTCTAGCAAGCGCGCGAACAACTGCGCAACCGGTTTGCCCTGGCCGTACAACGCCGGGACGAGGCGCACGGGCCATTGTGGAGTCCGGGTGATTTCCTGGATGGCCGCCAGCGTGGGCTCGGTCAGCGGATTCGCCAAGTCTGTGACCGTTGTGACGCCGGTCTGCACGCACAGGCGGGCGAAGTCCAGGAGCGCATCGCAGTCGGATCCCTGCAAGGCTTCTGAGATTCCCAGCAGTTGCGCCGCCGGTCCGATCAGTTCAGAGCCCCGCAACTCGCCCACAGCAAGGCCGTCGCTGGCGCGTGGCAGGCCTCCATGGATGAACCCTGGCTCGAGGAGGTTGACGCGGCGCAAGGCCTCGGTGTTGAGGTACAGGATATGGCCGCTGGCATTGATCAATGCGACGGGCTCGCTGCTGCTCACCTCGTCCAGGTCACGGCGGCTGGGCGGGCGATCCAGGTGGATCGGATCGATCCCCCAGGCGAAGATGGTTCCATTGATACGGCTGGACGCCAATGAATGGCGTACGCGCTCCAGGATGGCGCTGATGTTGTGCACCGGAGGCCAAAGGCGACCCGCTGGATCGCGTCGTTCATATTGCCCGCAATAGGCGTAGCGCCAGACAATACCGGCATCGGCATGGGCGTGGCCCTCAACAAAGCCCGGGAGCAGCACCTTGTCGGCGAAGCGTGTGTCGATGACAGTCGGCCCCAACCCGGCAGGCAGCGTAGTCAGCGTCCCCACGCCGACGATCCGCCCGTCCCGCACCGCGACGTGGCTTGCCTCGGGGCACCTCGGGTCCAGGGTGTGGATGCGTCTCGCGGAGTATATGGTGGTCGACATTTTGCAATCGTCCCGGGCTGTTTACCAGTGCGGATCGATGGGCGCGCGGACACCCTCGTGGGCCTCGATCACCTCACCTGCGTCGAGGCAAATGTCCTCACGGTACTTGGCTGCGTAGATCTGAACTCCCTGGGGTTGGCCATTGAGTTGCCCAACCGGCACGGCCAGCACCGGGAAACCCAGCAAGGGGGCCTGAAACAGATAGCGCAGGCCTTTTTCGATGACGAAAGGCATGTCACGCGCGTCATGGTCGGGCAGCATCGTATGTGCCGCACTGACCGGTGTGATGATGAGGGGGTAGGTCTCCATGAACTGGTTCCATTGCCGCATCAGCGTGTGTCGTTCAGCCAAGGCTGCCCAGTAGCCGGCAATGGTGACCGGTTCGCAGGTGGCCCACCATTGCGTCATCGCGTGGGTCAACTCTTCGTCGGCCACAGCGGCCAGCATGGGCTCGAGTGCCGCGCGAATCTCATGCATCCCGATGTTGTTCCACAGTTCAAATGCCCGTACAAAGCCCGGTGGCGTAACTTCCTCCACGATGTATCCTGCCATGCGCAGATACTGGCCAGCCTGGCGTACCGCCGCCAGTGCCGACGCGTCCACATCGGTACCCAGGCGCTCGGTTACCAGCGCCACGCGCGCCGGTCGGGCCAAGGGGCTGCCGCGCAGCGGAACCGGCAACCACAATGGATCGCCACTATCGCCCCGGCCGGCCATTACTTCGAAGCCTAGGCGCGCATCGCGCACGCTGCGCGATATCGGCCCGGGTACCGCCATCAATTGCCCGGCCATACGTGCGGGCGTGGTGGCCGAACGGTTGTACATCGGGATGCGGCCAGGTGTCGTGCGTAGCCCGACGATACCGTTGCAGTACGCTGGCCAGCGAATCGAACCGCCGATATCGGTACCGTGCGCAAAGGTGCCTATGCCCGCGGCTGTGGCCGCACCTGCACCGCCGCTGGACCCACCGCAGGTGACATCCTTGTTCCATGGATTGAGCGTTCTGCCATGCAGCGTGTTGCTGGTCATGACACGCATCGCGAATGCCGGAGAATTGGTGCGGCCGATGACGATTGCACCGGCATCTTTCAGATTGCGCACAACGGGAGCATCGTGTTCCGCGATCAGGTTCCTGAGCAGGCTCAGCCCATTGTCGGCAGGTTGCCCCTTCTGGTCGGCCGTGATCTTGATCGTGATCGGAACGCCGTGCAGAGGCCCCAGTTGAGCGCCGCCGTGCTGAAGCCGGTCAGCGGCGTCGGCTTCGGCCAGTGCCTGTTCGGGAAACTGGTGCACCACGGCATTGAGTTTGGGGTTGACTGCGTCCAGGCGATGCAGATGCGACTGGGTCGCTTCGCGCGCCGAGACCTTGCCCGAGCGGATGAGGGTGGCCAATTCGGTCGCGTCGAGTTGCCAGATTTTAGTTGCCATTGTGCGTTCCTTCTGAATGGGGGTTGGCGAGAGTTTAGCCCGATGAGCTAAAAAGAAAGCAAAAACTTTTATATTTTGTTTCGATTTCAGCTCAACGATTCCCGACTGGTGCGCCCAAGACCTGAGCGGCCAGAAGTGTCGTGGGTTATGCCGTCGCCGTGCCTTCTTGCGCATGGCGCTTGAGCATCTGCTTGTCCACTTTGCCTACCGGCAGCAATGGCAGTGCGTCATGCCATTCAAATCTTTTCGGGATCTTGTAATTGGCCAACCGCTAACGACACCAGTCGCGCATCGCCTTGTCAGATGGCGCTGCAGCCCCGAGCTTGCACTGCAGCCAGGCCACGCCGACCTCCTGGTGTACGAAATCAGGCACACCCACCACGGCGGCCAGTTCGACGGCCGGGTGTTCCTCCACGCATTGTTCGATTTCCCGCGGGTAGATGTTGTAGCCGCCTGACTTGTACATCTTGCTGCGCCGCCCCGCAAGCCGGTAGCTGCCATCCGCGAGCTTTACCCCAACGTAGCCAGTGCGCAGGAAGCCGTCGGGCGTCACCGCCGCAGCTGTGGCTTCGGGGCGGTTGAAGTACCCCAGCATCATGGCGCCGTGACGGACGGCAATCTCGCCTTCCTGTCCGTCGGCGACTTCCGCGCAGTTCTCATCGATCAGCCTGAGTTCCACAGTGGGATCCGGCAGCCCGATAGTGCTGGCCAGTGCCTCGTCGCTGAAGCTGTCGTCGGCCCAGGTCACATTGCACACGGTTTCCGTCAGGCCGTAGATCGCCAACATCCGAATGCCCCGCGCCCGCAACATGCGCACGGCATCGATTCGCAGCGCCGCGCCGCCCCAGGCGACCAGCTTCAGCGAGGATACATCGCGGGTCTGGAAGTCCGGATGCGCCAGCACCAGCTGCACCACCGTGAGTACATGGGCGAGCTGTGTGAGGCGCAGCTTCTCGACCAGTGCCAGATAGCGCGCCGGATTGAAGCGCTCGTCGAACGCCAGCATGCCGCCCGCAATCAAGATGGCACAGCAGGTGTCACCGACGCAAGCGACGTGGTTGATCGGAAAGTTGCACAGCACACGCGGGTGTTCTATGGCATTTTGCTCGACCTCGACCCGCGAACCGTACACGAGGCTTCGGTGCGGCAGGACGGCGCCCTTTGGCGAGCCGCTCGACCCCGACGTGTAGACGATGACCGCGGCATCCCCACCCTGGACCGCATTGCAACGCGCTTCGTACTCGGTCTGCAACGCGGCGCCCTCGACGTCCAACAACGACAGGTTGCTCTTCAACGCACCGACGGGTGGCCCCCCATAGATCCTGAGGCAGTGCTCGACAAATGGGAGTTCGCTTCGCATGCGGGTGACCAGGGCGGCCAGGTCGATGCCCTCGAACCCGGCGAGCGACAGCACGACCCGCGGCCGGGCGTCCGATACCACATACGCCAATTCACGCCAGGTGTAGCGTGGGTTGAGGCCCACCCAAACCAGGCCGATTCGCAGCGCCGCCAGCATGCTTACCAGGAACTCTGGCCGAGGCGTGCACAAGACAGCAACCCGATCGCCATGGCGCAGACCCAGGCCGAGAAAAGCACGGGCCAATGTGTCCACTCGCCGTGTCAATTCGGCGTAGGTAGTGATCCTGCCGTCGAACCAGCACGCGGGCGCATCAGGACTTTGTCCACCATACAGGGTGAGGTAGTCGTGGATGCGCGGCAGAGTTGGCAGTGCCTGTGTCATCGCGCCGACTTCCCGGGCGGCAATTGCGGCGCGGTGGACGACAGCGTGCGCAGCACAGCCACCTTGGCCGGTCGGACACTTCCTTCGACTTCGGCGGCATTGGTGGTGACGAGGATGGTGCCATTAGCATGCGGCAGCACTGCGTCGAGCGTGCAGCGGTATCGGATACGCTCACCCACGAAGACGGGCGTGATGTAACGTACCTTGTCAGTTCCCAGATTCAGGCCCCTCATGCCTTTGGATCGGATAGGGTTGTGGTTGAAATGCATGGCAGTGAGCATCGCGGACAACCAGAATCCATCGACCAGGTCGGGAGCCGGGTTGGCGTTGCAGATGGCCATGTCGGTTACAGCCGGGCTCAGGTTCGTGGACGTATGAAACAGGTCCAGGTGCTCTTGCGTAACCGTCATCCAGGGGGATTCAAACAGTTGGCGCCCGACCCAGGCCGATGCATCTTCAAGGGGAACGAAACGGGTCATTTCGACTCGTCCGAGGTCTTGCCAGGCATGGCACCGATGCGAAACAGCGCAGACGTGGTCACGATCAACGCCGGCCGCTCCTCGCCCTGGATCTCGACGAGGTTGTCGCTGACGATGATCCTGCCGAGGCGATGTTCCCGCACGTCCTTGAGCGTCGCGATGCAGCGGATGTTCTGACCCACGAGCAGCGGTTGCGGGAAGCGCGCCTTCTCGACGCCGTGGAACAGCGCCCACATGCCGGGGCTCCAAATCGGGTTGTGGTTGAAATGGAAGTTGACCACCATCGACATCGTCCACATGCCGTCCATGATGTTGTCTGCCTCAGGGTTGCTGAGGCAGATGGTCACGTCGCTCTCCTCAGGATTGGTTTCTATCGCGTCTTGGAAAAGCATCATGTGCTTCCGCCTGGCCTGCATCCAGGCAGTCTGGAAGAGCTGCTTTCCCACCAACTCTTCAGCGCGATCCAGTGGATGGTAGTCCGCTGCGATTCGGGAGCTTTCAAAGTTTGGAGTAGCCATGATCAGATCTTAAAAAGTAAATAACAGCTTGCTTTCTGGCAATATCACGACAACAATGCAAACTGTCAATTTGCTCGACACTGCTACATGATGGAATTCACTGCAAGCCATTGGGGCGCCTACGAATGGTCGCGTGCTGCCTCGGGCGAACCCATGCTCCTGCCGTTGCGTGGAGACCCTGATCCTTCCCCGATCGGGCTGGCGATGGCGGACGCCTACCGCTACGGCCCGCGTGTTTTGCGACCCGCAGTGCGGCGCAGTTGGCTCGACCAGGGGCCAGGTGCCCGTAGCGATTTACGCGGCCAGGATCCTTTTGTGGAGGTTTTGTGGGAGGAAGCCAACACGCTGGTTGCGATTGAATTGAAGCGGGTGATTGCCGCCCGGAGCAACGAAGCGATTTTTGCTGGATCCTATGGGTGGGCCAGTGCCGGGCGCTTTCACCATGCGCAAAGCCAGTTGCGCCGCTTTATGCACGCCATTGGCGGGTGCACGGTGCACAGCCAGACGTATAGCTATGCCGCCGCCGAAGTGTTGCTGCCGCATGTCGTAGCCCCGATGACCGAACTCGAGGTGTTTCATACCAGTTGGGACGTGTTGGCACGCCACACGGGGCTGGTCGTCGGTTTCGGTGGCATGCCCTGGAAGAACGCGCAGGTGGTCGCTGGCGGAGCATTCGAGCACCGCCTGCGCGGCGGACTACAAAGCCTTGCCGATGCTGGTTGCCGCTTCGTCAATTTCAGTCCGGTGCGCGCGGACCTCGAGGTTCGCACCGATGCCGTGGAGTGGATCCCGCTTCGCCCCGGTACGGATACCGCGGTCATGTTGGCGCTGGCCTGCGAAATCATTCGACTCGATCGACATGACAGCGATTTCCTGCAAAAGCATTGCGTGGGCTTTGACCGCTTGGAGGCCTACCTATCGGGTCAGGCTGACGGGGTTGTGCGCGACGCCAACTGGGCGGCGGCGATTGCTGATGTTCCGGCGGATCGACTCCGCAGCCTGGCACGGCAGATGTCTGAACCCTCGCAGGGCAGGCGTTGCATGATCAACGCGGCGTGGGCCTTGCAGCGGTCTGAGCATGGAGAGCAACCCTACTGGGCCCTTGTTTCGCTGGCAGCTGTGGTTGGGCAGATCGGTTTGCCGGGTGGCGGTTTTGGCGTAGGTTATGGCTGTGAGAATGGGCCTGGCAGTCCCCATGGGCTGCTGCAACCCGGACCACGCCTGCCGGCCGCGCCCAACCCCATCTCCAGTGTGATACCGGTAGCGCGCATCAGTGACATGTTGTTGCAGCCGGGTGCGCAGTACGCATTCAACGGGCGGACCAAGCGTTTTCCCGACATTGACCTTGTCTACTGGGCTGGCGGCAATCCCTTTCACCACCATCAGGACATCAACCGACTACGTCTTGCCTGGCGCAAGCCTTCGACAGTGATTGTCCATGAGCAGTTCTGGAATGCGTTGGCCAAACACGCCGACATCGTGTTGCCGGCCAGCAGCACATTGGAGCGCGACGACATCGGGTTCGCCTACCGCGAGCCGGTGGTGATCGCGATGCAGGCCAAGCTAGCCGCACCAGGGATCGCGCGAGACGACCATGCAATTTTTGCAGGAATTGCCGGTGTGATGGGATTTGGCGATGCGTTCACTGAGCATCGCTCGCCACTGCAATGGCAGGAATATCTCTGGGAGGAGTGGCGCCGACAACTGTCGGCCGCGGGTGTTGCCGCACCGGACTTTGCCACGTTCCGCGCCGAAGGCATGTGGCGCATACCGCCAGTTGGCGGACGTGGTGCTGCATCTCCGGTGATGCTAGCCGACTTTCGGCGTGACCCGAAGATGCATCCACTCAACACCCCCAGCGGACGAATCGAGTTGTACTCGCAAACCATCGCGGGGTTTGGCTATGAAGATTGTCCGGCCCACGCCAGTTGGATCGAGCCTACTGAGTGGCTGGGTGGAGCGTTGACGCAACGCTTTCCGTTGCACTTGATTTCAGACCAGCCCGCCAACCGGTTGCACAGCCAACTAGACTTTTCCAAGCATAGCAAAGCTGCCAAGGTGGCAGACCGTGAGCCTGTCTGGGTTCACCCGTTGGATGCGCGGCCCAGGGGCATTGCGGATGGGGATGTGGTGCAGTTGTTCAACGCCCGTGGATCGTGTCTGGCGGGCGCGGTGCTTACGGAGGCGATCCGCCCGGGTGTTGTCAAGCTCTCCACTGGCGCATGGTTCGACCCGCAGGACGATGCACCGCAAACCCTTTGCAAGCATGGCAATGCCAATATGTTGACCCGCGATGCCGGCACCTCTCAGCTGGCACAGGGCCCGGTCGCGCAAAGTTGCCTGGTGCAGATGAAGCGCCATGAAGGAGTGCGACCGCCACTCAGCGCCTTTGATCCGCCCAGGTTTGTCGAAAGAACTGCCGCTTAGCCACCCGCGGAAATAGTGGGATTTACATAAAGGCCGAGGTAGGCCTTGAGTATCGCTTTCACTTCCCGTGCGACTGCTGCCTGGTGGTCTACCTCCGGGGACTCCCACCAGTCGAGCAAAGCAACCTCGGCCTCGACGATCAACCTCGCCACAAGCTTTGCGCGACGCTCCCCTAAACCCGTGAGTTGAGCCACATGCACGGCGAACCACTGGGAAGCCTCCGCGTTGGCACGCTGGTCGATATCGGCGAGTTCAGGCGATGAGCGCATCGCCCGGCGCAAGGCAACGCCACCTGGGATGGAGCGACGGCTTTGGAGTATTCGGTCAACTGCCTTGTCAATCACGTTGCGCCAGTCCGCGGCACTGGCGAGCTGTTCGATCACCGCGCGGGCGGCGTCAGTGCGTTGTTGGTTGTGGCGCTCAAACAATGCAATCAGGATAGCCTGCTTGTTAGGAAAATATTTGTAGATGGAAGAGATGTTTACCTTGGATTCGCTTGCAATGAGGTTTGTGCTGAGGCCTTCTGCGCCAACCTCGCCCAGCAATCGCGATGCGGTCGCGAGCACTCGATCAAATGTCGCTATGCCCCGGTCCTGCAAAGGAGGTCGGCGCAAGCCTTGATGCATTGCGGGCGATGGCTTGACAGACCGAGTTTTGCGGGGGGTAGGGGTGTGAGTCACGGAATCAACGAGTATGAAAGGACCGCGAACAGCGGTGCTGGCAAGTGTATTGGCAACGCTATAACCAACGCATTTTCGTCTGTGACTGCGGTGACCTTGGATTTTTCTCCCAAAGGATCTGTGCCCACGTATCCCTCGCCCCAACGCTTTGGCCGACGCGTTCGCCCGGCGACGTCGTTACCTATTGCTACATGAAAACGAAGAACGTGATGGGAAGCCGCACACGGGTTGTGAACGGCGGAGTAAAAGGGAGCCAGTTGGCGGCGGCGTAACCGGGTACCGGTCCCAAGCCTATCCTGCGATCCAAGATTGGATCTGGGGAGGCACAGAGGATGTACACAGACATGGACCTATACGCCAAAGTCAGG
>SXGQ01113669.1_pt1 | contig 28452 bp, 37 predicted proteins | sample 3178371 | NCBI WGS metagenome assembly SXGQ01 (sample SAMN11356859, study PRJNA531348) | freshwater metagenome | isolation source: freshwater sample F1-20 | place: China: Fuxian Lake, Yuxi | collected 2017-12-25 | reverse complement strand
AAGTACAATGCCCAGATATCTTTAGTTGCAGAAAATGCACTTGAGACTCCAGATGCTAGTAATGTTGCATCTGCAAATGAGGTAATTGCTAACGCTAACTTACGGCTTGCTGCCTTACAGGCAGAGATTGACGCCTTAGGCGCATAGCTATGGACCAGCCAAAGGAAAAGTACGAACTAATGGCAGTGGCATTGCAACAACGCATTGGTGAGCTTGTCATGATGTATGAGGCTCAAATTGCGTCGTTGCGTGCCGACATCACGCTTTTATCTCGCGTAAATGACATTGCAAATGGCAATGTAGACTTGGCGGATAAAAAATAATGCATGAGGTCAAGGACGGATCACGCACGCTTCAGTTTAGCGGTAAGCTTCTTGCTGAGTCTTCTTCATGGAGACAAGGTTCGTATCGCTGGATTGAGTTTAAGCTGTATAAAACTGACAATGGATCTTACATTCTTTCTCGTGTTGGAGTTTCACTAATATTCCACGGAGCGGCGTGTCCATTGGTTAAAAGATATGGATTAAATGAGATGCCTTCCTTAACCTTAGATAGCGACGCAGTTCCTTGCGAGCAGTGCTTTCCAACTCGCAATGTAGCTATGATATTTCCTGAAAAGCATCGCTACTGGGCGCAGGTATCTGAGGAACCTACTCCAGTCTTAGATGCCTTATATAAGTATGACCAAGGTGGAGCCCGCTACTTAACCAACGTGGCTCAAAGATTGTTAGAGGACGCCTCAGATATTGATAAAGGAATCGAGTCTGTTTATAGGGTAGAGCTTATTCCCTAAACGCAAAATTAGTGATATAATATTCACTCACGACAAAAGGACGCATAATGTTTATAGTAGTTGAAGGCACAGACGCCTCTGGTAAGTCTACCCTTGTGTCCGAGATCGAGCGTCAACTAAAGCTAATGTTTCCTAGCAAAAATGTAGAATTTTTTCATAAGTCAAAACCAGATATGATGACTCGCCGTTGGGTATTAAACGATTACGTAAACTCGATACAGGATATTGACTGGTCTAAAAAACTTGCGGTTGCAGATCGCTGGCACTGGGGTGAGGTAACATACGCGCCTCTTAAAAGACCAGAGTCAAACTCTGATGGTTATGGTTTACTTGGTGTCGCGGGCTGGCGTTGGGTTGAACTCTTTCTTGCCTCTCGCGGTGTTCATCAATTTTGGCTTTATCAACCTTTAGACGTGATTCAACGTCGTCTTTCATCTCGCGGTGACGATTATGTAACTGCCGATGAGCTTGGCAAGATCCTTGGTCAATATCAACTTGCGGCAGACGAGGTTGCCACAGAGTTTGAGATGTTAAACCCATCAAGCGAGTCTTTGCAGGACGTTCCCATGCTTGCAGAAAGAATAATAAGTAACTCACACTATGTGGCAACTAAGGCAGATAGTCTTAAACAATTTCCTTGGTACATTGGACGCTATAACCCACAGGTCTTACTCGTTGGAGATAGACAAAATATAAAGGAAGCTTACGGTAAGGAGACAATATTACCCTTTATGCCTGTTGATGGAAACTCTGGTGATTTCTTGTTGTCATCTCTTCCAGGTAACTCTTGGAAGACCATGGGAATTATAAATGTAAATGATGAGCACGTTACACAGGTTGACGAGTTGTGGCAGGTATTAAGAAGACCAAGAATAATTGCGCTTGGGAGCCAAGCAGAAAAAGGACTAAAGGCTCATGGATTTAAGGAACACCAATACGTTGTTCTTCCTCATCCGCAATATGTACGACGTTTCTTTAACGCACGCAAGCAAGATTACGGTCACGAGATATTTAAGCAATCACTACAATATGACAGGGAGAGCCAGTGGATACTGCGATAATAAACATACAAGACGGAGTTAACGGATACGTTGATCTCGTTAAACACGTCTTAGAGCACGGTCGAGAAACCGCTCCGCGCGGAATGAAGACCCGTGAGATTGAGGACGCGGTAATTCGCATTGATGACGTAAAGAACACCTTACCATTAGGTGTAGGACGCGGAACTGTCCCAGGTATTGGTGCGGTTGAGGCGTGTCAACTTCTTGCTGGAATATCAACGCCAAAGCTTGTTATTGCAGTTGGTCCACAGTTTAAGAACTACGCCGAGGACAACGGACTGTTTCATGGCGCATATGGTCTAAGAACTAATGGCCAGTATGAAAGGATTATTGAAAGACTAAGGCAGGACCCTGATACAAGACAGGCAGTTGTTACGATATGGAATCCTGAGCTTGATCTACTTCCAAAGAAACGCGACTACCCCTGCACGATACTTCACCAGTTTAGAATACGTGACAACAAACTTAATATGACGGTGTTCATGCGCTCAAATGACGTGTGGCTTGGAGCCGCGTATGACTTCTTTCAATTTACACGTGTTCAACTTGCAATTGCGTCTGTCTTAGGTATTGAGCCTGGAAAGTACACTCATCACGTTGGGTCTCTTCATATCTATGAGCAACACTATGATATGGCTGATAAGTTAAAGTACGCAGACAAGTATGAGGATATTCCAGCCATCACTGGACTAACTTGGCAGCAAGTTTCATCGTATGCCTTAAGCGCGTTAACTGCCGCTCAGCACCTAGACGAAACAATGCTACGGTATAGACTTCACCCTTTTGAAGGATGGTATGCTAGTGCAATGATACGCGCCATTGAAAAAAATAAGGAAAAGTCAAATGGATGAAGAGAAGATGAAAAAATTAAAACGTGAAATCGAAGGTATGTATGAAAGCCCGATGAAGGCTGCCATGGTTCAACTTCACGAGATGTACACTGAATTACAGGCGGCTGGGTTTACTCGTAAGGAAGCTATATTTTTGATTAGCAAGCTTTTTAACAGCATGATTGTTGGAGGACCACCTGAATCGTCTAACTAGACCCTCCTGGGATGAAACGTGGATGTCGGTGGCAGATGCAATTGCCAAACGTTCACGTTGTAGTCGTGCGCAAATAGGCGCAGTTGTTGTCTCAAAGAGTCAACGTATCTCGTCTACAGGATACAACGGACCCGCTGCAACACTCACGGTTGAAGGTGACTGTATTGAGTGGTGCCCACGCGCACAAGGGGTAGTTCCTTTGACAAATACGTATGACTCTTGCCCATCAATACATGCAGAGGCAAACGCACTTTTATACGTAGATCGCTCGCGTGTTGAAGGTGGAACCATATACATAACTGACGCAGCATGTTATCAATGTGCAAAGTTAATATCAAACGCCGGAATACGTCGTGTTGTTATGAGAATTGGCACTCGCGCATCTCATCGTCTGCCTGACGAGACCGTAGAGTACTTTTCACAGTGTAATATAGAAGTAACAATAACAAAGGACGTAAATGATAGATAGCGGATTAGGCGACGTAAAACTTCACCTTGTAGACAGCGTAGAAAAGGCTAATGCCTTTATACGTTGGCTCGGTGAAAGACGCCCACACAACGCAATTGCAGTAGATACTGAGACTGGTGAGCGTCCAGGTGGTCAACGCGGTGATGCGCTATCTCCGTGGCACGGTCAACTACGTCTTGTCCAAGTCGGAGATGGGCAACAAGGTTGGTCTATTCCTTGGCAAGAGTGGGCTGGTGTTTTTTATGAAGCTATGGACAAGTTTGATGGACCTTTAGTATGTCACAACATAGCGTTTGAGGCTCGTTGGTTTGCAGTTCAATCTCGTTGGGACATTCCATGGCATAGGTCGCATGACACTATGATTATGGCACACATAATTGATCCTTTAGGATCTGGTGCGTTAAAGCAACTTGCCGCACTACATGTTGATGGCCGCGCAGTTGCGTTGCAAGATACCTTAGACCTTAAGCTTATTGAAAATGGCTGGACATGGGGAACAGTTCCAGTAAACTTTGAGCCGTTTTGGGCTTATGGTGCGCTTGATACTGTGCTTACAATGCGTCTGTGGGAGATGTTTTATCAAAAGTGTGGTCCTACAGGTCCATACAACCGCGCTTACGAACTTGAAATGGCTGCGCGCAAGATTGTTACACGCATGGAGATCAATGGGGCTCGCATAGACCTCGAGTACTCTAAAAGAAAGTACGATGAGTTAAATAATTACAGTCAGTCGGTAAAAGATTGGGCTAAGCAGACCTACAACGGCACTTCCATATCAAGTAACATTCAACTAGTGCGTCTTTTTGAGAAACTAGGCGCAGAAATAACAGAATTTACACCTACAGGACAGAAATCTGCAACAAAGGATCAACTAAACCTACTTGCCATCAACGGAAACGATGATGTAAGAAATCTTGCCGAAATTGTGTTAAAACAGCGTAAGGCAGACAAGCTTGCAAATACTTATTTTTCAAACTTCTTAAGTGATAACGTAAACGGAGTAGTTCACCCTTCCGTAAAAACACTTGGTGCTCGCACAAGTCGTATGAGCATACAAAATCCAGCCTTGCAGACATTGCCCAAGGGTGATGACACTGTTCGCACGGCATTTATACCAAAGGACGATGAACATGTCATTGTTACCAGCGACCTTGACCAAGTCGAGTTCAGAATGTTTGCCTCACTCTCGCAAGATCCAAATCTCATCAACCTATTCAATAGAGCTGATGCTACTGGGTCAGATCCGTTTACGGAAATTGGTAGAGAAATCTACAACGATCCAAATATGCAACGCTCAGATAAGCGTCGTAACCTTATTAAAGGAACGGTATACGGTCGTCTCTATGGAGCTGGAGTCGCGAAGCAAGCAATTACAGCTAGAGTACAAGAAGGGCAAATGAGATCTGTATCAGATGCTTTTGATACAAGGTTTCCTGGAATGTCACACTTTCAACGCCAGATTGAAGACGCTGGAATGCGTCGCCTAAAGGCAGAAGGCCAAGGGTACGTGTACACATGGACAGGCAGACGCCTTCCATGCGATGAAGACCGAGTTTACACATTGGTGAATTATCTGATCCAAGGAGGCGCTGCCGAGGTGTTTAAGGCAAACCTTGTTAAGTTAGATCAAGCTGATTTAACCGAGCTTCTTATCGTTCCAGTGCATGATGAAATTGTTCTTAATGCACCGAGGAAGGACGTTGAAGAAATTAAAAACGTTGTTAAGCAATGCATGACAACTGCACAAGGCTGGGACGTTCCTCTTACCGCAGGAATAGACGGGCCTATGGAAAACTGGGGAGAAAAATATAAGTGATGCATATACTAGCAATTGACCCTGGCAAGGCAAGTGGAATTGCGTTGATTTCCTTAAACCTTGGAGACGAGCCAAAAATTATAATGTCTGGCGAGTATCAAATGAAAGAATACGCTCAGCCAATACGTGAGGCACTAAATATCGCAAAGGTAGGTAACATAGCAATACAAGTAGTTTGCGAAAGGTTTATCATAAACGCACAAACAGTGCGCAACTCACAGGCGCCTTATAGCCTTGAGCAAATTGGTGTTCTAAAACAGATAATGCTAGATAGTGGGTTAGATCCCGATTCAATTATCTTCCAGTCTCCAGCAGACGCCAAGGCGATGTTTGATAATCCTAAGTTGAAAAAATTGGAATATTGGCATAAGGGCGGTGACGGGCACGCATTAGATGCGATTCGCCACGGTCTTTTACGTTGCGTAAAGCTAGGATGGAAGCCCTTGCGCCTGCTCCAATAAAAATCTACATACTAGGTAAAAATGTAGTTACTTTTTTATCAAAACCTGTTAGTATAACGACTTAATGACGAAAGGAACCTTTTAGGTGTCTGTGAACGTAGAGCTTGACGACACAAGCAAGCACGTAGTAATCAATGCCGAGTGGCGCTTTAAGGAACTTTGTAAGAGTCTACCTGGAGCAAAGTGGGACAGTAAGCTGAGTGTGTGGACAGTGCCCCTAAGCTGGGCAACGTGTCTCGCGTTGAGATCTACCTTTAGAAATGACCTGACTATTGGCCCTAAGTTGACCGACTGGGCCACCAATGAGCTTGCCAATCGGATTACCCCAGCGAATAATCTTCGTGACCTAGAGACCCTAGAGGACCTCTCTAACGCGGACCTATTTCCCCACCAGAGAGCTGGCGTTGCATTTTTAAAGACTGCCCGTAGAGCGTTACTTGCCGACGAGCCTGGCCTTGGTAAGACTGCCCAGGCAATACGTGCGTTAAAGGCATTTAAGGACTCAGGTGAAGGCATATTTCCTGCCTTGGTAGTTTGCCCTAATACCCTAAAGAAAAATTGGAAGCGTGAGTTCTTAAAATGGTGGCCAGACGTAAACGTGCAAGTCATCAAAGGAAGCGCAGGTCAACGCCGTAAGCAATTTGAAGAACCAGCCGATGTTTACGTAATTAACTGGGAAGGTTTAAGAACGCATTCACGCTTAGCAGGCTACGGATCTATAGCTCTGGCAAGGTGTCAGTCCTGCGGTGGACATGATGAAAAGGTGTCGGAAAATCGCTGCGAAGTTCATGCGCGTGAGCTAAACACCATTGATTTTAAGGCAGTCATAGCTGATGAAATTCACAGGTCAAAGGAAGCAAAGTCAAAGCAAACTCGTGCGCTTTGGGCTGCCACAGGCGATGCAGATATTAGATTTGCGCTCACAGGAACACCAATTGCAAATGATGTTTTAGATCTATGGTCAATTCTTCACTGGTTAAGTCCAAGTGAGTGGCCAAGTAAAACGCGTTGGGTTGACAGAATGGTCAATACCATGCTTAATGCTTTTGGTGGCATGATGGTTTTAGGTGTGAAGCCTCACATGGAACAAGAATTTTATGCAGCAATAAACCCACGCATGCGTCGTATGCTTAAGGCAAAGGTACTTCCATGGCTGCCAGAGATGATGTTTGAACGTCGCGACGTAGAGATGTCAACCAAGCAAAAGAAAGCTTATGACCAAATGCGTGACATGATGATTGCAGAGCTTGAAGACGGAGAGGCGCTTACCGCACCATCTGCGCTTACACAAACGATTCGTCTCTTACAGTTTGCAAGTTCATATGCTGAAATGGCAACAAACGAAACTACGGGCGAGATTAAAGCGGTTCTTGCAGATCCGTCTTGTAAGGTTGAGGCATTGATGGATGATATAAAAAATGGTGACTTTGGAAATGACTCGGTTGCAGTATGCGCAGTCTCAAGACAGTTAATCTATCTTTTAAGCGCTGCACTGACTAAGGAAGATATACGACATGGTCTTATCACTGGAGCTCAAAGCGAGGACGAACGTCAACAAGCGGTTGATGATTTTCAAGCAGGAAAGATTAAGTGGATTCTTTTTACTGCACAGGCAGGCGGAGTTGGCATTACATTAACTGCCGCGCGGCGCCTAATCATGTTGCAACGCCCATGGTCACTTGTTGATCACAAGCAGGCCTTAGACCGTGTACATCGTATTGGATCAGAAATTCATGACTCAATTATTGTGACAGACTACGTTACTGAAGGAACTATTGAGGAACGGGTGATTCAAGTTCTTGAAACCAAGGCAGACAACTTCGAACAAATTGTTCGTGACAAAGACAAGCTACTTAGCTTACTCAAAGACGATAAGGCAGGAAAACTATGACAGAGCCTATAAAGATTTCTAACTCTGAGGTTCAAACCTATAAGGACTGCAAGCGTAAGTGGTGGCTAAGTTACTACAGACGCTTACAGCCTAAGACACAACAGATGACAGGTGCGCTCGCACTTGGAAGTCGTATTCACCAGGCACTTGATGATTACTACTCAAAAGGTATTCCGCTTTTAGAGGCGCATTCAATTTTAGTTGCAACGGACCGCAAGATACTAGAAGATTCATTTCGTGATACTTACGATCTTGACTCTGAGGCAGAGCTTGGACGCATCATGCTTGAAGGTTACTTGCAATGGGTGGAGGAAAACGGAATTGACTCGGAGCTTGAAATGATCTCTACCGAGGAAATTATTTCAATGCCAATGCTTGAAGGGCGCGTAGAGCTTCAAGGCAAGATTGATATGCGTGTTCGTCGCAAGGCTGATGGCGTGCGTATGTTCCGGGACTTTAAGACTGTAGGCGGATCATTCACAGACTTTGGCGCAATGGCACACATGAATGAGCAGATACTTACGTATATGCTACTTGAGACAGCGCAAAATAAAGACGGTGAAAGAAGCGAAGGCGGAATATTTACCTTGTTAAAAAAGGTAAAAAGAAGCACAAATGCACGTCCGCCATTTTTTGATCAAATTGAAGTACGTCACAATGTCTTTGCCCTGCGTTCATTTTGGCAAAGAGTAAACGGAGTTTTAACTGACCTAATGAAAACGCGCGATGACCTTGACGCAGGTGCAGATCATCGCTACGTTGCATATCCGCGCCCAAGTCGCGACTGCAAATGGAAATGCCAGTTTTTCACTGTATGCCCTCTGTTAGACGACGGAAGCGCCGCCGAACAAGCAATCAGTGAAATGTTCGATGTAGGAGATCCATATGGATACTACGGAACAGAAGAGAAGAAAGGAAGTGAGTGACACATGTCACAAGTACAACGATCTCTCACAATGATGGTGTATGGAGAGTCTAAGGTTGGAAAGTCCACCTTTGCTGTCACAGCACCGTATCCCCGACTAATGCTTGACGTTGAAGGCGGACACCGGTTCTTGCCAATCATAGTTAAGTATTGGGACCCACTGCGCGAGGAACCGCCTGTCGCAGATGGCACCTGGGATACGTGTGTTGTCACCGTTCGTGATTATGATACAGTTCTAAAGACGTATCAATGGCTGCAACTGGGTAAGCACCAGTTCAAAAGCTTGATTATTGACTCAATATCTGAGTTACAAGTTAAGTGTATGGACTCAATTGCAGGCAATGAACAAATGAAAATGCAACAGTGGGGTGAACTACTTCGTCACATGGGCGCGCTGTTGCGCGATCTACGCGACTTAACTATGCATCCGACTAACGCACTCGAAGCTGTTGTCTTAACTGCAATGGCACGCTCAAGCGATGGACGTTCTCGTCCATACCTGCAAGGACAGTTAGCAATCCAAGCACCATATTTTTATGACATTCTTGGAGCGTTGACAGTCGAATCTTTAGCAAACCCAGACCCACTGCAGCCTCCGTATAAAGTGCGACGTATGTATGTAGAACGTACCAATGAGTACGAAGCTGGCGAGCGCGTTCAAGGTCGTCTTGGCGCAATCGTAGAACAAGAGAATCTCGGCATTGAGCGTATGCTTGATGTCGTGTTTGGTCCAAAGACACCAATACAACCACAACCAACAGAACAGAAAGGCTAATCAGTGAGTACTCTCAACTGGGGCGACCTCGTTAAAGACGCAGGTGAATCAGCAAGTTATGAACCTCTACCAGATGGCGATTATGATCTAACCATCGTAGAGGCTACAGCAAAGGTCTCGCAATCAGGCAAGACTATGTTTGCAGTTAAAGCGCAGGTAACAACTGGCGCTCACGCAAAGAGACTTATATGGGATAACTTAGTAGTTACACCAGATAACTCTGCAGCTCTCGGAATGTTCTTCCGCAAAATGGGAGCTCTTGGCCTTGGCCGTGAGTTCTTTGCATCTAGTCCTTCAAATGCTCAAATTGAAGCAGCATTAAAAGGACGCTCGTTCCGCGCACAGGTAGGTTCACGTACCTGGCAAGGTAACAAGAAAAATGAAATCAAGATGTACTATGCAGCAGCCGCCGCAGCAGCGGCAGCATCTGCTGCACCTGCTCCAGCGCCTGCGCCTGCACCTGCACCAGCGCCTGTAGCAGCTGCGCCTGCACCTGCACCTGCACCAGCGGCGGCACCTGCCTCTCCGTTCTAAGTGCGTTTAGTCGTCACCTATGTATATTATGCGTAGGTGACGCGCTAAACACACTTAGCACGAGAGGAGTACTATGAGAAAGTTATCTGTCTTAATGACAGGGTTTACTGCACTGCAGATAAACACTGAAAAAAGGACGATACAAAAAATTGACGTGCCTGCGTCTATTGCGCAGGCGTTGCGTGAGTTAGGTCATGAAGTTGATTGGCGTAAGGTAACTCCTGGCGAGGACTTGTCTTCATATGACGTTGCCTGGGTCAATCTTGCACCGTTAAATTCGCTTAATGGCAGACAAGGCGCAATGGGCGCACTGTACACATTGTCATCTGGACTACCTTGCGTTGGATTTTTTGATGATTGGCAGTTTAATACCGTGTTTAACGGAGCAAAGGCGCTAGTTCGCAAACCTGAGATGTTATACAAACATCTGCTTGTTGGAACTGAACATCGCGGTGATGAAGGCGCAACATATTTTAGTCGCGCAGACATTGAGGCTGCACTTGAAAGAGTGCGTGCAGTAAGTCCAGACGCGGCAAAGAAGTGTTACATTGAACGCTACTACATGATGGATAACGATGAAACAATTAAACCTTGGGAGAAAAGACTTGTTCAAGCTGCCGAGGATCTTTTAATTGAGCGTTGGTCCGCTGGTATGGTTCCAGTTTGCCCTATGTACTCATTTGGTGATAGATCTATTGTGCGTAAGCGTATGCCAAAGGAACTTGGTCCAATTGAGGCGTTAGACCCGACATCAACAATAGTCCCAACGTTAAGTCCTGTAGTTCCACTAAATCAGTCGCTTAAGAAACGCGCATGGGTTTTAGGTGCGTTGATGCCACACGATACTTGGCTTGAAAAGAAAAATCTAACTTGGCCAGTTGAAATTGTCGGCAGTCGCAAGCTAATACGCAAACTTGGCGGACAAAGATTTGACACAGAAAAGGACGTGTTAGAGTTTTACAATCAACATTGGGGAATTCTTTCTCCACCATATCCGCACGCTGGATCTGGCTGGTGGCGCAGTCGTTTTCTTTACACCGCGCACGTAGGATCAATTCTTGTAACTGACAAAGGTGAAGGTGATCCATTAGGTGACGCGTATAAACTTAAAATTGCAGATGTTGAAAAGATGAGTGACGCTCAACTTATTGAGGCAGCTCAAGCGCAACGCGATGCGTTTACTCCGTTTGTTCCTCAATACTCATCGTTTGTAGAACACTGCAATCGCATAATAAATCGCGCATTACAAGAGGACAAAGGATTAAAAAGAAATGCTGATGGTGCACTTGCATGAGTAAGATATTTATTACAGGAATGAGTGCGCCTCACGCGTCGGCAGAGGCTAATAAGCGCTCGCTGTCTTTTGCTGGACTTATTTGTACTGTTCTTTCTCAACTCGGGCATGAGGTAGTTCAAGATGATCCTGATATTTCATGGAACATAAATGACCTTGATCAATACGATCTCGTGCTTATTGGGCTTAGCCCACTAACAAGCTTAAGTGCAAATCGTGTATATGGTGCGCTTAACTTAATAGATCTTTTGCAAGAGTCATCTAAACTGCGCTTTTTTATTGATGCACCAGAGCCGACGCGTATAACTGCAAGTTTACGTGCAATAGCAAAAACTCCAGATAACTTAACAAAGCCTTTTTATTCTTACCGTAAGGGTTTTATGTATGCAACAGTTCCGGGTATGGCATCAAACTTGCTTGCGGTTGTAAATCGACTTCTCACTGATGAGTGGCCAACTACCCTGTATCCTGCACTTCCTTGGTCTGGAACAGGTAAGATAATTTCTCAGTTACCTGCAGGTGCGGCTGAGTCTTTGTGTGCAATAAACTTGGACTCATACATACTATCTACGCAAGACACGATTGAAGTTGAAAAGCGTGATAAATGGGTAGTAGAAAACTACAACACAAGTTGGATAAAGGAAGTTACTGGAATGCTTGTGCATCAGTCAATTCCGATGAAGTGGCACAAAGGTTGGAACGACGAGCAGGTATTTTCACAAATAAGCTCTGGCATTGGCTCCTTAATTGGTCCGTATCAAACAGGAGGTACTTGGTGGTCGTATCGACTAATACAGTCGCTTAACGCATCTACTCCTGTAGCTACAGATTGGCGAGAGAGTCAAGCCATTGGAGATTCATGGACGTACCTTGCATCTCACATTGAAACTCTTCCCATTGACAAACGCGTGGAAGTCGCTCACGCACAAAGAGAAGAATATGCTAAGTCAATTCCGTCTCGTAGAGATGCTGCGGTGACTGTATCTGACGCATTAAGCCTATATGCAACGAAAGGAAAAAAGTAGTCATGGGAATATTGTTTAATAACTGGATTAAACGCACAAAGGATCTACAAACAGACGTTTATTACATAAACTTTGATGACATGTCAGGCGGTAAGGACGCGAATATTCGGCGTCTTATTGAGTACATGCGTTGGAACATGCTAGCCATTGACGACGAGCTTGCAGAGATGCGCCAGGCAATATCGTGGAAGCCTTGGCAACACGATAAGCCATATGCAGATCGCGAGGAAATCGTTAAGGAAGCTGTTGACGTTCTGCACTTCGTCGCAAATATCATTGTTGCTGCAGGTGGAACAGATGAGATGCTTGATAAGTTTTACATTGAAAAGATGGAACGAAACAAGCAAAGGCAGCTAGATGGATACAAGGTTAAAGAGATTGGCGTCAAATGTGCGCTCTGCGCCCGTGCAATTGACGACGTTGGTCGAGGCGCATCACCAGATATGTGTGCAAAATGTCTTCCAAAGGAGGTAGACGGAAATGCCTGAAGTAAATTATGACTGGGTGCGCCAACAAATGCAAGGTGCACGCGTAAAGGTAGGCGTTGGAAATGCTATCTTAAAGCTGCTAAAAACGTGGGAAACGCTCGATCTTTCTGGTCCACAAGTAAAGGAAGTTACTGCGTTGTTTCCACAACTTGCGCTTACACACTCGATTATTACTGAGCCAGCAACTGAAAAATGGACTGATGCTCAACCGGGATCAATTACCGTAGGTGATGAAGTTCGTGTAAAGGCTGATGCCTATGACGGTAATACGGGTGTTATTCACAATGGAAGAAGAGGCCGCGTTGTTGCCGTGCGCTACGGAGATATTGTGTTTAAGTCAACTGACGACAAAGAACCGATTCTTGAGGGCGCTCACTACGCTCCTTATCAACTGCAGAAACGAATTCGATGAGATCATCTATTGAGTTTTATGTGTCCGGTGAAACTATTTCGCAGGTAAAGGAAAAAGTAGTAGCCGAGTGGAAAAGAATAAACGAAGACCAAGACGCAACACTTCCACTAGGCGCTGAGGTACGCATGCTCGCCTCTACAGAAAATGATAAAAGATACATGGCATATGTAATTGTAAAGACAAAGATAGAGGAATAACATGAGTGATGAAAAGTCCTTATATAGAGTAGAAGCACTACGCGAAGCTGCACGCATAATCGCGGGCGACCGTAATATTCAATACGGAGGTCCTGAGGAAAACTTTGATCGCATCGCAAGAATATGGTCAGTCATTCTTGGGATAAACATTACTCAGGAGGACGTAGGAATGCTGATGATCGGTTTAAAGATTGCAAGATACGCAAATAAGTCTGGGTTTCAACCTGATACCTGGATTGACATTGCAGGATACGCTGGCTGTGGGTACGAGGTAGGAAGAACCCAGGCAGAAAAAACTAGTTAAATAAAGTGATTTAGACAGGTCGCATCTTTCCTCTCAGTATACAGTCCATCCGTAGGAATGATTTAGGAGAGGAAAGAATGTCGCAAATGACGTTTATTGACTGTAACGGCCTTGCTGGCTTTATGAGTCTTGGCTTTGTGCAAAATGGAATGGAAATGATTCATCGCACAGGGACACTAAATTTTGGAAACCAGGTAGTTGAAAATAATAGAACTCATATGGGTAACAACTGGGTTGCAAACTTCTCAGATGACGCAAGCGAGTGGGAAACAAAGAAGACAGACATAGTTCTTGGTTGCCCTCCATGCTCAGGCTGGTCGGTATGGTCAGGCCCAAGTAATAGAGGAATTGATGCAAAGGCGCATGAACATACACAGGCTTTCATGAAATATGCAGGGCGCGTAAAACCTCAAGCTGTAGTCTTTGAGTGTGTTCAACAAGCGTACACTCAAGGTAGAGACGTAATGCTTAAATACCGCGATATGGTTGAGGAAGTTTCTGGTAAAAAGTACGATCTCTACCACGTTAAACACAATAACTTGCAGCTTGGTGGATTTTCTTATCGTCCGAGATACTTTTGGGTTGCTGTAAGAAAAGGAATTAAATTTGACGTTACAACACCAAAGACTAGAGAGCTTCCAAGGATTATGGACATCATTGGTGACCTTGCAGAAATGCCACAGAGTTGGAATAAGCAACCTTACACTAAGCCTGCACCATCAAAGCATGTTAAACATCTTAGGTCTAAAAGTCAAAAGGTAGATGGGCACATTGGAAAAAACAACATACATGTTCAAAGAATAAAAGATGTATTCGACATAATAGGAAACGAAAACTGGCCAGGAAACGGAGATCTTGGAAAAGCTATAAAGCTTGCAGTAGAGATGAATGATAATACATTTCCTCAGACGTGGACTGACGTAGCTCCACGCGTTAAGCGTAGAGAGTTTAAGTTAGGGTTTAGTCAACCTTACCGGTGGAAGGAAGACCACTGGTGTAATGTGTTAACTGGCTCTGCGTTAGAGCACGTTATTCACCCAACGCAGCCAAGACTTATAACGCATAGAGAGTGCGCACGCATGCAAGGACTTCCTGATGACTGGGACATTGAAGGATCAAAGGACTACTCTGCGCTTGCGGCAACGTGGGGAAAGGCAGTTCCAGTGCAAGCAGCTTCATGGCTTGCAAAGGCGCTTAAGGAATCACTAGAAGGAAGTCCACAACAAGGTGATGCACAAAAAATCGGTGATCGAGAATTTTTAATTGACACAGACCGTGGCTTTTCACGGCAAGCTGCAAAGAAGATGTACGCATGAGTATTCGCGGCGGCGAGGAAGATCTTGTTCCGATATGTGAGCGTTGCTGGATTAGCGAAAACTCCGTTTGGGAGCCAGACAGCGTTGATGAAAGAGGCAATATCATCACGCGGCTGGTAAGTGTAAATGTGCCAATTCAACTGTCTCCAGGCGCTGTTAACGAGTGCACTACCTGCGGGCGTGTAACCGTGGTAGGCATATACGTGCCAATTGACCAAATTGATGAATACGAGGACCCAGGAAATCAGGAGGACTACGACCAAGGTTCCTGATATAATAAACCCCTAATGACAAAGGACGACCATGCAAACATTCTTACCTCACACTGACTCGTTTGAGCACATTGCTCGCGAGCTCGATAACAAGCGCCTAAACAAGCAAGTGCTTGAGGCATGGCAATTACTTTTGACCATTAGCCGTCTTGACCCTAACAATAACAACCGTGACCCAAAGGGCTGGGCAAATCACCCTGCGGCAAATATGTGGCGCGGTTACGAAACTGCTCTAGTCGCATACACGCTTGCCTGCTACAACGAGTGGGTTAGCCGCGGCTTTAACTCAACAATGCTACCTAAGATATTTTCTACCTATGACCATGCGGTAAAGATAGGTCGCATAGACGATGATCTTAAGTTTCCATCCTGGATACAGGACGTTGAAAAGTATGAGCAGCTTGCGTCAACTCACCGTATAGCGCTTCTACGTAAGGAGTACCCTTGGTACTCGCAGTTTGGCTGGCCAGAGGATAAAGGTTATCGCCCAGAGTACTATCAATACCTGTGGCCTAATGCCCAGGGCGAACTCTATCTTGGCACTTATAACGCCGCTTAATAGTCACTCACTGCCTCTTTAAGACCCTATCTCTACAGGTCTAGGGTAATCTCACGTGTAAAAATAGTCGGTGATTCTTATCGCGAGAATACTCCACTCGATATATGATCTATCCATCTCCCCAGATGAGGAATATCGTGAAAGACTCACGCGTAGGCGAACTTTTATGGAAAGAGTGGACAGGTGACGGCTTTGATCCACAACTTGATGAGAGCATAGTCTTCTTTACTGACGAGCACGTTGACCTCGAAAACGAGTTAATACGTCGTGCACTTGCCTCCGCGCTGCAACGTGACGGAATATCAATTTCATTAGGAAATGGTTTTCAATCTTTAGAAAATGCAAAAATCTCAATTGGGTACGCTGGAGAGGTAGACGAAGACATTGATCTTTCAGTCTGCGATGAAAACGGAGAAACACCATACGGAGATGTAGTTGATAATGTAACTCCAGTTACCTGGGTTGAGGTATTACTTGCATGAGTATAACTCCTAAAAGTTTAGACTGGCAAAAAGAAGCCTTATGTGCTAAGTCAGAAAATCAAGAGATACGTGAATATTTTTTCTCAACTCAACCTTCTGAAAAATATCAAGCAAAAAATCTTTGCTTTCTCTGTCCTGCAAGACAAGAATGTTTAAAGTGGGCGTTAGAACATCGACAGATCTGGGGAATCTGGGGCGGAAAAGACGAAGGTGAGATAAGAAGAACACTGTCTGTCTCATGGAATGGTCAAGAATCACGACGTCAACGTTTTCCACAATGTCCGTATTGCAATGCTCGACCTAATAAATTACGCACACTGATAGTTGATGTACCAGGCGGAGGACGCTGGAACACTATGAAGCTTGTCAAATGCGAGGCTTGTGACTTCACCTGGCGCTCGCGAACGAGCGCTAACGCGGTAGACGCGTATCATGCTCAGAAAAAGGAAAAGAAAGTAAAGCCACGTAAGAAAAAGAAAAAGGAAAAGAAATGACAACTTATATTGAATCAACTGCCGAGGTTCACGACACCGCGTTTATTGATCAAGGTGCAAGGATATGGCACCATGCTCAAGTACGAAACAACGCGCGTATTGGAAAGAACGTTATAGTTGGAAAGGGCGCATATATTGGATCCGGAGTTGAGATTGGTGATAACTCAAAAATACAAAATGGCGCAATGGTCTATGAGCCAGCTAAAGTACACGAAGGCGTTTTTATTGGACCTGGTGTAATTCTTACTAATGATCACTATCCTCGAGCAATTAACGAAGACAAGACGCAAAAAAGCACAGACGACTGGCACGCGGTTGGAGTTGAGATAGAAGAAGGAGCTTCAATTGGAGCGGGAGCAATTTGTGTGGCACCAGTTAAAATTGGAAGATGGGCAGTTGTTGCTGCAGGTGCAGTTGTAACAAAGGATGTTGCGCCATTTGCTTTAGTTATGGGAATTCCAGCGCGTGTCGTTGGGCAGGTAGACTACGAGGGAAAGCCGATATATGTCTAAGAAAATGATAAACGTTGCAAGTCCAGATATTGGACGAAAGGAAATTCGTGCAGTTAAGCGAGTTATGAAATCAGGTAACCTTGCACAAGGAGGTGAGGTACTTGCCTTTGAAAATGAATTTTCACAAAAACTAGTTTCTAACTTAATGTCAATTGCGGTAAACTCTGGAACGTCAGCTCTTCACATCCTCCTTCTTGCGCACAAGATTGGTCGCGGTGACGAGGTCATAGTTCCGTCATTCTCGTTTGCCGCAACTGCAAACTCTGTCGAGCTCACTGGAGCCAAGGCGGTATTTGCGGATATTGACCCTCATACATTTTGTATTGATCCAAAACACGTTGAGTCTTTAATTACAAAGAAAACCCGTGCAATAATGGCAGTTCATCTTTACGGCATGCCTGCAAACATGCCTCAACTGGTTGCAATTGCTAAGAAGCACAATCTTCTTTTGCTTGAGGACGCTGCCCAGGCGCATGGCGCGATGATAGATGGAATATACGTTGGAACGTTTGCAGATGGAGCTGCATTTTCATTTTATCCTACTAAAAACATGACAAGCGGTGAGGGTGGAATGATAGTCACGTATGACAAGAACATTGAAAGACTATCGCGCATGCTACGCAACCAGGGGATGGAAAAACGCTATCAAAACGAGGTAGTTGGGTTAAATAATCGCATGACTGACGTTCATGCGGCAATTGGTCGAGTTCAATTACAAAAAATTGAAAAGTACAACAACTATAGAATTGAAAATGCAAAGTTCTTAAATGAAAACATAAACGGAGTTGTAGTTCCAACCGCACCAAAAGGCTATAAGCATGTGTATCATCAATACACTATTCGTGTAGTTGGTCATGATAGAGATAAGTTCATATCTGAGCTCGAGAAACGAAACATCGGCTCAGGTGTGTATTATCCAACTCCAATACACCGACTTCCTTCGTATAATAAAAGCCTTGACTTGCCTGAGACAGAGAAGGCATGTCGTGAGGTTATCTCACTGCCTGTTCATCCTAAACTTGCGCCAGGGCAACTTCATAAAATCATTATTGCGGTAAACGAAGTTGCCAAGGCTGGAAGTTGATGTCAGCTGACTTAAAGGTAGGCCTCATTGGGCTTGGAGTTATGGGACGTAACCATGCGCGCGTCCTTAATAACTTACCTGGAGTTCAACTCGTTGCGGCTCACGACCCTGGTGGAGACCCTACAAATGCGGTCAAGGCGGAGATACTGCTTGAGTCCGTAGCAAAATTTATACCAAAAAATGTTGACTACTGCGTCATTGCCGTTCCTACGATCTATCACGAGGAAGTCGCCCTTGAGGTAATTGACATGGGAGCTCACGTTTTCGTTGAAAAGCCCGTTGCGCACAGCGTGTCCTCGGCCATCAATATTCAATCTGCGTTGATAAATTCTCACCTAGTTGGAGCGGTAGGGCAAATTGAAAGATACAACCCCGCGCTCGCAAAGGCACGTCAACTTATTGAGCAGGGACTACTTGGAAATATCTACGAGGTATTTACAAGAAGACAAGGCTGGCACCCGACACGTATCGCGGACGTCGGTGTAGTTAAGGACCTTGCAACTCACGATATTGACTTAACCGCATGGATCACGCAACGCAAATATGAAAAGGTTGCCGCATTTACTGGGCATCACTCAGGCAAGGAACACGAGGACATCGTTTCCATCACCGCAATGATGGAAGGCGGCGTTGTAACAAATCACATAATTGACTGGCTAAGTCCAAACAAGATTCGTGAAACACGCATTCTTGGTGAAAAAGGTTGTCTCATCGCGGATACGTTAAATGTTAAACTTGCCTTTTATCCAAATGATCTTTATGACTCTGACACATTTTGCGGAGTTATAGACGGAGATATTACTTATTATAAGCTTGACAAGAAGGAGCCACTTGTATTGGAGCATGCGGCATTTCGCGACTTCATACTTGGTGAGTCAAGTAACGTTGCAACCATTGAGTCAGGTATAGAGGTTCTTAAGGTCTGTGAGGCCGTATTAAAAAGCTCTAAGACAGGTAATTCAGTTAGCTTAGTCAGCTAGTATGACTGCGTTAGAAGGCGTGTAAAAGATATCCTGCGGATTGTGTTGTTGGTAGCGCTCGTCGCGCGTCTCTGGATCCTTTAGTTGATCAAATAGCCACTCGCACACTCTAGCATTTTCAGTAAGTGTAAGTATCCCGTAGATCTTGCGATTATCGAGATACTGGTTAACCTTAGCCTTACGTGCTGACTCGGAAAACACCATGTACTCATAACGATCAGAATCCTCAAGATACGTGAGTTTATCTAAGTATTTACGTTGTATAAGATATGTGCAATGCACGCAGTCAACGTCCCAAATTCCCTTATATCCCTCAACGCGGTGAAGAAGTTGATAGTAAACTGGCTCATTTAATATTGATCCGTAGTCGTCTACCATGTGGTGGTAATTCGAGTAGTAGCGACACTTGTGACTTCCCACGCGCTCCTGGTCCTCAGGCGTGTCTGGAAACTCGTTTGTTGCAACTGCGTAACGCAATAATGGAGCAACGATAGGTTTATTAGTCTCTATAAGATCATTTAGTGTCTCAGGAAATAAAAAGTTATCAACGTCAATTACAAAGTAGTAATCGCAGTCACTTTTTAGACATGCATCTATGCTTGCCTGACGTATCTTAGCTAGCGCACGAAAACGCATGCCATTCCACTCATGAACCTTGTACTCTTGAACTGCGTCTGTGATGTCGCTGCTATCATAGGCTACGTAGCGATATTCTGCTCGATGTTTAGCTAGCCAGCTTTCTAAGATCTCCTTGGTATTATCCGTGTTGTTATTTGTTCTTACGTATAATGATATGTTTTCCTTAGGGTAGTTAAGCTCATAAAGCGAGCGCAAGAATAAAGGCAAGACTTCTTCCTTTTGCTTTGCCAGTATTGCAATAAATATGTTACTTGCCACTGTTTGCCTCGATTTGGGCAAGGATTCCTTTGTTATACCATTCCATGTTATTTTTTAAGCGTTGATCCATTGGGTTATTGTCATACGCAAGTTGACCGTATTTTATTGCCTTACGTTGATCTCCAAGGTAATGCGCAGAGAGCGCACGCATATCATCTAACTGCCACTTCCACAATGCGTCGCTTGATAGATAGTGTTTTGTTGGCTCGCAAGCTGCAACCTTCTTACACGTTTCCCACATGTTAGACCAGTCTGACTTAGCGTAGTAACACCTAACTTTTTCAAAGTAATTTTCACCGCAAGGATCAAGTTCAATTGCCTTATCAACCCAACGATGCGCCTCCTCAATGTTACCAAGTGTGCGATTAGCCTCGCTTGCCCAACGGCACACTGCAGCTCTCTCAACAAACCAATCATCGCTGTACTTTATTACCTGCTCTGCAGCTTGAATCACAAGATCCCACATCTTATTAAACGTGTACTCACGACATAGATACACCCATATGCGGTGATCCTTTGGAAATTCCTTACTTGCGTTAATCAACATTGATAGGTATTGACTGCGCGATTTTGTATTATCTGGCTTATGATACATCTTAGACGGAATTGTCACGCTGCGAAGTGGCGTATTTAGCGAAGGAACAAATGCCTCATGAACTGGCCAACGCCAATAAATTCCGTGTCGTGCGTGTAAACGAGCTCCCATCCACACGTGACCTGTATCAAACTCGTGCCAGCCTTTATTTGCACCGTCCTGCCAATTTTCACGAACCTTGTCATAAAAGTCCGCGTCAACTGCCTCGTCCATATCAATTACGTGACACACGTTAACGTCGTCTGGCAGTAGCGCTAGTGCGGCGTTACGCGCAACGTCAAAACGCCAAGGTCTAACTCGAATCTCGAATACGGTTACGCCTAATGAGCGTAATTTTTCAACCGTGCCGTCTGTGGATCCTGTATCACACACAAGACGGAAGTCTGCGCCCGCGGTGGTTTCTACCCACCTTTCAACATGTTTTTCCTCATTAAGGGCAACACAATAGGCAGCAACTTTCATGGCGTCACTGTATCATATCTTGCTTGTTTTACGCGTGCGCTAAAGCTACGCTAGTTTAGCAAACAAGTCTGCTACCGCATCGGCGACAATAAATTGAGTCTCTTCGTTCGTTACTGGCGAAATGTAAGTTGTATCGGACAGATAGGTTTCAACATAAGCAACTGCACTTGCCTCAGTAGCAAACTCAGCCACCGCTCCTGAAATGTCTGCGCCATCTTTTGAGATACCAAGAACAACCATGTTAGGTGTGTCATTGGCGTCTTTCGGTAGATAGCCACCATCTTCCACATAATCAGGGATAGTGCCGTCTGTGTTTAATTTGTAACTAATTACCTTTTTCATTTGTAATCTCCTTCGCTAGTGATTTCTTATCAAGTGGGATAAAGCCACGAAGTTCTGCGAACTTTGCCCCACAATTAGCGAACTTATCGGCACAAGCCTCAAGCCATTTCATTGTGAGTTCGTGCGTTGGTTCTTCGCCTCTAGCAAGCATTTCTTGTTCTGCTTGTAGGTAGGCAAGCATTTCTGCTTGAGCAACTGTTCCGTTAATGCCCATATCAAATAGATAGATTTGATTTCCCTCATCAATTATTCCGCCTCTAGTTCTTGCCGCACATAGGGCTTGTTTCATAGCGGTCATAACATGGTGGCGAGATTCATTTAGTTCATAATCTTCTTCGGTTATTTCTTCCTTACCTAATTTTTCCATGATGGCTTGATATTGGGTAGTGAAGAAACTTAACTTACGCAAAGCCCCCTTAACTGAGTTTTCTGAGTTACTTAGGTGGTTATTGATTTCGACAATATCTACCCAAAGAAGTTCTTTATCGTAGCCTTCCTCGGCATTGTCATATTCCATTGTCTTTTTCTTTAACTCAACTTGTTTGCGCCGAACAGTAATATGCGCTTCTTCCAAAGCCATACGAGTGCGGTCAATAACTGCCAAAATATGTTTAAGTGAACCCATTGGAGTTAGTTCAGTAACATCTAAAGTTACATTTTTATATTGAGAAGCAGACTTATAGAAGTTTTCTGAGTCACGACTAATCGCAGGAAGGTTGGCATTGATATGCGCCAACATACCCTTATATTCAGGAGTTATTGCTAACTCATTACTTACTTCTTGTAGTGCTATTTCCATGAACTGCCTCTCGTTTGATTTTTCTATATCCATCTTACAGTCCTCCATGTCCGCCTGATGTGCCACAAACATAGGCTTTAGCCGACAATAAATCACCAAAGTCAGTTGCGTTGCCTGTCGTGTCAATCGTTACATAATCTATAACATTGCGCCCACCCGAAAAGTTTTCATCTCCGCTCGCAAACAAGGCTCTTGTTGGAGAACAAGCACTACCCGCTCCATATCTAGTCATGGTCAAATCTCCAAAGTCAATTGCATTTCCTGTTGAAGCAATTGTAAAATAATCAATAACATTGTAAATACTGCCATTGAGACCACCAGCCGCTATACCCCGTGTACTTGAACCTGCTCCACAAGCAAAGCGTCTTGTTTGAGATAAACTGCCAAAGTTTGTTGCGTTGCCTGTGGTTGAGATTTCAACATATTCTATTAGTCCCTGAGTAACTCCAGGACCATTTCCACCCATAAATACTGCTCTTGTTGAAGATGATGTTGCCGCAACTCCATATCTTGTCGTACTTAAATCACCAAAATCAATTGCGTTTCCTAATACAGCAATAGTGTAGTAATCAATGATATTTCGTGAGGCACTTTGTCCATAACCACCAGCGTGTAATCCTGTAGTTGAAGATGAAGCAGTACCAAAATGACCACTTCGTATTTGAGTTGAATCACCAAAATCAGTTGCGTTTCCAAGTGTAGCCATGGTGTTGTAATCAGTAACATTTTGACTTTCAGAGCCAGCCATCCACAAGGCTCTAGTTGCACTAGCCGCACTAGCAACTGGTCCTCTGCCTAATGTAAGGTCGCCAAAATCTAATGTATTACCAAGAGTAGAAATAGCCGTGTATTGGATAACATTTCCACCTTCATTATCACCAGCAAAAATAGCCCTGTCGCTGTTGTCGGTGAAAACGCCTTTAGCAGAAGGTAAATTAAAACTACCAGTTGTATAACTACTCACTTGAGCAGAGGGAACTAAGATTCTTATTTGTGGTAAGTAGGTCATTTAGATTCCTCCGTGACTTGCCGAAGTGCCAGTTAGACTGTTGCGTCCTATGGTTAAGTCACCAAAATCCTGAGCGTTTCCAGTAGTTGCTATTGTCACATACTGGATAACATTTCTATTACTGCTGTCTCCCGCCACAACACCTCTAATGCTATTTGATGTTGAACCATGTAGATTTTCATTGTCATTAAGCATGTCCCCAAAATCTTGAGTATTTCCTGTTGTTGCGATAGTAATATACTCTAATTCATAAAGGGCTGTGGCGTTAGCAAAAACTCCACGGGTGTTGGAGGAAAAACCTGTACCTGAACTGGTGGCATTTGAGGTGTCTCCAAAGTCTGTCGCGTTACCAGTTGTAGCAATAGTTACATAATCGATAGTGGCATTACCCAAACCAAAAGAATCACGATTACCGCAGACGCCTCTAGTTGGAGAAGCAAGGGTCGCGCTTGTTTCGTGACCACTTACAGTTAAGTCGCCAAAATCCGTAGCGTTTCCTGCTGACGCCATTGTTATATAATCAATTATATTACTACTATTGCCGTTGAATCCACCAAACCAAAGTCCTCTTGTGTCGTTACTTGTGCCTCCGACACCCCAGCGACCTGATGTTAAGTCACCAACATCTGTGGCATTTCCTTGAGTCAAAAAAACAATTTGTTGAATGTAGTTATTCTGAGGACCATTATGATAACCGCCACCACCCCAAAATCCTTTAGTTGTTGAGCCACAAGCACCAGCCCGTGTTGTCACAAAGGCTAAGTCAGCAAAATCAACAGCATTTCCCAAAGATGCTATTTCAAAACTTTCAATCACATTACTTTGTAAATTACCTGTGTAAGCACCTGCCGCAAAAAACGCTTTTGTAGATGGCGCAAAAAACACACCTTTAGCAGAAGGAATAGCAAAGTAGCCCGTCAGCATATCTGAAACTTGCGCTGACGGGTTAGCCTTTAACAATCTGCCGATTAGCGACATGCGCTAACTCCTATCAGGTAGTTGCTACGCGGTTTGCGAATCCGTGAATTGTTACAACATTTGTAGTTCCAGCAAAGGCTTTGACAATCAAAGAGTTGCGAAGAACTAGGTCAGGACAAAGTAGCGTCAGACCTGATGTTGCTGGTATTGATAACTTGATGTCATCATCAGGGCTAGTTGTTCCGCCCCATTGTAAAGTTAGGTTTACAGCAGATGCGCTTGAGTTATATGCGTATAGCGTAATAACATCACAGTCTGTTGTTGATGAAGTAGCGGTGTGGATAGTGTCACCAGCGGAGGCAGTTGCAGCAACCTTGATGCCACGTCCGTGAGTAGATCCCGAAAGTGGGATGCGGGTAATAGTTGTTGGCATTTTTTATGTCTCCTTATCCAAATACCTGAACGGCAAACGCGGCGCTTGCATCGTTAATATTAACACTTCCGGTCGCTCCTGTTGACCCAGTTGCTCCTGTATTTCCTGTCGTTCCGGTTGCGCCAGTGTTGCCAGTTGCACCAGTCTCACCAACCGCGCCAGTATTGCCTGTTGCTCCTACCGCGCCTGTTGACCCAGTAACTCCAGTCGCGCCGGTAGCGCCATTTACTCCTATTGTTCCGTTAGTACCTGTAGCGCCAGTCGGACCAACCAAAAGATCAACCGCGCGAACAACAGCCCAAACAGAGCCATTCCACTTCCAGGTTCGATCACCTACGGTATGTGTATCATTTACCGACGGCGAGTTGGGAAAGTCAATCGCGGCCATGTCTATCTCCTTTTGTGCTAGTGGTCATCATAACAGGAAACTACCTGCGGTGATCGTTTTAAGGCTACCTTTAGATACGGGGGAAGATAGCCCTAGGGCTGGCTCCTGTTTTTGTATCATTTTCCCCTTACTTTCTACTAAAGTAGTAGTCTGGCTTCTTCTTCGGTGATGCCTAGCCGTTCAAGCAGGGCTGCCTTTTGTACAGCCTTTGCTTCGATCTCGACTTGTGCTGCTGCCACCGCTGCTGCCACCGCTGCTTGGTCTAATTCATATTGAGCAAATTCATCATCAGTCATATCACGTAAAACTCCAGCGATTTTAATTTGTGGCTTTAGTACCATTATTTTACTCCATAAACATAGTAGTTACCGCTGGTGTGATTTCCAGAACTGTATAAAAAAGTAATGCTTGTGATAGCACTTGTACTTCCCCAAAAAACTTTTCTGGTTCCAGCATTAATATTGGTAGTAGTTGATGGATTAACAACGAGATCATTGCAAAAAGCAAATTTCCAAGTAACAGTATTTGCATAATTTGGAATGTTAATTTCACATAAATTTTGAGTAACTGCGTTATCACAAGCGGAAGAAACTTGACCTGATGTTCCATCAAATGCTTGAAAGGTCGTGGTGACAGCAGTGGCAGAATGATAATTTGTGCCTGAATCACCATTAAATCTAATTCTCATCGTTACATTATCTGTTGCAGGTAAAAAATCAACTAAATAAACTAATAAATTATTATAAGTAGTTGCAAGAGTTGCAGTGGTTACTGATGCTCCCGATAAACTTCCAGAGTCTAACAAAGTCATTCCACCACCACCAGCAGCAGCCCACTTAAGTCCTGTCCCTGTACTTGAATCAACAGTAAGAACTTGGTCAGCACTCCCCACCGCAAGTCGACCTGCGGTGTCAGCAGCGGTTCCAACAAGCAGATCTCCCTTTGCGTCAATAAGCGTCGGTTTTGATCCCGTCGAGTTTGATGCAAGATCACGTGCCTTAGTCACGAGCTACACTTCCTTTCCTGCGGTGATCGTTTCATGTTTTGTCTTTTAAGTCCTGGTGTCATTATGCCACCTCGTAGGTTAAACTTGTGTACCATCTAAAGCCGCTGTACCAAGCGTCGGCACCATCTAAGGTAGTTCCTGCAAGTATAAAGTAAGTACCACCAGATAAAATAAATGACTGAGTTATTTTGTTACTTAATTCTTGTTCACGAGCCATACCAAAAAAACTGCCATGACCAGTTTTTGCCGTAAACGGTGCAGTAACACGTATGTCACCAGACGCAGAGCCTATTGTTGTTGTGGTTACGTTAAAAACAACGTGGCAAGTTTTTCCAACTCGTTGATACCAACCTTGTGCTGATACTGTAGTTGCAGTTCCAGAGCTCGCAGTTACTGTTGGATTCCAAGAAGTCCACTCTCCATCATTCCAATCCAGTCCTGTTGTTTCTGCATTTATGGCTTGTAAAAAGCCGTAGTCTGAGCCTACTGCAAGTCTTCCTACCGTATCCGCGGCGGTTCCTACTAACAAGTCACCTTTGGCATCTACTAATGTATCTACCAACGCGTCCGCTACCGCAAAGTTATCAAATACCAAAACCTCAACAACATCGCTTGCAGTAAGCGCAGTTAATCCTGTAACGCTTGTTCCATTTGACGCGGTGTAATCTTGACCTCTTACAAGAAGAACACCGTTTAGGTATAACTGCTCCTTACCTGCGGTGTAAGCTAGAGTTACAGCGTTATCATCTGCTCCTGATACACCCGTCTCTCCACCAGCCGCGGTGAAGCGATAGCGTGTAAGAGTTGATGTTCCTGTAGGACCCGTTGCTCCGGTAGAGCCAGTCGCGCCAGTTGCTCCCGTAACTCCGATAGCACCAGTTGCACCAACAGCTCCAGTGTTACCAGTTAGACCCGTATTGCCTGTAGCACCCGTGCTTCCAACTGCACCTGTCGGACCAGTGTTACCAGTTGGGCCATCATTTGCGCTTGCAGCCTCAACCCAGTACCCGTCATAATAAACATAAACGTTTCCAGATTCAGAGTCATACCACATATCTCCCGTGGCAGCTCCAGTAGGTGCAGTTGTGGCAGCGACTGCCATCTGCCCCTCATCACCAGTTGGCCCAGTTGGCCCTGTAGGTCCAGTGTTACCAGTTGGCCCGTCGTTGGCGGAAGCAGCTTCAATCCAATATCCATCATAGTAGACATAGATATTTCCAGACTCAGAGTCAAACCACATGTCGCCAGTCTCTGCACCTGTCGGAGCAGTTCCTGCCGCTGTGCTCATCTCACCATCGTCACCAGTCGGACCAGTTACACCTGTGTTTCCCGTGTTGCCTTGTGCGCCTGTTGGTCCTGTATTACCAGTAGGTCCATCGTTTGCAGATGCAGCCTCAACCCAAAAACCATCATAGTAAACATAGATATTTCCAGACTCTGAGTCATACCAAAGATCACCGGTCTCTGCTCCTGTAGGTGCGCTTCCCGCAACTGTTGACATTGCACCAGTTTCACCAGTAGCACCAGTACTTCCTGTAACGCCAGTGTTACCAACTGCACCCGTAGGTCCTGTTACACCAACAGCTCCCGTGTTTCCGGTGTTACCCTTTGCGGTGAAAAGTTCCCATCGTGCAGATACGCCAGGAGTGTGTGAGGTTGATTCACCTGCGCTAATCGCGGTGACGCAAATGTATGAGTTTCCAGAGTAGATGACAACGTCATCAACCTCGTATGCAACTAGGTCCCAAGCGCCACGCCAATTTACGCCTTGCGCACCTGTTGAGCCAGTTTGGCCTACTGCACCAGTCGGACCTACTGCACCGGTTGCTCCGGTAGGAGCAAAATCACGAACTACCTTCCAGACGCTTCCGTCCCAACGCCAAGTTGTAGAGCCGGACGTAAACTCATCGTTTACCGTCGGGCTATTGGGAAAGTCAATTGGCATTTAGCTCTCTCATTTCAGGCAGGATCCTAAGGGCATACTATACTATTAGTCTCGAGATTTGACTAAAAGAAAACCGCCCATCTTCCGAGGAAGACGGGCGGATCTCTTAACTACTTAGGTTACGCGGAAAGATCTCCAACTAGTACCCACGTATTTGTGCTACGCTTAATACATGTTGCAGATGAGTACTGAGCGCGTAGCTTTAAGCCAGGAGTTCCGTTAACGGTTACTCCCGAGCCAGCTTGAACAGTTACCTGCCCCGCGCCAGTTTGTAGTATGTTAATTTGTGCGCCATCAACAATTCCAACCGATGAGTTGTTTGGAACTGTCACGGTGATTGCCGCGGCGTTGTTAAGCTCTACCAATTTATCCTTATCAGAGGCGGCAAAAGTATATGTCGTGCCAGTCTGCTGATTAAAGGATAGTGTTAGGACTGCATCTGAGCCTGTAGCACCTGTTGCACCGGTGTT
>SXGQ01254005.1_pt1 | contig 28453 bp, 18 predicted proteins | sample 3178371 | NCBI WGS metagenome assembly SXGQ01 (sample SAMN11356859, study PRJNA531348) | freshwater metagenome | isolation source: freshwater sample F1-20 | place: China: Fuxian Lake, Yuxi | collected 2017-12-25 | reverse complement strand
GGTGACGGCGGCAATGTCGTTGCCGTCATAGGTTTTGCTGGCAGCGGTGATGCCGGAGATGGTCAGCAGTGCCTTATTGATGTCAGCAGTGGTGGTGTTGTTGGTGTTGATCAGCGTGTAGTTGCTGGCTAGGCCGCCCGCGCCATCAGACAGGCTGCTGATCAGACTCACAGTCTTGCCCATACCGGCATTCTTGTCGCTGAAGTTGCCGGTGGTGCTGATGGTCAAGGTTTCAGAACCAACCAGACCACTCAATGTGCCCTGGGTGACGGTGGCAATGTCGTTGCCGTCATAGGTTTTGCTGGCAGCGGTGATGCCGGAGATGGTGAGCTTGCGTGGCGTGATGTCAGCTGTCAGTGAGCTCGAGGTTTTAATGATGTAATTGCTTGCGTCTGCGCCCAAACTTGTCGTTTGCAGAGTAACAGTCTTGGAGGTGTCCACATGCTGGTCCGAGAACTGGCCTATTGCACTTACGGAGACTAGATCACCCAACACCAAGCCGGGGAATGAAGCAAAGGACGTATTGATCGTCGCAGCGGTTGTGCCGTCGTAGATCTTATTATTCGCCGTGAGGTCGGAAACTGAAATTTCTTTTTTGGCAATTGTCAGCTCACCAACAACATTCGGATCGTCCGTAAGGCCATACCCTAAAAGACTCGAAACTCCGGATAAATATGAAACGTTATGTATGCCAGCATTGCGGCGCCCTGATGTCGAGTTGGTACCACTGACAGACCAGTTACCGGCCCCGGATACTGCGTTTGCTGCGAGATCACCATTGATCAGTCCTGCGACAACAGGTGTAAAGCTAGCGGGCAAATCGTCGCCATAGGTGATTGTTGCAGACTGGGCGCCGATGCTCAGCGTAGGTCGCTCGCGGAAAACTGCATATGCGCCCGTCCCCAATAGCGATGTGAAGCCGGTGTTGGACTCATCGCTGTTGTAGCGGAAACGTCCCGAGCCTGAGCCCAAGAAATCCACGAGTCCGATACTGTTTGAAATGCTGCCACTGTAAAGCGTGGTACGACCGTTTTGCCCGGTCATGATCGCCGCACCTGCTGCAATCTGTATATTGCCCCCTTGTGCGATTCCGGCGGCGACGTTTTTGCCCGCATTAATCACAACAGCGTTGACGCTCGCATCGGTTGTTGAAATCAGATTGCTGATATTGACGTTTCCGTTTGCAGATTCGATGAGAACGCTGCCCGTCGACGATGTTGAGCCGTTGACCGTTACGCCGACATCGCCCTGAAGCGTCAGTCCACTGTTTGCACCTGTCAGATTCACAACTGCGCTTGAGGCAACGGTCAGATTGCCCAACGCCTTTGCCGTCAGACTGCTGTTGCCACTCACCGATGCATTGAAGTTGATGTTCGAGTTCGCGTTGCCCATACCGGTCAGGCCAGGCAATTGAATCTCGGATAGCTGGATGAAACCGACGTTTGCCACCACTGTCGGGAAAACCAGCTTGTAGTAACGGTACGCACCTGCATTGCTGAAATTCACAGCGGGGAAGTCAGCGAAATTTGCAGCTACCGGCGAAAGTGGCCCGCTGGATATCAGGGCGAAGCCGGAGAAACCGGATTCGTTTGACCCATAGAGTTCGTAGCTACTGGGGTTTCGTCCCGGCGATTGGGCTGTATCATTCCCTGTTTTCAAGCGCAATCCGTTAACGATCCGACTTTGACCCAGATCAATCAGAATACCCGCTCCGACAGGGGCGAAGTTACCCCATTTTGTGTTCTGGTTGTTGTCAAACGCTTTGTCTGGTGTCTCACCACCAGGACTGGAACCCTGAACGTTGCTGAAGCTTTGTGCAGCAAGACCATCGGTCAAGTCGGCAACCTGAGTACCCGATCCTATCGATTTGAGTATCCGGGCCCCGGTCAAGATAACGGCATCATTGTAGGTTTGCTCGCTTACCGTCGTGATGTCTGCGTTTATGAAGGTCGAACCCTCACTGTCGGTCACCAGGTAAAGAAGAGGTGTCAGACCGCCCACAGTTCCATTCAGGGTTACGTTTGCTGCAGACTGGATTGACAGGCCAACCGTTCCATCGATCGCGCCGTTGAATTGAATGTCGCCGGAGTGAGACTTGATCAACACATTGGAATTGACCAGCGAGATCGGTCCAGAAAGGATCGTGTTTCCGGCGATGTTTTGTAAAGCGCCGCCGGCCAAAAAGCCAGTTCCCGAGAGTGCAAGAGGTTCGGCAATTGTCAGCCCGGATTCCCCACCGTCAATCAAAAGGCTGGCGCCGTTATTGACCGTTGTTCCAACTGAAGATCCGCCCAGCGCATTTGCGCTTGTGATGGTTAATCTTGAGTTGGTCAGCGTCGTAGCCCCCGTGTAGGTGTTGTTGCCTGAAATCATCAGGTCTCCACCATTGAGCGCAATGCCTCCTCCAAGTCCCGAAATATTTCCGGACAGGTTTGCGTTCGGTGCGCTGTTTGCAATTGTGAGCGTTCTGTTGCCCAACACGATGTTACCGGCCCCGGAGACAGAGGGTGTCGTCAAGCCCAGCGTACCGCTGATATCGAGGTTGCCCGTTTGACCCAACAAGATACCGCTCGTGGTCAGGGTGACATTGCTGTTTCCTGAGCCGAACGCAAGCGTTCCGGCGGTAATGTCAGTTGTGCCAGTAAAGGTCTGTGAGCCGGTGAGGGTCAGCCTTCCTGCCCCCTCTTTTTTGAGGCCTGACGCACCCGTGATATTGCCTGCGAATTGTGAGTCACCGGTTTGGTTGATGATTACACCCTGACCGGCAGACAAAGTACCGCTACCAGTCAATTTACCTGTGTAAAGTTGCTTGCCAGTGCTTGAAATCAGATTACCCGCGCTCGCGATCGAATCGTTGGCCTGAACGGTCAGATCACCTGTAACGCTGACACTAATTCCGGATCCTATGATCACCTGATTGGCTGCCGTCACTGTCAGGTTATCCGCTGCTGTCACCGCAGCATTGAAGATCAAGTTGGAATTGGAGGGACTGGATACATTCTCTCCTGCTGACAGCGAACGGGTGCCCGCAAGAACGACTGCATCATTATAGGTTTGCGCCCCCGTCGTCTTGATGTTCGCGAGGATTTGCGTGCTGCCGACCGAATCGGTGGTCAGAAATCCAATCGGAGTGGTTTGCCCTATTGTGCCTTCAAATTTGACTGTACCACCTGACTGTATGGTCAACCCTGCGTTGCCGTTAATTGAACCCTGAAATGAGAGATTGCCGGTTGTCGTTGTGATTGATACGTCAGCCCCACTCAGCGTGATGTTCCCTGACAATGTGTTGGTCGAGGGACTGGCGTTGGTACCTGATATGCTGCGTAAAGCGCCGAGACCGTTGATTCCCGTTCCGGACAACGTTAGGTTCTCAGCCAGCGTAAAGCCTGCGTTACCTCCGTCGATCTGCAGGGTGGCTCCGCTGCTCACGCTTGTTTCACCTGCAGTACTTCCCAGGCTGCCGGGATTTGTAATTGTCAGAATACCGCCGTTGATATGTGTGGTGCCCTCGTAGGTGTTGGATCCGGAGAGGACCAATGATCCAGCATTCAATGAAAGCCCACCTGTGCTGCCTGAAATCACGCCGGAGAATTCAGATGACGCGTTCGTAAGGGTCAGGGTTTGGGTACCCAATTGAATCAGGCCATTACCCGCAATGGTCGGTACCGACAGTCCGAGCGTACCGGACACATCCAGTCTTCCGTTAGCGCCGATCTGAATGGAATTGGTGGACAGCGCGTTTCCGGTTGCCGCATGCGTCAATCTCAAGCCGCCTTGATGGATGCTTGTGCTTCCGATGTAAGACTGAGAACCCGAGAGCACGAGCTCACCCGCACCGTCTTTGGTGAAATGGCCTGCGCCTGCAAACCGCCCGGCAAATGCGGAGTCATTGACTTGACTCACGGTAAATCCCGTCTGGGATGTAAGCGTGCTGCTGCCGCTGAGCGCGCCCTTGTAGGTGTGCGCACCAGCGGTATTGATGTTTTTGTTCAGGATGATGGATCCGTTACCGCCATTTGCATCGAGCTCTACCTCAAGCGCGCCAATACCGCCTGCACCGACGATCGGGCTATCCACGCGGATTGAATTGGCAGCCTGCAGAGTCAATTTGACCGGGGAGTTTCCTTCACTCTTCAGAAGGGCGCTGGCGACAACAATATTGCCCGCCTGTGCGCCCGGACTTCCTGTCAGTCCGGTGCTGATGGTTACGTTCGTTCCACTGTCCAGAAGTGCATTGATGTCAGCAGAATTGATCGTTGAGTTATCGATTGTCGGCGTAAAAACTCCGCCATTGCCGCTCGTATTTCCGGTAGATTCGATCGTAATGTTGTACGGATCAAACAACCACTCCCCCGCCTTGCCGGTCGCGCTTCTCGCACCTGCGCTACCGCCACCCACCGTTACGTCAATCCGCCGCCCCGACGTCTCAATCCTGCCGCCATCACCACTGGCCACACCCCCACGCGCCAGCAGGGTTCCGTTCACTGTTGTCAGACCACCGGCCGCAGCCAGATCGCTGTTGGTCGTAACGGTTCCGCCGGCACCATTCACCACCGCGCTGGCATCCAGTACGGCACCCGACTCAACCCGCACCGTCTTTGCAATGGCCGCATCTTCGATCGGTGTTACCTGCCAGTTCGCTCCCAGCAATACTTCACCGCCACCCGCATGACCCGTGGCATTCAAGCGCGCATTTTCAGCCGCGACGATATGCTCCCCGGTGATACGAATCACACCACCCTGAAGACCTTCGTCCACACCGCGCGCATTCACCACGCCATTGACAACCGTAGACCCTGAAGCGCCACCATCAATGCGGATATCACCCAGCAGCACATTGCCATTCACGAGGCGAACGCTGTCGGCCTGAATCAGGCCGCCCACGTTGATGACCCGGTCGACAACACCCGCTGCGGCTTGGGCGCGCATCAGCACGCGGCCGCCATTGGCCACAATGTCGCCCGTGTTTTCGACGACGGCGCCGGTTTGCGTTCCTGCTGCAGTCGAAGACTCAGCCGTTGTCCCTGCATCGTTGGCCACCACCACATCCACTGGCGCCGTCACGGCAAACGACAGCAGGCGGTCGCCCACCAAATCCATGACGAATGTTTTTGCACCACCGAGCACCACCGTGCCCAGTGTGGTACGAATCAGGCCTTCATTTCGTACCGATTCCCCGGCCAGCACTGCATAGCCGCCGTTGGCCGCTGTGATGCTGCCCAGGTTAATGACGGCGCTGCCCGGTTTGCTACCATCCGTAAACGAATACTGACCGGTTTTCTGACCGGCCAGAAACTGTTGGTCCGTCAGTGCGCGTGTGCTCAGCACCACGCCCTGCGCGCTGATCTCCGCCCCGCGGTTGACCACAATGCCATTGGCATTGAGCAGCCACACCTGACCGTTGGCAGCCAGCTGCCCCGACAGCACCGACATCTGGTCGCTGGTCACGCGGTTCAATGCAATGGCATTCGCATCGGGTTGTACAAAGCGCACCGTATTGCCCGCACCGATGGAGAAGCTTTGCCAGTTGATGATGGCGCGCGAGGATGTCTGGTCAATCTGCAGAAGGTTTGCGGTCGGGTTGCTGAAGGCGACGGATCCCGAGACGATGCTGCCGCCCGTGGGTAGGCTGGCTGCTGCCACTGCGCCGGCTGTGTTGTTCTGGGCGTGCGCTGCGGTAGGCGGCGTGCTGATGATGCCCGCAGCAATAAGGGAGGCGAGCAGACGGGTGGGCAGCAGTGAGTTTTTCATGGTGTATTTCCGCGGCCACCCGATATAGGGGTTGGCTATGCCGTAAATTTGTAAATTAATGTATTTATAGAAATTTTACATTTAGTCTTTTACCGAGTCACTTTATTTAAACCCCCGGATAGTGGGGTGTGACGCAGGCCGCAATAGAGGGGGCACTACCGGTACTTTTACGTTCCTCTGATGCTTACGGAGCTTGTACTTGGGCAGTTCCTGAAATGGATGCAGTCTCTGACCGCTTGGGGTAGCATTCCCCCGAGGCGCGCAGCGCCCGGCACAGGAGACATTTATGACATTTAAACTACAACATTACGGTCTTTTTCCCCGAGCATTCACGCTTGCAGTACAGCATCTGCAGGGCAGCACCCGTCGCGCCGCACTGGCTGCCACGCTGACTCTGGCCGGTGTTGCCGCTGCGCCGCAGGCTTTGGCCCAGCAGCCCACGCCCACGGGTAATCTCCCCGTCATCTGCGTGTTCGACATTTTGGGGACAACGGGCCCGGTGTTCAGCCTGGCCAAAGATTTTCAGCTGCATGCCAAAAAAGAAGGCTACGACTTCAATATCAAGACCTACACGGACGAGCGTGTCGCCTCCGAAGATTTCAAGGTCAACAACTGCCAGGGTCTGGTGGCCACCGGCCTGCGCACCCGGCAGTTCAACAATTTCACCGGCAGTATCGACTCCATCGGCGCGCTGCCTACCTACGAGGCGCTGGGAACGCTCATTTCCTTGCTGGCTGACCCCAAGCTGGCGCCGGACATGATCGAAGGCAAATATGAGGTGGCTGCCGTGTTCCCGGTGGGCGCTGCCTATATTTTCGTGAACGACCGCTCCATCAACACACTGGCCAAGGGCGCCGGCAAGCGCGTAGCTTCGCTGGACTATGACAAGGCGCAGGCGCAACTCATCCAGCAGATCGGCGCACAGCCTGTGTCGGCCGACATCAGCAACTTCGGCCAGAAATTCAACAACGGCTCGGTGGACATCATTGCGGCCCCGGCTGCTGCCTACAAGCCGCTGGAACTGTTCCGCGGTATCGGGACCAAAGGCGGTGTGGCGCGTGTGCCGATTGCCATGGTCACCTATCAGATCATCCTGAACCGTGATCACTTTCCGCCGCAGGCAGGCCAGAAGGCACGCACTTTTTCTCTGACGCTGCTGGACAAGACCATGAACATCGTCCGCAACATGGAGAAAGACATCCCGGCCAACGTCTGGATGGAGATCTCTGAAAAAGAAAAGCAGGAATATGCGGTCATCATGCGCGAGGCACGCATCACCATGCGCGACAAGGGCATTTACAACAAGAAAATGCTCACCCTGATGCGCAAGGTCCGCTGCAAGCTCAATCCGACAGACGGCGAGTGCAGTCTGAACGTGGAGTAAGCATTGCCCGAAGTATCCGCCGTGACTGCGCAGTCTGCGTCAAGCCTTCCCCGCCCCCCGGCTGGCGGTGCTGCTGCGCAGCCGCCGGGCAGCGCAACGGAAGCGTCCGCCGTGCGCGACATTCCGGGGTTGTCGGCGGTTTACATGCGACAGTTGCTGGATATCGGTGAACGCTGGGGCGCTACGCGTGCAGCGCTGGTGCACAACGTGGGTCTGAGCTATTCGCAACTGGAGCGGCCAGATGCGTTTGTCACATCGCGGCAAATGGGCCGGGTGGCACGACGCGTTACCCGCCTGACCGGTCGCGGAGATATCGGCATGGCATTCGGCATGGCCTTTCGTCCGCAGGATTTCGGGCAGCTAGGACATGCGCTGATGGCCAGCGCCACCTTGGGCGATGCCTTGGTCATCATGTACCGTTACCGTCAGATGCTGGTGCAGGACGTGGACCGCACCATCGACATCACACCGGCGTGGGTCACCATGAGCCTCTACGCCAAATACGATATGGAGCCTACGCGCCAGCATTTTTTTGAAGCGCTGATGGTAGTGCTCTATCGGGTCGCCGTGTTCCTGACGGCGCGCTGCCTCCCCGAATGGCAGGTCTCTGTGGATTGGCCGGAACCCTCATACTTTGATAACTATCGCAGCGAACTGGGCAATTGGACATTCGGTCAATCGCAGATCTCGTTGCGCATGCCGCGCGCCTATCTGGATTTGCCGCTGTTCATGGCAGATGAGTCGGCCTTGCAGCGTGCCTTGGAGGGTGTGGATTTTGAGTTTTCCCGTCGTGAAAGGCTGAGTACGGACAATGTGGTGGCACAGGTGCGGGCGTTGCTCAAGCCCGGACGGCAGGGCTTTCCGGATCTGAAGACCGTCTCAGCCAGCCTGTGCGTTTCGGAACGTAGCCTGAACCGCAGGTTAAAAACTGCCGGAACGCACTTTCAGGCACTGTTGGACGAGTCGCGCAAGGCGCTGGCCATCAACATGCTGCTGGTGCGACGCTGGCCGCTGCAGCAGATTTCCAATGCACTGGGCTTCACGGAGCCCGCTGCATTCACACGCGCGTTCACGCGATGGACAGGTGCGACGCCAACGCAGTACAAGCGGGCGCATGAGTTGGCTGGTTCGACACAACAAGCAGAAAGCAGAATCTGAATGCAGGACTCTCTTCGTTATCGTCAACGCTTCAATTACGAATCTGTACGCTTCGTCGTTTTTTTCATGTTGATCGCCGGAGCGATCCTGTTCGGCATCCGTGTAAGCGAGGCGTATGCAGCACGCGATGTGCTCATCGTGGCGCCGATCTCCGTGATCATGACGCTGACAGTTGGCGCATTTTTCGTGTTTCGCCGGGGACATTTGCAGGCCACCATGACCATCCTGTTGCTCGGCTCGAGCCTGACCATGGTGGCGGCATCCTATGTTTTCAGTTTTACCGCGGCCTTGCCTTTCTGGCTGGTGCAGGCGGCCTTGCTGATGTGCGCAGGCGGTGTGCTGTCAGTCCGGCAATTGTCGATGGCGGTGGCTGCCACCCTTGCGCTCGTGCTGGTGGCGTTTTCTCTTCAGAAATCGGGTTTGAATCTCGGGCTCGCTTACGGAACGCAGACATCCGAGTGGCTCGCGCTGATTGCGGTATCCATGTTGCTCGGCCTCTCCGGCATACAGAGTTTGCGGTTTTCCGAGATGTTCTCCCGCACCATCGAAGACCTCTCCAAGTCATCCGAGCGCTTGGCCAGCATGTTGTCGCAGCAGGAAGCCAGCACCCGGCAACTGCAGGAAAGTGATGAGCGTTATCGCCTGTTGCTGGAGCATACGCCCGTTGCATTGGTGCGTTACGACGTAGAGTTGAACGTCAGTTACTGCAATCCGCTGCTGTTCGAACTGTTCGGGCTGGGACGGGATGCCGCTTCCAATCTCACGCTGGAACGTCTGACCTCCACCGGTATGTTGCGCGTGCTGCGCGAGGCGCTGCAGGGTCAGTCCGGTCGCTATGAGGGTGCGCACGTGAATGTGGCCGACGGGCGGCAGTGGTGGATGGATCTGAATTGCACGCCCCTTCTGGATGCAGAGGGCCGTGTGGCCGGTGGCATTGCAGCCATCCGCGACGAAACTGCAAGGCGAGCCCGTGAACTGGAACTCAGCCGTACACGCGACATCGCAGACCAGGCCAGTGCGGCGCGCAATCGCTTCCTGTCGCTCATGTCCCATGAAATCCGCACGCCGATGAACGAGGTTTACGGATATGCGCAGCTGCTCATGGATCCGCGCCTGACCGACCAGCGCCGCGTGCAGTTAAAGGGCAACATCCTGAAATCCAGTCAGGCGCTTGTCAATCTGGTCGACGAGATTGTCGATGCGTCCAAAATGGAAGCCGGTTTGCTCAAGCTGGATGAGAAACGCTTCGAACCCTCTGTGCTGATGCGGCAGGTCACCGAGCAGTACCTTCAGGCTGCCGCTGACAAGAACCTGCATCTGTACTGCGGTTGGCAGGGCGATGACCCGGGCTACCTGATGGGCGACACGCAGCGGCTGCGGCAAATGCTGGGCAATCTGGTGGTCAATGCCATCAAGTACACGCCTAGCGGGCATGTGCAGGTGGTGGGCGAAATCATCCGCAGCGATGAGCGGCGCAGCGCCCTGAAATTCAGCGTTACCGATTCTGGTTTGGGTTTGAGCCGGGAACAGCAGCAGACCCTGTTTGAAGCGGGGTCGGACGAATCGTCAGGCGGCAACGTCTCCGACCCTGTTGCCGGCGGCCTGGGACTGGCCATTGTCAAGCGACTGGCACTGCTGATGGATGGTGATGTCGGCGTGATCAGCGAGTCGGGGAATGGTTCAACGTTCTGGTTTATCGTAAACTTGCGGCTTGATGAGCGCGATCCGTGGGATGACGGCTCCGACGACGACGACGACGAAGAGGACGAGGGCGATCAAGGTAACAGCGCCCCCGGGTTCACGGTGTCAGAGACGGCGGTGTCCGGATTTGCGCATGAGCCCGCAGGTTTTGGTGTCAGCAAGGCCGATACGCCACCGACTGAATCGACTGCAGTTTCAGCAAGACCTGTCCGCATTACCGGGAAAAAGACAATGAATATATTGCTGGTGGAAGACAACCCGACCAACGCTCAACTTGTGCAGGACATGCTGGAGCTTGAAGGCTTCACGGTCTACCATGCTGCCAACGGCCAGGAAGCACTGGATGCCCTGTGGAACCGCAAGCTGCCGGTCGAAGTCATCCTGATGGACTGCCGCATGCCGGTCATGGACGGCTACGAATGCACCCAGCGTATCCGCGCTTTTGAGGCGCAGAACCCCGCAGTGGGTCACATGCCCATCATTGCCCTGACAGCCAACGTGTTTGAAGATGACCGCAACCGGTGCATACAGGTCGGCATGGACGACTTCCTGCGCAAACCGGTCGACCTGAACGAACTGGTCAAGACGCTGAACAAGCACGCAGGGTGAAGGTGACGCGGGTTTCCCGCGTCTGCGCATCACTTTCCACACGCAATTGACCGCCGTGCTGGTCCACGATTTCCTTGACGATCGCCAGCCCCAGCCCGGTTCCCTCGACACCTGTGCCCAAAACCCTTACATAGGGCTCGAGTATGCTGGCCTGCATGGCCGGCGGAATGGGGTTGCCGCGGTTGCTCAGACACAATTCCACATGGTCTGCATGCGTTGTAAAGACAAGACGGATGACCGAGCCGGCATCGCCATGGCGGATGGCATTGTCCAGCAGATTGCTCAGCAGGCGGTGCAGTTTGAGCGGCTGGCCTGACACGGACACGGTATCGGCTGCTTCCAGTCCGACTGCCTCAAACGTTTGCTGCTTTTTGTCCATCGAGGCTTCGTGCTCGCCCACCACATCGGCAATCCACTCCGCCACCGCGATGGGTGCAATGTCCTCCTGCCTGCTTTCTGCCTGTACGGCGCTCAAGGCCAGCAACTGTTCTGACAGGCGCTGGGCGCGATCCAGGCTTTTGAGCAATTGATTGAGCGAGTGCTGTTGCTGTTCGGGTGTCTGCGCCTTGCGCAGATTGTCAGCATGGATGCGCAGGGCGGCCAGCGGTGTTTTCAGTTCATGGGCGGCAGCATCGGTGAAACGGATTTCGCGTTCGCGGCTGTAACGCAGCCGATTGAGCAACTGGTTCATGGCCGAAGCGACTGTGCTGACCTCGCGTGGAGCATCCGCCAGCTCAATGGCGGTCAGTGATTCGGGTCCGCGACCGCGAATGTCCAATGCCAGTTGGGCCAGCGAACGCAGACCGACGCGCACGGTTCCCCACGACAGCACCAGCAGGAAAATTGAACCGGCCAGCAGCGGTGTGATCAGCGAAAAACTCAGTTCATCAGCCATCTCTTCGCGGATGTCATCATGCTCTGCCACCTGCACCCACGTGTTGTCGCTGGCCAGCGTAAACACCTGCCAGTGACGGCCGTCGCGGGTGTTGTCGCTGTAGCCGGGCGACAGTTTGGCAAAAGGCTCTTCGGGTGCCGAGGCGGATCGCACCAGCAGCCGCCCATCTTCGCTCCAGACCTGGAAGGCGATCTTGTTTTCATAGCGGTGTCCGGCCGGCATGGCCTCATTGTGGGTGGCCAGTTCAAGCTCTTTGGGAAGTTCCAGCACGATGGGATGGTTGAGCGTGGCAGTGGCGACCTTGCGCGCCACCAGTACATCGAAGACTCGGGCCGAAGTGGCAAGACGCGCATTGAAGATCTCGTCGGCTTCGTGCTGCGTGATGAAATAACTGAGCAGTCCGGTGCTGCCCAGAGTGATGACCAGGCTGATGACCAGACTGAAGATCAGGCGGTTCTGGATTGAATGGGGTTGCTGCAGTTGCATGCCGGTACCTCTGGTCTGTGGTGGGGCTCGGTGTGTTGCTGACGGTGTGTGAGGGTTGTTGATTGCCTCGGCGGTGCGATCTTGCGCATTTTTGTGCAGTGTAAATGATGTGTGCGCTGCCGCTTGCTGACTGTGGTTTAATCGGGGCATCAAACTGTTCGAGTTGTTGCGATCACACATGCGAATTCTGCTGGTTGAAGATGACCCTTTGCTCGGTGCCGGTATCAGTGATGCGCTCACGCGTGGCCAGTATGCGCACCAGTGGGTGCAGGACGGCGCGCAGGCTTTGGCGCTGGCGCTGCACGAAACCTTTGACCTGCTGGTGCTGGATCTCGGTCTGCCCGGCATGGACGGGCTGACGGTACTGCGTCGTTTGCGTGAGTCGGGGCAGGCCTCTGCCGTGCTGGTCATCAGCGCACGCAACCAGTCCAGCGACCGCATCGAAGGCCTTAACCTGGGTGCGGATGATTACATCAGTAAACCGTTTGAGGTAGACGAACTGCTGGCGCGCATCCGTGCGCTTGAGCGACGCCTGGCCGGTCATCAGCGCAACATCCTTGAAAAAGGCCGGCTGCAGTTGTGGCTGGATACCCGCGAAGTACGGCTTGATGGCCAATCGGTGGACCTGCAGCGTCGCGAATACATGCTGCTGCGGCGCTTGATGGAGTCGCCGTCTGTCATCCATACCCGCGGTCAGCTCGAAGGCGTGCTGTATGGCGCGGAGGGCGATGTGGAGAGCAATTCGGTGGACGTGCATGTGCACCACCTGCGCAAAAAACTGTTTTCCGATGTGGTCAAGACCATCCGCGGTGTGGGCTACCGGCTGGGGAAGGTGGACTGAACCCGTCCCTCCCCTTGCGCCTTACTTCTGCAGCTTCTTCTCTACCTTGGCCAACAGTTCATTGACCTCTTTGCGACGGCCTTCATCAGCCAGCGCACGACCCTCGCGGGCGGGCGCCTGCAACGCTTTTTTCAAGGCCTTTTCAGCGCCCTCATAGTCGCCGCTGCGGAAGAGGAAATCACCATAAAAATAATTGGAGTCGATACCGTTGGGGTTGATGGACAGACCCTTTTTCAGCAGTTCTGCCGCTTTGCGGTCGTCACCGAAACCGATGGGCCAGCCCGGCACCTGATAGTAAAGCGAACCGAGGCTGGTGTAGGCAGATCCGTCCAGGGCAGACGAGTTGATGGCCAGCGCATCTTCAAATGACAGCTTGGCATCCTTGACCAGTGACAGCGCACCCAGACCGCCTTTCAGACCCGCATAGCTGGACTCGATGATGCCGTGCCAGATCAGCACGGCCGCATCCTGCGGATGCTGGGCTTTGACGCGCGCAGCCTCTTTGTTGAGCTTTTCCATCGCCTCTTCCTGCTCTTTTTCGGGCATGCGGTATTTGATGTTTTCCCAACTGCTGCGGATGCGTTGCACATCCTCCGGCGCACCGGCCTGTGCGGCCGTGAAGACTGAAAGACCCAGAGTCACTGTCGTGAGGGCAAGCGTCACGTGTTTGATGAAAGCAGATGTCATGTTGAAGATTCTCCGTACGGAATATGGATCGGTTTTTATCGGGGCATGTATTTGCGGATGACCGCCAACTGCCCGCCTATGGCGCCGTCGGTGATGGCGGAGCGTATGCGATTGATGAACACAAACAGTTTTTCAGGCCAGCCGATCACCATCTCGTTTCGGTCACTGTGCAGAAATTCGATGAAGAGATCGGCCACATGTTCCGGTGTATCGGCTTTGGTTTTAAGGGCGTTGTTCATGTTGACCACCGCAGCCGTGTTCAGCGATGTCTGCGTTGCGCGCGGTGCGAACCAGCGAACACGCAAGGGCGTGTCGGACAGTTCGCGGCGCAGTGCCTGTGTGAAACCACGCAGGCCGAACTTGCTGGCACAGTACGTGGAAAACCCGGGGTAGCCGATGTCACCGAATACCGATCCGATATTGATGATCTGAGCATCAGCCCTGCCCAGCAGCGCTGGCAACACCTGTTGTACCAGCAGCATGGGCGAGACCAGATTGGTCTGGATGATGTGCTCGATGCGCTGCGCCGTCTGCGTTTCAAATGAATGAAACTCGCTGGTGCCTGCATTGTTCACCAGCATGCTCCAGCGTTTGTCAGCCCCCACGGCTTGCGCGACTGCGTCGCGACCGCTCTGTTCATTCAGGTCTGCCACCACATAGGCAACAAAACACCCCGGATGCGCTGCGCGCAGGGAGGTCTGCAATGCTTGCAGTCGGCTTTCATCGCGCCCAACCAGCAGAGCCGGGTGTCCCTCATGCACCAGCGCATGCGCCAGTGCCTGACCGATGCCACCAGCCGCACCGGTGATGACTGCACCGCCCGCTTGTGATCCGTTGACCTGTGCCAGTTCGCTCATCATGCCACCTCAGCAAAGACAGGCTCTTCATACTCGGGCAAACCACGGAACACATTACCGTACAGGCGATAGAACGCATGCGCGCAGTGAATGATCTCGGTGCGGTCCTGTTCGCTTTGCACGCCGTTCATGAGCTTTTCAAAAAACTCGACATGCTCGAGATCCAGACTGCCGTGTGAACGCAGATAACTGAATGCGTTGTCCGGCAAGCCCAATGTGTCCTGGATGCGATCGGCTGCAGCAGTGGCAATCGAGGTACTGGTACCTTCGAGCACATGCACCATTCCAAAAAATCCCATCGGATTTTTGCGGTCCACCTGATGGTAGGCAAATGCCACCATCAATTCGGCGGGCAGGTCAGGGCGACTGTTGCGCACGGCCTCTTTGTCCCCGCCGCAGGCAGCGATGTCATTCAGTATCCACTCTTCGTGACCCACTTCTTCTTCGATGTAGTGGGCTAGCGCCTCGCGGATGGGCGAGTACGCAACTGATTCGGACAGCCTCGAGCCGGTTGCCATCAGCAGGGGCACGGTGTGCCGCACATGATGATAGGCCTGCGTCAGGAATGCGATGTACTGCTTGAGCGTAATACGCCCCTGCATGGTGTCCACGATGATGGGCGCTGTAAAAAGCCCCTGTCGACTTGTCTCTGTCTCACGCTGCAATTGTTTGAAAAACATGTTGACTCTCCCAAGCGTCATGCTTTGAATGCATCGGCAAATGCGTGCTCGATGCGTTGTCGCAACGGTCGGCCATTGGCAGTGGCCAGCCCGTTTGCATAAGTGAAAGGCTGCTCGCTGATGCACCAGTCGCGCACCTGCGCATAATCGGGCAACGCCGCATTGGCGCGCTCGACCATCGTCTGGATATCGGCTCTTCTATCCGATGCGACAGCCAGGACCATCACCGCGCGCAGATGCGCCTGTCCATCGCCCAGAACCACCACCTGTCGGAACAGGCCGCTGTCCACCAACAGGCGCTCGGGCCATTCTGGCGATACATTGCGACCGAATGACGTGATCAGCACATGTTTGCGCCGTCCGATGATCTGCAGAAAACGCTGACCGTCTTTCTCAAGCCAGCGACCGATGTCACCGGTCAGAAAGCGTGAGCCGTTTTGCCGGTCCGGCGCCGCATCGTTGGCATCATGTGCGGCGGTGCCGCCTGCCATCATCGTCCCTGCTGTTGCCTGTCCCAACACACCGGCACATGAGCGACCTTCCACCCATACTTCGCCGTCCTCTGTCAGTCCGACCGACAAGCCCGGCAGGGGTGTGCCCACGGTGCCCGGCATGTCGGCATCCGGACCGTTCAGACAGCACACCGATGCGCATTCGGTCAGGCCATAGCCCTCATATACCGGAAGCCCCATGCGGCGTGCTGCATCCAGTACCGCCATCGGGGTCGGAGCGCCGCCGACAGCGACAAATTTCAGGGTGCGGACAGCCGACAGCAAGGTGTTGTCAGCCTGTATCGCACCGACCATCGCATGCAACATCTGCGGCAACAGGATGATGCTTTGTGCGCCATGTTTTTCGATGGCCCGCAGGCAGGCTCGCGCATCAAATTCGCTGGACCCTTTCAGGCCCACGTCTGACAGTGATGGCGTGACCACCCGCATGCCCATGGCCAGCGGCGCATGCACACCGGCAATGTTCTCCAGCAAGACAGCCAGCGGCAGCAGGTTCAGGTGAATCTTGATCTGAAGTGCTGACAGGCGTTCAACCAGCGAGCGGGCAGTCAGTTGCTGTTGTTCCCATGTCAGGCAGATGCCTTTGGGTTGACCGGTGGTACCCGAGGTGAAGGTGATTTTCTGGGTGCCGGCAGGAAGGGTGGCGGGGGCGTCACCTCGCTCTGGCGCACCTTCGCCGAATAGCCCGGGCCAGACCTGATCCACTGCACGAATGTCGCCATTGATCAGCACCTGCGTGATGCCTGCCTGTGCGCAGACATGCTCGATTTGCCCGCGTGTAAAAAAGCCGGGAACGGGAACCAGTGCCCGTCCAGCCTTTGCTGCTGCCAGATCTGCAATGATCCATGCCGTGCTGTTGTCGCCAGCCAGTGCAAGAGGGGCGCCAGACTTCTCACTGCGCAGTCTGTCCGCCAGAGCTTCGACTGCGAGACTGATCGCGCGGCCGTTCAGTACATGCCCGCTGCCGTCATCCAGACACGCCGAGTCAAGCCAGTACTGCATGGGTTCCACGAAAAGGAGTCTGTTCACGGGCACGCAGCGCCACATAACCCAGCGTGATGCTGCCTGTCATGATGCTGGGCCGGGTGTCGTAGTAGGTACCCCAGCTTGCACCGCCATCCGGCAAGGCTGCGGGGTCTGCGGCACCCAGTTCAATGGTTTTGACGTCCAGCCGGTCGAATGAATTGAGCAGGCCGCGAGTGGCGGTAAACACCACCCATGAAAAACCCTGCTGATGCAGGTGCACGATGGCACGTGCGATCAACTGACGGGCAGAGCCTGCGTGGATGGCGGCCAGATTGCCGACCTCGACCAACCATTGGCGGCGAACGTCAGCGCCCAACTTCTTGCTGATCCACGTCTCGATAGGGGCGTTGCCGTACTGTTCAACAAACAGCGGACCCGATGCACCGCCGGTGTAGCCCAGTGCGGCCAGCCATTGACCATCTTTGCCCTTCCAGCCCAGCAGCGTGTCGGCAAAATGGCTGACAGTCGCCCCGTAGGTGGTGCGGAACACACCAGCGATGAAGGATTCCAGTGTTGCCCGTTCCGGGTGGGCGCGATCGACAACGCAAAACTGCGTCTGTCCGGATGGTGTTTGGTCGCTGTGCAGCATAAGACCCCCTGTGTTCATGGTGCGAACAATACGGGGGCTCAATTAACGCAACATTAAGGTATGAAGACTTAAAACCGCTGAAAATGGGTGTTTTGTGTGCGGCGTGGCGTGTTTTGCGGCGTGGTTTGGCGTGGCGGGGTAGTGTTGCGACCGCCGGTTCCGCCGGGATTTCCACCAACGAGGCCCGTTTCACACCTTCATGGGTTGCGACAGTATCCACAGCCCCCATGTGGTCAGGGCCATCATCCACACCAGCATGGGAAGCTGGCTCAGAAGCACCGCCCGCTGCGTGGTGTGTATCTGGCATGCCTGCCAGTGCGACACCAGTACGCCGCCCAGATGGCCGGCCACGATGAGGGCTACCTGCAGATGCCACACGCTGTCTGTTTCCAGCATGATGGGTGCCCGCAGCAGACTGGCGGTGCCCAACAGGTTCCAGCCCTCTCCCAGCGGATCTGACAGCAGATGGATGAGGTTGGGCCCCTCGCTCAACAGCAGCGGAAAATAATGCGCGACGTGATAGCCGAGCACCAGCGGCAGAAGCGCCAATGCGGCCAGGGACATGTCGTACGAGAAAGGATGCGTGACTGGTGCAGCGTAGCGGCTGGCTGCCACCATGAGTGCCATCAGCGCGAAATAGGCAAAGGGCATGAGCAGCCACGCCACCATTTCTGCATTCCGGTATGTTTCAGAAAGCGCCGCCAGAATGGCCAGCGGGTTGGTGCTGTTTTGCGGAAACAGGTTCAGCAGCAGTTTCCACAATTCGGTTGCCCACGGCACCGATTCTTTGAGCGCATCAAATTCGGTTGAAGCAAGCATGGCGCAGATCAGCATCTGTGCGGCCATGCTGATGGGCGACATCAGGCGGCTTGGGCCGTGAGTGCCGGAGGAACTGTCGCTGGCACTCTTGCTGCTGCCCTTATCCCGTCCGCGCAGCCTGCTGGCATGTTCGAACAAGGCTGAGAAGGTGTCGAACTGCCGGAACCAAACCTGAGGGCCGCTGATGAGGCTGACGATCAGCCACAGGGCGGTGTAGGCAGCCAGAAAGATGCTGAGTCGTTGTGGCGACGCGTGGCCGAACAACTCAAGCTCAATCAGCAGCATGTAAGCTGCAAATGCGGGCCATGCAGACAGTGTGTTCAGCGGTGTGGAATTGCCAGCTGGCGACTTGCGCACAGCGCACCACAGCTGCGCAGCACACCACCACGGATTGAGCAGTTGGTAATTTTTTCCTGCAAATGCGGCGATGTAAAAAAAGCCGAGCAGAAAATAAATCCAGAACCATGTCATGCTGAAATTGCTGGGCGCATGTTGCGAGCCAAACCATCCGCTGACCATGGCCAACAACATGAGCATCGAGTTCAATACCATCCATGCATACGTGGCGGGACTGAACGTGGATTCGGGATTGAAGGCGTCGACCGGATGATGCATCGCCGTTGAAGCACCTACCGCTGGCCGTTTCCACAGCAAGACCACAAACGACAGCAACAACGCTGCGCAGGCCCCGCCACCATAGAGCCAAAATGGCAATGGCAACGTGAACCGTTGCCCGAAGCCATGCGCCAACGCAGAACCCGATGTGAACAGCAAGGCCATCGCAATGAGGATGATGGATGTTAACGGAGTTAACGTCGAGCGATCTGATGTTAACGGCGTTAACTCCGTCAACGCTGTCTGCGTTTTCAGGATCGATGTTACCGCTGATGGCACCGATCTGTCAGGATGTAGTGCTGGCGTCGGGTTCACGGCATCACTTCCAGGATCAGCACGGTGCGGTGACCGTTGTGCGTTTCCAGTTCGAAGCGACCGCTGCGTGTGGCTTTGAGCGTCATCGCACCTGGTTCTCCCGGTTTGAGTTTCAGTTTGATGTCGTAGCCGTGCAGATGCAATTCCTCGGCCTTGTTACTGCTGATGCGCAGCATCACATCCGCACCTTTGCGTGTTCGCAGTCGCTGTACGGGGCCCGCTACCGGCAAAGCCAGCGCATATTCGCCACCCGCATCCGCGAGCGTCACAACGTTTCCGCCCATCAAAGCATTCATGTCCGTCTGCGCCAAAGCATAAGGCGGGACGGACATGCTGGTGGCGAAAACTGCTGCCAACACGGCAGCAGTGCTCAGTCGACGGATTATCGGTTGGTTACGCGTTCCCACATCTGCAGATACACTTCGGCCGAATCGTATAGGGCGTTGATGGCTTCCTTGCCCCCGATTGTCCGTACTTCTTCAACAAAGTCAGCCTTCAAACCGTAGTTGGCCTGACCATCCTTGTTGACATCATATACGCGCTTGCCGCTTTTCTGCTGACTGAATTTGATGGGCGTCGCATTGGCAAATTTCGGATCTGAGAAGGCCTCACCTTCAAACAGCGTGAAAGGATATTTCACGATGTTCTTGCCGGTGGGGCCTGCCTGCGAACCTAAGCCGTTGGTATCCGCACCGTAGCCCATTGCAAACTGGTACTTGGCACTGGAGAGCTTCTTGAAAGCGCCCAATTGGTTGACCCAGCCTTCGCCATTGCCGTGGTAGGGGTAAATGATGCCGCCCACGTCAAAAATCTTCTTGGCCTGGTCTTCGCTGATGCCGCCATGGCCACCGTGCGTGGACACCACCGGGTAGGCGGGCTTCTGTGCTGCAGCCAGATTCAACAGGTCGGTCTTGATGGTCAATTCCAGGTGGTCCACCTCGATGATGACCTTCTTTTCCATCAGGCGGCGGAAAGCGTATTCACCAATCGGCGTCAGGCCGCGCGAATTGCACTGCTTGCCTTCTTTGTAGACCGGGATCCGGCCTCCGGTCTGCGCCAGGATGGCCTGGCTCAGAGGATCGCTGCCGATACCGGGCGCTGCAGTACCCATGTTGGCACCTGCGCCATAGACATATTTCTGCTCGGGGCAGTCATAGGTTTTCCAGAACTCGCCGGTGTCCAGGAAGTTGCCGCCGTTCAGCACCAGACCGTCAAAAATACCGTTGCCGCCCAGTGCGTTGTTGAACTCGTGAATGGGGAACATCTGACGCACGCCACGGTTGTAGAGGCGGTCGATTTCTTTGTCGATGCTCTCGCGGGTGCAGCCGTCAACGCCATTGCGGTAGGTACAGTTGAACAGGTGGGAAATCTCGATGCCCAGCACCACAGCCAGCTTGCCATCGTTGATCACCTTGCGGGCTTCTGCCGGGGAGGTGACGATGCGGAACCAGCCTTTGCCAGGGCCGCCATATTGGGCGTCGATGTAATTCTGGATGGCATAGGTCTCGTCGATCTGGGAGACAGCGCTGTCCATTTCATTGCAGTTGGCGTTGGGTGTGCCCTTGCTGCTGGCTACCAGACGGCACAGCACTTCGTTTTCCACGAGGTTGTTCACGAACAGGCGCAGGCCTGACTGCCATGAGCGCTCCAGCCATTTCCAGTACAGGCCTTCATGGCTGAGCGAACGGGGTGCGGGCCAACTGTTGAATGTGGGCCAGCCTTGGGTTTCGTGCGTATCGGTGGGGCTGCCGGACAGGAAGTTGTTGACGATGTCCATGCGGCCCTGTTCGCCGTGCTTTTCCTTGCAATCGCCCAGTGCGTGCGTCACACCGAATTTGTGCGTAGGTGAGCCCCAGTGCACGCCACCGAGGAAGTGCTGGGTGGTCAGGTGGTTGTGCACGTCGGCAAAGCCGACGGCGGGCTTGTCCACGCCGTTGCCCTTGAAGGTCTGACCCTCCAGGTTGGTGGTGATTTCGGGGTAGTCGGTACAGCCGCTGGTCTTCACCAGTTTGAAGGCGGTGGCGTCGCCACGGTCAGCAGCGGGCTTGAGCACCAGCTTGCCGGCGGTGTCGATGCTTACGCGCTGGCTATTTTCATCGGAAACCCAGCTGAACACTTCCTTGCCTGACTCCTGCAGGGAGAAGATGACGGAGTCCGATGGTGTGGTCTGTGTGCCAATGGTACCGCCAGCCGACGTTACAAATGCGCTGTCAGCCGTGAACAGCAGATATTTGCCCAGTTCACTGGGTTTGAGGAAAAGGGGGCTGGCCATGCTGGCGGTGGGTGCGCTGGCTGTCCATGCGCCGGTGGAGTCCTTTTTGGCAAACTTGCCGTTGGCAACCGACTGCAGTGCCCAGCACTGGTTGGCCACGTTGAAACGGTTCTGTACCGAATCGTCCACCGCTGGCAGATTCGCTTCCGAAGCCTGAAGGTTCGAGGTTGCCGTGGTGCTCGCGACGGAGCCTGTGTCCGTGTTGCCACCCAGACAGGCCGCCAGAGGAACCAGCAAGGCCAGCGACAACGCCTGAGCGAGGCGGCGGGGGGTGAAGACCTGGGTGCTTCCAGCGTTTGTGTGGGATTGTGTGGTCATGGCGGTTCCGAAGGAGAGATATTTCTCCTTGATACCTGCCGGTAACTTGTTTTGGATTCACAGACACTCCGCCGAACTGACCGTGGGCAAGGGCAGCGATGCGGCCGCCGTCACATTCACCACGGCGGGCACGCGACTGAAGCTGCTGACAAAGATCGGGTTGTAACCACCGACCACCACTTCCAGAGATTGTCCGGTTCCCAGCTTCACTGAAATGCCCGGCAGGGGAATCAGCTTGGTGCCATAGCCTTTGAGCGGCGTAACCTGCTCATGCAGTAGACTGCGCGTCGTTGATGCGCCATTCACTGTTTTGAGCACCAACCCGGCATACAGCACCGGGTCCGGCGTTGACGGTCCCGCGGCGGTGACGCCCAGCAGTACCTGCGGTGTACCGATCAGGCATTTGCCGGGCACATTCACACCGGGCAGGTTGATGGGGAATGTGGCAATACCGCCCATCATGTCCAGCGCGGCCAGAGGCGTTCCGCCCAGTCCCGTGGGGGCCGTTGCGCTGGCCGTGACCATCTGCGGGCCTTCGACGCTTGAAAGGCTGGAATTGCCCGGTACCTTGACGCGGCCAGCCGATGCGAGGGTAGGCATGGCTACTGCGGTGGGGTTGTCCGTGCCGCCCGCATCCAGTACAGCCGTGATGGTGGGGAAAGGGCTGGGCGACTTGCCCAGAAAGGTCGGCGAGACGGCTTGTTCAATGCCGTAAATGTGCTCCACCAGAAACTGCACCATCAGGTCTTTGATGTTGATGATGCAACGACCGGTGGCGGTTTCATATTGGCCTACGGGGCAGCCTGTGGCGGCGGTTTTCAGCCAGATGCGCGACTCGTTGAAGGAATACTTGCCATCCTTGACGGCAGGTGGCTCCTGCAGGTTGAGGCTGGCCAGCGAGTGCCCGTATTTGGCAAAAAGCATTTTGCCGTTCGGGTTCACGCGGTAATAGCACTCATAATTCCAGATCGATTCATTGATATTGAACAGCACATCGCGCAGGCCTTGCACGAAGAAGGCAGGCACGCTGCGCAGTGTCATCAGTCCGTCGATGGACGTGGTGCGACCATTGTCGCAATAGGCAACTGCACCATGCGCACCCAGTGTGGCCACCGTGTTGGCATTCACGTTGCCGGTGGTGTTGGCATCGGCCAGACCCTGCAGGATGAAATCGGGGTAGCGTCCCCGGTTGCTCTCGGCGCCGCCTGCGACCAGACCATTGAGATAGGTACTTTTTGGCACACCGTTGGTGTTCAGGCTGTAACGCAGGTCGTACCAGGTGCCGCCGGGCATCATCACGTCAACACGCCGGTCAACGGCCACGCCCATCAGTTGGTAGGCGCCGCCATAGCTGCGGCCGATGCTGGCAATCACCGGGTCTGCGCGGCCATCTTTTTGCCGGTAGGCCAGATGGGGCAGGTTCTGCTCGGCCCAGTTCAGCACAGCTTTGAAGTCTTCGCCTTCCTTGGCCGGGTCCATGATGTTGACCTGGCCTTCCGATTCGCCATGACCGCGCTGGTCGTAGGAGATGACATACCAGCCGGGGCGGCCTGCCACCACGGGAGCCTTTACGTTGTAGAGCATTTGCATAGCGTCCAGATTGATTTCGGACGTCTGCGTGGCTTCTTCAAAATCCAGTGATGTGACACGGCTGCCACCAAAACCATGCGAATGCAGCAGCAGGGGAATGGCAGCACCGGCTGCAATCCTCGGTACGAATACAGTTGCTGCAATCCGGGTGCCGTCGGGTGAATTGATGAGTACATCGAACTTGTAAGGCACCGGTTCTGCGCTGGCCCCCGGCTCCTTGGCCGTGAAGCCGCCGGTGCCTGAGGCGCTACTGGCTGAAAGCGGAGTGCCGCTGCTGTTGGTGGTACTGCTGGTGGTGGCTGTGGTGGACGCTGCAGGGCTGGATGCGTTGTCGCCACCCATGCAGGCCGCAAGCAGCCAGATGAGTGGAGCCACGGCCGCACGTGCAAGGGCTCGCCTAAGATGGTTGTGATCTGGCGAATGCCGCCCGGTCAGGGTGTTCTTGCCCATCTTGTCTCCTCTGCGCCCAGTGTTCTTGCGGGGCCCGATCTCGCGCAACCGTCCACCTGCCGCGTATTTGCGGTTTGGCGGCGGTATGCGTCGTCCGCTGATTTGTTTCCGGCTTTTTCGTTTCTTTTCCGTTGCCTGCAGGTTACACCGAGCGGAGCAGGCATGCGCATACAAAGGGGTTACCAAGGGGGCATGCCCCCCATCCGTCACGACTGTTTACAGTTCTGGAACGGACCGCGCTTGCCGCAGCTTTCGCCAGCGCACGGGCAGACCGTCTTTGGGGATGGGAAGGGACGTGTAGTCCACAGGCATCACATAGTCGTTATCCACGCTCCAGCGGAAATTCAGCAGCAGGTGATGCAAGATGGCTTTGACCTGCATGCCCCCGAAATGAAGACCGATGCATTTGTGCACGCCGCCGCCGAAGGGCAGCCACTTGAACGGATGCTGACGGTCTTCCGCGCGGCCTGCCGCAAAGCGCTCGGGGTCGAATCGCTCGGGCTTGCTCCATGCATCCGGCAGGTAATGCGTCAGATAGGGGCTGACAGCAACCATCACACCTTTGGGCAGCAGGTGCCCCCTGAATTCGGTGTCACGGGTCATACGGCGCGGTATCACCGGCACCGGAGCACACAGGCGCATCGACTCTTTCATCACCAGCCCGATGCCTTCCAGTTTCTCCAGGTCCTCCCAGCGCAGCGGGTTGCTGCCAAGCGTCCGACTTTCTTCGCGCAGACGCTCCTGCCATGCGGGGTGCTTACCCAGGTAGTACATCATGTTGGTCAGCGTGATGGTGGTGGTATCGTGCGCAGCCATTAGCACAAAAATCATGTGGTTTATCACATCCTCATCGCTGAACTGTTCGCCGGCCTCGGTTTTGGAATGGCAAAGACGGCTGAACAGGTCGTTGGTCTGCGAGGCGCGTTTGTGCGGCAGTTGCTCGCGAAAATACGCTTCCAGCACTTTGCGACCTTGCAGTCCCTTGTGCCAGCGGGTGCCCGGCAGACCAAACCGCACCAACCCGGTTCCTGCGCGTACGCAGTCCAGAAAAGCCGTGTTCAGGCGATCTGCGTCAGCGCCGGGCTCTTGCCCCAGAAACACTTCCGAGCCGAGGTTCAAGGTCATCAATTTGAGCCGATGGAACATCTGCAGTGCGTTGTCGTCTTTCCATGTGGCAGCATCGCGCGCAATCAGGGGTTGCATCTCGGCCAGATAGCCTTGAAGTGCGGCATTGGTGAATGCACCCTGCATGATGTGGCGATGCAGTTTGTGCTCATCAAAGTCCATCAGCATCAGGCCGCGGTTGAAGAACGGACCGATCAGCGGAATCCAGCCTGCGCTGGCAAAACGCTTTTCACGGTCCATCAGCACAAACTCGTTGGCATCCGGTCCCATCAGCAGGATGATGCGCATGCCGAAAATATCGAGGTCCACAATCTCGCCAAATTTGCGATGCAGCTTGAGCAGAAACTCATGCCCGTTCTGCGTGAAATTCAGCGTGTCACCCACCAGCGGCAAACTGCTATGGTGGGGAATGGGCCGGTGTACCGGCGTGGCGGGATGGGGCGCAGTGGCTGCGGTCTGCATGGCTTGTCTCCTCTGCGTGGGCGCGCTGGGCGCTGCCGTTTTTTCCGAGTATGCGTCAGCGCGCTGCGTCTGTCATCGGTAATTTACGTGGGCATCCGACATTTGTTTTGGCATATCGAGCCGGTTCATCTCACAGCAACCTGCCGATTTCCCAGCAACGCGCGCCGCGTTGCAGGTTTCGACAGCGCCTTGATCCACCAGTCCAGCGCCTTGCCAGGCGTCTGCTTGGGCGCATCGCGCCACACGCATTGCAGTGCGGCCTTGCGCTCGGCGCGCTCCACGCGCTTTTCTACCAGCAGCCCCGATTCAATCCACGGACGTGCCATGGGCTCGGGCAGAAAACCGACGCCCAGGCCTTTGACCTGCGCCATCAGCTTGCTGCGCATATCGGGGACGGTCAGCACCGGTTGTCCTCCCAACAAGCCCACGGTTTGCCCTTTACCCTGATTGACCGAGTCGGCCACGGCCACCGCTCGCACGCTTTGCAGTATGTCATCTGACAAGGGTTCACAGGAGCTGGCCAATGGATGAGTGGGCGCTACGGCAAATACAAAGCGCATGGTGCCCAAGGGAAACCCGCGCAGGCGACCGGTTGCTCCCACCTCCGCACTCACACCGACGGCAAGGTCGGCAAGCCCGCTGTTGACCGAAGCCAGCGTGCCCGACAGCGTCTCTTCACGGATGCGCAATTGCGTGGGAGGGTTCAGGGCATGGAAGCTGTCGCACAGATCGAGCACCACCTCTGCGTTGATGATGGTGTCAATCGCGATGGTCAGGACTGGCTCCCAGCCTGTGGCAACCCGTTTCACGCGGCGCGCCAGAGCGTCAATTTCATTGAGTATCGATTCGCTGTCGTCCAGGAGCACCTGCCCTGCGTCGGTGAGATGTGCCTGCCGCGAGCGACGGTCAAACAGCAGCACATCGAGCGCTTCTTCAATCTGGCGTACCCGGTAGGTCAGTGCGCTGGGGACTACGTTCAACTGCCGCGCTGCCGCGGCAAAGCTGCCCTCTGCGGCAATGCGACGGATGAGGTCGAGATTTTCCGGGGTGAGCAGCGTGTGGGCGGGACTGTTCAACATGCGGGTGTTTTCCATCATTCAAAAAATTTGAATGATGCTATCAAATTGCAAGCAGCACAGCGATCTCTTGCTTGCCTAACATCCAGTGTCCGGTTTGTGCTTTTCACCACGCCGGTTGTCAGGCAGTTTTTTTGTTTGTTCTTTTGTTTTTCGTTTGTTTGTTGCACAGGTACCCGCTTCAGACGTAGGTGCCCTGTATGCATCACAGGAGTTGCATCATGCTTGCCATCAGAAAATCAGCTGAGCGCGGTCATGCCAATCACGGTTGGCTGGACACCTACCATTCCTTTTCATTCGCGGGATACTACGATCCGCGTTTCATGGGCTGGGGCAACCTGCGTGTCATCAATGAAGACCGCGTCGCACCCGGAACAGGCTTTGGCATGCACGGGCACCGCGATATGGAAATCATCACCTACATCAAGTCAGGTGAGCTGGCTCACCGCGATACGCTGGGCAATGTGGAAACCATACCGGCCGGCGATGTGCAGCGCATGAGCGCTGGCAGTGGCATACGCCACAGCGAGTTCAATCACATGCCCGACCAAGAGGTGCATCTGTTCCAGATCTGGATTGAGCCGTCTGCTACCGGTATCGAGCCGGGATATGAGCAGCAAAGTTTTGCAAGCGACAGTCGGCACGGTGTCCTTCGCCTGCTGGTCTCACCTGACGGACGGGAGGGTTCGATGCGCATGCACGCCGATGCATCGCTGTACATGGCCCGCCTGAAAGCAGGTGACCAGATTGTGCAAGCGCTCAATCCGTCCCGTAAGGCGTATCTGCATCTGATGTCCGGCGGTTTGACCGTCAACGGTATCAGTCTGTCGGCTGGAGACGCCGTGATGGTTGCAGACGAAACGCAACTGAAGCTTGATGGGGTTGCTGGCGAAGAGCCTGCCGAGATTCTGCTGTTTGATCTGGCTGCGGCCTGATCATTCCAGTTTTTGATCATTCAAATTTTTTCAAGGAGAAGACATGTCCAAGATCGTTGTAGTGTTCCATTCCGGATACGGCCACACCCTTAAAATGGCGCAAGCCGTTGCCGCCGGTGCAGGTGCCAACCTGTTGCCGATTGACGCAGATGGCAATCTGCCTGACGGTGGCTGGGAAGCGCTCGACGCGGCTGATGCCATCGTGATGGGCAGCCCCACCTACATGGGGTCCGTCAGCTGGCAATTCAAAAAATTTGCAGATGCCAGCAGCAAAGCGTGGTTTACGCAAAAATGGAAAGACAAGGTGTTTGCCGGGTTCACCAACAGTGCGTCCATGAACGGCGACAAGCTCAGCACCTTGCATTATCTGTTCACGCTGGCCATGCAGCACGGCGGTGTCTGGGTGGGAACCGGCATGATGCCGTCCAACAGCAAGGCCGCGACCCGCAACGACATCAACTATGTTGCCTCTTCAAGCGGTGCGATGGCTACGACGCCATCGGATGCGGGTGTGGACGAAATGCTGCCCGGCGACCTGGAAACAGCCAAGCTGTTTGGTGAGCGGGTCAAAGCAGCAGTTGCCCGCTGGGCGAGGTAATCGGTAGCGCCAGCATCGCCTGCATCTGCGCGACAGGAAACCTGTTGCGCAGACCCGGTGCAGGAATTGTGCAGTGCGTCTGGAGATTGGCGCGCCCGCCAGGAATCGAACCTGGACCGCAGCCTTCGGAGGGCTGCATGATATCCATTTCAACACGGGCGCATGTGGGTCGGAGGTTACGGGCATCTGCCTTGTTGAACCGATATGCAGAGGGTTCAGCAGCTACCTTTCAGAGGATGCGGCGGCAAGGCCCGCAGCATCAGGTCGCCCCGTATAACTTTCGACAGCCCACTATTGTAAAGCCAAAAGCGCACCTGTGGGGAACCGGGGTCCCCCACCCGGTGGCTGTCACCTGCCGATGGCTGCCGCAGTGCCGCTGGCGTTGTCTGCGCTGCGTCTCTTGCGTGCGCGGATGTTGAGCAATTCAACACACAGCGAGAACGCCATGGCGCTGTACAGATAGCCCTTGGGAATGTGCAGTCCCCAGCCTTCGGCAATCAGGGCCATGCCCACCATCATCAGGAAGGACAAGGCGAGTACTTTCACCGACGCATGCCGTTCGACAAACTCGCCGATCGATTTGGCCGCGAACAGCATCACACCGACCGACGCGATGACGGCAGCCACCATGACGCTGATCTGGTCAACCATGCCCACGGCGGTAATCACGCTGTCCAGCGAAAACACGATATCCAGGATGCC